>OWIJ01000006.1_pt1 | contig 151655 bp, 117 predicted proteins | sample 1732821 | NCBI WGS metagenome assembly OWIJ01 (sample SAMN05065759, study PRJEB22554) | human gut metagenome | biome: ENVO:2100002; feature: ENVO:00000062; material: ENVO:00002003 | host: Homo sapiens | place: USA | reverse complement strand
CCCTTTTGTTTTAGGTAGTTACGTTATATTTTATTAACTTGCGAAACTTGAATACGGTAATTACTATAGTGACAACGAAGCCAAAAGAATTCTACACCGTACATACGCCCCAAGAGGCAACAGAAGATACACAAAAAAGTATTTCTGAAAATTTTATTCCTCATCGCTATGCATCCTTTAAATTAGGTGGGAGAATGCAAAAGGCATCAGTGAACAAGTCATTGAAAAAAGAAGATGAAGACCGAAAGGAGTTGTTGTCCATTTCTAATTGTCGAGACACAAACGGAAAACTCTTCTGGCTCGTTCATCGCTCAGACAAGGTTACTGTACCACCAGCTCAACCTGTTGACATAGATGAACTGAATGATGATTTGGATAAACTATTAAATTAGTGCTTATGGACGAGAAACTGAAATTAACAATAGGCAAAATAGTACAACTAAGCAAACAAAATCCAGAGTTTGACGCAGAATTGCGGAAGAGGTTAGATATAACTTCCTCCGCAAAATCTGTATATGATGAAGAACGGATTGTACGGATTGAAAAGTATTTAGGACTTGATTTTTATGTTGATACGAAGACATCAAATGTTGATTATTCTTTTATTAAACTTCCAGATGTAAAAGCACAACTCATTTCTGACAATCGTGAAATGATGCGATTCCGGTATGGAACAAGATATCATGAAATAGACTTTGCTGAGTTCTGTAGATATGCTCATTTTCAGATAGAAATGCTTTTGAATTATTATTATGATATTGCTAATAAATCTGACTTAAATTCTATAAAGGAACAAATAAAATATTATAATCCAACAGCTAAAGGCTTTGAGGATTCTAAATCACTCGGAGCTATATCATATAACACTAAATTATGGGCATTTAATAATGAGCATAAAATTAATAGGAAATTGCGTGAAATTTGCGAAAATCTGAGAAAAGTTCGAAACGAATTGAGCCATCGTTCGGTTTCTGAAGATAAAATACGCATTGATTCATATCAAAAGCATTTAAAAGAACAAGGATTTCCATTAAATAAGAAAGGGGATGTGTTTTTAAACTGGAAAGATCAAGAAGCGGATAAGGAACTTAAGGAGTTATATAATAGTCAAATTAATAATTCTGAAGATTATAAGCACTATAAATATCTGATTTGGTATTATGGAACACCTTTTGATGATATAGTAAATGGCCTAAATGAAATATCGTGTGTTATTCGCAATACTCTGTTAATAATTTCGCAATCGTTTGAAAATGAGCAAGTTGATTAACAAAACACAACTAAATAAATTTGACTAAGTGTCTGATTTTCAGCACCTTTATAGTTGATTCGAGACTTTAAAAGTATGATATTTTCAGAGCCACTTAGCCAATATGAGGAGATTCTCAAGGATGCAATCCGTACATCAATGAAAGAATCTGGTGCAAAGTTAGCAAAAACTTTCCAGACTCTGCTCATCGAGATACTGACTTTATATATGATTCTACCCAGAAAGATAAACTTCACACAGATGGCTCGCTACGGCAAGCACGGTGAGCAGACCTATCGTCAGAATTTCAACCGTAAGAAGAAAGACTGCATCGATTGGCTTCTGTTGAACCTATCTCTTGCAAGGCGTGTGTTGGAAATGGATGGTTTACTTGCCATTGCCATAGACCCATGCTATATCAGCAAGGCTGGGAAGAAAACTCCTCATATCGGACGGTTTTGGTCGGGATGTGCAGGGGCAGTGAAGCACGGACTTGAAATCATGGGCATCGGCTTACTGGATGTTGCCAACAACAAATGTATGATGCTACGTGCCCATCAGACAATAGGGAACTCCGCGCTGAAGATGAGGAACAAGACACTTGCTGAAAACGGAGGATATCCACCCACCCAAAACGGGGATATCCGTTCACCTATCCAGCTCTTTAGGCGAAAGGAATTGCAAAACGAGACTTTTCTCTAGAGTACCGAACTGATATCATTTCATCTACAGTCCTTCAAGCTATTCCTCGTCGAAGTGCTTTACACATGCCTCATAAACGTATTGAACAGACAATATGGTAGCGATGAGGAAGCCTAGTGGTTGGTTGGAGTGAGAGGGTCCACGGTAGTAATAGGGCTTGCGTTCGTTGTCTATGAACAATCGGCATCACAGGGCGGGCAGGCACGCCAAGCCCGCCATGTCACCGTCTTAACGTTATAACGTTTAACGTTTTTGTTTTGGCATCTATATTTTGAGTTTGATGGCATTGAGAAGCAAGTCGCGATTCCAGCCTTTGGTTACGGTTTCCTGCGCATAATAGAGCGTAGCTTCATCATTCAGTCCCTTGCTCAACAGCAGCAGATTGTGCGACCACGGCAAAAGTGCTACGGAGCGTAGCACTTTCTCATCATGCCCAGCGTAACGCTCATAAAATTTCTTCATGTTCCAAAGTTGACGTGGTGAAATACCCATCTTTGGATAGCGTTCTTTCAGGTCTGCTGACAACCGTTTTACAACGCTATCGCCATACCCACTTTCAATCTTGCGCTCATGAAGCATTTGACGAAGCTTTGGTTATCTATTTTATGCAAATGATCCTAAGGCTATCCAACGTTTTGTCCAAGGACTCTTTATACAAAAGGCCCTCAATGTATTCGGCCGGAATGGATGAATACCCATATTTCGCTCCAAGTACGGCACACGCCACTGCTGCCGCATTGGTATCAGCATCGCCTCCCGCATTCAGCACAGCAAGGAGCCCCTCAACAAATGAAGCAGCATGCCAGTAAGCCCAAAGAGCTACGGACAATGTGACTAAAGTATAGCCCATGTGGTCATAATCTATCAAATCCTTGACATCGGATTCATCCCACGCTTTGTCCACATAGTCGCAGATCTCTACATCATACGACAGTGCCAAACTTCTTATTTGAAGAAATGTCGGAGGCTGCATACCATAAACCAATGCGTGTATAAGTTCGGACACTATCACGCACGAACCGACACATCTAGGATCGTAATGGGTGAGCCGACAGATCTGCTCTGCACAAGTCCTGACTTCCTTCGGGAAAAGTCCAACGACAGATGTACGCATCAAGCCACCATTAGCCGCAGATTGGTAATTGCTCATCTTCCAAATCATGTAAGAGACATCAAACGGCTTCTCCGTATAGTCTCTCGTCATCAAGACCTTATAGGTATGCTCACCAATACCCATAGGGATGCCGTCGGCCCATTTCTTGAAGTGCTGGGCAATATTTCTAAAATTGACACCTTGGTCCTCTATGACTGCGTCAGCAATGCACAGCATCATGTCTGTATCATCAGTCCAATCGCCAATTTTCCATCGCTTCCGATGTCTGTCCTGGTATATCTGCTTATAGTGTTGTAGTCCATGAGGATATTTCCAAGCAATATCCTCATCTATCATGAATTCCGTTCCCAATCCGAGCGCGTCACCTATGGCTTGACCATAAAGGCAACCTCTAAATCTGTCTATCGTTCTCTGCTCCATAGCCGTATGAATCTAAATGTCGACATAGTTGATGAAAGCGAATCCCACCGTGAAGCTTTATTACTTTCATTGCCTTTTTCTTATATGTAATGGAGTTGGATGGCATTGAAGCCGTTGTCGACACTTTTCCTATTTACCAATGCAAAGATACTTATAAATACTGAAACATGGCTTCTTGATCAAAAAAACTTTGAAAGAAGCGAGAATCTCGGCTTTTATTTGTACCTTCGCCCTGCGATTCAGGATTTCACGGTGTTTGCTTTCACGACACCAAGGCATGTGAATTACCGGATAGGATCATGTTCAGAGCAATCATTTGCTGCCCAGACAGGCATAGGAAAGGCCTGATGGTAGAGTTTTGGTAACAAGGATAATAAAATGAAAATAAAGAATCTATTTTTGCTGGCATCCCTGGCCATGGTGATGCCAACGACAGCGCAAACTCCTCAGGAGGATTTCAAGCGAGACATCACGCTCTCGGGTAGTAACTATGTGGCTTATCGTGGCCCGCAGAAGGAACTGACTCCTGCGCCCAAGGGATATAAGCCCTTCTATCTGAGCCACTATGGTCGCCATGGTTCCCGCTATATGATTGGCAAGGAGGCTTACGACGTGCCTTACTTTGCTCTGCTGAAGGCGAAGCAGGAGGGCAAGCTCACGGCCAAGGGCGAAGAGACACTGGCAAAGGTGAAATTGCTTCGCGAGGAGGCAAGAGGACGCGACGGCGAGTTGACTCCGCTCGGAGCACTTCAGCACCAGGGGATAACCAAGCGAATGATGGAAAGATTTCCTGAGATCTTTGCTGGCGAGACCAATATTGAGGCACGAAGTACGGTAGTGATCCGATGCATCCTCTCCATGGAGAACGGTTTGCAGCAGATGCTCCGCATGAATCCGAAGCTCCATATCTTCCATGATGCCAGCGAGCACGACATGTACTATATGAATCATGGCGACAGATATCTTGACAGCCTGAAAAACTCGGTGGGCAGAAGGGTTGTGCAGGAGGAGTTTCTCAAGAAGCACGCCTGCTACAGCCGCGTGATGCAGGAGCTTTTCAACGACCCAGCGTGGGTGAGACAGAACATCGACCAGAGTGATCTGAACAGAAAGCTATACGAGATGGCCAGTTCCATCCAGGGCACGGAGTTGAGGGGCAAGGTCTCTCTGTATGATCTCTTCAACGAGGAAGAATTGTATCAGAATTGGGTTGCCTCCAACGCCTGGTGGCAAATGAGCTTCGGCTATTCTCCCTATACGGGCAATGTTCAGCCTTTCTCTCAGCGCAACCTTCTGATGGATATTATCGAGAAGGCTGACAGCTGCATCGCCCTCCAGCACCCTGGAGCCACCCTGCGATATGGTCACGACTCGATGGTCACTCCGCTCACCTGCCTTTTGGATCTGAACGGTTATGGCGAGGAGATCAAGGATCCGGAGAGAATCTCCTCTCAATGGTTTGACTACAAGATCACCCCGATGGCCACCAACCTTCAGTTTGTGTTCTATCGCAACAAGGCGAACGACATTCTGGTGAAGGTCTTGCTTTGCGAGGACGAGGCTACGCTCCCCATCAAGAGCGACGTGGAGCCTTACTACCACTGGAACGACTTCAAGGCTTATTGTCTGGAGAAACTGAAGGAGTATAAGAATTAAGCGGCTTAAAAACAAGCGGCTTAAGAAATAAGAGAGAGAAGCCTTTGGCTCGTTTGCCATAAGTAGTAGTCATACTACCAACATGGGAAACGGGCCAAAGGCTTCTTTCTAAAAGACTAAAAACCAAGCACGCACCGGCGCCCCGCCCAAGAGACGAATTGTCTCCCGGCGCTTAGGCATACGAATGCATACCCGTCATGAAATAGTTGACACCGAAGTAGGTGATGACGACGGCCAGGAAGGCTGCCAAGACATAGGCATGATAGCGTCGAGGACGGCCCGCCTTGACGATCGGCGTCTGGTGGAGAGGGACTGCGTAGATCATCAGCAGGATGAGGGCCCAGGTCTCTTTGGGGTCCCATGACCAATAGGCTCCCCACGAAACATTGGCCCATACGGCACCGACAAAAATGCCAATGGCCAGCAGGGCGACCGCCGGATAGAGCAGGAAGCGCGAGAGAGCCGTGAGGCGCGTCAGCAGATCTCCGTCCTTCAGCAGCAGACAGCGCAGGGCGATCAGCGCTATAAGGGCAAAGAGGGCATAGGAGAGCATGACCACGGCCACATGGATGGACAAGAGCGGCGACTGGAGTACGGGCATCAGCTGGGTGATCTGAGGACTACCCACAGCTATCATCGACACCAGCAGGCAGAGGGTGGAGACAAGCGTGCCCAAGACCTTGAGAATCGGCATCCTCCTGGCCATCAGGAGGGACAGAAGGAGGGTGGCCCACGACATGAACAGCATGGTCTCGAAGCCGTTGCTCAAAGGGATGTGGCCGCTGATGTACCAGCGAAGGGCGAGAAGCAGGGTGAGATACAGGGCGAGGAGTGCGCAGAACAAGGTATGGAGACGGCTCAGCCACTTGGCCTCCTTGCCACAAAAGGCGATGATGCAGAACAACAGGCTCAGGGCAAGGCTGAAAAAGACCACAGCGCGCTGGGACTGCAAGGTGTTGTAGAGCACCTCGGCTTTGAGAGAGAAAGGAGAGGGCAGTACCTGGCCGGCTTTCTCCTTCTGGAAGAGTTTGATCTTGGCAATCATGGTCTTTGCGCCATCGACATCGTTGGCCAAGATCGACTTGACGAAATAGTCCATGGCGTGATTGACAAACTGAAACTCTGCCTCGGGAATGCCTCTCGGGAGTTGCGTGCTACCTGGGGTGTACCATTTCAGCCCACCCTGAGAAGGGAGCGGAAAGAGATGGAGCATCTCACCATTGTAGAACATCGTGACGACCTGCACCTTCTCGTCCACCTCGCGAAGGGCCTTGCGCTGCGCATCGGAGAGCGTACTGTCCCCTACCCTGTCCTTGAGTTTATACTCATGCTGCGAGGTATAGAAATCGTTGACCGAAGCCCACTCGCCCTCTATGCCAAGCAGCTTCTGCACCTCCTGGCTCTTCACCCGAATGATTGGTTGCGCCTCCCATTCCGTATAGAATATCATCCAGCTCAGGAAGATCTCGTTGGCAGAGAGGCCCTCCCAAGTGCTCTTGCCACACAATTTGGTGACAAACTCCGTAGCGGCAGTATTCAGCGGACAGATGCGGCCGTTGTAGAGCACAGCGACGCGCCCCATCGCGTCGGCTACTTCGCTGTTGACAGGCGTGACGGAAGGTTTGGCTACAACGGAGGAGGTGGAGAGAAGGAAGAAAAACAGGACCACGGCTCCCTTGGTAGCGACGCGATAGAGCTGGCGGATCCGCGTATGGCGCGAGACCATCGTCCATAGCAGTGCGACGAGCAGCAACAGATAGCCCATGTAGGTCACGGCAATGCCGTAGGGATCATAGGACACGAGCAGCGTCGTGCCACGGAGGTCGGCGTCGTAGGACGACTGATAGAAGCGGTAGCCAGAAACCTGGCCGATATGGTTCATGGAGACCGCCAGATGCTCCGTCTTGTCGCCTTTCTCAGCCACGATGTCGGACTGATAGTCCATGACGGCATTGGTGCCGGGATAGTAGTGGACCTTGAAATCGGAGAGGGTCAAGGAGAACGGAAGGTCGGTTGCTGCCCCATGCTGGTCCACATAGCTCGCCACACTGGCTCCTTGCTGCAGATGGATGGTGCCATCATGGGAAAAGAGATGGGTGACGAAGGCGCCCATGAGTATGAGCAACAAGGCAAGGTGGAGCAACAGCACGGCCATGCGCTTATGCAACCGGGCTTTGACGATGTAATATACGGACAGGAGGGCAAGTAGCACCCATAGTGCCACGAACCACCCCGTGCCATAGATGTGCTCCTTGGCGAAGCCGACGCCTTGGAGCTTTTCCACAATAGTGGCAATCCCCATACACACCAAGAGAAGTGTGTACAGGGAAGCCATAAAATAATTGATCAATCTATTATTCACGTTGGATTACGCTATTGTATCAAACGGACTCGATGAAGAAGACGATCTGGTCGCGCTGCGTCTTGGAGAGTGCGCGGAACTTTTTGACACATTCATAGGCATCGCTCTTGCCGCCCTCAGCGGTGCAGCCATGCCACATAATGGCCTCGATGACGTTGCGTGCACGACAGTCGTGCAAGCGCTCCGTACCCGATCCACACTTGCTGGCCAGTCCACGTCCCCAAAGAGGTGTGGTGCGACACCAGCCTGTGCGGATATCGTTCTTCATGAAAAGACGGTGCTGCACCATGTCGGTGTAGGGCCATATCTTCTGATAGGGATAGCGGGGCATGTCGGCATTGGAGAAGAGGCGGTTCGGATCGCGAATCTCGTCGCTTCCCGTGGTCCACGACGGGCGGTGACAGTTGGCACAGCCGATCTGGGAGAAGAGGGCCTTGCCCGCCTTGAAGTCTTCGGTAGTGGTGTTGCGGGCCGCAGGCACAGCCAGTCCGCGATGCCAGATCATGAGGTTCTTATACTGCTCCTGCGTCATCTCGGCATCCAACTTCTTGCTGGTCAGATAGGTCTTGATGTCGCTTGCCAAGTCGCCCGTATGCCACTCCGGATGCTTCTTCTCCGGGTCGATACGGTTGATGTATTCCGTGAAGCCAGCCTGGACCTCAGGGTCCTGCGAGGACTTCTCGGCATAGTACTTGCCAGCGAGGTCGAGATAGTGGTAGCGGCGGTCAGGACGCGTCACGTTGGTGATGTTCCAGATGGCATTGGCGCCAGCACCGTCGAGCACAGGGCCACGACTCAGGGCATAGGTGAAGCGGCGCACATACTTCGTGCCATCGCCTTGCAAGCTGTTGCTGTAGTAGCTCTTCCACGTATTGGCGGCCTGATCCCACATGGCAGGATTGAGCGTGACGTAAGGCGACTCGGCCTGCCATTGTGCCGTGATGTCTTCGTCGGTAATGGCATCGAGCAAGCCCGTACCATAGATGCCGATGGTGGACTCCAGGCGGATGGCGATATTGTCGTCATACTCTGCTGGCGTGATCTCCACATCCTTGCCATTGCGCTGCACATAGACGGGAGCATAGTAGGCAGAGGCAGGGATCGTCACCTCGGGATAGGTGAGGTCGTAGCTTTCACCATCGTCAAACTTGTTGCCCCACTCGTCGGTGTAGTGCTTCCAGGCGATTTGGATCTGCGATTCGTCGATCGGGGCCTTAAAAGGCTTCACGGCCGCGGTCTGAGGCATACCAGCCACCGAGCGGATGTAGGCATTGGTCTGCTTGTCGTAGATGACGAGGAGGTAGCCATTGCGCTCCTGCGTGGCCGAATAGGCATTTTGGCGCGCACCATGTCCGTAGCCTGGGTGGCAGTAGTTGCATCCAGGGCGCACGTACACCGGGCCCAAGCCGCGGAAGGCACCCGTGGTGTTGGTGTTGAAGTCTTTCTCGAAAAGGTACTCACCCTCGTTGAAGGCAGTCACCATACCCGCGTTCTCCACAGCCAGGGAAGGCTGTTTGTAGGCGGTGGAAGAGTTGTTGGTCGTGGTGCCCAACTGACCTCCGGTGAAGTAATCTTCCGGATAGTCTATCTTGGTTCCATCGCCAATCTCCCACGAAAGGGCATCGGACGTATCGTCGGAGCAAGAGGCAATAGCCATGGCACCCAGCAGGAGGCAGAGATAATGGTTATATCTTAATTTCATGTATCTTATTTCTTGATGTTCTTGATGTTCTTGTAGAGGATCTCTGCCTGGTCGCAGAGGGCCGTATAGGTCTTGACGATGACGTTATCGACGTAGTTGGCGTTGATTACCTTGCACTGCGCCTCCACGGCCTGGTTGCCGGCATAGGTCTTGAGCGTAGCGCCCAATGCCTCCAGCGAGCCGTCCAACTCTTCCAGAGCATCGATGGCCTTCTTGGCAGAGGCGTCGGTATAGTTGAGGGCAAACGGACTCTTCATGGCCTTGATGCTATTGAGGGCCGCATCCATCTTGCTCTGCACGGTCTGTGCCTGGGTCTTGAGGGTGGCGTTGCCCGCATTGAGGCAGAAGTAGATGAGCGACTTGTCGTTGGGCGTGGTGGCATCGACTGCTCCATACAGGGCACTCTTGCAGCCGGCTATGTTGTCATAAAAATCCACGATGCTGTTGTAGGCGTATGGCGACTCGATGTAGGAATCGTCCTGGCCCGACCAGGGCAGACCGATCTTCGAGCCTGCCACCTCGCCGATGATATCACGCGCACCTTCGATGATCTGGATGGTGGCGTCGAGGTTGCTGGAATAATCGGTCGAGGGTGTGTTCTTGAACAGGCCGCCGAAGTCCTTGTAACTGAGGCCTTCGTTGGAGACATTTCCATCGTCCTGGAGCTTGTTGTGGGTCTTCAGATAGTTGAGAGTCTCATTGTATCGGGTGCCACTCTTGGCTCCCTCCCACGTGGTCTGCAGCACACAAGTGGCCTGATAGAGGTCCTTGGCCACGGCGCACACATACTGATACTCCAGGTCGGTGAGCTGACTGATGTCGCGCGGATTGCCCTGACGGAAGAGCACATACTCAATACCGTGATAGCCCAGCAGGCCCGAGTTGAGGAGTCGGACTTTGTTCTCGATGTCCGACATGATGCTCTGGTCGCGCAGCACATTGGCAAGGGCGGCTTGATCTACAGGCCAGGTGTCGGTGTGGGGATCGATGGAGTATTCGTCGGCAGCACCAAAGAGGAAGGCCTCCGACTTCTCCCAGTGGGCACGGGCCACGCGCCATTGCTTGCAAGCCGCATTAAGCGCCTCCTGACTACCTGTCACCACTTCGGTCTTCACGTCGTCCTCTGAGGAGCAAGAGGCCATGAAGCCACATGCTCCAATGCCCAGCATGAGGGCAAAAGAATAGTTCTTGAAATTCTTCATTTTTTATCTTTTTTGTTTGGGTATTACTTTACTTAAGGAACCATTCCTTTTACTTTAGGAACCATCCCTGATAGGCAATGCTCAAGCTGATACTTGGCTCATTGTTGAACGGCTGAACATACAAGGGACTGTCGCTGCTCAGTCCTTTGTTGTTGGGCTTCTTGAAGGCGCGATAGGCGTACTCACCCTTGATGACGATCTGCTTGATGGGGTGGTAATTGAAGCCCACGGTTGTAATATAGGGAGCGCAATGGCGGTACTGGCTCTTGTACGTGCCTGCCACCATCGAGTCGTAATGGTCGAAACGGCCGAAAAGGTATAGTTTCTGTCGGTCTCTCAGTCCTTGGATCTGCGAGAAGAGATTATAGCCAGCCTCGATACTGTAGGCCAAGGCGTTGCTGCCAATATTGGTGTTGTGGAAGGGGTTGCCGTCCTGGTACTTATGGTGTGTGGAGTTGGCCTTGTTGTAGGTCGAGATGCGATCAGCATCGGAAAGGTGGGCATAGACCACGCTGCCTCGCACAATCCAGTTCCATCGGTTGAGTTGGAAATCGCCCGAAATGATCGAGAGAGCGCCTTTGACATCATCATAGGTGGCGCCAGGATCCTTGATAGAGTTGCGAAACGTATGACCATAATAGCCACTTACGCCCACACGAAGGCCCTTGACGGAGTAGTTGTCGACGCGTGCGGCCAGGGCGTAGGTGTTGGCTACCTTGAACTCGTAGGGGCTGGTAGCACCTGGGTGGACGAAGTTCTCGCCCGTGAAGCTCTCGGAGTTCAAACCAGAAAGGAACTGCATTTCGTATCGCCAGTCCTTGACACGTCCCCAGAACGAGACGCCCAGCTGATGCCAAGTGTTGGGCAGGATAGCGGCTTCGCCCTCCGGACGATAACAGGTAAAGAAGTTCAGGGGCTCGTGGTGGGCATTGGAATAGCCCACTGGCACGATGATCTCACCAGCCTTGACGTTGAACATTCCCTTCCAGAAAGCCTTGTTCAACCAAAACTGCTCGAGCGCCACCTCGCCACCTTTCTCCGTCTCGGCCTCATACTCGCCCGACTCTTCCGCTTCTACCTCCACGGCCGTCTCGTTGCCACCGTGCTCAAACTCCACCTCGGTGCCAAACGTCCAACCGTGGCCAAAGTCATAGCCCAAGTTGAACGTGACATGGGGAAGGTCAAAGCGCCCGTGGCTATTGTCGTCCTTGTAGCGTGCGGGGGCATTGTATCTGTTGAAACTCTGACTATAGAAATTTCGGGACATCACCGCTTCGCCATAACCTCCAAGGCTCAAACGGGAGAGGGCTTTCTCTACTTTGCTCATACGGACAGTGTCGGCCACCTGCCTCGTGGCTCCCGTCACAGCATCCACAGACTGTGCCATACATACGGTTGCACTGGCTGCACACACCACGATGGACATTACTTTTCTAAACATAATTTGTGGTTTATTCTTTTTTGGGTGCAAAGGTATGGGTTAGTTGATGGGAGCACAATACACAAATATGGTGATTTTGATACACCAACTCGCTACACGCATACTCAATTCGTATGAGTTGCGTTTTACGCATCACGAGGAGGAACCTACCGTGCTGAGCACGCGAGCAACCGTTCTTACCCAAGGATAATCGAGCTAGAGGAGGCAAAAGAGTTTGGCCCTGAGCTGAACAGCAAAGGCGCTTAACAATGATTAACTTGACAGGCGTGCTTTCCTCTGATTATTATTTGTAAATTTGCCACATATAAGCATTTTACAGTTGCCAACCCATCAATACGTTTCCGCTCATGAGATACCTTGATCCAAAAGCCGACCTCACATTCAAGAAGATATTCGGTGAGCACAAGGACCTGCTCATCAGCCTGCTCAATGCCCTGCTGCCTCTGGCAGACGATGAGCAGATAGAGAGCGCGGAGTATCTGTCGCCAGAACTCGTGCCCGAAACCTACGTCGGAAAAAACAGTATTGTGGACGTGAGGTGTCGCGACGTCAAGGGCAGACAGTTTATCGTCGAGATGCAGATGCTATGGACGGAGGCATTCAAGCAGCGCGTCCTCTTCAACGCCTCCAAAGCCTTCGTACGACAACTGGATAAGAAGCGCAAGTACGAATTGCTGCAACCCGTCTATTCGCTCAACCTCGTCAACGAGACGTTTATGAAGGACTATCCCGATGAGTTCATACACAACTATAGCGTGGTGCATGAGCTCCATAGCGACGAGATCATAGAAGGTCTCCACTTCACCTTCGTAGAACTGCCCAAGTTTCAAGCCCACTCCCTCAAGGAGAAGAAAATGGCCGTGCTATGGCTACGATTCCTTACGGAGATCGACGAGCAGACAAAGCAAGCGCCACAGGAGCTTTTGGACAATCCCGAGACCTGCAAGGCGCTAAAGGCCGTGGAGGAATCGGCAATGACCCAAAACGAGCTCCTCGCCTATGAGGACTTCTGGGACAAACTCGGAGCAGAACGCCTGCTGTTTGTGGACTCCAACAGAATCAACAGGGAGGAAGGAAGAGCAGAAGGACGGGCAGAAGGACGGGCCGAGGGAATTATAGAAGGCTGCGCCAAAGTGGCCAAAAACTTATTGAACCTTGGAATGGCCTTGGACGAGGTTGCCAAGGTCACAGGATTGGACATCGAAACGATTGAAAAAATGAAATGACGAGGAGTCGCCCAAGACAGATCGTGGAAAGGTGAGGATTTTCAATTATCGGTAGGAAGCAAACGGATTTCATTCGACCTCCTACCGATATTTTTCTGCTTTGACAACACTAAACGTCAATAGTTACCGCCCAGCCTCATCTCATATCCTTCGATATTATTTTATACCCAAACCGGGCTAAAACAGTTTGTCCACATCCACCGACAACCCCACCTGTAGGGCAATGCCATCAGTAAGCGGACAATTGAGGTAGTAATACTGGGGGCGATAATTGAAAAGATTGTCGAGAGCCGCCGTCACCTTGACCGCAGGTCCGAAACGCTGCACCAGCGAGAGCTTCCATATCGTGTAGGCTGGGTATGAGACATTCACCATTCCCGCGCTCACGTCATAATAGTTCTTATACTCCACGTTGTCCGTACCTGAGAGGATGCGGCCATTGAGCCCGATATTCAGGCCATACGATTTGGAGAAAGCGACAAGCCATCACTTTTTGAGATACTTCTTCCCATTGATGATGACGACACCCTTGGTGTGATCACTGACGCGCTGTCCTGCGAGGTTGTAAGCTTTGCCCTCATAGGCACGCGTCGCACGGAACGAGTCGGCGGCGGTCACGCCATCGATGGCAGTGGCATCGACCTGGAATGTGGAAACGATACCGAAAGGCATGGCACCCATCTGGAAAGTATTGACGATCGACTCCACGTTGGAGCCATCATACTTCACGAAAATGTTGTTGTCGCGCTCACTATTGAAGGCATAGTCGCCGTCCATGGTCTTCGTGCCACCCTGCATGGCGGTGAAATGGAAACTCAGGCCGTCGCCCTTGTAGTCGCGGTAGAAGCCGCCTCGGATCTCGTCGTAGGTCAGTCCCTTCACGACGTATGAGCCGAGGGTGAGGTCGCCCATGATGGTCCCTTCGAGGGCGTAGGTGGGAACTTCCACATCCACTTTCTCCACATTCCCATCCATATATTTGCGCACCTGGTAGGTGACGCTCTTATTATCATAGGTATAAGCCCCGCCGACCGAGACGCTGATGCCACCCGACACCGCCTTGACATAGTACGACTTGATGGTGTAGGTCATTTCGAGGGGCATCTTGCCATACTTGAAGACTGCAGTCAGCGAGAGCGCATGATCGGCCATATTATAAGTGCCCGAGAAAGATGTGCCCGTGATGGTCTTCTCCTCTCCTCCAACTGTCACGGAAGAGGAGAACGGCTGCTGCGCAAAGGTGATGACGTGGTCGGCTCCCATCGAGAATTTGAGATCGCGGATGGTAAACGAGGGAATGGTCTGCATTCCTTTCATGGCAGGCAGGGTGATGTGCCCTGTCGCCATGTCAGCCATCTCAAAGAGTATGGTGTCGCTCGGATTGTCATTGCTGGTCGATGAGACAGACATATTGGATGCGCCCACAAACTTCATGGGACCGTGCATCTGTCCCATCATCGTCGTTGCCACAAAGAGGGCAGCGAGAAGGGTAAAAAACTTTTTCATTGTCTTACGTTGATTTTTATTTTATTCTATTCTACTAATCTACTCTTTCATTTTATTTCTGTTGACTTTCCCTTGCATTATAGAGCCAATAGCCCACTACCAGCAAGATGAAGACCACGAGGATAGCAATCATCTCCACGACATGATGGAGCGGATCGACCCATATCTCCTTGAAAAATCCATTGCGCCCGGCTATTTCCACAAAAGACCAGAAGACAATGACGATGGCATAAGCCATGCGCAGACTTCGGCCCCAGCTGCCGATGCGCAGTTGGCGTTTGAACATCAGTGCCGATCCTATCAGGCAGACCACGGCGATGATGTAGGTCACAGGGTGATGATCGCCCAGAAACACGGGGTCGTAGCAGAACATCAGCAGTAGATAGAGGCCCCACATCATGACGTTCCACTCCATAAACATGACGATACTCGCATGGTGGGCCATCGGCCTCAGTTCCACACGGTTCTTCAGGCCGCAATGGTTTTGCACCCATTGGATGAAGAGGCAGCCGCTACGGGTGCAGAAGACATAGAGGAGGACTATCATCATCCACATGCCAAACGTCGCAGGCATGATGAGGTATTCGGGGCGCGAGCCACGAATCTCCTTCAGTTCGGCACGGGAGAAGTCCTCAAGGGGTGTGCCGTTGATGGTGAAGGTGTGATGGACCGCCACACCATCGACATACTGGCTGATCGTCTCCACGACACCATTGCCCACCAAGTCGCAGTGGACACCATAGCGCTGAGCGTAATAGGCAAGGAGAAACTCCACCCAGCCTGTCCAGAAGAGCAATGCCCCCGCAAGTCCGAAGCAGGTTTGCCGGGTGTCGCCTTTGACGAAAACACCCCAGATCGTTATGACAAGTCCCATAAATCCCATGGCAAAAGCCGAATAATGGAGTGCGGTAGGGGTGAGGAAATGCTCCATCAGAATCATCAGCGCATGGCCAAGTGGCATGAGTAGCAGGACGATAAGGATAGCGCCCAGTGCCTTGCCTGGGTATTTTTTCTCTTTCATTCTTTGTCGGTTAAGTTGATTAAAATGTATACATCCTATTAGCTCCCGAGCGATATCAAGGACAGATAGTCACTCCCCCTTGCATGGTTTTCCTCGAAAGCGGATGCAAAATTACTGCTTTTGGGCATTCGACACAATACCAAAAAATGGTGATTTGGGCGCATGGACTTTTTATGGCAAGACCCTCCTGTGATTACCAGAATGACAAGGAAAACACCAAAAAGAAAGGCGAAGGTTTGCGGGTCTCATGAAAAACATGTACCTTTAGCCTCGAAAAGAAAAAGAACAAACGAATGAGATACGGAAGAAAATGGATAGCAGCAGTGGCCATGGGCCTGCTGAGCCTCAACGCGATGGCGCAAAAGCTGACGGAATATGTCGATCCGTTCATCGGTACGACCAATTTCTCGGTATGCAACCCCGGGGCAGTACTGCCCCACGGCCTGATGTCGGTCGTTCCCTTCAACGTGATGGGAAGCGACCTCAACACGTATGACAAGGACGCAAGGTGGTGGTCCGCGCCCTATGAGTACCACAATAAGTACTTGACGGGCTTCGCCCATGTCACCCTCAGCGGTGTGGGATGTCCCGAACTGGGCACACTATTGACAATGCCGACGAGCGGAAAGCTCTCTGTCGATTATCACGACTACGGATCCGAATACGACGGCGAACAAGCAAGGCCGGGCTACTACGGTGTCAATCTGAAGAAGTATGGCATCCGTGCCGAAGTCACCTCCACACTCCGTTCCTCACGCGAACGCTTCACCATGCCGAAGGGCGAAGGACACCTGCTGCTCAACATCGGAGACGGACTGACCAACGAAACGGGTGGCATGGTGCGGCGCGTCAACAACCAGGAGATAGAGGGCATGCGCCTGCTCGGCACTTTTTGCTACAATCCGCAGGCTGTCTTCCCCATCTACTTCGTCATGCGCGTCAACAAACTGCCCAAGGAGCAGGGAGCATGGAAACAGCAACCCACGCGCCAGGGCGTAAAAGGTGAATGGGATCCTGACAACGGACGACTGAAACTATACAAAAACTACACCCGCGAACTGGCTGGAGACGGTATCGGCTACTACTACTCCTTCGACTGCGAGGAGGGGGAGCAGGTGGAGGTCAGCATGGGCGTATCCTTCGTCAGCATAGAAAACGCCCGCGAGAACCTCGACCGGGAGCAACCGCAGGGCACCACCTTCGAGCGCATCGCTCAGCAAGCCGACAAGGAATGGGAGCAGACGCTTGGGCGCATCTCCGTCAAGGGCGGCACGGAAGCACAACGCCGCGTATTCTACACGGCTCTCTACCACACACAGCTCCACCCGAATATCCTCCAGGACTGCAACGGCGACTACCCTGCCATGGAGCAAGGCGAGACGCGCAATACCAAGGACAACCGCTACACGGTGTTCTCGCTCTGGGACACCTACCGCAACGTGCATCAGCTCCAGACCTTGATTTTCCCCGACAAGCAGACGGACATGGTACGGTCAATGATCGCCATGTATGACGAATGGGGATGGATGCCGCGCTGGGAACTGTTCGGTCGCGAGACCTGGACCATGGAGGGCGACCCCGCCATCCCTGTCATCACGGACACCTGGCTGAAGGGACTCCGCGACTTCGATATCGACAAGGCGTATGAGGCTTTCCGCAAGAGCGCGACACTCCCTGGGGCTGAAAACAAGATGAGACGCGACATCGATCCATACATCAGCAAAGGCTACATCCCGCTCGGTGTGTTCGCCCAGGACAACTCGGGAGACAACTCGGTATCGCACGCATTGGAATATTATGTTGCCGACAATGCCCTCTCGCTTCTGGCCGCAGACCTCGGACACAAGCAGGACGCACAGATCTTCCGCCAGCGAAGCCTCGGCTACAAGCACTACTACGACCCGGCAACGGGTGTCTTGCGCCCCATCAATGGCGACGGATCCTTCCTCACGCCCTTCGACCCCAAGGATGGTGCCAACTTCTCCAACGCACCGGGCTTCCATGAGGGATCGTCGTGGAACTACACTTTCTACATACCCCACGACGTTGGCGGACTGGCCAAACTGATGGGCGGACAACGGAAGTTTATCGACAAACTCCAGTCGGTCTTCGACAACGATCTCTACGATCCAGCCAACGAACCAGACATCGCCTATCCGTACCTCTTCTCCTACTTCAAGGGTGAGGCGTGGCGCACACAGCGAGAGGTCTCGCGCCTGTTGGAACGCTATTACAAGGACCAACCCGATGGCATCCCGGGCAATGACGACACGGGAACGATGTCGGCATGGGCGATCTTCTCGATGATGGGCTTCTACCCTGATTGCCCAGGATCACCCTACTACACGATCACCACGCCTGTCTTCGATGAAGTGACGATCCACCTCGATCCGAAGTATTACCCGCAGGGCGACATCACCATCACGACCACACACGGCAAGGGAACGGGCCGCTACATCCAGTCTATGTCGCTGGGTGGGAAACCGCTTCATAGCTACCGCATCTCCCATGCACAACTCATCGGAGGCCGCCATCTGACGATGCAGGTGGGAGACAGAAAGTAAGGCCAGAAAGCAAAGGTTTTTCCTACCTCTCACAACACGCAGACCGCCCCGCCCCGAGCCTGACGGCTTGGAGCGGGGCGGTCGCAATCATGGAAAGTCCCTACAGACTACACGTCGTATTCGAAGGTGAAGATCTTCTCCGTGTTGATCGAGTTGCCCACCGTACAACCGCGATGGGTGAAAGCCTCAAGGCGTTTGCGCTTCTTCTCGGGCACGTCCTGGCCAAAATGGAAGTGGATGGCAATGCGCTCTACCACACTATGGGCAGCGTCGAAGCCGATCTCCTTCAGTTCGGCATGCCATCCCGTGGTGTCCACATCTTCCTTGGCAGCTCCCATCGAAGCCGTGGTCAACGCACATGCCATCAGCGACTGGGCAAACAGCACTACAGGGGTGGGGTACTCGCCTACACCTCCCTGCTCTGCAGGGACGTCGGTGTGGGTCAATTCTCTCTCGTTCTGAATCTCCATGCGGAACTGGCCCGCATTCTTTACTGTGACCATAAGCTCATTTAATTTGGTTATTGACAGAATGAAAAATACAAAAAACGTGCCACAGCGTCACAGACCATCTTCTAAAACGACAAAGCAGACAGTTTGGCCTGCCAAATATTCATATCGAAAACGGGCAGAACGCTATTGCGCACTGCCCGTTTCGGATTTCGAGAATCCGGTCTTTCGACTCCGCCACTGCTTGGAGGGATGCGTCTCGCGACGTTGTTCCCACATACAAGCGGCGGTGTTATCCAGTTTTCAAACAATCAAATTCACCTCTCAAACTAATTTCACCTATTATAAGCGAAAACGGGCACGCTTGCCGTCTATCTTACCTTAAATGATTAACAACTAAAAACCTATAAAAATCAGTTACTATTAAACTAAACTCTATGCTTTATTGACGGTGCAAAGGTAGGCATTATTCCGTTGGCAAGAGACTATTTCCTCATAAAAAGTGCATGATTCGCTCAAATTTTGACCTAAATCAACATCTATAAAGTATTCCACCAGCCGCCACTGAAGACCCGCGAGAAGCCGGGAAGGCCCCGCAACATCTTTACAAAGCAGAAAGAAAGGTTTCATTCCATAATAGTAAAGGATTTTTAAAGCATTTTGTTTTTCGGTTTCTAAACTTATTGCTAACTTTGTAGCGCATTTTATACAGAGGACAAGAATGACGGGTAAGAACTTTTTTGAAAAGCTTTTCAGCACCTATGTCGCAGGCCATGTCACCGCCATCGCCATCGTCGTTGCCTTGCTTTGCATCGGCGTGAAGTACGGCGTGGCCTACTATACCCACCACGGCGAATCGTTCGTCGTGCCCAACGTCGTGGGCATGCAGCTCGAAGAGGCGGAGAAAAAGATGTCGGAAGCCGGGCTCCAGCTTGTCGTGCAGGACACCAACTACGTCAGGACAATGCCTCCCGACTGCGTACTGGAGCAGAGTCCGGGACAGGGCAAGCGCATCAAATCGACCCATATCGTCTATGTGACCATCAATGCGGCCAATCCTCCCGCACTCGTCATGCCCGACCTGGCCGACAACAGTTCCTACCGTGAGGCACGCGCCACGCTGCTCGCCATGGGATTCAAGACCGTCGAGCCCAAATACACACCGGGAGAGAAGGACTGGGTCTATGCCATCCTTGTCAATGGCAGACGCGTGGAGGTGGGAGAACGAATCCCTGCCGACGCTACAATTGTCATACAGGTAGGCGACGGCACCCGACTACCCTCCGACACGCTCAACAATGCGTCCGCGGAGAACGAGTATGAGGAGGTGGAAGAAGAAGTGCCTACCTACGAGGAGGACTACGAGATCATAGAAGTGCCCATCGACGAGGTGCAGCCTGAGGACGAAATCCTCTCAGGCGACGTGGCACCGTCACGCCCCTCACAACATTCGGGGGAGTAGCCACGCAAAATGACCTCAGGGAGTAGTTTCCCCTACAGTATATATAATAAGGTATAAAGGAAATGGAAGAAGAACGAATCGACGACGAACTGCTGGACCTTGACGACGTACTGGCGCCAGAGGAGGCCTCCGGCGATACCGGACAGCTCTACGAGCACTTCCGCGTGGAGGTCGATAAAGGGCAGGAGCCGGAGCGCATCGACAAGTATCTCTCCGTGAGGATGCAGCACTCAAGCCGCAACCGCATACAGAAGGCCGCCGACGCTGGCTCCATCCACGTCAATGGCACGCCGGTAAAGAGCAACTACAAGGTACGCCCAGAGGACGTGATTACCTTGATGCTCCACCAGCCGAAGCACGACACGAGCATCGTGGCGGAGGACATTCCGCTTGACATCGTGTATGAGGACGATCAGCTGATGGTCATCAACAAGCCTGCGGGCATGGTGGTGCATCCTGGAGCTGGCAACTTCCACGGCACGCTCATCAATGCCGTGGCATGGCACATGCGCAACGTGCCGTCCTTTGACGCGAACAACCCCGAGGTGGGACTGGTTCACCGTATCGACAAGGACACCAGCGGTCTGCTGGTGGTGGCCAAGACGCCTGAAGCCAAGACACTGCTCGGCAAGCAGTTCTTCCACAAGACAACCCACCGTAGCTACATCGCGCTCGTCTGGGCCAACTTTGTGGAGGAAGAAGGGCGCATAGAGGGAAATATCGCCCGCGACGTGCGCGACCGTCTGCGCATGGCCGTCTTCCCTCCCGACTCGGAGACGGGCAAGCCAGCCGTGACCCATTGGCGCGTACTCGAACGCTTCGGCTACACGACGCTCGTGGAGTGTATCCTCGAGACAGGACGCACACACCAGATCCGCGCACACATGCGCCACATCGGCCATCCGCTCTTCGGCGACGCACGCTATGGCGGCACGGAGATCCTGCGCGGACAGCGTAGCAGCACCTACAAGGCGTTCATACAGAACTGCCTTCGCATCTGCCCGAGGCAAGCCCTCCACGCACGCACACTGGGCTTCGTCCACCCCACGACGGGACAGCAGATGGATTTCACGTCGCCCTTGCCAGCCGACTTGGAGCAACTGCTCGCAAAATGGCGGGGCTACATCAATGGCACGACGCAGGACACCTTCGTCGAGCAATAAATATGAACTTCAAGACAAAGTATAGATAGATGAAGAATTTAAAGAGAACTATCGCGATTGTGTGCGGCGGAGACTCCTCCGAACACGACGTTTCCCTCCGCTCTGCGCAGGGACTCTATTCCTTTTTCGACAAGGAGCGCTATGATGTCTATATCGTAGATGTGCGCGGCACCGATTGGCGCGTACAGCTTCCTGGCGGCGAGGAGGCAAAAATCGACCGTAACGACTTTTCATTCGTCAAGACTGACGGCACCGCCGTCGTCTTCGACTATGCCTATATCACCATCCACGGACAACCTGGCGAGAACGGCCCCATGCAGGGCTACTTCGACTTGATACACGTCCCCTACTCCACGAGCGGCGTGCTGGTCGAGGCCATGACCTTTGACAAGTTTGTGCTCAACCGCTACTTGGGCAGCTTCGGTATCCATGTGGCTGATAGTGTGCTGCTCCGCCGCGGCGAGACATACAACGAGGAGGAGATCGCCAAGCGCATCGGCATGCCTTGCTTCGTGAAGCCAGCCAACGACGGCAGCAGCTTCGGCGTGTCCAAGGTGAAAAACGCCGACCAGCTGGAACCTGCCTTGCGCGTAGCCTTCATGGAAAGTAGCGACGTGATGGTAGAGGCTTACCTCGATGGCACAGAGATCACACAGGGCATCTACAAGACGCGCGAGCGCAGTGTCCCCTTCCCCATCACCGAGGTCGTCACCACCAACGAGTTCTTCGACTATGACGCCAAGTACAACGGACAGGTGGACGAGATCACACCAGCGAGAATCAGTCCCGAGACGGCAGAGCGCGTCACCGAAATCACCAGTCGCATTTATGATATCCTCCATGCCAACGGCATCATCCGCATCGACTACATTATCACCCACGACGCGGAGGGCAACGAGGTCATCAACATGCTGGAGGTGAACACCACCCCGGGCATGACGACGACGAGCTTCATACCGCAGCAAGTGCGTGCGGCAGGATTCGACATCAAGGATGTGCTGACTGAAATCATAGAGAATCAGTTCTGAACTGCATGCTCATGAATCTTCCGGCTGCTCCCGCAACGGAGTTTTCATGAACAGTCCAGGCTAAAAACCATTCCGCTCCCCGCCTGCTTCAAAAGCGGACGGGGAGAAGGCGGCACAAGCCATATCATCTATTCAAAAACCTTTCAACTACATCTCGATTATGATTATCCCAGAAGAATTCAACGACATCCGCCCATACGAGCCGGAAGAGCTGCCCGCAGTGTACGACCGTCTGGTGCAGAACCCGCAGTTTCTGCAGATGGTATCATTCCTCTTCCCAGAGGCTACGCCCGAGATCATCTCACAGAAGATGCACGAGTGCAAGACGAACATGGACTTCCAGCTCGTCTTCGCCTACCGCTTTCTGAAGAAGCTCATCTCCAAGGCAAGCACAGGTCTTGACATGGACGTGACGGCGATAGACAACAAGCACAACTATACGTTCATGAGCAACCACCGAGACATCGTGCTCGACTCGGCATTGCTCGACGTGCTGCTCATCGACCACGGCTTCGAGACCACCTGCGAGATCGCCATCGGCGACAACCTGCTGTCCATCCCCTGGGTGCTCGACGTGGTGCGCCTCAACAAGTCGTTCATCGTCAAGCGCGGCCTGATGGCCCGCGAGCGCCTCCAGGCAAGTCAGAAACTCGCCCGCTACATGCACTTCGCCATCTCCGAAAAGCATCAGAACCTCTGGATCGCACAGAGGGAGGGACGCGCCAAGGACTCCGACGATCGCACGCAGAAGGGCATCCTGAAAATGCTGGTCCTCGGTGGGGAGGGCGACGTGCTCGACCGCCTCGTCAATCTCCACATCGTGCCACTCGCCATCAGCTATGAATACGACCCCTGCGACTTCCTCAAGGCACAGGAATATCAACTGAAGCGCGATGATCCCAACTGGAAGAAGGGACCGTACGACGACATCATCAGCATGCGGACGGGCATCCTCGGACTGAAGGGGAAAATCCACTATCATGTGGCAGCCTGCATCGATGACTACCTCAACGGTCTCCGTGAGCAGAAACTCAGCAAGTCGGACTTGCTGGACACCATCTGCACCCACATCGACCACGAGATCCACCGCAACTACCGCCTCTATCCCAACAACTACATCGCTATGGACGAGCTGGACGGCACAGACCATACCGACCACTACACGGAGGACGATGTGCGGAAGTTCAAACTCTATATCCAAAGCCAATTGGCCAAGATCAAGATTCCCAACAAAGACGAGGAGTTCTTGCGCGAGCGACTGCTCACCATGTATGCCAACCCGGCACGCAACTACATCGAGGCAGTCAGAGGATAAGACCTGCTATCCCATTCCCTACCCCACTCATGCGGGGGCGGGGAATGGGATTTTTCATAGACTACACCAACCACATCCATGCGCTTTTCTGAGTTTTTCGTCATCCATCATTCCGACCGCAAGGTGCTGACTTTTCTCCTTGCGCTGGCTACCATCCTTGTCGTCCTAATCTATCTGACGGGCAATGATGGCGGGGAGACCGTGCTCACCGCAGCCGACAGTCTGGCTGCCGGAGAGCAACCTGGATATGGAAAGGGACGGCAGGCTCCTCCCTATCGTGCCTATCAGACGCAGGATGGACGGCAGATAGAACTGTCGCCGTTTGATCCCAACACGGCAGACAGCACTCAACTACTGCGCATCGGTCTCCAGCCGTGGCAGGTCCGTGCCGTCTATAAGTATCGTGCAAAAGGCGGCGTCTTCCGTACACCTCACGACTTTGGACGTCTCTATGGCATGACGCGTAAGCAATATGAGGAGTTGGAACCCTACATCTGCATCGGCGACGACTACCAGCCAGCCTACACGCAGTTTGCATCGCGGGAGGAGGAAGCGCGCGAACGTTACGAGGCGTACAAAGCCTCCGACCAATATGTGCCCTACCAAAAGTATGACCGCGACACCGTGCGCTATCCTGTGAAGCTGCGACCTGGCGAACAGGTCGATTTGGCCATCGCCGACACCTCGCTTCTAAAGAAGATTCCAGGCATCGGAGCGGGCTGGGCACGACGCATCGTCAACTACCGCAACCGCCTGGGTGGCTTCTACAACGTCAGCCAGCTACGAGACCTTGACGGCTTCCCCGCCGAAGCGCTCCCCTTCCTCACCCTCCGGGGCGAGAAAATCACAAAACTCAACATCAACCAACTCTCACTGAGCCAACTCCGCAAGCACCCGTACATCAACTATTTCCAAGCCAAAGCTATCTGCGACTATCGGAGGCTCAAAGGTCCATTGCATAGCCTTGACCAGCTCCGCCTCCTACAAAAGGACTTTCCGCCAGAAGCCATCGATCGGCTGCGCCACTATGTCACCTTCTGATTGAACAAGAACACCATAAAGCTATATGAAAAAATACTATTTACTTCTCATTTTGCTCACCGTATCACTACAAGTGTACTGCAAGACCATTAGGGGAGAGGTGGTGGACAGCTTAGGCCTTCCTGTCCCCTTCTCCACTATTGTCGTGGACCATTCTCAAAAGATAGGCACAACCAACAAGTACGGAAGGTTCGTTTTGGAGGATGTTTCTTCGGACAAATGCCTGCTGACAGTGTCAAACATCGGGTACGAAACAAAGCATATAATTGTACCCCAAGGAGACGATGACCTCTTCCTACAAATATCCTTGAAGGAACAAGTCGTCCAACTGGCAGATGTGGACGTGGTGTATGGAGACATCACATCATTGATCCTAAAAAAGATGGAAAACGTCAAAATGCTCAGAGAGCAACTACCAACATTTGAAGCCGTGGCCGAATGTCAGATCACCTCTATAGGAAACCTCAAAGAGTTCCCTTCTGATTTCCGCAGCCTATTAAGAAGCATCCTGGCACTTGCGGGCTATAAAAAAATCTTTCAGTCCATGGAGCGGAATCCAGATCTGACCCTGACTATCAGAAAAGACATCAGATTTAACAAAGGCAATTATACGATGGGGAAAGGAGAATTGGTCTCATGCTCTGGCAATATCAGCGAGGAAGAAAAAAACTCATTCCTTAAGAAAAAGTGGGGGTTTAAAGAAAACCTATACGATTTCATTTACAACACGCTGCGCCATCAGGCCAAAAGAAAGGCCAAGCAGAATAAAAATGAGACGACCACGGATATCCTGAGCTATTCAGGAACATACAAGGAAAATGACAAAACCATTCACATTCTGAAATCTCCCAACATGGAATATCACATCGTAGCTGACTCCTGGCAGGTATATAGAATGTCATTCCAAGACAAAGCCACAAGAAGCATCATCGAATGTCACGAATATCAGCGAGGAATATACCTACCCGTCTTCTCACACAACGAGAGCATCTACGAATTTGATGCCACCCATGTGTGGAAACTGGCAGACACAACTGTCTATAAATACAAATAGGGCAAGCACATTTCGCCGATTTGCTTTCTGCAGAAGCTCATGCTATATCGACCAAGAGCGTTCCATTTCCTTAACCCAAAACGGTTGATAGGGAGTGGAACGCTCCTTCAACTTCTTGTCACTGAAATTGTAATAGAGTTTTGAAAGTGTGCCGAAAGATGCAAGTTCAAGCGTTTTCCATGCTGGAGGGAATACCGGCTTGTCATAGTTGCGCCTATGCTCTTTGATAAAGTCCTCCTTGCTACGTTGAAGTTCTCTATCTACGGAGTTCATATTCTCAATAAACTTGTGTTCATCGTCAGCAAGACTTGTATCAAAGAACCAAAACGGTCCATGAGCCAAAGAGAACTCTTGTATAATCTTAATGTTCCCATAAAAGCAAAAGACCCGCCCTGGTTCGCTGTTCAAATGGGAAGCGTGGCGGATTCTGTTGCTGCAAAGATACGAATAATCATTGATAATACAAACTTTTCAGCAAGGAAAATTACACTAAAGCAGAATTATTTAACATATTTGTATTTAATAATGTTAAGTTAGACCTCAAAATCATACTTTTAAAGTCTTGAATCAACTATAAAGGTACTGAAAAATCCACGATCAGAAAATTTTATAAAAGCTTTATTATTTGTTCTGCGTCTGGCACATCCTGCGTGTCTGTCCGCAACGACGAGCGGCGTTGTTCAGAACTCATCGAGTGCCTGATGCACACGTTTCGCGCTTCCACCTCGCCAGCCATTCTCAAATACCATCTTCTGCCTTGTGACAGGTTTCCACCACGGGCAAAGTCCTCTTCCTCCTGTATAAGATGCTGCACTTCATGCAGCAACACACCTTCGGTCTGGTATTGGAACGGAGAATTTAGCGTTCCCATGCAAATCATCATGCCGTAGCTCAAAGGATTGAAATACCCTGAAAACTTGTTGGTCGGTGTGTATCTGGCGTATAAACTGAGCCGTTCGAAAGCTGGGTATGCTATGAGCAGGCCGATGTCGTGCATACATAGGCTGATGTTTATGGACTCGCCAAAATGGCGTTTCAGATGGTCTTCTATTTCGACTGTATTGTGGAAAGGGTCTGCCACTTCATAGCGCCATTTGCCGTCTACACCCATTTCCCAACCCGTCTGCTGTTTTATCATGTGCATATCCGTGCTGCAGCGAAGCAGTTGGACTGCCTTCTTTTGTGCTTCGATAAGACCTGACGAAGCATTGCTATCGTCAAGTCTTTTTGCACCTATAATACCTATATAGCTCATATTACCACTTGTCTGGTGAATTAATAATGTCGGTTTTGTCTTCAAGATAGTCTTCTATACATTTCCTTATGCCATCCAGTGTAGCCGAGCAAGGCAAGGCATCAAGAAATGCTTGGGCCACAGACTTTTCGGGCGACATGAACATCATCTCGTCTTCGAACTTTGCATAATAGAGTCCATTGGTGTCCAGATACTCGCTGTCGAGAATGTCTTGTAGCAGAGCCTTGACATTTGGGGCAAGTTCTACGAAAGATGCCTTGTTCCCTATCACACGCTGCAAATCACGGCACACCTTACGCTGTTCTACGAGCGAGGGTTGCACCTCTTGCTGTTGACTAACCCTTGATACAGAAAGGCGGAAGTATTCTTTCCATTTCATGTAGCATCGTCGCAGGGCATCTATTGTGCTGCGCTGTGTATGAGGCATGGGCAACCCTTCGAGGGCCATTGTTTCTTGCGCAAGACAATAGCGCTCGGAATGTCTGAACACAGGTTTGCCCTTCTGTTCTCCCATGGCTACAGGGGCAGATATACGCAACATGAGGCTCTGTCTTATTGGAGGCATGGGTACTTCGTCCGCATTTTTCCAGTCAAGAACATCCCAAGGCTCGTTGTCGTCGCGTTCGGAGCGCGACTCGAATTCCTTCACATCGCCGTAAGTTATCTGCTCGCGAGGCACGACAATCACAGCATCCATCTGGGCAAGCGTTTGTATGATGGTCTGCAATGGTTCCGACTCGAAAGGCAACTGTCCAGTCTGATAGTGCATAAGCGTCTTGCGTTTTTTCTTGCCTGGCTGTTCTTGGTCTTCCTTTGCCTTGTCGTATATCGAACTTATAGGAGTGCCAAAGAACAGAGAGCGTATACTGTCAAAACGCTTGTCCTTTTCAAACTCCTTGGAGTGTTTATCGTTCACGCTTACTACATACATCGGACCATTGTAAGGCATTAACGAGAAGTTCACCCCCAAGCCAGCTATCGTATAACTTGTGTTGGTATTGGTGGCATATTTGAAACCTTCGTGTAGAGGAATAGAAACCGTGTCTAACGCTTTTCTTACCTTCGACTCGTCCATAGGCAAGAGTAATCCGATCTGCGTTTGAGCCTTGCCACCTTTCTTTTTCTTCAGCGAAAAGGATATGAAGCGAGGCTTCAGTTCGGCGATGGCAGGATGAACGTATGCTCCAAGAATGTTGCCGGTGATAATCTTGCGCTCCACAATCTTGTTGTTGTAGAGCGCAATGTCCTTGTTCCAAACGCTTGCACTCGGCTGCCAAGCTCTTGAATAAAAAATATCACAAAGACGTTTGTAATTGCTCCAACTGCTATTATGAACCAAATTGATGCGAATTTCCGTGTGTACAGCTGTCAATGCAAATACAAACTCCACTTTACTGGGAAGGAATCTGGATTGCTCATCTTTACCAAATCGTATGTCTGTCAATACACTTTTAATTTTATCTTGTGGCATTACCTCGCCCTCCACTTTCTCAGTGATGACGTATCCGTTTCCTATTTCCGCTTTTGACAATACCTTGACAAGTCTTTTCCTTTCTTCTGCGTATTTTTTCATCTCTTGCTTTTTAGCTTCAAGCAGATGGTTGTACTCGTTAGAGAATGAAACCAGTTTCTGCATGATTCGCTTGGCACGCTTCTGCTCGTTCACATCTTCAAATTCTGTTGAGCTCCATTTGTCTACAGGCGTGCATGCTTTTTGCAACCATGTGTCTGCCAACTCCTCATCACCACAATATGTTGTCAATATGCGTTTTGCACCGTCATGCAGCAGTTTGCAGCGTGCTTTGAAGCGGCGGTGGGCATTTTTGTCTCGGTGGGCATAATAATCTTTTACCTGTTTCTGTAAGGCAGGGTTCTCCTTATATGGATTTCCGTAAACCGCCTTAGCTTTCTGGCAAAGTTCAGTCACTGTCTCATAGCTATACGGAAACGTCTTTTGCTTGCATTTATAGGTTGTAAGATAGGAGCACCCACCAAGCCTTGTCTTCGTCTTGGCAGTAGTGAAAAGCTCTTCCCTGACAAAGTCGGCCTCGAAATCACGGAATTCACGTTCCAGGTCCCACTGGTTTATTCGGCGAAGTTCAGCCTCAAGCGTCGTATAACCCGATATCAGGTCGTCTACGATGCTCTGTTGTGCCGCCACACTTAGCATGGCACTCCGTGCGAGCAGTCGGCTTGCTGTCACATTGCGTGTAAGGTCGAGGACCACAGCTTGTTCTGTGTGTTCAGACAAATACTCTTTTGCCACCTCATTGCCATACTTGTTATCAATGTCCACAAAGTCGGCTTGTTCACGGTCTTGGTCTTGCCATGCGGCAGTGTTGGCACTCAGCGACCGCAACTTTGCCCGGAGCATCATATTGAGGCGCTTCTCCGAAGGAATGGCCGTAATGATGTACTCATACAATGGAGGCAAGTCGACACGTTGACCAGTTCGGTTGATGCGGCCACGCTTCTGCAAGTCGATATTCACGTCAAGGTCGTTTTGCACGATGAGCATTTTGCGTTGGCGCACTTGGTCCTCTGGCACCTCAGCGGTGGAAATGGCGTGCGCACTTGCACCTATAGCTCCACAGGCATTGATAAGAATAACGTCTAACTTGTTGTTTTGGAAATCATTGAATATGAGGTTAGAGTGACGCTTCTTTCTTGACCCGATGACAGCGTTGATGAAGTCGTCATCGCCCTCAGGTGAGAGATAATCCAGTTGGTGTGCTCGCCCCGTACATTCCTCAAAACGGATGTTTAGGTATTCACCATTGGGCGCAACAAACTTCTCGGCAGTTATCAGCTGCCGTATTACGTCGATAGGCGACACGGGGAGATGAAACACCTCTTCGGTTATATCTTGCTTGATACTTGTGTAGTAGTCGCTTATCTCTTTGGCTTCTGCCTTCAACGACATTTCTTCCAATTCTTCTACCATTTCAAAAACAGGTCGATTGGCACTGTTGGTAGATCCGCTTCCACAAACCGTTTTTTCCAACAAGCGCAACAACAACGCAGATATGTCGCCACGAACGGATCCGTCTTCGTTCGCTGTCACGTCCTGTACGATACACTCAAGCGTGTCGCTCATGCCAATCACCACACTTCTTCCTTGCCTTACATTCTCAATGGCGGCTTGCGCCACCTTTTTCGCTTTCAAGGAAAGCAACAACACTTTGTTGATATAGAAAAGTTGTGCCCTTGTGGGATAGCAGTTGAAGGGTAGAAGCACGTTGTACATAAGGGCATGATTAACCATTGTGCGAACCATTGCAGAGAGTTTTACTATTTCACGGAAGAAGAACATTACCTTATCAAACTGCTCACCATGTACGTCGAGGTCTTCATCAAGATATGTATAGACAGGGGTAGGCAAACCCTCGCCAGAGTGCTCGCGCCTAATCATTTGTCCTTCGGCAGCCAAACAAGACGAAACATATTCTTGCATGGGCACTCCACCACAGTGCAAGGCATCCTTGAGCGTGTTTTCTGTAGCCAAGGCACTCAGGGTCGTGCGTCTCATGAAGGTGAGCAAACATTCCGGGCGCTTGGCAAAAGTGGCAGAAAGGAATACACATTGCGTCTGTGGCGTTTCTTCAAGAATCATGTTTATGCCTTGCGTGATAACCGATGCTTTGCCAGCGTTCACTCCGCTGCTTTTGTGGGCTTCGTCGAAGATGAACAGCACACGATGTTGCTCGCACAACGCCATGAGGAAGTTGAGACGTGTCATGTCTCGTTTGGCATCTTTCAGTTGAGAGTAGGTAATCATGAGATAGTCGAAGGCATCCTGTGGCAGTTCACCTTTTATGAATATTTCTTGAAGGACAGATTTCTTGGGAGCTTTGTAGACCACCTCATACTGTTTCTGGTAGAGCGCCATGCGCTCTGCCTCATACTTTTCGTTATCTTCTTCGTCTGCGGGAGACCATATCTCGTCGGACGTACATGTCGCTTTCTGCTCAACCACATGGTCAAAGTCGACAACCGACACACCTGCATTCACCACCAATGGCCGTGCCTCCTTAATGCCAAGCGCTTTACAGTCGCGGTACATATCGCTGAACAGGGTATATCGGTCGGTGAAGAATATCGGCAGATAGCCAGACAACAGTCCATAGCGTATCATGGCAGCAGCTTGTCGGCCTTTGCCTATACCCGTTTGGTCGCCTATGACTACCGACTGTCCACGTTTCTCTATATTGTAAATGGCCAATGCAACACCATCGATTTGCTCGGCGGCCAATGCTTCCCTCAGTTCCTCATGGCTCATGTGAAGTCTGTTTGCTACATATCCGCCGACATCGCCCCCAAGCGCTTCGTTTAGTTTACTTAATGCCCTTGTCGTGTATTCTGCAAGCTGTTTCGGAATGACGGATTCCAATGTCTTCGCATCCTTTACAGCGCTTTCATATTTTGAAGACTTTTTCATAACTGTATCTTTAATGTTGCGGCAAAAGTAATATGAAGGTGTGCCAATTATTATCACAGGTTGAAAAAAGCTTCTGTTTTTGTGATTTTTTTTATAAGAAACAATTAACCTGTATTGATAATTGAGTCAGCACGTCAATATCTTTGCCGGCAAATAACGATAAAAACTTGAGATATGACATTGGACAGCAAGAAATTCACGATTTGATAAAGGGTCAAACTTGGGTTAAAATGTCTATTGCGGAGAATAAAAGTGAAGAAAACGATATAAAAACACCTGTACTGGATAGAAAAAATGATTATCCTTCGTTATTCTGTGGAAAAACAATTAATTTTGTACGCGTATGTATTAATAATACAGGTAAATACAAAAGTATATTTAGGACTACACATTATGCCGTACTCCATAATAAAAGAAGTCAAAGTCCGTCTTTGGAACAAATATGATGTTCACTTCGTTGCCAATAACGATGTGAATATCCTGGCAGGCATTAACGGCAGTGGTAAAACATCCTTGTTGCCCGAACAAACAAGTTGGCACTTGTCAATATCAATGGCAAGAATCTGGTCGTACTAATTCCGTCTGTCGACAAAAGCGTTATAAGCAAGAATACAAAAAAGAAAATCATATGAACGAACGTTTAATAGTAAAATCATTTGGTCCCGTCAAAGACCTTGATATTATATTTAAGAAAGTTACCTTGTTCATAGGAGACCAAGGCACAGGCAAAAGTTGTGTCGCAAAACTTTTCTCCACGTTTAAATGGTTAGAGAAGGTGTTAAGCCAAAAGAAATACAAACTCTCATACTTTGAGCAATATAACAGGTTCAAGACAAAGTTGTGTGCATATCATAGAATAGATTCCTTCATTGTTAATGGGAACCCATATATCAAATTTGAAGGAGAACTATACGATTTTTTGTATGAGAACGGGAATTTCTATGTAACAGACAAAGGTCAGGACATAAAAGGCATCTCAAAGGTAATGTATGTTCCAGCAGAACGTTCAATTGTAAGCGTAGCCGAGAATAAGTCAAAGCTTTTGAAAGAGCTGCCAGACTCCAGTGAGACTTTCTCTGACGAGTTTGTAAATGCAAAGAAATTCTTTCAGAGCGGTTATAATCTTCCGTTTGAGGGATTACGCTTTGAATATGACAGTTTGAATGATACAGGTTGGATTCATGGTGCTAACTATAAGGTGAGACTCACTAATGCTTCTAGTGGAATTCAGTCGTCCCTTCCAATGTGTATTGTATCAGAGTTTCTGAGTAGTAAGGTTTCTGACAAAGAGGAAATCAAGCTCTCTAAAGAAGAAAAAGACAAATTGGAAAAAAGAGTAGCTGAAATCATGCAGAATGATGAATATTCTGACAGTATCAAGGATATGATGATTCGCCAATTGTCATATGCCAATAGATATAATCAGCTTATAAACATAGTTGAAGAACCAGAATTAAACCTTTTCCCTCGTTCACAGATGGAAGTGCTCAAATCTCTGGTTTACAACAATGCAAGCTCTGATGAGAATATGCTTGTGTTCACTACTCATAGTCCATATTCATTGGCAATTGTCAATACAATGATTATGGGTGCCAAGGCGTATGCCAATGCGAGTGCGGGACAGAGAAGGCTGATAGAGAACATTTTGCCAGTGAAGTATCAGATCAATGAAGAAGACATAGCTGCATATCGTCTCTCTTCTTCAGATGCAAGCTATTGTCAATCTGCTATAAATCCTAACACGGGGCTTGTTTCAAAGAACGAATTAGATTCTGCGTCAGGTGACATTATGCGAATATTTAACTCTTTATACCAGTGCTATGCCAAGACTCTCGCAAGATAGGAATTTGCCTGTTGCCATAACAAATCTCCGGTTGTGCTCCGCATTACAATATTGTGGCGCATTAGGTGTGGCTAATGCTTTTGACAAAAGCTCCGCTGAGTATCTTTACATCTATGATGATAGTAAACTTGGCTATACAGATTGGACAGATGTTGCACCCGAGTTTGTTTCAAAGTGTTTCGTTGCAACAAATCCCAACAACAATACGATTGTTTTGCTACCACTTGATCACCGAATCCTTACTGGGAAAAGTGTTGTTGCAGGAGGCGTATGTGATGGTATGCTTCTGACAGAAAAGGAAATGTGTCTGATTGAGTTCAAAACAAATGCCACGTCCTCCAACTATCAGACTATTGTCCAAAGGGCAAATGACGCAATCGATCAATTGTGGCACACTTTTGATGACATTATCAAGCCAAAATGTACGACACAATCCATTGCGGGGCAACCCATAGATGTAGAACAAATGCTTTCTATTGACTTCTATGTCGTATATGATAAAGACTTGGAAGTAACGGGAGCAAACTCGGAACTAATGGATTTGCAGACACAGTTTCTAACAGACAAAAGCCATCCTCTCTATTTTGATAATGGAAAAACTTTCCTGTAAATCATTATTGACCATAGGATGAATCCATCAAGAGAAATAACTTGAAATGATGACAATAGAAGAAATACAGGTTCGCAAAGAATGTCAGACATTCGATTGCAAGAGCATACAGATTGACCCTATCCGGGGCACTTGCAAAAATCTGTGTTATATAGCGTGAAATTGAAATAAAAGTATGACCTTTGTATCCGTTAAAGAATAGCCTTATACAGAAGGAACCATTACTAAAGCTTTCAAGCTATATAGGGTCTACTAATTTAGCACAAGTTATTGACAATTAATAAATTAACATGAAAAACATTTACTCAGTTCAGATAAAATGATTACTTTTGGGTGCTAAAACTCGTAAGGGCGACATGAAATACTACTCACAATACCGTATACACGACTTGTTTGAACTCCAAGAGTCTCTCTCTGGATTGAGCAAGTCCAACCGCTGGGTCAAGCTTGCCGACCGCTTTCCCTGGGCCCAAATCGAAAAAGAATACAACAAGCGTCTGAGGAACAGTCATTGCGGAGCAGGCAACAAGCCCGCCCGCATGGTTGTTGGTGCCTTAATAGTGAAGCATGTGGAGAATTTGAGCAACGACAGGCACGCCGAGGAGAAAAGAAGGGCCATATGTGAACGGAACGAGATAGAGGCGACGTTTGGAACATCCAAGAGGGTTTACCGGGCGAACGACATCCGAGCGAAACTTGACAATACGGCTGACACGTGGATAGGGGCTTGCTTCTTCGCTAAAAACGTAATGAAGTTCCTAAGGGGACTTCTTTGTCTCGTTTTCGCAAAAACAGGCTTGGAGGCCCTCAAAAAGAGAGTTCTCAGCGCCATCGACGACCTCGTGGGAGTTTTACCCTCGCCACAAGTCAGCTGGGGCAGGATAAATTAGCAGACCCTAGTTAGAGCGAAGTCCGAGCATTAAGAATCTCGGACTTCCGAAAATGTTGTGGTAAGCTACCCCAAGGAAATCTTGGACATCCCTGAGAGTTTATGCTAACCTTTTCATAGCTTCTTTGCCTATTTCCACAGCTGCGGTAAAAAGAGTAATTGCTATTGCAGCGAGTACAGTGCCTGAATTCTGGTCTTTATTCATTTGCTTTTTTTTGAAAAGAAGATTGATACTGTTTTTTCAATTGTTGAGAGGATTTCCTCTGCCACGGTGGGCTTGGTATATGGATCAATAAATATTTTCATGAGCTTCTGGTTTTAATGTTTGTCTACTTTGTAGGTGTCGCAGCAGTCGAAGACTGCGTCGACGGCTTTGATGATGACATCACCGAGGGCCTTGCCAGCTCCCTCTGCGATGGTGGTCACGGGACCAAGTGCTTTTGATAACGATACTAATATTTTCATATTGTAATTTTTTTGTGGGAGTTGGTGAGGCTCCCGTTACCTTATTCTGCTGCAAAGTTAAGTGAATCTTCCAAGATGGCAAATTTCTAAAATCACCGTTTTTGGATGGTGATAATACACCCGCAAATCTATAGGAAAACGATGTCTTGTCGGCGGAGAATCATGTCAATATTACGGCGGTCGCCACAGATGACCATGGCACCAATCGACTCCTTGCGCAACGGCATGATGATGTAGGAATCGTCCGAGCTACTGCCTTCGTGTATCTCTTCCAATGTTCGGGCAATGTTCTGCATCTTACAGAAGGGCAGGTTACCCATAAAGATGGAGCGTTGTATCCTTAGGCAGCCTTCGCGCAGCAGGTAGTCCACAACTGTCCGGCGCGTGTAATTGTCAGAGATGTCATACATTACCAGGAAGATGACATCATTGCTATTGATATGGTCAGTCTTTTTCATCTTTTGTTCCTTTGATACAATTTCTTAAAAGTCTGAGCTAATGATTGTGCGTTCATCTGAATGACGTTCTCCCGACTCCAACCATGGCGGCTGTCTGCCACGATGGAGAGCGCATTGATGATCCGCATCGAAAGCGTCTGTCGTAGTTCATCAGTGAGCCACACACTGTTGCCATCTTCTGTCGGCTCTGCCATCGAACTCTTCACTTCACCGCACATTGCCATTTGGAAGACCACATGGTCCACCCAGCACCGATAGGGCTCGATGACATCGTAGGTGAATACTGGATGGTTGTAGCTGTCCACATGCAACAGTCCGATTGCCGGGTCTATTCCTACTTTTATCAATGCATTCTCCACTCGGTTGTAGAGGATGGCATAGCCGTAGTTGAGCATGGCATTGACAATATCCCTTGCCGGCCGCTGCTGCCGCTTTCTGAAAGTTAGCACTTTAGGCAACAATGTAACCATGGCTTGGAAGTACACCTTCGAGGCTATGCCTTCCAAACCACGGAGCGAAGAGGCTATTGGCGCGACTTTGTCCGAGTGCAGGGAACTAATCTGTGCCATCGACAATTCCATCTTGTTGATGCTCCATGCCAATCTCTTCTTCGATCTCACGTCCAACGAGTCAGCCAGCTCCACTTCGTAAGTTCGTAAGATATTTATTTGAGCGGCTATTTTCATGGATAGCGTTGCTTTTATCCACGTGACCCCTTCAGGAGAGAACTCGAAATACAACTGCCCTTTACGGATGGAGGCGATGGAGCCGAACTTGCAGTTCCATATCCTCCCTTTTACATCGCCTCTTCTGTCCATGAGGACAATGTCGATATCGTTGTCAAGAGCGAGCAGAAGGGCATCGGTGGAGACGCGCGTGCTTCTCCAGACATAGATGGCTGTAACGCCATAGACAGGGACGAGCTGACTCGTCTCGTCATTACATACGAGGAAGTTGCTGTTGCTTCTGCTCAGCGAACCACCATAACTGTTCAATACGATTTCCATAAGCTTATATATTAATAATGTATAAGGTTTAGCTTTGAACTTTCTTCTCTGATGAGAATTAGCTCATGGCATCAAAAAATCATTCTCAAAAGTTGCGAGTCTCGTTGATTCTTCTTAACTTTGCAATAACGAAAGTGTTAAAAAAAGTCGGAAGCCATGTTTGAATTTTTGAATTTAGATACATATTCTACTGGTTTCTAAGTGTTTGTGAAAACACCTGCCCAAGTGCGACATCCATTACAACAAGGATTAAGACATCAAGAAATTCTTCTTGATTCGAATGCAACAATTAGCCCAAGTGCGACATCCATTACAACAAGGATTAAGACAATTTTGATTTCCTACCCATAACAATGAATTTTTTGCCCAAGTGCGACATCCATTACAACAAGGATTAAGACTCATGCGAATTAAGGAAAATACTATCAAATTAGATGCCCAAGTGCGACATCCATTACAACAAGGATTAAGACTTACTGACATCAATGCAGTTCAGATCACAGTTGAGTCGCCCAAGTGCGACATCCATTACAACAAGGATTAAGACTCTTCACTAACTCCTCATCTAAGTGTTGTGAGCTATGCCCAAGTGCGACATCCATTACAACAAGGATTAAGACTTTTTCATGAGGATCTCATCCTCTATGGCAGTCCAGCCCAAGTGCGACATCCATTACAACAAGGATTAAGACACGTTAGATACATTCCAATTGGAGATGTCTCCATTAAAGCCCAAGTGCGACGTCCATTACAACAAGGATTAAGACACCTTTATTGGTAGTAAGCATGCTGATTAACTCTTTCCGTCCAATTGCGAAATCGAGATTGTGAAAGAGTTACGGCTAAAACAAGCACCCTTTGCTGATATTTTAGTAATGTAGCAAAGAAAATCTCATCCTTTAGGATGTCACCCCTGTCAAAACGTCTATAAAGTCTAAAGAACCCTAAAAACGAAAAATCCGGCTGGCAGCCGAAGAAATATTGTCTTCAAACTGCGAACCGGACTCTTCAAGGAGCAAGGCACCTCTATTTCTTCGAGCTGCCCCCCAAGGTGCGGATGAGGATAGGAATCAGAATGCCTGCTGCTGTTGCTGCTACCTCTACCCAATCGTTGTTTTTTTCGTTGTTGTTCATTTTTTTTAATTTTTAAATGATTACACTGCTAAGTTTACTTGTTTTCCTCTGACTGGCAGCCATGAACAATCACCACTTTAGCGGTGGGTATTATATACATAGCTGTCAGCCTCTTGATGCCTTCTTCTTCAACCAAAGGTCAATTAGAACCTTGATGAGGAGTGTGGCAGGGTCATTTCCCTTACCTGGCTGTGGGCAAATTATCATTGCGTTTTCCTTTCTTCCTCACTGGCTTGGTTGATGTCGCAGGTGGAGCAGTGAGGCTTATCCATCAAACGACGGTGCAAAGTTAATGAGATAGTGGGGGACAACAAAGAAAGCGTTATCACCATTATTCCATCGGTGATTATAAACAATGAATTGGCTCTAGTATGGAAGTGATCCGCAGCAATGAAACCAATAAAATCCATCTTGTTGAACAATGTTGCCATAATTTTTGCTACCTTTGCCGTGTGTCATAGTATTGGATGCCTTTGTTCTTAGTCCCTTAATTCCTTAATCTCATAAGAGTTGAGAAAATAGGACATAGTCAAGGTGCCTACTATGGCTATTGATAAGAAGGATACATATAGGGTGATTTGTCGATGAATAAATGATTTTAATTGATTAAAATCATTTATTTTGTTTACCTTTGCAGTCGTAACTAATAGATAGACCATCGTCGACTCTTTTAGAAGAAACTAAATGCTTATGACAACAAACATATTGACCATACGTTTCTCTAATGAGATTAGGCCGTTTGAAGTTTCTTTGTTCCGAGGAGCTGTCATCAACTCATTGGATCAGAAATTGCTGCTGTTTCATAACCATGAAGGCGAAAAGCTTCGTTATGGCTATCCACTTATACAGTACAAGCGGATTGCGGGTAAAGCTGCGATCGTGTGTCTTAAGCAGGGCACTGAGGATATTGGTGAATTTTTCTCTTCCAACCACTTCACATTACATCTTAATGACCGCGTAATGGAAGCTGAAATTACCAGTATCATGCCTTCAAGATATAATGTACAGGAATGGAACAAAGAATTTGACTATCGCATCAACCGATGGATACCATTCAATGACAAGAATTACAAGGAGTTTAAGAAAATAGAAGGTATTGCAGAACAGATACAATTCTTAGAGAAGATTTTGACGGGAAACATACTGTCATTTGCCAAAGGAATTGGAATTTGGTTTGAAAGACAAGTCAACTGCAAAATCATAAAACTTAGCAATTTATATTGGGTATCGGTAAAAGGCATCAAAGTAGCAAGCTTCAATGCCGAGTTCAAGTGCAACATATCGCTTCCCAACCACATAGGTTTGGGGAAACATGTAAGTATAGGCTGTGGAACCGTTACCCATAAACATATAGAAAACGAGAACAAATAAACCATATGGACAAAACAAAAGACCAGCTATACCTGACAATGCTTGTACGTCCGCTTCGTCGTCTTGCCGAAGCGGCAGGCCAATCATTATCTGAGGACTTATCCAGTTTGACCAGTCATGCTGAGCAATCCTTTCTTCCCTTAATTCAGAAGGCGGAGGCTTTGTCTTTTGGAGATAATGAATATCCTGACAAAGGGTATCACATCACCAAAGATTCACGGATGCGCTGCCTGCTTGAACAAATCAAGACGAGGAAAGACACATTGGATTATTTCCAACCGATGATGCCGGTAGCATTAAGCACAAGTTTCTTTCCTGTAAAGGAAAAAGGCAGTGGAGAAGAGATGGGTAAAATATGGGGTAAAGTCAAGGAAAACCTGGACAATCTCCAAAGAGCTGATATACGTGTCCTGGCGGAGAACATCCTTAATATCCTATTCAGATATACCGGAACAGTACCATCTTCAACCCAAAGTCTGGATGTATCCCTTTATGACCAAGCAAGAATAGCTGCATCCATATGCATTGGTCTTTATGACTTGCAAGTCTCTAAAGAAGAACATGAGGATGGTGAGTTCAGATTGATAGGTGGGGATTTCAGTGGCATTCAGAAGTACATCTATCAGATTGTCTCCAAATATGCTGGCAAGAACCTTAAAGGCCGTTCCTTCTACCTTGGTCTTCTTTCCGATGCCGTTGTCCGTACGCTGCTTAAGGAACTTTCTCTTTATAGGGCAAACATCATCTACAACTCTGGAGGATGTTTTTACCTTCTTGCTGCTAATACAGAAAGAGTAAAGGAGAAATTAAACGAAACGATTGCTGAAATAGAGAACGCTATTTTCAAGACGCATGGAACAGACCTATACGTTGCCATCGACAGTGTAGCCTTGTCTGCCTCAGAGGTGGCAAACCGTGGAGGCAAGCGTACACTCAGCAATATTTGGCAGGATTTGTTTGCAAAGCGTGACAGAAGAAAAAACGCACGCTATTCTGCCGCTTTACTTTCCGATTATGGCCAATTTTTCGTTCCTCAGAAGGTTGATGGAACGAAGCGTGATGTCATCACAGGCGAAGACTTTGTAGAAGGAGAAGAAGCTGTAAGTTTCATCAACGGAACATATATCTCAGCGCTTAACAATGACCAGATAAAGATAGGGAAGGCATTGATGACGGCTGATATACTTGCTGTTACCAACAAGCCTATTGACTTCTTGAAAGACAAGGCCAACGTCTGTCCTGCACAGCTTGGCGTGTATTATTATCTGACGCGGGAGAGCGATATTACAGCCAATATTGATGCTGTTCACGAACAAGGCGGTGACCTTACCCTCATCTTACTAAATGGGAAGGATTTCAAAGGCGACTATGTACTTGAAAAATACATGACCTATAACATCTGCTCAATGCAGTTTTATGGCGGAAACAGGTTCAACGGCAACACATACGAGGAAATGTGTGACAACGAAGGTTTCTCCCGTCTTGGCGTACTCAGAATGGATGTTGACAACCTTGGTTCCATCTTCCAGGGTGGCATTCCAGAGACCAAGGCTTCTCTGTCACGCTTTGCCGCATTGAGCCGCAGCTTTGATTATTTTTTCTCAGGCTACCTTAATGTAATTTGTGCAGAAAACGAACGCTATGCCCGCTCGTTCATTGTATATAGTGGCGGTGATGACGTGTTTATTGTCGGGAGTTGGGATACTACAATAGATATAGCCCATCAGATCCAAGGCGACTTCCATCGCTACACTTGCTTTAATCCCGCTTTCTCAATCTCCGGCGGTATAGCCATATTGGGGGCCAAATTTCCAATCATAGCGGGTGCAGCAGAGAGTGCGGAGGAAGAAGAACGTGCCAAAGGGCACGAGTGTGCTGGCGACAAGAAGGATTCTATATCATTTTTCTCCATGCCTCTCAACTGGGAGAAAGAATACTCTACTGTAAAAAAACTGAAGGACCACATAGCCGAACTGCTCTATTCCGACAGCCTGCCGAAGTCGTTCCTGTCAAAGATTATGGAACACGCTATGAATGCAGGTTTCAAGAACCACAAGATTTCCAACTATCAGACATACTGGCATCTCGCATACGACCTGAAGAGAATGGAGGAACGCTACAAGTCGTCAAAGGAGACATTGTCACTTCTTGACAAATGCATTAACGAAGTTTGTCATACCAATGGTCAGTTGGATGGCAGGGAGATAACAAGTTTCTATAACAGCCTTGAGTTGTGGGCATTTGCCTGCCGATGGGCAGAACTGGAATATAGAGCTGAAAACAACTAAATAATAATATTATGTTTTATAACAATTACGGCAATAACAGAGGCGGCTATGGGAAGCCAGGAGGCAACCAATCTCAGCCAAGTTACACCAAGGAGCACCCAATCTTTGCAGATTGGTTCACGACTGGGGCGGACGCTGATCTCGTAGAGTACGCAGAACAAGCTGGTAAGGATCTTGCAAATAATGGGTTAACCAACTCTAAAATCCGCAGTATCTACGGTGAGGTCAAGAGAATACAAATGGGTACATGGGAGAAGAACAAGTCCGCATTCTTCCTGCTTAAGCCCAAGGTGGCTTATGCCTATGGCAGGGACAATAAAAATGAGGGCTTGAGAATCTTCAAGAACATCTTTGACGAGGCTGTGACGTATGTCAAAGACGATAAGTCTTACGACAACTTCTGCAACTTCATGGAGGCAATTCTTGCCTATCACAGAGCTAATGGCGGCAAATAACTTTTAAACGCAATAATCATGGATAATATAAAACTGAACAAGAAGATAATCATAACCGGTAAGCTTACCCTTAAAACCGGTCTTCATATCGGTGGCACCAACACGGCTCTTGGCATCGGTGGTCCCGACCGCCTCGTGGTACGCAATCCCATTACCAACGTGCCTTATATACCTGGCAGTTCTCTCAAGGGCAAGATGCGCTCGCTCATTGAGGTGCGTGATGCAACTATAGGTGCAGACAACCGTGCCACGAATGACCCAACTACGGCGGCCGGTGCACTTTTTGGCACTGTTGGCAAGAGTGGAAAAGAAGACAATCATCCATCACGACTCATCGTAAGAGACGCTGAGATGGACATGACTAATGCCGACATGTTGAAAGCTACCGATCTTCCCTACACCGAGAGCAAGACGGAGGTAACAATCGACCGAATCACCGCCAAAGCAATGCCGCGTACTATTGAACGCGTTCCCGCAGGAGTATCGTTCAATGTCAATATGGTTATCAATATCTTTGATGGCGAGGACGAGAACAAACTCAGAAAGACTTTGAATGATGCCATAGCGCTTTTAGAGGACGACTATCTTGGTGGAAATGGCAGCCGCGGCTATGGACAAGTAGCATTCTCAGAAATGAAGTTCACTGACAAGACATATACAGAATGACTAAATTCACAAGGATAAAGCTTAAGGATATGACCCCTCTCCACCTTGGATTGGGGCGAGACAGCTACAATGTCTCGGCATCCCTGCTGCAATCTGACACGTTGTCCGCTGCTCTGGCATCCATAAGGGCGATGTATGGCAAGGGCGGCACTACAGAGCAGTTTCTTTCAGCATTTGCCTTGAGCTCGGCTTTTCCTTATGATGGCGATGAGTATTTCTTGCCCCGGATGAAGGGAAGGCTGGCGATAACGGTCAACGGAGAGGAAGAAAAAGACTATCGGAAGAAGTTGAAGAAGCTTGTCTACATATCTTTCCCTTTGTGGCAGCGGTTGGCTCAAGGTGAGACTATAGCTGTCGATGGCAACCAGCTTCAAGGGGCTTTTCTGTTGTCGAAAGGCAATACCAATTATAAGGCTCCGATGGCCCATATTACAACGGAAAGAGTTTCTGTGGCACGCAACGGTGAGGATGACGCCGTTCCATTCATGTACGACTGGACTTTCTTCAGACGTGGCGGCAACACAACATCCCCCAAAGGAAAGGTTTATGAAACAACGGAGTCTGGACTATATTGTCTGTTGCATGCTGATGCTGCCACTACACAGGAGATAACAGATTTGTTCCAAGAACTTGGTGAGCAAGGCGTAGGCTCTGACAAAAGTGTCGGTGGCGGTCATTTCACAATAGAAACCGATACTATAGAATTGGCAGACGTAAAGTCTGAGAAACAGATATTGTTGTCGACCTACATCCCCACTAAGGAAGAAGTCAAATCCTTCTCTTTGGAGAAATCAACTTATCAGCTGATTCATAGAGGTGGCTTTATGGCCGGAAGCAACAACGAGCACCTGCGCCATCTAAGAAAAAAGACTGTATATATGTTTGATACTGGATCAGTCATTGTCTCACGTGCCAAGTTGGAAGGTAAAATAGTCAATGTTGCTCCACAGTGGAACGCGCAGGACATACACCCTGTGTATCGCAGTGGCAGATGTCTTGCCATGCACATATTGTAGATGCTTATGAAGAACAATATAAGAATCACGAACCTCACGCAGGTTCATATCGGCTCTGGTGAAACTCTGCAGAAGGATATGGACTTTATTGTCAGAAGAAACGGAGAGTATTCTGACATCTACATCATAGATCCAGACCGTGTAGGTGAAATCATAGGTACTGACCAGCGTGTTCTTTCTCAATGGATCGCATCCATCGAGAAGGGCGACACGAATTCTTTTTTTGACCTGTTCCTGAAAAGAGCAAAGCCAGCGGATTATTCTAAACGTTGCATACCCAACTATGCAGGTGACAGACGCAGCATGACACTCAAGGAATTCATTCATGACGGTACAGGAAAACCCTACATTCCGGGGTCATCCTTGAAAGGTGCTATACGTACCGCCATAATAGCATTTCTTGCCAGCAAGATGCCTGAGACAGAAAAGGAAAGAATTGTCGAAAACCTTGCAAAAAACAACGGCAGATACCAAGATGAATTCGGGACACATAGGTCTGCTGAAGATGTAATGCTTGGTGACTCACCCAACGAAAGCCTGATGCGATTTATACGTGTAGGCGATGCTTACTATGATAAAGGTGTAGAAATGGCTGTAACGCAAGTATTTATCAATCAGACAAAAAACTCTGATAATCTTATTGACAAGAAAAGGGCCCAACCGGTAGAGGTAATTGGAGCAGAAGAAACATCCTCTTTTTCGCTTGCTATCGATAAGAAGAAGTTTGATGACGTTTTTGCCCAGCGTAACAATAATAAAAATAAGGATTTGAAAGGCATGAAGTTTCTTCCCACGGAGATTTCCACCATTACAGGGTTGTTCAAGGTCATAAACGACCATACCAGGCGGCTTGTTGAAAGTGAGATTTCCTATTGGAGAGACTTGACACAATACCAAGGGGCAGAAAAATACATTGAAGAGATGGAGAATATCCTCAATGCCGTTAATGCTTGCAAGGATGGTGAATGTGTCATGCGTGTCGGTCAGGCTACTGGTTGGCGTTTTATTACAGGAGCGTGGACAGAATGCCTTAAGAATTTTAAGGACAAAGTAGTTCCAAATGCCAGACCTCATAATAGGCAAAAGTATGAAGATTACGACTTTCCCAAGACCCGCCGCATGGATGACGAATCTTATTTGTTCGGATTCGTAAAGTTGTCTTCAATATAAACACGCATACGCTTATGGCAAGAATTATTGTATCTATTCTCAGCAATCATTCTGTACCCAACTTTCTCTTCATAAAGGAGATGGAGGGGCAGTATGACCGTCACCTTTTTGTCACCTCACCAGAGATAGGTCAGCTCGGTAGAAAAGGGCAACTGATAAAGGCGTTAGGCATCACACAGCAAGATGTCACCATCATTTCTGTAGATGGTAACGACTACCTGTCAGCCATAGCCACCTTGGCCGATAAATGGCAGGAAGACGAAGATAACGATTACATCGTAAACCTTACGGGGGGCACTAAAATGATGTCTCTTGCAGTACACGATTTTTTCAAAGACAAACGTGCTGAATTCTATTATGTGCCATTAGGCAAAAACGAGTATTATAACCTTGGAACGGGGAAAAAAACACCACTTAAATACAGGGTTAACCTGCGTGAGTATTTCTCACTGTATGGCATTCGGTTTGAAAGTAAAGCCGAGGACACATTTGTACATCCTGAAAGCGAGACCATGGGCATCTTTGAGAGCGTGCAGAAAAGTCATTTCTACCTTCCCAAAAAACTTTGGAATGCTCAGAAAGCCGCTACACCCGAGCTGAGAAGATACCTGGGGGGCGAATGGTTTGAAGATTTCTCATATTTCAAGCTCAAGGAGGCTTTCAACCTGCGTGATGAGGATATAGCCGTCTCCTTGAAAATCTATCGTGAGAACGAGTCCACAAAAAATGACAATGAGCTTGATGTAGCCTTCATGTTCAACAATGTGCTGTATGTCGTGGAGTGCAAGGTGACAATGACCGGCTATGGGCGTGACCCAAAGCTGGTTGTTGACGATTATCTTTACAAGCTTGCGGCAATCAGCAAAGATTTTGGATTACAGGTCAGCGCTTATATATTCACGCTCCACAGAATGCAGACTTTCAGTGATGAGGTAAAGCTCAATTTCTTGAACCGTTGCAGGATTTTGGGGATAAAGGGAATCGTCACTGGCAAAATGTTTTCAAATATCAAAGCCTCACTTTTCAACAAGCAGGCTTTATCAAAGTTATAATAGCAACTATGGCACGCAAACTATTCATTTCTTTCCTCGGAACCAATTTCTACCACGAGTGTTATTACACTGACGGGGGGTGGGAAAGCAACAAGACCCGTTATGTACAACAAGCCACTCTCGAAAGGCTTGTAGCCTTGAACGAGGCACCGGACGCTGTCCGCATCTTTATAACCCAACAGGCTTTCATAGACAACTGGAACAAGGACAACGACAAACGAGAGAACAAATTTACAAAGCAAACAGAACAGTATGTGCGTCTGGGAAGAATCTTAGATAGCATGAACCTGCAAAGTGACGTCAAGGCTATTGTGGACATGCCAGTCGGCAATGACCAAGAGGAGATGTGGGAGATTTTCCAGAGAGTCTATGACGAGATAGAGAATGGAGATGAACTCTACATAGACCTTACGCATGCCTTCCGCTACCTGCCGATGCTCGTCCTTGTACTGAGCAACTATGCCAAGTTCTTAAAACACGTCAGTATCAAATGGCTTTCATATGGCAACTGGGAAGGACGTGACATTCAGACAAATAGGGCTCCCATCGTAAACCTCCTGCCGTTGACGAAACTACAGGACTGGACTTTGGCGGCATCAGAATACCTGAAGTACGGCTATACTTCCAAGCTCACGGAAAACATCATGGACCTCCTCAAACCTCTTCTGAAAAATGAGGAGACAAGGACGGAAGATGTTAACAACGTGCGTGAGTTCGCTAAGTGTCTTACCAATTACGCTGCGGAAAGACTCGTGTGCCGCGGTTTGGATATTGAGGAGGGTAAAACCGCTATGTCGTTGTCAACGGTTTTAAACAAAATTGAGAACACAGGCATCGTTCCACTCAACCCCGTCTTTGAAAAGATAAAGAAGAGCATGGAGGAACATTCACCAAGTGCGAACCTCTGCCTGAAAGCAGCGGAATGGTGCCACAAACGTAACCTTTTTCAACAGGCGGCGACACTGTTGCGTGAGGGTGTGATAACATTCTTCTGCAAGCGACATAGTATTGATACGTCAAGCATAATAGAACGTGAACTTGTTTCCAAAGCTATTGAAATACGATATGGCCATAAGGAGAACAATAAGGAACTATGGAAAATAAAGGACGAATACATGCAAAAAGTTCAAGAGCTTCTCGATGACGGGCTGCTGACCAACGACATGGTGATTAGCTTTATATCCATGCGTGATGTTAGAAACGATTACAATCACGCAGGTTTTCGGCCAGGGGCTATGTCCTACAAGAAGATTACACAAAAGATAGGTTCCTCCATCAAGACTTTCAACAATTTGCTCGGTGAACAAACTGAAACATGGAAGCACCCTGTTAAAGAAAAGATTTTCCTCAACGTCTCCAACCATCCCATAGCTGGATGGGATGAGGACCAGATAGAGGCAGCAAAGGTGTTTGGCAAATTAAAGGACTATCCTTTTCCGTCTGTATGTGCTGTCGCTTCAACTGATGACATCTACCGTCTCGCTTGTGAGACGGCAAGAGATATTCTATGTGAATATCCTGATGCAGACATCACTGCTCATGTCATGGGTGAAATGACGTTTACCTTTGCATTGGTTACAAAGTTGAAGGCGCTTGGCATCCGTTGTGTGGCATCGTGTACCGACCGAGTAGCAGAAAATCTCGGTAACGGAGACAAGCTGTCGCACTTCCACTTCGCCCAAATCCGCGAATATTGACCTTATATAATACAGCACCATATATGAAAACAATAGTCTGCGGCCCGCCACATTCGGGCAAGAGTGTACTCATCAACAGTCTCTACAGCCTATTGCCGTCTGACGACTCGCTAACCATCCGCGCAAACGGCGATGGCGAGGGGCTATGGACGAACAACCCTAATCAGCAAGAAGTGGACACTGTGAGGAAACAAAACAAGTCGGGCAATACCAGTGCTGATTTCGAAGTGTGGCGGCACAGGGTGGAGACAGTACGGCAACGTATCGTTTTGGTGGACATCGGTGGCCGACTGAGTGACGACAAGATTCCTCTCTTTGAGACTTGCGACACATTTATAGTCATCAGCTCGGACGCTCAGATGAAGGAGCGTTGGATACAGTTCGGCACGGCTCATGGCTGTCGTTGCCTTGCTATAATAGATTCTACGCTCAATAAAGATGATGACACAGTTCTGTCAGAGAAGCCATTTTTTACGGCACGTCTCGGTGGGCTCGACCGTGGCGCGAACCTCAGCGAAAAGAAAACAGTCCGTAGACTTGCCAACATGCTTATCCAAAAGTCGGGATATAAGAACATAGTTTATGTAAACTGCTATAAGCTAGGGGAGGAGCTTGGCTGTGCTAAGTCTTGGATAGCAAGCAATGGCGTAAAGGTAAGCAACGTGTTCTTTCAAAGGGATAAGGCTCTCGAGTTGTCAAAACATCTCAAGGTGGACTATGAACCGGGTGTACACTATCGTCTCCTTGGTGCCAATGCCAACTGGGTGGCTGCCATCGCCGCGGCAGCCCTTGCAGATGACAATCCGTCCAACATAAGCTTCTACGACCGCTGGTCTGGTAAATACATTTCCCCAAGCCTGCTTGCAAAAGCAGAAAACCCGCAAAATGATGACATCAATATAAAGGTAACCGAGGATGAAAGCACCGTGCGACTCGACTTCACGATGAAATCGTTAGACCTCGACACGGAGAATTTCGTAAACTATCAGTTGCCAGTCATTGATGAGCAAAAGACATTGCTCGTGTCCGGTCGCTTCCCCAACTGGTTTACGGTGAGTGTTATGATGAGCTATCGTAACAAGGAAAAGTATTTCCGTATACCGGGACTGACAAGCAGTTATATAGAGAACTATGTCTGTGTAGTTTCAGACGATGAACGTAACTTAGGTCAGATTTTTAAATCATAATCAACTATGGCAGAAAGTAAGAAACGTTTTCCGAATCAAGATCTTTATAAGGCTTTGTACAAGTTCTTTAACCGGGAAGCCCGCGATTTTCCAGGAAACAGGTACCCGTTTGAAGATGTGATGGAGAAAGTTGGCTATACATTTGACCCCAAAGACAATAGTGTTGAGACTCCGGCTAGGGCGAATACGACTCGTCGCACATTACAAGTTCGTTTCTCTGAGGTCATTGAGGACATGGACAGAAGGCTGAAAGCCCATGGCTATATATGGAGTGTGAAAGAGGGACAGCGAAAAGCCACAAAATATGGCTATGCGGAGCCAATACCTTATGATTTGCCAGAGGAATGTGACTTGGATTGTATGCTCGACCATATTGAACTACTGAAAGAAATTGTCGGCTATACGCGCACGTCCTTTAGCAACAAAAAAGTGGAACGAGACATCATAAGCATTGCCTCCATAGGTATGCTCAACGACATCGACCGGGTGAAGGAGATTTTCCTTGCCATCCGCGACAGCAAAGTGGTGGCATTCACCTATCATGCCGTCAACAGCAATCACCCCAAGCATTTTATGCTTTCGCCTCACTATCTGAAGCAATACAACCAACGATGGTTCCTCTTTGGATATGTAGAGGAGGTGACAGACGATGCAGACGAATCGCTCAATGCTGATAGTCACCCACGGGAGGGTTATTATACTTTTGCTGTCGACCGTATTGATGACGACTTTGTCTTGCGCACAGATGTGATGTATCATCAGCCACAGCGCATTGACTATTCCACTTATTTCAACGACATCGTGGGTGTCACCCACTTCACGGACCGTCCTATGAAATCCGTTGACATCACCATTACGACATATAGCAGATACATTCACAATCTATTGATGGCCAATCCTATTCATTCGTCGCAGAAAGAGGTGACGCCCTGTCTCAGTAAGAATAAACCAGGGAGCATACATCTTCATATCTGCGTCAACCAAGAGTTGGAGAGGATCTTATTGGGTTATGGCGAGAATATCAAGGTGGAGTGGAAGGGAGCGTCCTATACATCTTTCCTCAAACGCATTGAGGCCATGAGCAAGCATTACAGGGATTAAATCATCTACCTATTTGCAGTATTGTTCGTGTTTATAATCACCATAACATATGTGGTGATAAGCATTTCTTGACACCGCCTCGCTTTTTTATTAACTTTGCAGCGTCCATCATCTGGAACCACCCAGTGATGGCACTGCAACATTTTGTGGGAATCTTCTAAAAAAACAATAAGGATCAGAATCAAGTACAGAAAGAAAGCTGAGGCCAACACACGTCGCAAAGTGGCAAAGAAGTGGGCTAGAATTGGCCTTGGAGTTGGGTACAAGCGTGCAGCTATCAGAGAGGCAGCCCATAATCCTTAATTCTGTAACACTATTATAAATCGGGCCTACTAATTTAATGTATGTTTTTGATAATCAAGAAATTAACATGAAAAACATTTACTCAGTTTAGATAAAATGACATGCTGACCTTGATACTGAGCGAAGCGGACGGAAGCAAACCGAAGAAAGAATCGTGAACGGTAATACTATAAGGCCACTGGGACTAAGAGGGCTAACACTCCTTGGGCCTCGGTGCCTTTATCGTAAATGATTTTCAAACTTGATCGTTTTGTTTGTTCGCTATTTTGACATATCATAACCTGTATCTCTTGGCTGCTGATAGAGATTGGAGGTAGTAGCCTTTGAGCGGAAAAACTGGGGGAAGGGCATGAGGAAAGGCCGCAATGAAGGTTTTTGCCCTGGGATGGGTTTTGTTAAATGGATACGAAGGAATAGTTAATGGGGCGTTAATTCATGCTAATCGGCTTGCATTCGGCTGGACGGAAGGTTATCTTTGTATAGTGGCTGCGCCAGGGCAAATGGAGAGCCAGTCTTCTTGGTATAAACGACTAGAAGAGGCGAGTGGCTGAAATGTAAAATATAATCAAGAGAAACGATGATGAAAAAGTTAGAATTCATATCAATCTCATCGGTTAGGAGTCGGAAAAGACCGTTCTCGTATCGGTCTCGTATCAATCCCGTATTGATCCCGTATCGATCCCGTATCGTTCCCGTATCGTTCTCCTATCGTTCTCCTATCGTTCTCCTATCGTTCTCGCTTCCGGAAGCGGAAACAATACGGAAACAATACGGAAGCGATATAACCTGGAAGGGAGAAGGATACGTGGAGGGTACTTGGAGAATATGTGGAGGAAGGGCTTACACGACTAAAATCACTGTTTCTGCCAGAAGGTGACTTGTAGGTGGTGCCCACACAAGTGATTTCTTCCTCCCAAAGGAGCGAGTTTCTCGGTTAAAAAAAAATCGCATCTTTGTGTCACAAAACGACGTGCTCTGCGTATTATGGGTAGAAGTTAAACAAAAACGAAGAAGTTATGAAACAGACAACTATCATCGCTATGCTTGCCTCGCTGCTCTTCAGCGGTGTCGCAACAGCTTGTCAACACAACGTCGCCACTATACCTGCACAGGACTATGCGGGCAACGCTTTCAACACTTCCGCCGCCCCTTCTCCCGACACAAAGGACCGAAAGAAGCAGGCTGGGAAGGACGAAGTCATCGACACACGAGAATATCAGGTGAAAGATTTCGACCACATCGACTGCGGAACAATAGCCAACATCTACTTCACACAGGGCAACGAGACGCGCGTCGTAGCCAAGTTACACCACGGGAACCTCGACTTGCTGGAAGTCTCAACCCACAACGGTTGCCTCAAGCTGCGGACCGCCGACTTAGGACTTTCCACCAAGCGCTTTAGCATAGGCAAGCGCAACAGAGCCTATGTCGGCGACTTGGATGGGAAGCACAGCGAGCAGCAGGAGGTGGACCTCTACATCACCGCTCCATCGCTGCGCAAACTAGAGATGGCGGGGGTATGCACATTCAGTGCCGAACACCTCAACGTGCCGAAACTGGATATCGTCATGGCGGGAGTCAACCAGGTGAAGTTGTCCGATGTGACTTGCAACGAGGCCAACATGATGATCAGTGGTGTGAGCAGTATGGACGCTACCATCACGGGCGACCAAATCCACTTGGTCAATACAGGGTCAGGAAATACGACCATTCACTTCAAAGGTACGAAGGCGGAGATCGTAAACAGTGGTGTCGGAGTCCTTGCCGCAAAGGTGGACTGCAAAACACTGCGCGCAGTCAATAGCGGCGTGGCACAGATGATACTCAAGGGCACTGCTGACGATACCGACATCGACAACAGTGGTATGGGACGGATCAACACCAAAGGACTCAACAACTATTGACGACCCACACCACGGAGAAGAATGCCATGCCTCAAGATACCAGCGACAATGGACGAGACAGAATTCAAAAATGAGGTACGACGGCTGCGGCCCCAACTGATGGTCGCGGCGCGGCGCCACACGGGAGACAGCGACTGCGCAGAGGACATCGTGCAAGACGCACTCCTTCGGCTATGGCAGCTCCATGCCAACCTGCACATGCCGATAGCGCCGCTGGCCTTCGTCCTCGTCCGAAATCTGGCCATCGATACCCTCCGACGCCACAAACGCACCACTGCGGTAGAGACGCTGGCCATGGCTGAACCGGTAAAAGAGGTGGACGCACGCTACGAGCGGATCGTCAGGCTGCTCAACAAACTGCCGACACTGCAACAGACCATCTTCAGGCTGCGCCACATAGAAGGCATGGAATATGCCGATATCGCCGAGATAACGGGCACCACGCCCGAATCGGTGCGACAAACAGTGAGCAGAGCGCGACGAACGATTCTCAAACTATATCATTCTACATCATGCAAGACGAACAAATAAACAATCTGGTGGAACGATTCCTCGACGGAGAGACGACCCTCGCTGAGGAAAAGCAGCTCTACGACTATTTCTCACAAAACGAAAATGTCGATGAGTCATTGCTCCCCTACGCCGAATACTTCCGCGACCTGGCCGTACTGCCATCGCCCCAGAAGGAAGAAAAGCCACGGAAGAGACCGCGATGGACGATCCGCTGGACACAGTGGGCAGTAGGAGCAGCAGCTGCCGTGCTGATCTCCTTGGGCGGGATGTGGATCTACACCCTGCAGGAGGAGCGCCATTTGGCACAACTCTATGGGGGCAGCTACATGATCGTGGATGGTAAGCGCTACGACAACCTGCGGGAAATCAAAGACGACATACGCCAGACGCTGGCCGACGCACAACAGATAGAGCGCGAGGCGGATGGGCAAGCCGTCATTGAGGAGGCCGAACAGGAGGTGCTGGAGAGCATAGGCGATCCAGCGGAAAGACAAAAACTCAAAGAAATACTCAAAAACTAAAGCGAAAGGAAGGCTGATATGAAATATCAATTCATAGTATGGTTAGGACTGTCCCTGCTGCTTTCGATACCTCTGCGGGCTCAGAACAGCATAGACCGGATGGTAGAAGAATACTCTGCCATAGGCGGATCGAAATTTACAAGTGCCGTGGAGCGCGATCCCAACACAAGCCGCGTGAAGAAGGTGGTGAAACGACTGGTCGTGAACGGAGTCAACGCACAGAGGTTTATCCACGGATTCAAGCGCGAGGCGCAACGGCATAGACACACGGTGACCAATAGGAAGAACGACGAGACCACCATCACAATGGTCGCAGACGATAAGAAGGCCACCCGCGTCTATCTGCTGAAATACGACGACAGGGCGTATCATTTTTCCGACGCTACCATCACGATTGTCATCGTACCCAAATAAAGTAAGGCCTAACGAAAAGGAGCGGCCACTCCTCCAAAGAGCTGGGAGCTGATTATAGCCCCAGCCCTTTTGCTATACTGCACAGTTCCTCATACCACGCCTTGCCAAAGCGACGGGTGAGGGGACCTTCGAGGAAGCGGTACAAAGGAAGACCCAGTTCCTCTCCCTTCTTTCTGCCCGGTGCACAAATCTTCCAACGGTGATAGTTGAGTCCATAGAGATTGGGAGCAAACTGCTTCTCTCGGATGGGGTAAAGGGCGCAAGAGATGGGCTTGACAAACTCGGTCTGCCCAGCCCGATAGGCTTTCTCAAGGGCACACAGGCAACAGTCCTTGTCATAGCAGGTGAAGACGCAGTCTTTGCCTCCCACTATGCTCGTCACCAAGTCGCCCTCCTCGTCGGTATAGGCTACACCACCACGGTCGAGCACCGACTGGGCCTGGGCCGACAACGAAGGCCACACCGTGTCCAGTACGTCCTCGATGGCGAGTGTCTCATCCATCGTGACGGGCGCCCCCGCATCGCCCTCGATACAGCAAGCACCCTTGCATGCGTCGAGGTCGCAACAAAACTTCTCTGTGAATATATCCGGCGACACCAGTACGTCGCCAACTTGAAGGATATGCAATTCCATTATTATTTCTTCTTTCCACGCCATCCACAAGCCATACATTGGCGGTAGAATGCGTGATTACTACATCATGAGACGCTACCAGTTGATGGGGTCCATGCCGTGTTCGGCCAGATAGGCATTGCAACGGGAGAACTGATGCTGGCCAAACCAGCCGCCTCGGTTGGCAGACAAGGGAGAGGGATGGACGCTTTCGAGCACAAGATGGCGCGAGGAGTCGATGAGGTATTTCTTCCCTCGGGCAAAACCGCCCCACAACATGAAGACCAAATGGTCGCGACCATCGCTCAGCGCGCGGATGGCCGCATCGGTGAAGGTGGTCCATCCCAGCCGCTGATGGCTGTTGGCCTGATGCGCCCGCACCGTCAGAGTGGCGTTGAGAAGCAACACGCCCTGCTCGGCCCAACGGGTCAAGTCGCCCGAAGACGACACCTCGACACCCAGGTCGTCTCTGATTTCCTTGTATATATTGAGAAGAGAGGGAGGCAACGCGACTCCTTCGGGCACGGAGAAGCTCAAGCCCATTGCCTGCCCAGGCTCATGATAGGGATCCTGCCCTATGATCACCACCCTCACACGGTCGTAGGGGCAAAGGTTGAAAGCATTGAAGATCAACCGGCCCGGGGGATAACACGGGAAGGCGGCATACTCCTGTCGCACCGCCTCAGTAAGTTGGGCGAAATAAGGTTTCGCAAACTCCGGCTCCAAATGGGCCTTCCAACTACGCTCTATCTGTACTTCCATTCTGTGTTGTCTCTCTGATTCCAGTTGCAAAATTACGGATTTTCGTCCGAAAGGCCGTAGCATGCAGCCGTTTTTTCCACAACTCCTACTCGTTTTTGGACAGACCTTCCATTTCAGACGATACGCTGTCGCTATACTTCACCCCCAATCAATTCATAAAAAAAGCGAAATAAAAGGCGCTTCTTCGTCGGTCTGCAAAAATATGAGTAATTTTGCATGATTTTATTTTTTTGGGAAGACATTGTCACGGCTGATAAGTGAAGAAGCTGGTAGGTGAATTGGCAAGATTCGCCTTTCCCTTGAGATGTAGGTCAAAACAATAAAGATTAATTATTTTTTAGATGAACGTAATTACCAAAACAGTTCAATTGCCTGATGGACGTGCCATCACGATTGAAACGGGAAAGGTTGCAAAGCAAGCCGATGGTTCCGCTGTCCTGAAGATGGGCAACACTGTGCTCCTGGCCACTGTTTGCGCCGCCAAAGAAGCAGTACCAGGTACCGATTTCATGCCTTTGCAGGTAGATTACCGCGAGCAGTACGCGGCCGCCGGACGGTTCCCCGGAGGATTTACCAAGCGCGAGGGCAAGCCCAGTGACAACGAAATCCTCACTTCACGCCTTGTTGACCGCGCCCTGCGGCCCTTGTTCCCCTCCGACTACCACACGGAGGTGTATGTCCAGATCATGCTTTTGTCCGCCGACGGTGTGGACCAGCCTGACGCATTGGCCGGTTTTGCCGCCTCTTGCGCCATGGCTTGCAGCGACATCCCGTTTGAGTGCCCCATCTCTGAGTGCCGCGTAGCCCGCGTCAACGGCGAGTATGTCATCAATCCGACGACGGAGCAGATGAAGGAAGCCGACATGGACCTCATGGTGGGTGCCACGAAGGACAACATCATGATGGTGGAAGGCGAGATGAACGAAGTCTCCGAGCAGGACCTGATCGGCGCTCTCAAGGCCGCCCATGAGGCTATCAAGCCGATGTGCGAGCTGCAGGAGGAACTGATGAAGGAACTCGGCACCGACACCAAGCGCGAGTATGACGACGAGATCAACGACGAGGAGCTGCGCCAGCAGATCAAGGATGAGCTCTATCAGCCCGCCTACGACCTCGTGAAGCAGGCGCTTCCGAAGAAGGAGCGCGAGGAGTCTTTCAAGCAATTGATTACCGATTTCCTTGAGAAATACGATGCTGCCCACAGCGACCTCAGCGATGAGGACCTGGAGGAGAAGCACGCCGAGGCCGAGCGCTACTACGCCGATGTGGAGCGCGACGCCATGCGCCGTTGCGTCCTGGACGAAGGTATTCGCCTCGATGGTCGCAAGACGACCGACATCCGCCCCATCTGGTGCGAGGTGTCACCGCTTCCTATGCCTCACGGATCTGCCATCTTCACCCGTGGAGAGACGCAGAGCCTCAGCACCTGTACGTTGGGCACGAAGCTGGATGAGAAACTGGTGGACGACGTGCTCGACAAGTCTTACCAGCGTTTCCTCCTCCACTACAACTTCCCGCCGTTCTGCACGGGCGAGGCCAAGGCCCAGCGCGGTGTAGGACGTCGCGAAATCGGCCATGGTCACCTGGCATGGCGTGGTCTGAAGGGTCAGATTCCCGAGGACTTCCCCTACACGGTGCGCCTTGTCAGCCAGATTCTGGAGTCCAACGGATCTTCTTCCATGGCTACGGTCTGCGCTGGCACGCTGGCATTGATGGACGCTGGTGTTCCGATGAAGAAACCGGTATCGGGTATCGCCATGGGTCTGATCAAGAATCCGGGCGAGGAGAAATACGCCATCCTCTCCGATATCCTCGGCGATGAGGACCACTTGGGCGACATGGACTTCAAGACCACTGGTACGAAAGACGGTCTGACTGCCACGCAGATGGATATCAAGTGCGACGGTCTTTCCTTCGAGATCCTCGAGAAGGCCCTCTTGCAGGCCAAGGCTGGCCGCGAGCATATCCTTGGCAAGTTGACCGAGACCATCGCAGAGCCGCGTGCTGAGATGAAGCCGCACGTACCGCGCATCGTAGCCTTCGATATTCCGAAAGAGTTCATCGGTGCCGTCATTGGCCCGGGTGGAAAGATCATCCAGCAGATGCAGGAGGATACGGGCACGACGATCACGATCGACGAGACCGACGGTGTAGGCAAGGTGCAGGTCAGCGCTCCCAACAAGGAGAGCATCGACGCTGCTATCCAGAAGATCAAGGCCATCGTCGCCATCCCCGAGGTTGGCGAGATCTACGAGGGTACGATCCGCTCGATCATGCCTTATGGCTGCTTCGTCGAGATCATGCCTGGTAAGGACGGACTGCTCCATATCTCAGAGATCAACTGGAACCGTCTGAACACCGTTGAGGATGCTGGCCTCCACGAGGGCGACAAGATCAAGGTGAAGCTGATGGAGATCGACCCGAAGACGGGCAAGTACAAGCTCTCCCACCGTGTGCTGGAGCCGAAACCGGAAGGCTACCAGGAGCGCCCGCGTCGTCCGCGTGGCGAGCGTGGTGAGCGCAGAGGCGGTCCCCGTCGTGGCAACAACGACTAAATAACGAAGTCTCTCAAGCATTCTCTTCTCGCTACCACCTGACTTTTCCTAATAGGAACAGCGGTGGATCAGTTGAAACAAGAAGAATGCAACTTATATTTGAATCCCCTGCTGCGCGATGCAGCAGGGGATTTTTGATATGGTCTGACAAATGCGACCAGAGTAGGAAAAGGCTCCAGCCATCGTTGATGACTGGAGCCTTTGATTATGCTATCACGCCAGCTTCAATGGTTGGCGCAAAGAGTCATTGTGGGGCTTACTTCACGATCACCTTCATGGTGCGGCCATCGCTCATCTTGACGATGTTGAGACCCTTCACCGGAGCCTCGATGCGCTGACCAGCAGCATTGTAACGAGCCACCTCGACAGCATCGGCCTTCACGTTGCCCGTGACGCCCTGGATACCGGTAGCAGCGGTGATGTTGTAGCTCTTGCCAGCGTTTACAACCTGACCCGTCTGCTTGTCGATGATGATAGCGATAGCAGCCACCTTTCTGCCCGTAGCCTTGAGGGCGTTCTTGAGGGCAGCCTTGGTCGGCATAGCCACCTCGTAAGAGGCAGTCGTCGTCTCGTTGGCAGTCAGCGTGATGGGAGCAGCCTGGTTGGTCGTGTTACGATAAGAGCTACCGATGAGCACGTCCATGAAGTTCCACTGGATGTAAGAAGAGCCCTTGTCGCCGCCCTTACCCAGGATAGAGAGGTCTTCCTCACCGCTGTTGATCAGCTGCTGCTTCGTGTACTGCTGAGCATAGTAGTTGCCCTGACGCCAAGAAGAGCCAGCACCCGTCAAGCTATCAGCAATGAGGACGTAGGCGATCTCGTAATTGCCAGAGACATAAGAGTCGATGCTGGCGTTGATCGTGACAGTGGTAGAATCCTGGTTCCAAACACCATTGACCTCTACACCGACCATCGGAACCTCCTTGACAGCAGCAGCCATGTCGTCGAGGATAGACTTCTTAGAACCATAATACGGGTCGATGGTCTTGCCATTGCGGTTGATGACGCAAGAAGGAGCACCTGAAAGACCGACGTTGGCATAGTTGGAAGTGTACATCGGGTCGCTGGCGTTGTACTGGTGGATACCGATACCGACGAAGTTGTCAGGATAGTTCTTGCCAGCCTTCTCCATACCGATAAGACCGCGCGGACACCATCCGCAACCCGTACCAGTCAGCTCCTCAACGACGACACCACGCTTGAAGACCTTAGAGACAACGATGAGCGTACCCTTGGCCTCAGCCTTCTCTGCCTGGTTGGCATTGCCATTGACCTTCGTCACCTTGACCTTGACGTCGCGGTTCTTCACCTCAGAGCCACAAGGAACCTTCACGTCGAACTCGCCTTTGCTACCAACAGCAATGGCATTGGCCAGAGTGACATGCTGCTCAGCCTGAGCCTCGCCATCGACAGTGACCACATAGTCGAGGTCGCGGACGGCCTCCTTACTGTTGTTGAAGAAAGACACCGTGAAATTGACATCGGTATTCACGGCACCCGTGGTGCTACCGAAGTCAGACGGAGCGACGTTGTAATCGGGGAAGTCACCCTCCACGAGAAGCTGAATACTCACATTCTCGTTCTGGCCGTTGAAACCATACCAGCCAAGACCCTGACCACCCTGCTTAGAGGTGATGTTGCAATACAGCCAAAGCTTGTTGTCCTCAGTGTCACCCTCACCCACCATAGAGATGGGGTAGCAGTCGGGAGTGTATTTGCCACCGCTCGTCGTGTTGAGCTGCTTATAGTCGAAGCCGACGAAGAAGCCCGTAGCGTCTTCGATGGTGATCGGCTGATCGAGCGTCACCTCGTTCCAGCCCTTATTGGGGGCAGCAACATCCTTTGCGAAGAGCTCGTCACCGATGCGAACATTGTTGATAGCGCCAGTAGCCGAGTTGATGAAGACGCGAGAATTGTCCAAAGCAGCGCAGAGACCGAAACGCATACCGACGATCTTCTTGCCCACATAGCCAGACATCACGGTCGGAGAAAGGTAGGCAGCGCACTTGTTATCGCCCGGGTAGTTGGGGATACCAATACCATACTCGCCCAGAGCATCAGAAGAATAGAGGCCGGCCCAACGCTGGTTGGAGGCAATCTTGGCAACCTTCTTTGCGCCAGCATACTGGACAGCCGAAGGACCTACTGACACCACGCGGGTGCTCACCTGTGCGGAAGCACTCAGAGCGAGAGCGGCAGCCGCAAGAGACAGTAATACTTTTTTCATTTTACTTGTTGTTGATAATTTGGTTTTCGCCCCACGAAGGGGCGGATGATTATTGATAATTTGAAAACTCTCATGAAGAGCCACACTACTCAGAGGCTATCTGACAACCTCCTTGCGGACCGTGCCATCGGAGAAGCGAACCATGTTGAGACCTTGTTGCGGCGCGTCAAGACGCTGGCCCGCGGCATTGTAGCGAGCAGTCTCCATCTTCTCCGAGGTAGAGATTCGCTCCACGGCAGTCGGCGTCTTGTCAAGATAGCACTTGTCCGCGTTCATCACGCGGCCAGTTGCGGTGTCGAGCACCATAGCCACAACGGCCACATGGGCCTTGGCCACTGCATGGCGCAACGGATCCTTGGTGGGAAGTGTCAGCGTATAGGTAGCAACCGCCGTCTCGCCAGGCACCACATCGACAAAACCACCGAGGTTTTCTATGTCCTTACTATACTGTGTGCCTTTGTTCTTATAAGAACTACCCACCAATACATCCTCGAAGATATACTTGCAGTAGTCGCCCTGCCGACCATAGGATCCATCCTTGAGGAAGGGAGCCAACAAGTCGTCGTCGAAACTGTCACGGGTATAGCCACAATAGTTGTTGAGCTGACGCCAGCGCTGGGTATTGCCCGCCACACTATCGGCGACCAGCACGAAGACCATCTCATATCGTCCAGCCTCCGTGCCTTCCACCTGTGCGGTTGTCTGCACCGCCGTATAGTCGGCGTTCCATTCACCCGAAACGGTCACACCTAAGACGGCCTTCTCCTCCATGGCGCGCTCAAAGTCCTTGGCCACATCGCGCATACCGCCGGCAGATCCATAGAAAGGGTCGATGATCTCGCCATTGCGGTCGATCATGCAGCACGGAGCACCTTTAGAGCCACCATCACTCCAGTCGATGTCGGCATAGTCGGGCGTGTACATTGGGTCAGTGGCGTTGAACTGATGGACGGCAACACCAATGAAGCGGTCGCCGTAGAGGTCGCGCAACATCTTCATACCGACCAGTCCTCGCGGACACCATCCACAGGCCGTACCCGTGAGTTCCTCGATGACCACCTTGCGCTCATATCCAGCACCGTCGGCACGACGCTCCTGGGCGCTCATGCCCATTAGCAAGAAGAAAGAGGCAGCCAAAAGTAATAATCGTTTCATAGGATTTCTGCTTATTATTAAAGTCTGGCTTCGTGGCGACAATTCGGAGTTAAGACACCCGATCGTGTTGTAAACCAGTCTTTGAGATGTGGGAGCAGTCTCCCTTCCCTCTTTTCGGAGGAAAAGGGAGACTGCTTAATAGTTACTTGACGATGACCTTCAGCGTGCGGCCGTCGGCCAACTTGACGATATTCAAGCCCTTCTGGGGAGTGCTGATGCGCTGACCTGCGGCATTGTAGCGAGCCACTTCCACGGTCTCGCCAGTGGTCTGAGCAGCATCGACGATGCCCGTGAGCGGAGTGATGTGCTCGTTGCGATCCACATTGAGGACATAGCCCGTGGACTTCTCGGTGAGCACGGCCACAACCGACACCTTGTCCTTATTGATATAAGGCTTGAGGGTATTCTTCGTCGGGAGCTTCAACGTATAGGTGGAATAGACCGTACCGCCAGCAGAGACGGGATCGAGCGTAGCCAAGGTGGAGCGCGTGTTGTAGGAAGACGCAATCACCACATCCTCGAAAGGATACTGCTTGATCTGGCTGGTTCCGTAGGTACCACCCTTGCAGAACTGTGCGAGGTTGGGATCGGCAGCATAGCCACCGTCGGCGGGATCATACTGCGCATAGTTGTTGTTCTGATACCAGGCGGCATTGTCGCCCACTACGCTGTCGGCCACGAGGATGAAGGCTACGTCGAAATCGCCAGCAATGTTGGCCTCGACAACGGCCGTGGCCGTGACCTCGGTCTGATCAGCATTCCAGACACCAGAGACCGTCACGCCGACCTCGGCAGTGCCGTAGTACAGCTCCTTCTCGATATCGCGGGAGATACCAAACTTCTCGCCACTTGATCCGAAATAAGGATCGACGGACTGGTTGCCATTGCGGTTGATGATGCACAAGGGTGCATTGCCTGCGGGAAGGTCGTCGAGCGTGAGATACTCGCGGGGAGCCATCGGGTCGGTGCTGGCGTTGTAGCGATGGATGGCCACACCGACAAAGCGGTCGCCATACTTCTGCTTCATGAGCTGCATACCAACGATGCCACGCGGACACCATCCACAACCCGTACCTGTCATCTCCTCGACAAACACCTTCTGAACGAAGTCCTTGAAGACGGTCATGCAAGTGCCATTGGCATCCTTGCGGGCGGCCTGGTTCTCCTCACCATTCACCTTGGTGACGGTCAGCGTCACAGGATAGGTGCCCATCGCGGAAGCGGCAGGCAGCACCACCGGCACCGTCACCGTGCCCGTACCCGTCAGGGCATTGTCCGTCTCGGTCAGATCAATATGATATTCGTCCGATGTCTTGTCGTCCATCGTGACGGTATAATCAAGGTTGTTGAGCGACTCACCAAAATTGTTGAAAGTCACATCGACGGTCTTCGTCTGTCCCAGACCTACACGGTAGGTACCAAAGTCTTGGGGCGTGACCGCCTGCTGCGCTGCACCATTGGCCTCTACGATCAGCTGGATAGCCACCGAACCGTAGTCGCCACCGAGGTTGTTCCACTCCTCGCGTCCGGTACCTCCGGCGGAGTTGGGAATCTTGCCATAAATATAGAGGTCGCGCTTCGGACCAGCAGCATAGACAGCAACCGGGCTGTTGGAGCGGGTCTGCGTATATTTGAAGGACGGGACCACGGCCTTCCACTGGTCAGACAGCGTGAACTGCTTGTCCTCGGGGAACATCACCGTGTGCCATCCTGGCTCCTTATTCTCGGCATCCACTGCCACAAGCTGCGTATAGGTGCTCTGCTTATTGACGCTATAGACCGCGACACCCGTCGAGGTACCATCGCTGCCGAGGGCAAAGCGCATACCCACCACCTTGGCGCCTACGTACTGCACATAGTCGTTGGGCACGAGATAGGCACCAGCCTGCATCTTGCCCGGCGCACTCGTGAAACTGAGAGAGTTGTCAATATCGTCCGAGGTATAGTAGCCCACCAACCGCTGGTTGGCCTCCAAGGGCCGTTGTGCCGAAACCGCGAGGGCGACTAAGGCCAATGCCAAGCTAAGAATCGTTTTCTTCATTGAAAAAAGGGGTAAATTATGTGCGGGGACATGATTAAGTATTCCATTAACTACGCCCTGCACATAATATGTTTTTTAAAAAATCCCTGTCGGGGATTCGCTATTTACTTGTAAATCTGCTTCACGGTCTTGCCGTTGGCGAGCTTGACGATGTTCAAGCCCTTGACCGGACCATTGACGCGCTGACCTGCTCCATTGTAGCGGGCCACCTCCTTCACGATGCCATTGTCAGGATTCTGTGCGTCCTGGATGCCCGTGTAGTTGAAGTTGAAGTTGATGGTAATCTGCGGACCCACACCGATGACATCGCCATAGGTGTACTTCTTGGTACCCCACTTGGTCTCCTCCTCGGTATATTCGCAGACGTCAGCACGAAGCGTGATGGCAGCAGCACCGTCGAAGCAGATGATGTCGCCCTCGTCGTCCATGTCGCTCTTCGGGATGTACTCCAGCATCATGTCGTCGAGGTTCTTGCCAGCCTCCATACCGTTCTTCACATATTCACCAGCAGCGTCAAATGACTGGCAGTTGCCAGCGGCACAGAACTGGATAGCAGCGCCCTCATTGATGCTGGCAATGTTGAGCGTCAGAGCAATGGCCTTGAGATCGCCCGTAGTGTTCTCTACGTAGAGCGCCGGCTTGATCTGTGTGCCAAACGGAGTCTCCTCAGCGTCAGCAGCAGTGTAGTTGAGCGTGGAACCGTCGGGAATCTCTGTCGTGGTGCCATTGGCGTGCTTCTCTACGAAGCGGAAAGTCTTGTTGTTCTGCTGCGCCTGGGCCACACCGGCGAAGCACAACAGTGACAAACAAAGTGTAGTAATTTTCTTCATATTCATTTAATTTAATTGTTGGTCATTTTATGAAATGGAACTTACCCACCCCGAAAGCCAAGCTTTCAGGATGGACAAGTTCTTATAGTCATAGATTACTCTGCCGGTGCAACGGGCGTGAAGACCACCTTGGCCTTCTCTACCTGGGCTACACCACTGTCGGTATAGACGAAGGCGACGACCGAGACATTCTCAGGCACCCACTTCTCGTCCAGCTGGTAGGTGAAGGTCTGAGCCTTCTCCTCGCCCTCGTGGATGGTGAAGTCCGTACCCCAGTCGCCATTGACGGCAGCGCGGAGCACATGGTTGTGGACATACTCCAGGTTGTTCTTGCCGTCGGGCATCATCTGCATGGCCGTGATACCATCCTCGACGAGCCAGATCTGGAGTTTGCCAGCAGTCGTTCCCGTCGTACCCTCAGAGCTGACGGTGATGCTGACCGTACGCGAATCTGCATTGTAGTCGTTGCTGATAGCCAGCGAGACAGGAGCCTTCTGCGCGATGAGGCGCATCACCTGACCCTGCCAGGCGGTATAGTCTGACGGTGCCTCACGGTTGACCAAGCCGACGGGCTGGTGGTCAAGACCCCAGTGGTAATAATAGGTATTGCCCAGATCGGTCAGGAGGCCGACAAACTTTTTGTTGCCTGCAAAACCGAGAGGTCCTGAGTGGATGCCTACGGCGATGATGTTGTCCTCACCGTAGGTCTCCTGCAGCACGTGGATCTCATCCGTAGCCTTCGGACAGTTGACGCACTTCTGACCCGTGAAGTCCTCGATGAGCACCTTGCGGGCTGCATCGGCGGGCTTGATATAGACGAAGCGATCCTGCTCGTCGAGGTCGCTGCAGGAAGACAGAACGCCCCCAAGGAGCATACCGGCAGCAGCCATCTTCACATAACCAATGAATTTACTTGTATTGCGTGTCATATTATTGTTTCTCCTTATGATAGATGATTAGAAGTTGTAGTTATATGACAGCGTGAAACCCTTGGTCTCCGGCACGTAGCGGCAGACACCGCCCGAGCAGTTGAATCCGGCACGCGTACGACCCCATCCGAGCTGTACGCGGTGTGCACCCGTGTTATAGGTGACGAACGTCTGCCAATAGTGGGCATCGGTCAGACCGACATTGTACTGGTCGCTCACGGTGAACATCCAGTGGGGAACCAATGAAAGCTCGGCCAGGGCAAAGAGCCAGTCGTGCTCGTCCTCACCGGTGGTGAGATACTGCAGCTCCGTGCGCAGGCGCGTCTTCGGGCTGAGGTTGAAGAGCGCGTCGGCGATGAAGATGTTGGAGTGGATCATGCCACCCTCACCCTCTACGATGGTCTTGTTGTAGAACTGGTTCATATACATGAGCGAGAGCTTGAAGTCGCGGGTGAAGCGACGATCGATCTGGACATTGAGGTCCTGGTAGTACATGCCACTCTTGCCCCACTTCCAGAAAGCCGATCCGTAGCCGTCCGTACCCTTGCCCGTGAGCACTGTCGGCTCCGGCACATTGACCGTCAAGGAGCGCGGGTTCTGGTCGATACCACGGACATGGGAGAAGTTGACCTTCACCATCATGCCATACTTGCCACCGATGGCCGTCTTGCGCTTGAACTTATAGCCCAACTGGCCCTGGTAAGCCCACTCACCATCCAGGCGCGTACCATAAGGATACAGAGCCGCGAGCGCGTAGGTCTGGTCCATTGTGAAGGCTGGCAGGTGGTTGATAGTGGACTGAGCAAGGCTCTCGCCACGATAGGAGTTGAAGAAGAAGTTGTCACTGCGCTTCGCCTGGGCAAGCACACTGAAGCCCTTCTTAGAATATGAAGCCGACAACATGGCTGCCGTACCCTTGCGATAGATGTAGTTGTTCTTGAACGAGGGATCTGCCGTCTTCTGCGCATACTCTGCCAAGACATTGAAGCCGTGGGTGTTGAGCGTGACGCGGGCATCCCAGGCATTGACGTTGCGAGGCATCACCAAGCGGTAGTTGCCATTGAAGACGTCCTCGTCGTTGCGCTCGTTCTTGTTGACGAAGCTACCACCGAGCGTCAGGCTCGTACCACTTTGGGCGAGGCCCTTGAACCAACTGTCGAGAGACAACTCCACGTCGGCACCTGACACCCAGGAGTCGTTGTGGGCCCAGTAGCGGCGCTGCTGGCCCGTGAGAGCCTTGAGGCGCACACCCTTGACGGGCGTAGTGACGATACGGGCTCCCAACAGCGAGTTGTCGATACCCAATGATCGCTCCTCGTAGGTGCGGAGTACGAAGCCCGAGCCAAACTGCTCATAGAAGTTACCTACCGTCACCTCGAAGTTCTTCAACTTAGCCTTCAAGTAAACATAAGGTACGCCGTAGCCCTTGAACGCGGCATCATAACCCGGAAGCTGATGCTCACGATACTCAAAGCGCGCGCCAGCATCGATATACTTGCTCATCACGTTGAGATCGACGAAGGTGTTCGTGCGGAAGTCCTCGTGAGAACCGTCAGACTGTGAGCCCGTAGGCGCCAACATGTCGCTCTGGATAGAACCGCTGACGGTCGGATTGTACTTTCCGTCATTGCGGTCGCCATCATTCTGAGCAAAAGAAGGCGTGGCCACTGCCAAAGCGGCGGCCAAGCCTAATATATAATAAGGATGCTTCATCTGTGTTACTTCTTAGCTGCAACCAGTTCGCGAACCTTCTCGATCAACTCGTTCTCGGCACCCTCGGTGTAGCCGTTGTGCTTGTACACGATCTTGCCGTCGCCATCGCAAACGAGCACGTAGGGGATCATCTGGATGCCCAGTGCGCGCTTGAACTCAGAGTTGGCGTCGATCAGCACGTCGTAAGTCCAACCGTACTCATCAACGAGCGGCTTCACCTTGTTGACGTTCTGGCCCTGGTCGATGCTGATGGCGTAGATTTTGACACCAGTCTCGTCCACCCAGTCCTGATACACCTCGTTGATGGCGTTGAGCTCGCGGTTGCAAGGCTTGCACCATGTGGCGAAGAAATCGATGATGAAAGGCTTACCATTGTTGGAAAGCGTGTCGGTTTTCACGGCGTTACCGTTGATGTCCTTCAGCATGACTGAGGGAAGCTGTGCGCTCGCAGTTGTCGCAAATGCGGAAAGCAGCACAAACAGGGAAAAGATTACTTTCTTCATAATGAAACTATTTTTCAGTTATTTTGAATGCAAAAATAGATAATTCCGATTGAACGGGAAACAGAAATAGCGTTAAAATTCGTTTAACGTCCCGTTATTAGGTCAATATGCCCGATTTTGATTCGGGTTACAGTACTTATTTCCGAAATTAGTAAGGGCGGAAACCGTAATCAGCTCTCCCTGGTGCAATACTTCGCTCCTCATCTCGTACTAGATGCGGGAGGCGGAACTGGTCCGAGTTTTTGCATTGAAACCACGGAGACGGCGCTACGCTGCCCAGGATAGCAGACGGACCTCACACGCACGGGGAAGCATGCAGCGAGAAGTATAAGACGTGAAGCCTCCAACCCTAACAACAAGCATGGACTTCAGACAAGGATGCGTCCCTCGGCTGAAGCCCACGATATCATAGATACAGGTAGGACAGGTTACTTATCGTGTCTCACTGACGTAACTTATCCCATCTCTTATAGGTAACTTACCTTGCTTCGCGGAGATAGCTTATCCTATCTCACGATGGCAACCTACCCTATCCAATTACTTCTTCTTTCCCTTTTTCTTACCCTTGGCCTTACCCTTGGTGGGAGCAGGAGTCTGCTCGGGAGCCTTCTCTACCTGGACAGGAGCTGCGGGAGCAACCTGCGCAGGCTTCGGTGCGGCAGGCACGATGCCCTTGAGCTCGAGCGTGAAGATGAGGGCGGAATAAGGAGCAATGTCGCGACCAGCACCGCGAGCGCCATAGGCCAGATCCTGCGGGATATAGATCTCCCACTTCGATCCCACCGGCATCATCGTCAGTGCCTCCGTCCAACCCTTGATCAGGCGGTCGGCAGCAAACTCATCAAACTCCTTGCCATGGTTGGCCGTGGCATCGAAGACCTTGCCATCGAGGGTGCGGCCCTCATAGACGACCTGCACCTTGTCGCTCGCCTTCGGAATCGGTCCGTCGCCCTTGACCAGCACCTTGTACTGCAAACCGTCGGGAAGGGTGTTGACCCCAGGATTCAGCTTGTTCTCGGCGAGGAATTTCTCGCCAGCAGCCTTGTTGGCCTGCTCGCGCTCGATCTTGGCAGTCTCGCGCGCATCCTTAAACTTCATCTCGGCCTGTGCCACCGTATAAGTGGTGGTATCCTTGCGGAGCGCGGCCTCGAAACCCTTGACTACCATCTCCTCGCTGAGGGGCTGGGAAGCGCCCTCGAAGTCGGCACTCATGCGCGGGAACATCTGCTTGTCGAGCATCGTAGCCACCTGCTGGCCTGCCACGAAAGCCTGGTATGCCTTGTCGTTGCGCTTGGCATAAGCCTCCTTGAAGCCACGGATGACATCGGCCATCTGGCTCTCATCGACACCAAACTGCTCCTTCAGATACCTGTCGAGACCATTGGTCACGGCGTAACCGGCAGCGTAGCTGATCGAGTCGGCCTCGGTCTTGAGCGTCTGCGTCTGGACTGCCTTCGCCTTGGGCGACACTTTCTTGACCTTCTGTGCGCTCACCGGAGTACAAATTGCGCCTCCGACGAGGGCAAGTGACAAAAAGATTGTCTTTTTCATTGTACGTTTTTTATAGACACTATCTAAAAAGAGGGTGTGCCAGGATGAGGGCTTGCTCGCCGCTTCCTTGCACACCGCTCGTATGATTTATTCTCTCGGAGCCTGGGGGGCCGGATTGACCTCCAGGAGCTCGATCGTGAAGATCAGGTCAGAGAACGGCTCGATCGGACCCGTCTTCTGTGCGCCGTAGCCAGCGCTATAGGGGATATAGACCACCCACTTGGAGCCGACGGTCATGTGGGTCAGTGCCTCGGTGAAACCAGGAATAACACCATTGACCGGCATCATGGCAGGCTGCTTGCCAAAGGTGGTCTCGATGACCTTGCCATCGATGGTCTTCAGTTCATAGTTGATCTTCACTGACTGGTTGGTCTTGGGGATTGCGCCCGAGCCTTCCTTGATCACCTCATACTGTACACCCTTGCCGAGCTTCTTGACACCAGCCTTCTTGGCGTTGGCAGCCATGAAGGCGTCTGCCTTCTTCTTCTGCGGACCGTACTTCTTGGCAGCATAGCGAGCCTTGATGGCCGTCATCTGCGTCTGAGAGACCTCACGCGCCTGGTCCATCGTCATCTTCAAGTTCTTGTTGGTGGCACCAGCAACAAATCCGGCCACGATATTCTCCAGCGAGAGCGTCTGCGTAGAGTCGCCTGCAAAGACATCCAGGCTTGCGCCCTTATTCATCATGGCGAGCTGCTCGCCGAGGATGACACCCGCATTGTAGGCAGCCTTCTTCTTGTCGTCGGCACACTTGATACCGGCGTAGATACCCTTGATGACCTCTGCCTCATAGGTAGAGTCGATCTCCATGGACATCATGGCCTGCTTCATCATCGGAGAGCTGGCCACACCGGCAGCATACGACAGTGAGTCGATATCCGTCTTCAGCTCCGCCTTCTTCGCCTTGTTGCCACAAGCCGTGAACGAGGCCAGAGCCGCTACGGCCACAGCCACGATAGTAAGCTTTTTCATCATGTTGTTTATTTTTGTTTTTTGGTTTTTGTGTCTATCAATTGTCCTTATATATATAAGGAGAAGTCATCGGCCACCGCTGCCCACAGGCTGGATGGCCCGAGCGACTCGTTTTTGCTTACTTCACCTCCAGCAGCTCAACGTCGAAGACGAGGGCTGAGAACGGGGGAATCGACGCACCCGCTCCACGCTCACCGTAGGCAAGGTTGTAGGGAATGAAGAAGCGATACTTAGAGCCCTCCGACATGAGCTGTACGCCCTCGGTCCATCCGGCAATCACCTGATTGAGACCGAACACTGCCGGCTCTTTGCGGTCGTAGCTGCTGTCAAACTTCGTACCGTCGATGAGTCGTCCCTCATAGTGGCAGCGCACCTGGTCAGTAGCCTTCGGCTTCTTGCCGTTGCCCTCTACGAGCACCTCGTACTGCAATCCGCTGGGAAGCGTGACGATATTCTCCTTCTTTGCATTCTCTGCGAGGAAGTCCTCACCAGCCTTGCGTGAAGCCTTGCCAGCCTCAGCCATAGCGGCACGCTGTCTTTCCTCCTGCTCGGCAAAGAATTGCTGTACGAGCGACTGAGCCTCCTGGTTGTTCACTTTGAGTTCGACGCCCGCAATGACGTCCTTGATGGCCTGTGCGAAGTCATCAGCATTCAGGTCCTTTGCACCCATCTGGGCAAGCTGCTGACCGATGCCGATGCCCAAGGCATAGCTTAATTTGTCCATTCTTTTTCTTTATTCTCGTTGTATTGAGTTGCAAAGGTAATATTTTTTCACCATAGTATGACGGCGTTTCAAGAAAAAATAGCTAAATTTGCAGATGTTAAATGTTTTTGCTATGAAGAAAATCGTTTTTCTCACCGGCGCAGGAATGTCGGTGGAGAGTGGATTCAAGACGTTCCGTGGCAACGACGGCCTTTGGGAGAACGTGCCCGTGGAGAAAGTTGCCACCCATGAGGCGTGGTATGCTGACCCCGACTTCGTCACCGCGTTCTACAACGGGCTTCGCAAGAAACTCTATGGCGCCCAACCCAACGAGGGCCATCGCCTCATCGCAGCCCTGGAGCAGGACTACGACGTGACGGTAGTGACACAGAATGTGGACAACCTGCACGAGAAAGCTGGTTCCCACAAGGTCATCCACCTACACGGCGAGCTGACCAAGGTGTGTTCCACCATCGACCCCTACGATCCGAAGTACATCCGCGAACTGTCGGAGCAGGACTGCGAGGTGGCGAAAGGTGCCAAGGCGGACGACGGAAGTCTCCTGCGCCCGTTCATCGTGTTCTTCGGCGAGGCTGTCCCGATGATAGAGCCTGCAGCCGAGGCCGTGAAGGAGGCCGACATCTTCGTGGTGGTCGGCACGTCGCTCAACGTCTATCCCGCCGCAGGACTCATTGCCTACACGCGGAAGAACGTGCCTGTCTATCTCATCGACCCTGCCGACGTGATGGGGAGCGGCTACCGCGACGTCACCCATATCAAGGCCGGTGCGTCGGAAGGCATGCGGCAGCTCGTCGCCATACTCAAGGATTCACCACTTGGCGACAAGAAATAGAAGCCTGGCAAGCATATCGACTAAGCGATAGGGATCCTTATCGTCATAACCCAACGCATCAAAACAGCCTACAATGAAAAAACGTCATTCACTCCTGCGGGTCCTCATCCTCCTCGCCATCCTCACGTGTGGCCACGCACTGACGTCATCCGCCCAGAAGGATGTCTATAAGTTTGTGGTCAAGGACGGCAAGGGCAAGGAAGTCAAACTGAAGAAGTACAAAGGCAGCGTGCTACTCATCGTCAACACCGCCACCCGCTGTGGCTTCACACCCCAGTATGCCGACCTGCAACGCCTCTATGAGCAGTATCATGCCCAGGGATTCGAGATTCTCGACTTCCCCTGCAACCAGTTTGGCTACCAGGCCCCTGGCGACTACAAGACCATCCATGGTCTCTGCACGGCCAACTATGGCATCACTTTCCCCCAGTTTCAGAAGGTGATGGTCAACGGCAAGACCGCCCTGCCGCTCTACACTTATCTCAAGGAGAAAGAACCCTTCAAGGGTTTCGACACGACGACGAAGGTGGGTAAATATCTCGACGAAACCTTTCGGGAGAAAGACCCGCACTACGACCAGAGCGCAGACGTGAAATGGAACTTCACCAAGTTTCTCATCGACCGCGAGGGCCACGTCATCGACCGCTTCGAACCGTCCGTACCAATGGACAGCGTGGAGGCGGGGGTCAAGGCGGCACTGAGCATGAAACCATAACACCAAAAGTCTTTAGAACGTAAACTGACAACTATCTATCTTATAACTATTCAAATCAAGACATGAAGTACATTGTCATCCCCCCTGAGGTGGGTCCCGTGCCCCCCATCACTTTCGATTTTGCCATAGAGGAGTTTGCCGCCCGTCATTTCACGGACGACGACTACTGTTTCATCTGGCAGACTCGCCCAACGGTCATCATCGGACGCAACCAACTGTTGGTCAATGAGGTCAACGTCGATTATTGCAACGCCAACGATGTCTTTATCGCCCGCCGGAAGAGTGGTGGCGGTGCGATGTATTCCGACAAGGGCAACGTGATGTTCTCCTTTATCTCCTCCGAACCTGACGTTCAGAAGATGTTTCGCTGGGCCATGGGTAAGATGGCGGACGTACTCCGCGATTTAGGCATCGACGCCACGCTCTCTGGACGTAACGACATCATCGTCGATGGACGCAAGGTGGCGGGAGCCGCCTTCTATCGTGTGGCGGGACGAGGCATCATGCACAACACGCTTCTCTTCAAGAGCGACGTATCAGCACTACAAAACGCCCTCACCCCCTCGAAGGAGAAACTCAAGAGCAAGGGCGTGGCGAGCGTATCACAGCGTGTCGCCAACGTGGCCGACTACCTCCCGGGCATGACCGTGGAGGAGTTTAAGGAGCATGCGCACCGTGTGCTCTGCGGTGACAACTACCGTGAGATCACTATGGAGGACATGGAGGAGATCCGCAAGACGCAGGAACTGATGGGCCGCAAGGAATGGATCTACGGACGCATGCCACAACATACGGAGGTGCGCAAGCTGCGCTTGCCCGACGTGGGAAGCGTCGAAGTTTATTTAGAGATCAAGGATGGCAAGATTCTGGACCTCAACCTGGTGGGCGACTTCTTCATCATGGGCGACGTAGATGGTGAGATTATCGCTCCGCTGCGCCATCAGCCTTTCACTCGTGAGGGAGTGGCTGCGGCCCTTCAGGGTCATGACCTGTCGCAGGTGGTGCGCGGTCTGACGACAGAGGGGTGGTTGCAGGTGCTCTTCGGGTAATGTACCGTCTGTCCATACAAGGACAGAAGCAGCTCTTCCATGCTGCTATAGACTAAGACCTGCATACAGTCAAAAGCGGGTGGTAAAACCCTTTCTGGTTCCACCACCCGCTTTTTCAATGCCATACAAGGTCTTTACAAGAAGCGGCCCGTGACGGCAAGTTTGAAGACGGGATAGACCGTCCACTTGTCGATGAGTTTGGACAAGTCGTCGGTGGCCTTGTCGCGCAGGTCATCGATGTTGAGCTCCTGATCGTCCTGATAGACCTTCATGTGGCCCATAAACTGGCAACCCAGTTCCACACGGAAACCAACACGACCCTTGGGCACCATGCGTCCGTAGCCCAGTCCGAGGTAGGGACGGAAACCGTTGACGCGCACGTCGCCCAGCAGGTCGCCATTCTCATTGAAGCGGACATCATACTTGTCGATCTCAGCATAGACCTGGTTCTTCACGTCGGCAGGATACTGCGGGTCTGCCATGAAGTTTTTCACATCCTCGGAGTGTCCTTTGAGCTTGGCAATCTTCTTGCCGCCAAAGGAGAAGCCCGCAGCTACGAAGAGGGCGTTCTGCGTACCAAAGGGATAGCAGCTCACCTTGAAGTTGGCCGTGGTGCGCGCAAACTTACCCTCGATGTTCACAGACTTCATTGGGATGGTCGTGACATCCGTGATGCGGATGGGCTTCACGTTGACGTCGCCATCAACTTTGAAACCGGGCATGAAGCTCATTCCCGCACTCACCTCCAGGTAGTCGGTGACGGGAGTTGCCACATCAAAGCCAATACCCTCCGTACCCACATTCAGGTTGCCACCGACATGGCGGAAGATTTCAAAGTTTTCCACTTGGGCTTGCATGCCCGTCGATACCAACACGCTGGCCATTGCCGCCAGAAAGAGTTTTTTGAGTGTCATAATCGTCAGTTGTTAGTTACAATATTGTTAGCTATTCACTTCTGCGTATTGCATTTCCCGCCGACTACAGCGTCCAAAGCATCTGGATCATCGTCTGACCTACTGCCTGCAGTACGCCCTTGTCTATGTGATCCATCGTGTCATGGATGGTGTGCCACGTCGGTCCGAAACTGCTCTGCTGGCAGTCGGGATAATAGGGAATGACATCGGCAGTGGGGATACCGGCCTTCTCGTTGAGCGGAATATGGTCGTCCGTCACCATACCTCCCACATCGTTGGGGAAGTAGCTGCCAAATCCAGCCTCCCTGGCTGCATTCCACACCCTGTTGACCACGTCGGGCGCATACTGCACCGACATGCCCTCACGGTAGAACTGAGCCCCCTCGCCACCGACCATGTCGAGCAGCACGGCGAACTCAGGAGAGAAGCCTGCCGGAAGGTTGGTGGAGAAATGAAGGGCTCCCAAGGCCCATGTGTCACCGGCCTCATCCATATTGGTCTCCCACTGTGGCAGTCCCCAGTCCTCAGCATCGAAGCAGACAAAATCAATGCCGACGTCTGCGGGCAGACGCTTAGCACCATCCTGTTCCTTTTCCATAAGCGACAACTGACGGGCCACCTCGATCATCACCGCCACGCCACTGGCACCATCATTGGCTGCCATCACGGGCTTGCGATGGTTGGTGGAGTCGGGGTCGTTGTCCGCCCAGGGACGGGCGTCCCAGTGGGCACACAACATCACACGCCGCTTGGCCTCGGGACGGAAGCGGGCAATGATATTGGTGGAATGCAGCATTGTGCCGTCATAGCCTTTGAGGTCAGCCTTCTGCTCCTCGACGGTGCATCCGTAGGCCTTAAACTTACTGACGATCCACGCACCGCAGCGGTCGTGCGCCTCTGAGTTCATCACCCTTGGTCCGAAATCGCATTGCTTCGCCGTAAAGGCAAAGGCAGAGTCGGGATTGAAGGCTGGGCCGACTGGCTTTGCCACCGTTTCCGTCATTTCCGTATCCTCATCGCTTGTCTGACTATCCTTCGTTTTCAGGACCGCCAAACCGGCGATGACGGCGGCAACAAGAATGCCACCAGAGATTATCTTCATTTTCTTGGTCATTTCTCCTTATATTATATTATTCATTTCTCCTTATATCATAGATAATAAAGACAGCTTTTGCCTACCGCTGCACCGCAGCCATGACACGCAACCAGTTGCCACCCCATATCTTCTCGATGTCGCGCTCACTATACCTGCGCTGTAGCAGGCGGCGGGTGAAGGCGATCACCTCCGAGGAGTCAGCAAAGCCACGCACTCCACCGTCGCCATCAAAGTCTGTACCGATACCCACATGGTCAATACCCATCACCCGAATGGCATGTTCCAGGTGAGCGATGGCATCGAGCACCGTGGCCTCGCCACCCTCCTTGCGCAGGAAACCATGATAGAGCGTGATGTGGGCCACACCACCCTTTTGTGCCAAGGCCCGCAACTGGTCGTCGGTGAGATTGCGCGGATGATCGCAGAGCGCACGGCAGTTGGCATGGCTACAGACGATAGGTTTGGCGCTGATGTCAAGGGCGTCCCAGAAACTCTTCTCCGCAGCGTGGCTGAGGTCCACCATGATGCCGCAGCGGTTCATCTCACGGATGGCCTTCTCACCAAAATCGCTCACGCCGTCATGCGTCTTGCACCCACGTGCCGAGTCGCAAAGATCGTTATCGCCATTATGACAGAGCGTGATATAGGTCACGCCACGCTGGGCAAAATGCTTCACATTGGCCAAATCGTGCTCCAGCGCCAGTCCATTTTCTATGGCGAAGAGAATCGACTTGCGTCCCTTCCGCTTGTCCTCATAGAGATCGGACGGACGACGTGCGATACTCAGACAACGCTGGTTGGCCTTCACGATCTCCTCTATTTTGTCGAAGATCAGGTCAGCATAGTGGGCGGGGGAAATGGAACTGCCGCTTATGCCCACCGTTGTTTGAAGGTTGGAGACGTATTTTTCCGCCAGGCGTGGGTTATAGCGCATGATTCCCGCCAGATCTATCTTGGATGAGAACGTCTCTCCCATCTTCGGCTGAGGGAGGTAGGCCGCCATGGTGACGGCATCCTGCCGTCCATCGCTCATCTTGTGGAGATCCACCAGGATGCGCGGGTCACGGCGTCCAAAGTCCACCCCCTGCGGGAAGAACATCGGTGTGTCGCAATGGGTATCGAGTGTGAGCACACGACGGTGTACGTCCTTGGCTTTCTGAAACTCCGCAGCCTCATCGGCGAGCCAGCGAAACAGGCGCTGTCCCTCGTCACCCAAATGCTCAGGATGCCACTGCACACCCATAATAGATTTAAACTCCGTACTCTCGATAGCCTCTATCACCCCATCGGGAGCCACTGCCGTCGTGCGGAAGCGCGCCCCAGGGTCTTTGACAGCCTGGTGGTGGAACGAATTGACCGCCATCCGCTCCTTATGATACAAGGAGAAGAGGATACTGTCGCGCTCAATGCGCACGGTATGGGTCGGCTCAGCCTGCACGGCATCCTGGCTATGTTTGATGGTAGAAGGCCCCAGGGATCCCGCAGGCCCCGTAGGAAGATAGTTCTCGTAGATATCTTGCTGCACCGTCCCGTCCAAAGCCATCGCCAGCACCTGTATGCCGCGACAGATACCGAGGATAGGGATCTGACGGTTGGCAGCAAGACGGGTGAGAAGCAACTCCGAGAGGTCACGTCGCGCGTTGATGTTGTGCAAACGTGGCGATGGTTCCTCGCCCACCCAGAGAGGGTTGACGTCGGCACCACCCGTGAGCAGCAGTCCGTCGATATGGTCGAGCACACCGACTATCACGTTGCGGTCGGTAGTCGGCGGGATGAGGAGTGGCGTAGCGCCGGCACGTATCACCTGCTCATAGTAGGCTTTGGCCAGCATCTCGTTGGAGTCGTTATAGTTGGACGTGAGTCCTATGACGGGCTGCTTGTGCCCTTCGGGAAACTCCGCATAGAAAGCGTCCAGATGTGATGAGAGGGAAAAATCCATGTTTTAATCGTCTATACCAGATCATAAAAGCATCAAGGCGGGAGTGTGCCTAAGCCTTCTGCCCGCCTTGACCATGCGTTATTTCTCGATATCAATGGGTATCTCGCGGTGAACACTCTCCTCCAGGGAGATCAGCGTCTCTGTACTCACCACACCGGGGATGCTCTGCAGCTGCCCGTTGATGAGGTCCATCAGCTGCTCGTTGTCCTTGGCGTAGAGCTTGACGAGCATCGTATAGGGACCTGTGGTGAAGTGGCACTCCACAACCTGCGGAATAGAGAGCAGACGGTTGACCACGTCGCGGTACATAGACCCTCGCTCCAAGTCCATTCCGACATAGGTGCAGGTGGAGTAGCCCAGCGCCTTGGGATTGATCTCAAAACTGCTGCCCGTGATGACTCCATTCTCTATGAGATGCTGCACACGCTGGTGGATAGCTGCTCGCGAAACGCCGCACTCTGCAGCCACGTCCTTGAAAGGAAGGCGGGCATTGGCGGACAAGATTCCGAGAATCTTTTTGTCTAATTTGTCGATTTTATCCATAATGGTCTGTCGCTATTCTGGTTGAAAAATCCATGTTTTAATCGTCTATACCAGATCATAAAAGCATCAAGGCGGGAGTGTGCCTAAGCCTTCTGCCCGCCTTGACCATGCGTTATTTCTCGATATCAATGGGTATCTCGCGGTGAACACTCTCCTCCAGGGAGATCAGCGTCTCTGTACTCACCACACCGGGGATGCTCTGCAGCTGCCCGTTGATGAGGTCCATCAGCTGCTCGTTGTCCTTGGCGTAGAGCTTGACGAGCATCGTATAGGGACCTGTGGTGAAGTGGCACTCCACAACCTGCGGAATAGAGAGCAGACGGTTGACCACGTCGCGGTACATAGACCCTCGCTCCAAGTCCATTCCGACATAGGTGCAGGTGGAGTAGCCCAGCGCCTTGGGATTGATCTCAAAACTGCTGCCCGTGATGACTCCATTCTCTATGAGATGCTGCACACGCTGGTGGATAGCTGCTCGCGAAACGCCGCACTCTGCAGCCACGTCCTTGAAAGGAAGGCGGGCATTGGCGGACAAGATTCCGAGAATCTTTTTGTCTAATTTGTCGATTTTATCCATAATGGTCTGTCGCTATTCTGGTTGAAGTTGGCTTGCTGCGCAAGTTGTCAGCAAAATTAAGCATTTTAGTTGAATTGGCAAACCATTTTAACGTTATTTCTCTACAAAAGGGCAATATTTGCTTACTTGGGGCATTTTTCGAAAACCAAGATGATGAGTGGGCTGCAACTAAATACCAGCTTGATTTTGCTTGCTGCGCATAGCCCTTCACACACACCCAAAAACAATCGCCCCATCATGGGAATGCACGAACGACCAAGTGGGTCATACTGCCTTTGCCATGATGGGGCGAATGATTTCTGCGTCACTACGGAACGACCACCTTGACGGTCTTTCCAGCTACCCTCACGAGATAGACCGCAGGAGCAAGGCGGAACGTATGGCGGCCCGCCTCAGCACGTGCCACACTGCGTCCCTGGAGGTCATAGACCTCGATGGCTGCAGCATCGGAACGAACGGTCAGGCTACCCTGACCTGCGCGCACGCTGACCTTCGATGCATCGGCGGCAAGCGCGTCGATGGCATTGACAGACTTGCCCACATAGATTCGATCGGAAGTCTCTGAGACGTAGTTGGTATAGTCCTTCGTAGCCATCGCCGTCACCTCATAGGCGTAGCTATACTGCGGATCGAGATCCGCCACCTCATAAGCACTCGCCGTGGGATAGAGCGACGCGTAGGGCGCCGTGAGGGTTTCGCCCTTGCGCACGTTCTGACGGATGGTCACCTCATCGATGAAGTAGGGTTGTCCATACATACTCATAAAGGCGAGGATCACATTCGAACGCAGGGTCTTATTGTCCGTAGCGTCGAAATGGATAGTAGCCGAAGTCATACCCGTACCGTCGAGTTTCAGCGGCATGATGCGATGATCGATGGCCTGGCTGTCGGTATATTTGTTCATCAGCATCACAAAGAGCGTGTCGCCAGCATAAGTGTTGTAAGCCTTGACATCGACATCGAAGGCTCCACCATCACAGGTGAGGTCGAGCGTGGGAGAAGTGACCAGTCCTGCCAGCCCCATCCATACATTGGTCTGCTGCGCTCCTGCCATTCCTTCCACAAGGTAGGGCAACTGGAGGACCCACTCCGTCGGCGTATAGCCGAGGTCGGCCAGATTATAGACATAGGTGTAAGGATTGTAGGGATTGTCCATCGTTCCTTGGTCGATGGCATTGAAATCCTCGTGGAGCACGACGACATCCTTCACGTCTTCCTTGGCCTCCAGGATTTTGATGACATTGAGCTTATACTTATCGGCATTGTGCAGTTCGGTCCAGTTGGCGGTGAAAGCGGTCTTCGACACGCCCGTGGCCTCCTTGGCCTCTACCTTCACGCCGAGGATGCCATCCACCCACATGTCGGGTGTTACCACGGACATCACGCTGCCGTTCTTCGCCCGCACGTTGTAGTAGTACTCATAGTTGGGGTCTATCTCCATCGTGTAGCAGGTATCGGTCAGTTCCTTGTCGAGCTGGCCCACGGGCACGGTCTGGGTGGCATAGTCCATCTGCACGTCATCGAGGGCGAAACTGACGGAGTTTTTCTGTATGAAGAAGAACTTGATTCGCTTCACGCCGTCGCCAATCTGGTCGTGGGTGAAGGAGTAGCGACCGCCAGCAGCCTCCATATAATAGTTGGGCATGTTGGCAACGGGGGTCCATCCTTTCTTCTCCGTATATACCGACACCTGCAACAGGGAGTAGGTGTAGTCGGTCTCATAGTCCATCGAACTGGGCTTCACCCAGAATGAGAACGAGGTGATGGGAGCGGGCGTCTCGGGCGAGACTACCTCGTCGCCCTCCGCGTCGAAACAGAGGGAGAGCGGTGCCGAGCAGTAGTCGCCCTCGGTGGTATAGACATCTTGCGATCCCGCCGACGAGAGATTGATCGTCCATCCCTCGGGATAGTTGGGGTTGGACTGGTCGATGGTCTTGCCATCGGCATTGAGACGGATACCGTCGAAGTTTTCCGTCAGTGTGCCGGGTTCGACATAGTCCTTGGGCATCTCCTTGCGATAGACGTGGAGGAGGTAGGAGGCTGCCGTCGGAGTGGAGTTCCAGCGCGCCGTGAACGAGGTGGCTGAGTGGTTGATGGGGGTGAGGATGCCTGGTGCGGGAATCTTGTTGGCCTTGCGCGTCACTACGATATCATCAAGGAGCAGTTCTACGTCTTCTGCCGAAAACTGGAAGATATTGTTCGGGTTGAACGTCGCCTGATCAGTACTGAAGGTATAGTCCTGCCATGCGTCGCTGACGTTGAAGTCGCGGTCGTCAACAGGTCCCTCATAGTTGTCGCACAATGCGACGCGGATGATGCCACTCTCCCCGGCCTTCAGCGCACGGGCACGGAATGTAAGGACGACGTCGCCGCTGAGGTCCATCTCTGGCGTACTGATAAATCCGCCACGCTGCTCGTCATACGAGTCGAGGTACATGCGGATGGCGCAAGCCTGGCCTGCCTGATAGACGGCGTTGCCCGTCCAGCCACGCACACCCATCATATCTTCGGGCAACGCGTAGTTGACAGTGCCTCCACCCAGCATCGTACCATCGGGGGTGGCGTTGGTGCCAGCCGTCCATAGGTCAAAATGCTGGTCTATGACCGTCTTGGTCGGTATTTCGTCATCGGCACGAAGGACCGCCGACGGTTCCTGCACCGTGCCTCGGGGCTGGAGGGTCATCGCTGCACGGGAAAACTTCCCTGCAGGATTCCGCTGAGCGTGGGTGACGAGGGGAAAAAGCAAGAGTGTACACAACCATGTGGATACGATGTAGCAATAAGTTCTCATAGGGCATTTCTTTTCACAGCACTATCATTTTTGTCCTAAAAGTATAAACTATCAGGCTGCCAGCGCCGTCCAGTCTTCTGCCATGCCAAAGGACTACCCTACTCAGTGCTGCAAAAACCAGGGCAAACCTTCTGCAAGACTGCGCAAATTTACGAATAATATTTGTAACAGCAAACTTTTTGATGAAAAGTTTTCAAAAACTAAACTTTTTCATCGTTTTCCATGCAAAACAAAAACCACAGGCGACTGCATGGCAGATGAATCCTCCTTAGCTTATACCACCAAGCATAAGCGTTGTCTCCACCTTGAGTAATTTGACAAAAGCATTGTTGGCGCCTTGTCCATACTTATGCCAAGGCGCCGACAATACTATAGCTGGCCTGCCTCTACCTGCAGGACTATGCGTTCGGTGAGGCGGTCTGCCCCCATCGGGTCATAGCGCTTCTTGAGCGATGCGCCAAACACCCAGGCAAAAGCCTGATAGAAACCTGCACGCACAGGACCGAGGAAAGCGTTGATCAACTCATAACCCGAGGAGTGGGTCTCGCGGTCGATAAGCTTAATGAGGAGCTTGCCCTGCGAATAGGTGAGCTTCTTCATGCGCGGTCCATAGGTGGCCTTGATTTCCTTCTCCACCAGCTTCATGTGCTCCTTGCGTGCCTGATCGTTGGGCAGCGTCTCCATATACTCATAGGTCTCGATGACGATCTGGTGACACTCCTTGGCGATCGGCAGCACTTTCTTGATATTGTAGAGCAAACGGTAGAATTTCGTGCGCTCCTCAGGCGTCTTGAACTCTATCTTGGGAAAGACATAGACATTGTTGGTCTTGACATACTGCACACTGTCACCATCCACCAAGGCCTTTCCTGTATGTACGGTCGGGCGAAAGGTGGGCGAATCCATGTCAACGTCGCTCATCTTCAGAGCTGCTTCCTCGCCGACTTGCGCCATGGAGGGCACAACGACACAGGACAGTACGAGGGCGAAAAGCAACCGCAAGAGATGACGGTGCTGAGGATTGTAGTGGGATGAATGATTCATTACTTCGTTGTTTTTTTCGTCAGCGAGTGCAAAAGTACGGAAATATACTTAATTTGGAAAGAGTTTTCAGCATCTTTTTTATTATTATTTTTCAAAACACCAAAACTCTACGGCCTTACTGACTTCACAACTACGACCTTTAGAAGAGCTGACCAAGGGCGTTTTGGCACATTTTCACGGGATATGGCGGTAATTACGGGGAAAAGCCGTACCTTTGCACTTAGATAATAAAAACTGAAAGACAATGCAAGATCTGGTCATCTACAATACGCTGCACCGCCAGAAGGAGCGGTTCCAGCCTATCAACGCCCCCCACGTGGGCATGTATGTCTGCGGACCCACCGTCTATGGCGACCCGCATCTGGGCCACGCGCGCCCCGCCATCACTTTCGACGTGCTCTTCCGCTACCTGCAGCACATCGGCTACAAAGTGCGCTATGTGCGCAACATCACCGACGTGGGACACTTGGAGCATGACGCCGACGAGGGCGACGACAAGATTGAGAAGAAGGCACGGCTGGAGCAGCTGGAGCCGATGGAGATAGCACAGTATTACACCAACCGCTATCACGACGCGATGGGACAGCTTGGCTGCCTGCCGCCCTCCATCGAGCCCCACGCCACGGGACACATCATCGAGCAGGAGGAGCTGGTGAAGCAGATTCTCGCCAACGGCTACGCCTATGAGAGCAACGGCAGCGTCTATTTCGACGTGGAGAAGTACAACAATGACCACCGCTATGGCATCCTGTCCGGACGCAACCTTACCGACATGATCAACAACTCGCGCGAGCTCAACGGCATCGGCGAGAAGCGCAACCAGGTGGACTTCGCCCTTTGGAAGCGGGCCACACCCGAGCACATCATGCGATGGCCGAGTCCGTGGAGCGACGGTTTCCCTGGCTGGCATTGCGAGTGTACGGCGATGGGACGCAAATACCTCGGCAACCACTTCGACATCCACGGAGGTGGCATGGACCTCATCTTCCCGCACCACGAGTGTGAGATAGCACAGGCCGTGGCCTCGCAGGGAGACCCGATGGTGAAGTACTGGATGCACAACAACATGCTCACCATCAACGGACAGAAGATGGCCAAGAGCCTTGGCAACTTCATCACGCTGGAGCAACTCTTCACTGGCAGCAACGAGCTTCTCACCCAGCCCTACTCGCCGATGACCATCCGCTTCTTCACCCTCTCGGCCCACTACCGTGGCACGGTCGATTTCAGCAACGAGGCCCTGCAGGCCGCCGAGAAGGGCTACAAGCGCCTCATGGACAGCGTCAGCGACCTGGCCCGCGTACAGGCCGCCAGCGCCAGCGACGAGAAGTCGCACGAGTTTGTCGCCCAACTTCGCCAGCGGTGCTACGACGCGATGAACGACGACTTGATGACGCCAGCCGTCATCTCCGTGCTCTTCGAAACATGCCACGTCATCAACAGCGCGCTCGACCACAAGTCACAGCTCTCGGCAGAGGACATACAGGAGATTGCCGACGTGCAGCGCATCTTCATCTTCGACATCCTCGGACTGAGAAGCGAGCAGGGCGACAACTCCTCCGCTCGGGAGAACGCCTTCGGCAAGGTCGTCGATATGGTGCTCGAACTGCGCGCACAGGCCAAGAAGAACAAAGACTGGGCCACGTCGGACAAGATACGAGACGAACTCGCCGCAGCCGGCTTCGAGGTGAAGGACACCAAGGACGGCGTGACGTGGAAGCTCGACAAATAGCCTCGACACAACAACGCACAGCAAAGGCAAGGACGCTTTATGCGCCTTTGCCTTTGCCGTTTTGACGGGCTGCGTCAGCTAAGTTTTTTTAGCACACAACACAATAATCATCGCGCATACGCGTTTTTAGATAGTTACGCCTAAAAATATATTACGCAAAAATCAATATCAAGGTATGAAAAAATCACTTCTTTTCGCCGCAGCGCTGCTCGCTATGGGCACGCAGGCGAAGGCCGACGAAGGTATGTGGACGCTCTACAACCTCCCCGAGGCCGTCTATCAGCAGATGCGGGCCGAAGGCTTCGAGTTGAGCCAGGACCGTCTCTACGGTGCTCCCGACGCACTGAGCAATTATGTCGTCAACTTCGGCGGCTACTGCTCTGGAGTTGTCGTCAGCCCCAACGGTCTGGTCTTCACCAACCACCACTGCGGCTTCTCTGCCATCAACGCCCACTCCACCGTGGAGCACGACTACATGCTCAATGGCTTCTATGCCAAGACCTACGAGGAGGAGCTGCCCAACGAGGACCTCTTCGTCTCATTCATGAAGCATCAGGCCGACATCACCCCCAAGGTGACTGCTATGCTCAACGGCCAGACCTACGAGCGCAAAGGCGAGCTCCTCGACTCGCTGGAGAACGCCATGACCGACTCGGTGAAGGCTATCGATCCCACGCTCCACGTCGTCGTGAAGCCCTTCTATGAGGGCAACAAATACTACGCCATGACGTACCAGGACTTCACCGATGTGCGCCTGGTCTTCACCGTACCCAAGTCGATGGGTAAGTTTGGTGGCGAGACCGACAACTGGATGTGGCCGCGCCAGACCTGCGACTACTCCGTCTTCCGCATCTATGCCGACCCGAAGACCAACGGTCCTGCAGCCTACTCCAAGGACAACGTGCCCTATCACCCCACGCAGTGGGCTCCCGTGAGCCTCCAGGGCTATGAGCCGGGCAGCTTCGCCATGACCATCGGCTACCCGGGTTCCACCAACCGCTACCTCTCCAGCTACGGCATCCAGGAGCGTCGCGATATCGGCAACGCCATCCGCATTCAGAGCCGCGCCATCAAACTGGGCATCATGAAGAAGCACATGGCCATGAGCGAGAAGACGCGCATCCAGTATGAGGACTCCTATGTGGGAGCAGCCAACTACTACAAGAACTCCATCGGTATGAACCACTGTATCGACTCCATCGGACTGATCAGCGACAAGGCCGCCTTCGAGCGGAAGATTCAGCAGTGGCTCGCCTCGGGCGCATCCAAAGACCCGTATGTGAACGTTGACTTCGACGCACTGAAGAAGGCCTACGCCGACTGCGCCGAACCCGCCCACGCGCTGGGTTATGCCCAGGAGTCGTTCTTCGGAGTCTCAGAGCTCTTCAACCGCGGACTGCGCCTGTGGACCATGCGCGGCATGGAGGTCAAGGGCGGCAACGACCCGAAGAAGCAGTATGTGGAGTTTGAGGACAATAGCGATGAGTGGAACCTCGCCCTCGACAAGGAACTGACTACCGCCATGCTGAAGAACTACTACGAGCAAGTGCCGCAGAAGTACTGGCCCGCTTTCTTCAAGAACACGGTACAGGCGAAGTTCAACGGCGATTTCGCACGCTACACGGAGTGGCTCTACAAGAAGTCGGAGCTGCTGAAGAAGGGCAAGAAGTTCATGATCAAAGACATGGAGAGAGCCCAGCAGGATCCCGCTGCTGTGGCCATGAATGACATCATCGTTGTGTACAACCAAATCATTGGTGAGTATCGCCCGCTGAAGATCGCCATCGAGGCCCAGGAGAAGAAGCTCTGCGAGGCTAAGGTACAGATGGAGATGGATCTGCCCCACTATAGCGACGCCAACTTCACGATGCGTCTGAGCTACGGCCAGGTAGGTGGTTTCCGCATGGGCAACCATGACAGTGGCTACTACACCGACGCTGCCAGCATCGTCACCAAGATGGACCGCGCCGCAGAGGTCGAGGAATATGCCGCACAGCCCGTGATGCGTGAGCTGATGACGGCTTCCGACTACGGTCGCTACCTGGACAAGAAGACGGGCAAGATGCAGCTCTGCTTCCTCACCAACAACGACATCACCGGTGGCAACAGCGGTTCACCGATCTTCAACGGCAAGGGCCAGCTCATCGGTCTCGCCTTCGATGGCAACTGGGACAGCTTGGCTTCGGACATCAACTTCGACCGCCAGCTTGCACGCTGCATCGGTGTCGATGTGCGCTACATGCTCTACCTGATGGACAAGTGGGGCCATGCCGACCGCCTGTTGCAGGAGATCAATCCGCAGTAAGCCAGTTGAAAAAACTGACGCAAGACAGCGGGGAGACAGTTTGCCAGAACAAGGGCAGGCGGTCTCCCCGCTTTCCATTGTCCTTACGCCCAAAACTAAAATTTCCTAAAATGGACGGTGTTGTAAGGGAAATTTTGTACTTTTGCCGATTATTCAGCTATTATGGTCAAGATAGAGGTCATCAACAAGGGGCGGCAGCCGCTGCCCGCGTATGCTACGGCACAGAGTGCGGGCATGGATTTGCGCGCCAACATTCCCGAGTCCTTCACTCTCCAGCCCCTGGAGCGTCGCCTGATCCCCACGGGGCTCTACATCGCGCTGCCCGAAGGCTATGAGGCACAGGTGCGGCCCCGCAGCGGACTGGCCTTGAAGCACGGTATCACGGTGCTCAACTCTCCGGGAACCATCGACTCCGACTACCGTGGCGAACTGATGGTGCTGCTCATCAACCTCTCGCAGAATCCCTTCACCGTCAACGACGGAGAGCGCATCGCGCAACTCGTCATCGCACGCCACGAGCAGGCGGTGCTGACCGCAGTCAAAGTGCTCGACGAGACCGAGCGCGGAGCTGGCGGCTATGGCCATACGGGGGTGGAGTGATCACAGTAAGCGAATAGGATTTCTCATATTATATATATAAGGAGGAAATAACACATGGGCAATATATCTTTCCTGCGCCAGTGGCCGACGGCACGCCTGATGATGCTGACGGCACTGATGGCCGTGGCAATGCCCAAGGCTATGGCACAGACCGAGCAGGACGAAACCGTGGTCCGCACACTAAGCGACAACGACCAGCGGCGATATCGCTACTTCTATCTCGAAGCCCTTCTCCAGCAGGAGCGTGAGCATTTTGCGGCAGCTTTCGACCTCTTCCGCCATGCCTTGGAAATCAATCCCAACGCTCCCGAGGTGCACTACGAGCTCGCCGGATTCTACTTCATGCTCAAGCAGCCCGAGAAAGCGCTGGCATGCTACGAGAAGGCCGTAGCCCTCGACCCCACCAACAACAACTACCTGGAGTATCTGGGACAAATGCTCATCAACCGCAAGGACTATGCGCGCGCCATCACGGTCTATGAGCGTCTCTACAAGGGCAACAAAAGCCGCACAGACATCCTCCAACTCCTCTACCAGCTCTACGGCGAAGGAGGGCAATACGACCAAATGCTCGACGTCATCGACCGCATGGAGCGCATCGAGGGAGTAAGTGCGCAGACGGCCCTCACCCGCATGCAGATCTACGACATGCAGGGAGAGAGCGAGAAGTCGAAACGGGTACTGATAGACCTCGTGGAGAAAAATCCCTATGACAGCAGCTACAAGCTGATGCTGGGCAACTGGCTGCTACAGAACGGCCACACCAAGGAGGCATACAAGGTATGCCAAGGTGTGCTCGCCGAGGAACCCCATAACGTCTCGGCACGAATGCTGCTCCTCGACTACTACCAGGCCACCCACCGCAAGGAGAAGCGACAGACCCTGCTGAGGCAGTTGTTGCGCGACAAGGATACTCCCCAGGAGAGCCGCTACGCACTCATCTTGCAGGCCACACGACAACTGAAGGACGAGAACAACGACCAGATAATGGCTATCTTCGACGACGCCCTCTCCGTCCCACAGGAAGACGCGGGTATCTACTTGGTCAAAGCCATGCTAATGGTGAGACACGACTTCCCAAGGGACGAGGTCAACGCAGTTTATCGCCAGGCACTGGCCGTGGAGCCAGACAACGAGATGGCGCAAGGACTGCTCGTGCAGAACCTGGCGGAGGAGGAACGGTTTGGCGAGATCGTCGATCTGTGCAAGACCTCGCTGCAATACACCCCAGACAACCAGCAGCTCTGCTACTTCGAAGGCTTCTCACTGTTTCAGCTCAAAAGAAACGACGAGGCCCTTGCCTCCCTTCGGAAGGCCGTCGAACTCCGTGACGAGGAGTCGGATTCGGGCATGATGGCAGACTGCTACTCCCTCATGGGGGAGATTTACCGCGAGAAGGGGATGGACAAGGCTTGCTACGAGGCTTACGACAGTTGCCTGCACTATGCACCGGACAATGTCGGGGCACTCAACAACTACGCCTACTACCTCTCCCTCGACCCCGCCGCCGACCTGCAAAAGGCCGAGCAGATGAGCCTCAAGGCGGTACAGAAGGAACCGGACAACGCTACCTTCCTCGACACCTACGCCTGGATTCTCTTCAAGGAGAAACGCTACGACGATGCAAAGACCATCGCCGAACGAGCCATCGCGAGCGACTCCACGCTTAGCAGCGTAGTAGTGGAGCATTGCGGTGACATCTTCTACATGGCGGGAGACACAGACCGGGCCATGGAGATGTGGCAGAAGGCAGCACAGGAGGACGAGAACAACGCCATCCTGCGACGGAAAATAGAACTCAAAAAATACATAGAAGAATGAAAACAAGACATATCCTGCTCTTCACCTCGCTCATGATGGCGGCCGCAGCCTGTGGCACGCAGCGGCAGGTGGGCGGAGAGGTCCCTGCTATGGAGAAGGGGCACACCGTCCATGCAGACAAGGACAAAGAGGCCACAGGCCTGCGCTTCATGCAGCGCGTGGCTGACAATGCCCTCTATCAAAAGAACCTGGTGTCGAACCTCACCTTCACCCTGGAGCGCAACGGAAACGCGATCTCCGTACCAGGCATCCTGAGAATGCGCAAGGACAACGTCATCCGGCTCCAACTGCTCATCCCCGTGCTACGATCAGAGGTGGGACGCATCGAGTTTACACCCGAGGGGGTGCTCTTCGTGGACCGCTACCACCACCAGTATGTCAAGACGACCTACGACGAGGTGGACTTCCTGCGCGACAACGGCATCACGTTCTACTCCCTCCAGTCGCTCTTCTGGAACCAACTGCTGCTCCCTGGAGAACAGCGCGTGGGAGAGGCGCAGCTCAGCAGATTCACACCAGAGATAGGGAGTGCTGACAATGTGCCCGTAAGACTCCACGATGGCAAGCTCGACTATGAGTGGACGGTGTCGAAGGACAAGGCGCAAATCCTCTCCTCGCTCATCACATACAAGAGTATCGCCCACGGCACCTCGACACTACGATGGAACTACGGCGACTTCAAAGCCTTCGGTTCGAAGCAGTTTCCATATTCCCACGACGTGACGGCCCAGACCGAAGCGACGGGTAAGCAGATGACACTCCGCGTGATGCTCACACTCAGCGACGTCAAAGCCGACGCCAACTGGGAGGAGCGCACCTCGCTGTCAGGAAAATATCAGCAAGTGCCTTTGGAGGAGGTGCTTGGCAAACTCATCCAGTTCTAAATGAAACAGTTGATTCTATACCTTATCGTCGCCCTTTGCTGCACGCTGGAGACCGCCACGGCACAAAGCACGCACACGCGACGCAAGAAGCATGCGCCGACGGAGGCCAAGGGCAAGGCGCCCGCACGCCATACGCCCACCAAGAAGGCGCAGCCGGCACAGCCACGGCACAAACGCGGACAGAAACCCGCGCCACAGCAGAAAAAGCCTGCACCACAGAGGAAAAAGGGTACGCCGCGCCAGAAACCTGCTGCGCAGCAACCGAAATACACAGCGACCAAGGAGATCAAGGGCTTACAGCAGGAGAACCAGCGTATCAAGCAGGAGATCAAGCAGCACGAGGCCGAGTATCAGGAGAAGCAGCGCGACGTTGACAACCGTCTGAAGCGCATCATCACACTTGATACGGAGATCGGGCAGCATCAGCGCGACATCGACCACATCACCCACGACATTGATGGCATCGACAACAACATCGGTATCCTCAAGTCGCAGCTCGAGAACCTGGAATTGCAGTTGGGCGAACGCCGTGCGCGCTTCATCCGCTCCATGCGCTACATGGCGCGCCACCGCAGCATCCAGGACAAACTGATGTTTATTTTCTCTGCAAAGAGCCTCTCACAGATGTACCGCCGTCTGCGCTTTGTCCGCGAGTATGCGGCCTACCAACGGGCGCAGGGCGAAAAGTTGCAGCAACAGCAGCAACAGATCGACGAGAAGCGAGCGCAACTGGGACAAATCCGACAGCAAAAAAACAACCTCCGCTACAAGGGACGACAGGCACAGGCCGCCGTCACCCAGAAGAAGGCTGAGCAAGAGAGTGTCGTCGCGTCGCTAAAGCAAGACCAGCAGGTACTTCAGGGCGTGATCACTGAACGCAGGAAGAAGCAGCAGGCCCTGGACGCACAGATCGACCGCCTGATCAACATCGAGATTCAAAAAGCGCGGGAGCGCGCAGCCGCTGAGGCGAAGAAACGCGCAGCGGAACGTGCGGCTCATGCCAAGGCACGTGCCGAAGCCCTCGCGAGGAAGCGCGCAGCGGCACAGAAAGCTGCAGAGGAGAACGCCCGCCGTGTGGCCGAGGCCAAACGCCGAGAGGCGGAGGCGCAGCGACGCGCAGCAGAGGCAAAGCGCAAAGCCAGGGAGGAAGCCGAGAAGGCAGAACGGGAACGCAAGCGGGCCGAAGAAGCGGCTCGAGCAGCCACCAGGGCACAAGACCGTGCCAAGGCAGAGCAGCGTGCACGCGAAGCTGAACAACAACGAAAGAAGGCGGAGGAGCAGAAGCAGCGGGCCGAGCAACAGGCCCGGGAGGCAGAGGCCGACCGTCAGGCAGCAGAGCGCAAGGCTGCAGCCGAGAAGCAGCGCCATGATCGCGATGTCCGCGCGGAACAGCAGCGAGCTGATGCAGCCAACGATGCCAACCTTTCGTCAGCGGATAGGGCGATGACGGGTAGCTTCGCCAACGCCAAAGGCCGACTGCCCATGCCGCTGGCAGGAAAGATCGTCAGCCACTTCGGCAACTATAACGTCGAGGGTATGTCCAACGTGAGACTCAGCAACTCGGGCATCAATATCAAGGGTGCCGCGGGAGGAGCCGTGAAGAGTGTCTTCAAAGGCGAGGTGAGTAGCATCTTCGGCTATGGTGGCACGATGGTCGTCATGGTGCGCCACGGTGCCTACATCACCGTCTATGCCAACCTGCGCAACGTGAGTGTGCGACAGGGACAGAAGGTCGGCACGGGACAGACTTTGGGCACGGTAGGATCGGACGGCGTACTGCAGTTCCAGCTCCGTAAGGAGACTGCCAAGCTCAATCCGGAGTCGTGGCTCCGATAAAAGACACAGACAACAGAACGCATGATTTAGAACAGCGATTGGGAAGCAGCCATGTTTTCCAATCGCTGTTTTGATACGCACCCAAGGGTATAAACGGTCGTGGCGCAGTAGTAGCAAAAATGGTGTTTTTTGGCAAACGAACGGCCGATTGGCGCAAGGGGCGGCCAAGGCTATTTTTCACCCCTTTTTATGGACTTAACTTCATAGGCCAACGAAGTTAACTTCATAAGCCGATGAATATAACTTCATCGGGCTATGAAGGCAACATCCTTTTTTGAAGTAGTTTTTACCCTGGCCAAGAGGTGGGAAAAAACAGCCATGTGGGTCATCATTTTTCTGGGCTGACACCCTGGCCTCAATGCCTCATAGAGAGCTTATGGATCGCTACAAACCGCATTACGAGAGACGCTTTTTTGCGGTCAAAGACAAAATAGTCTCCCAATAATTTTCAAATTCGGTTAAAATGTGGTATTTTTGCATAGTAAACAAGAATACGCTATGCAGTTGAATAGTCATCTTTCCGTTCTCGTCCACGAAGTGGCCAAGCACTACGGCGCAAAACCAGCCATCACATTTCGCAATTTTGGCAGTTTGAAGTGGAAGAGCGTCTCGTGGAACCAATTCTCGACACGTGTCAAGCAGGTCTCCAACGCCTTGTTGAATTTGGGCGCAAAACCGCATGACACGATAGCCGTGTTCTCGCAGAATTGTATCCAGTACCTGTACACGGACTTTGGAGCCTATGGTGTGCGCGTCAGAACAGTACCCTTCTATGCTACGAGCTCCGAGCAGCAGATACAATACATGATCCAGGACGCCAGCGTGCGCTTCTTGTTCGTCGGAGAGCAAGAGCAATATGACAAGGCACACAGGGTCATCGCCCTCTGCCCGACACTGGAGCGCGTGATTGTCTATGATCCCAGTGTGCGCATCAGTAGCAACGACCCCAACGCCCTCTACTTCAGCGACTTCATCAAGCTCGGCGAGAACCTGCCAAGACAGTCGGAGGTGGAGAAACTGTGGGCTGAAGCCAGCGACGACGACATCTGCGACATCCTCTACACCAGTGGTACGACGGGCGAGAGCAAGGGCGTCATCCTCACCTATGGGCAATACCACGCAGGCCTGGCAGCCAACCAGCAGTGCGTGCCTATCAACGACCAGGACCGCGCCATCAACTTCCTGCCGTTCACCCATATCTTCGAACGCGCATGGTCGTACCTCTGCATATCTGTCGGCGCACAGCTGATCGTCAACACCTATCCGAAGGAAATCCAGGACAGTATGCGCGAGACCCATCCAACATGTATGTCGGCGGTGCCGCGATTCTGGGAAAAAGTCTATACTGCTGTCAAAGGACGCATGGAGAGTTCGTCACCCGTGCAGCGCAAGCTGATGCAAGCCGCCATGTCCGTGGGACGGAAGCGCAACGTGTACTACCTTGGACGCGGAAAGCGCGTGCCGATCCATCTGGAGTTGCAATACCAGGTGTACAACCGCACTGTGCTCAGCCTGATACGAAAGCAGCTCGGTCTGGAGAACCCGCATATCTTCCCGACGGCAGGAGCCTATGTCTCACCGGAGGTGGAGGAGTTTGTCCACTCCATCGGTATTCCCCTCGATGTCGGCTACGGCCTCACCGAGAGTCTGGCTACCGTGTCCTGCGACCATTTGGGCAAACCGTTCACCGTCGGATCCGTAGGTCGGCCCATTGAGGGCATCGAGATCAAGATCGGCGAGAACAACGAGATTCTGCTCAAAGGCCCAACCATCACAAAGGGCTACTTCAAGCGCGACGCAGCCAATGCGGAGGCATTCGACGCTGACGGCTTCTTCCATACGGGCGACGCGGGCTACATGAAGGACGGCGAGCTGTTCCTCCAAGAGCGCATCAAGGACTTGTTCAAGACCAGCAACGGAAAATATGTCGCCCCACAGATGGTGGAGGGCTTGCTGCTGGTGGACAAATTTGTCGATCAAGTGGTCGTCATCGCAGATCAGCGGAAGTTTGTCTCCGCCCTCATCGTGCCGGAGTTTGGCACGCTGGAGGACTGGGCGAACAAAAACGGAGTGGTCTATAGCTCGCGAGAAGAATTGTGCGAGAACACCACCGTGCGCGAGATGATGAACGAGCGCATCATGACGCTCCAGCAACAACTGGCTCCCTACGAGCAGATCAAGCGGTTCAAGCTCATCAGCCGCCATTTCTCCATGGAGAACGGAGAACTGACCAACACGCTGAAACTGCGCCGAAGAGTGATCTACAAGAATTACGCGGAGGATATCGACAAAATGTACGAGGAGTAGCCTCCACACCATCATACAGAGAAAGCTATGATAACAGCCGAACAACTGAAAGATGTGCAACAGCGCACCGAGGCTTTGCACCGGTACTTGAACATCGATCAGAAGCAGATAGAATACGAGGAGGAACAACTCCGCACACAGGCGCCTGACTTTTGGGACGACCCCAAGCGCGCAGAGGCGCAGATGAAAAAAGTCAAGGGCATCGAGAAATGGCTCAAGGACTACAAGGAGGTGAGTACCCTCACCGACGAACTGACACTCGCCGTGGATTTTTTCAAAGACGAGATTGTCAGCGAAGAGGAGGTGGACGCCCTTTACAACAAGGCGGTCAAAGCCATCGAGGCACTCGAACTGCGCAATATGCTGCGCCAGGAGGAGGACCCGATGGACGCAGTTCTGAAGATCAACTCCGGAGCAGGAGGCACGGAGAGCCAGGACTGGGCCCAGATGCTCATGCGTATGTACATGCGCTGGAGCGAGGCACAGGGATATAAAGTGACAGTCACGAATCTTCAGGAGGGCGACGAGGCCGGCATCAAGAGTGTGGAGATGACCATCGAGGGCGAGTATGCCTATGGCTACCTCAAGAGCGAGAATGGCGTACACCGCCTCGTGCGCGTCAGTCCGTTCAACGCACAGGGAAAGCGCATGACGAGTTTTGCCTCCGTCTTTGTCACACCATTGGTGGACGACACCATTGAGGTCTATGTCGATCCGGCCAAGGTGAGCTGGGACACGTTCCGGTCGAGTGGTGCTGGTGGACAGAACGTTAACAAAGTGGAGTCGGGCGTACGCCTTCGCTATCAATACGAGGATCCTGACACAGGCGAGAAGGAGGAAATCCTCATCGAGAACACCGAGACACGCGACCAGCCGAAGAACCGCGCCAAGGCCATGCTGCTTCTCAAGAGCCAACTCTACGACCGCGCTCTGAAAAAGAAACAGGCCGAACAGGCCAAGATAGAGGCTGGAAAAAAGAAGATAGAATGGGGCAGCCAGATCAGGAGCTACGTCTTCGACGACCGACGAGTGAAAGATCACCGCACGGGCTATCAGACTTCGGATGTCGATGCGGTCATGGACGGCAAGATCGACGGCTTCATCAAAGCATACCTCATGGAGTTTGCCGCTGCCGACGCAGAGAAGGAATAAGCCAAGGCTACGGGGTGAAACCGTATGTGCACAGGGAAGTCCAAGAGCACTTCCTTGATCAAGTCATAAAAGAGAAATCAACTAAAATCGAAATAGCATTATGAGCGAGAAGAGTAAATTGAACCGCAAGCAGCGTGAGGAGTTGCAGGAGAAGAAGGCACAGAGGGTCATCGCGTTTATCTTTGGCGCATTGATTTTCTTGGGACTTTGCTTCTTGGTTTACACCACCATCCTTATGAACTAACAACGGAATCACAGATTCCAACCAGCATATACCGATGAGTGGACTGGAGATAGAGCGCAAGTTTCTTGTGCGCAAGGATGCCAAATGGAAAGAGCAGGCAACGTCGAGTACGCATATCAGACAGGGGTATTTCGCCTCTGTCAACACGGTGCGCATCCGTATCCGCGACGACAAAGCCTACCTGACCATCAAAGGTCCGTCGCTGGACGGCGGACTGAGCCGCTATGAGTTTGAGAAGGAGATAACGACCGACGAGGCCGAGCACCTACTGCAACTCTGCGAACCGGGCATCATCGACAAGCGCCGCTACCTCATTCCCTACGAGGGCCACACCTACGAGGTCGATGAGTTCTATGGTGACAACGAGGGACTGGTGATGGCGGAGGTGGAACTGAAGCACAGCGACGAGGCGTTTGCACGCCCACCGTTCCTCGGTCCTGAAGTGACGGGCGACCACCGTTTCTACAACAAGCAGATGCGGGCGAACCCGTTTAAGAACTGGCGCGCCACCTTGCCCAAAGCATTCCAATAATCGTAGCCAGGACCGCCCCGACCACGTCGGCAAGAAGGTCGAGCCACTCGCCACTGCGACGTCCACCCGTGCAGTAGGCTTGAAGCAACTCTATAAGACCGCCCATCAACGAGGGTAGCAATCCGACATAGACGAATAGCGACCAACTACTCGCCTGTGGGTGGTGTGCGCGCTCATATTCGAAAGCGATGACGAGACCCAATCCCAAATACATGGCTGTGTGCGTCCATTTGTCTATCAACTGCACATGGCTCAACGGAGTTTCGGGAATAGGCATGAAACACAAGACCCAGATGACGATCAGTAGGACTGTGGTCAACTTGTAAGTTTTAATCAATTGCAGCATTTCTTCCTTGGTTTAGTGGGCCACCAAAAGCCCCACAGTTTTTCTTGATTCACATCTCCTATATGTGCGAAGGCCTCTTGTGGCAGAATTGGTCATAAAACCATATAGGATAACCTTGGCATAAGGCCGACCAAACAAGACCACCCTTATTCCAGAGACAAGGCGGTCTCCTATTATATATATAAGGAGAGCCTCCAACTAAGAAAACAGGAGGCATACTTCCTGATAAAAGGTGTATGCCTCCTGCTTTCGCCGTATTTCCGCATCATGCGGAACAAACGGTTTACTTTCCGTGATTCTCGTCAGAAACAGTGAGCTTCTTACGACCCTTGGCGCGACGGGCGGCCAAGACGCGACGACCATTCTTCGTGGCCATTCTCTCACGGAAGCCGTGCTTGTTCACGCGACGGCGATTGTGGGGCTGGAACGTTCTTTTCATTTTGCTTTATCTTTTTATTGTTATTATCGTTACAACGCTTTGCGGGAAAGGCGAGGCCACTCCCGTTACGGCCTGCAAAATTACGGATTCTTTTTGAAATGACCAAGGATTCAGCGAGTTTTAGCCATTCAATTCATGATTTTTCACCAAAAACCCACGCCATCAGCGCCTTTTCCACCCGCAAAAGAGAATAAAAAACCCGAAACGCTTTGTCATTCAACTGATTTACCGTAACTTTGCAACCGCTTAGCAACGCCTTCTTCCAAAGGCGTTGCGGGCAGAAAGAAGCAATATAATTAAGAACAATATATCAAAGCAGAATTATGATTAATTCACAGGAAATCAAAATCGGAACATGCATCCGCATGGATGGCAAGATTTGGACTTGTATCGACTTCCAGCACCGCAAGCCAGGCAAGGGAAACACGGTCATGATCACGAAGTTGAAGAACGTCAGCGACGGTCGTGTGCTGGAGCGTACCTTCCAGATTGGCTTCAAGTTGGAGGATGTGCGCGTGGAGCGTCGCCCCTGGCAGTACCTCTACGAGGACCCCACGGGCATGATCTTCATGAACCAGGAGACTTTCGAGCAGATTCCTATCGCACGCCACCAGATCCAGGGCGCCGACTACATGAAGGAAGGCGATGTCGTGGAGGTCGTCACCGATACGTCTGACGGCACGGTGCTGTTGGCCGAGATGCCTGCCAAGACCACGCTGAAGATCACGCAGTCTGAGCCGGGCGTGAAGGGCAACACCGCCACCAACGCCACCAAGCCTGCCACGTTGGAGACGGGTGCTGTAGTCCGTGTGCCGCTCTTCATCAACGAGGGCGAGACCATCCAGGTTGACACGCGCGACGGAAGCTACCTCGGCCGCGTCAACGCATAAGATTCGAATCAATAGACATAGCCCTACGCGCCTGCCATCTGCAGGTGCGAGGGCTATATTTTTTTTGTACCAAGCATCACATCATTGGCCCTTGCAACCCATGAGATACAGCATCATCGTACCCGTTTACAACCGTCCTGACGAGGTCAACGAGCTTTTGGAAAGCCTCACCCGCCAGGAAGAGAAGGATTTTGAAGTCGTCATCGTAGAAGACGGCTCGAAGACTCCGTGCCAAAAGGTCTGCGACCAATATGCCGGACGGCTCGACCTGCACTATTTCATGAAACCTAACTCCGGACCCGGACAAAGCAGAAACTACGGTGCGGAGCGTGCCAAAGGCGACTACCTGCTCATCCTCGACAGCGACGTGGTGCTTCCCGAGGGCTACCTCACAGCCATATCGAAGGAACTGGACCGCGAGCCTGCCGATGCCTTTGGCGGGCCCGATTGCGCACACAGCTCTTTCACACCGACGCAGAAAGCCATTTCCTACAGCATGACCTCGTTCTTCACCACAGGTGGCATCCGGGGCGGAAAGAAGAAACTTGACAAGTTCTACCCCCGATCGTTCAACATGGGCGTACGGCGCGAGGCCTACCAACAACTGGGAGGCTTCTCAAAGATGCGATTCGGCGAAGATATCGACTTCTCCATCCGTATCTTCCAGGCGGGACTGCGCTGCCGCTTGTTTCCCGAGGCGTGGGTATGGCACAAACGACGCACCGACTTCCGTAAGTTCTGGCGACAGGTCTTCAACAGCGGAATTGCACGAATCAATCTCTACAAGAAATATCCCGACTCTCTAAAGATCGTCCACCTCCTGCCCGCTGTCTTCACGGCAGGTGTCATCGCCCTGGCCTTGCTCTTCATAGCGGGCGTGATAGGCTTTGGACTGGCTACCAACGAAGAGACACGAAGTCTTGGAACATGCGCCATGGGGATTGCGGCAGCACCCATCTTACTCTATTCACTGCTCATCCTCGCCGACTCGACACTGCAAAACCGCAGTCCGCGCATCGGCGTACTGAGCATCTGCGCAGCCTTCGTGCAGCTTACGGGCTACGGATGCGGCTTCTTCAAAGCATGGTGGCGGCGCTGTGTCTGCGGCAAGGACGAATTTCAGGCTTACGAGAAGACATTCTACAAATGAGCAACGGCAAACTGAACATCAACGACTGGGCGGAGGAAGACCGCCCACGCGAACGTTTGGAGCGACTGGGAGCCGAATGGCTGTCCAATGCGGAACTGCTGGCCATCCTGATAGGTTCGGGTAACGCACACCAGACAGCGGTCGATCTGATGAAACAGGTGCTCGGCGACTGCAACAACAACCTCAACACACTGGGAAAACTGTCCATCAAGGACTTGGAGAGATACAACGGCATCGGGCCAGCCAAGGCCATCACAATCCTTGCGGCGTGCGAACTGGGCAAACGACGAGCCAAAGAGAAGGCAGAAGAGCGGAGAGACCTGGGATCGGCGACGGCCATCTACAATTTTATGCACCCACAAATGCAGGACCTTGACGTGGAGGAAGGATGGGTGCTATTGATGAACCAGCATTTCAAACTGATCGAAGCAAAACGCATCTCGTTTGGTGGATTTACCGAGACCGCCATCGACGTGCGCGTCATCCTGCGCGAGGCAATTTTAAAAAACGCCACCATACTTGCCATCTGCCACAACCACCCCAGCGGCAACGCCGTACCAAGCCGAGCCGACGACCAACTGACACAACGGGTGCAAAAGGCATGTGAGGTGATGCGCATCCATTTCCTCGACCATATCATCGTCTGCGACGGCCACTATTTCAGCTATAACGAGCAGGGCAGACTTTAACCACCACCCTCAAAATGCCTCCCCACCCCACACGCCCCCTTACTGCATACGAACTCTTCCACCTCCGACCATCGCTCTTACAAAACGACGTAACATCAACCCCAACAGGTGTCACCATCGGCCTAAAGACGATAAATAGATGCGCATTTTGTTTCCAAATTCTTAAATTAACATACACTATTAAAACAAAAACAAAAAAAGCACAAACAGGACACATAGAATCACATATTTTTCTTAACTTTGTGGGCATGAAGATGGATATTGACCAAATCAAACAAACAATTTACGACATTGTCGTATGCATCCCTGAAGGCTGTGTGACCACTTATAGCAATGTGGCCCGGTTTGCTGGGATGCCCAATCATGCGCGTGTGGTCGGTAAAATCCTTCGCGAGACACCCCAAGATCTTGCTATCCCCTGCCATCGCGTGGTAGGTTCAGGAGGCCGGCTGGCCTCGCAACCATCAGACCAACGCAAACTACTAGAAGAGGAGGGCGTGCCTTTCCTTAAAAGCGGGCGTGTCGATATGCGCAATGCCTATTGGGATTACAACTCGCTGATACGCTTCTAAGTTCCACGTTTCGACTTACAAAATCCAAAGACCATTTGCCCACAAAGGGGAAAAACGACGGCATACGGCTCGTTATCACGCCTTTCTCTTTGCCATATCTCATATTTTTCTTACTTTTGCAATTCAATAAGCGCATGATCCTTTCCACCCCCAAGGGAAAGGGCGGCTAAAAGGCCGCAGCCGAGGGAGGGAGCGCAAAAACCAAGACAGCAATGGCAAGTTTGAAAAGTTTGGCTAAGGACACGGCCATCTATGGGCTGAGCAGCATCGTGGGACGTTTTCTCAACTACCTGCTCGTACCCCTCTACACGGCAAAGATGAGCGCCGAGAGCGGCGGCTACGGCGTCATCACCAATATGTATGCCTACACCGCACTGCTGCTCGTCATCCTCACCTACGGTATGGAGACCACCTTCTTCCGCTACACCAACAAAGAGGGGGAGGATGCGCGACGCGTCTATTCGACGACCTTATGGATGGTGGCGGCGACCAGTGCGATCTTCGTACTGCTCGTGCTGGCATTCATCCACCCGATTAGTTCCTTCATGGGGTATGCTGACCACCCCAGCTACGTTTGGGTGATGGCAGCAACGGTGGCTCTCGATGCATTCCAATGCATTCCCTTCGCCTACCTGCGCTATCAGAAGCGGCCCATCAAGTTTGCCTCGCTCAAACTGCTTTTCATCGTACTCAACATCGCACTCAACCTCCTCTACTACGTCATTCTCGGCGGTACAGAGGTGGGCTACGCCTTCTATATCAACCTGGCCTGCACAGGATCTATCACATTCTGCTTCTGGCAGGAGCTGCGCGGCTTCACAGCGGGTTTCGATCGAGGGCTGATGCGACGGATGCTCACCTACGCATGGCCGATTCTCATCCTCGGCATTGCTGGTATTCTCAACCAGACGGCAGACAAGATCCTCTTTCCCTATCTCTACAAGGCGGGTAATGCCCATTCGGAACTGGGCATCTATGGTGCAGCCTCGAAGGTGGCGATGATTATGGCAATGATCACACAGGCATTTCGCTACGCCTATGAACCTTTCGTCTTCGGAAAGTCAAAGGATAAGGACAACCTCGACACCTATGCCAAGGCGATGAAGTATTTCCTCATCTTCACCCTGCTGGCCTTCCTCTGCGTGGTGGGCTATATGGACATATTGCGCCACATCATCGGGCGCGACTACTGGCCTGGACTGCGGGTCGTGCCGATCGTGATGGCGGCAGAGATCATGATGGGTATTTACTTCAACCTTAGCTTTTGGTATAAATTGATTGACAAAACGATATGGGGTGCGGTGTTCTCGGGGGTAGGATGTCTGGTACTGATAGGCGTAAATGTCGTGTTTGTGCCGCAATACAGCTACATGGCGTGTGCCTGGGCAGGCTTTGCGGGCTATGCCACAGCCATGATTCTCTCCTATTTTGTCGGTCAGCGCAAATTCCCCATCAATTACCCCATCGGACAGATGATGGTCTATGTCGGCCTGGCCGTAGTCCTCTTTGCGGCAATGAACTGGGCCAACAATACCTTGGGAACGGTGGCGGCCCTCGGCGTCAACACATTGCTCATCGGCATCTTCGTAGCCTACACGGTGATGAAAGATCTGCGTCACGCACGCAAACCCATTCACACGAACAAAAAACAATAGAATCATGAAGATAGACAAGCGCGAACATCGCTTCGCAGGCATCCTCTCGCTCTTCGCCCTACTGCTTCTGGCAAGTTGTACGGGGGAGCAATTCCACGTTTCGGGAACGATTGGCAACGCCAAGGACTCGACGCTCTACTTCGAGCACAACACGCTCGACGGATTCAAGGTAGTGGACTCCGTGAAGTTGGACGACAAGGGGCAGTTTGCCTTTGCCGGCGACAAGGCCAACAATCCAGAGTTTTACCGTCTGCGCATTGCCGGACAGATCATCAACATCGGTATTGACTCGACAGAGACGGTACAACTGGAGGCCTCCTACCCAATGATGGCCACCAACTACAAGGTGGACAACTCCTATGAGAACGAGAAAATACGCGAACTGGCCCTGAAGCAAATCGCCCTGCAAGCACAATGCAACCAGCTTGTCATGAGCGACACGGGCAACGTGGATGCTGCCATCGACCTGCTGATACGGACCTACAAGGACGACGTGATGCGCAACTACATTTTCAAGGAGCCGATGCGGGGCTATGCTTACTTCGCTCTCTTCCAGTATGTGGTCATCAACGGCAATCCCATCATAATCTTCAACCCACGCATGGATGCCACGGACAACAAAGTCTTCGGCGCAGTCGCCACCTCGTGGGACACATTCTACCCGAACACGGAGCGCACACAGAACCTGCACAACATCACGCTCAAGGGCATGAAGGACGAGCGCATCGTGGAAAACAACAAGCGGACCATGGCGGCAGAGACCGCCAAGGTGCAGGAACTCGGCGTGATCCCCATCACACTGCCCGACAACCACGGACAGCAGCAGAGCCTCACCTCGCTCAAAGGCAAGGTAGTAATGCTCGACTTCCATGTCTTCGGATCGAAAGAGTCAGCACAACGCATCATGGTCTTGCGACAATTGTATGACAAGTATCATGCCCAGGGCTTCGAAATCTACCAGGTCAGCTACGATACCAACGAGCATTTCTTCAAGACTCAGACGGAATCGCTGCCTTGGATCTGTGTATGGGATCCGGAAGGAGGCGACTCGCAGACGCTCGTAAGCTATAACATCCAAAGCATCCCGACCTACTTCATCATCGACCGCAACAATCAGCTGCAGAAGCGCGATGTGCAGATCCAGGACTTGGATGCGGAGATCCAGCACTGGCTGGGACAGGGGGTGCAATAAAACAAAGACAAGGAGGAAAACGATATGGACTGGCTTCGACTCATTTCCAACAAGCGGCTGGGACAGGAAACGCGCCACCCGCTACGCCATGACGACCGATCGGAGTTTAAGCGCGACGGCGACCGACTGATCTATTCGGCTCCGTTTCGACGTTTGCAGAACAAGACGCAGGTCTTCCCGCTCCCAGGGTCGGTCTTTGTCCACAACCGACTGACCCACTCCTTGGAGGTATCATCGCTGGGAAAGTCGCTGGGCGACGATGTGGCACGCATCCTCACGGATCGACACCCACACCTCCGCGGGACACTTTTCGAGGAGATTGGTACGATAGTGCAGACTGCAGGACTTGCCCACGATATGGGCAATCCTCCTTTCGGGCATAGTGGCGAGCAAGCGATACAGAGTTTTTTCACTGAAGGACCTGGCAGCGACCTGAAGAAAAAAGTGAGCGCGCGCTTCTGGGAGGACATCACCCACTTCGAGGGCAATGCCAACGCCTTCCGCCTGCTTACTCACCAGTTTCAGGGTCGTCGTTTCGGTGGATTCGTCATGACCTATTCGACATTGGCGGCTATCGTCAAATACCCGTTCAGTTCCAATTTGGCAGGCTCGCACGGCAAGTTTGGCTTCTTCGAATCAGAGCGCGAGGACTTCGAGCGCATTGCTGAGGATCTCGGCATGCGCTGCTTGGAGCACGGCGAAGGTACTTCCGTCCGCTATGCGCGTCATCCATTGGTGTTTCTGATGGAAGCTGCAGACGACATCTGCTACGAGATCATGGATATCGAGGATGCCCACAAACTACACCTATTGTCGTTTGAGGAGACAGCCAACCTACTCCTGGGCTTCTTTGATGAGCGAGAAAGACAAGGCATTCGCCAGCGTCTGATAGAGGAGGAGGTGACAGACGAAAACGAGCAGGTAGTGTATATGCGTGCCTGTGCAGTCGGTGCTTTGGAACGGGAATGCGTACAGGCGTTTGTCAATCACGAGGAAGAGATACTGGAGGGATCCTTTCAAGGACCGCTCGTCAGACATATCAACGAACTCCAACACCAAGCGTACTGCCGTTGCTCTGAGGTGTCGAAGACCAAAATATACCGCTCCAAACCAGTTCTCGACGTGGAGCTGTCGGGCTATAAGATCATGGAGACCCTCATGGAAGCCCTAATCAATGCGGCAGTAGAGCCAGAGAAATATCACAGCCAGCAACTCATCCGTCGCTTTTCGAGCCAATACGACATCCACAACCCGTCGCTGGAGAAACGCGTCATGGCCGTCATCGACTATATCAGTGGCATGACGGATGTCTATGCGCTCGACATCTATCAGAAAATCAATGGTATCAGTTTGCCGATAGTATAGAATCAGCGTTAGCCTTGCGGGCTATCGCTTGCTGACAAGAGCAATAAAACATCCTGGGGGGCACGACTTCGGAAAGAAGTCGCGTCGATAGTAGTTAGTGAAAGGGGTGGTTATTGTATTTCCAAGAGGCGCTCTCCTTGTGTGGTTGCCACACGGAGGCACACCTTGCCAACCTCGTGAAGCACCGCTGCAGGTACGCTGACGCACGCATCCTGAGAATAATAGTCGGGCACGTCGTTCTGGTCATGTGCTAAAGTGAGCCAACAACAGCGGGTGCCATCAGCAAGGGTGGTGACAGAATCGCGCACGATCCCTATCTTTTGTTGCGTAGGAGCATTTTCCTTGCGTCCTACCTTGATCGTGAGCACCAGGTTAAGATAGCGCTTGTCAGCCGAAAACCATGCTCGTACATTGCCAATAGGGTCTTTCTTGACCGCCATTCCTTCTTTCCGATCCACGACGCCGGCCATCAAGACGGGAGTAAGTCCTTTGACGCTGGTCACTCCTTCAACCACCTGCCCATGGTAGAGCAAAGCACGACAAGTGGTGTCGGCTTTCTGCTTCAGCCATTGAGCCTGATAAGGAGGGGAAAAGGTGAGCCGCTGCCCTCCATCGGTGACGGCATAGGCCACCAATCCGTCGCCATTGGTCGTCACATCGGCCCATTCAGCAGAAAGATAAGACAACGGAGTGTCGCCACTATCATAGGAATCGGTTGTGCAAGCAGCCAGCAGGGCAGACCATATCGCCACAAAGATTATCTTTCTCATCCGCAGTAACCTTGATTAGTTTCCACCCTACTCACACCGTTCGCTTTTCTTTCTCTCTATTCCTTTGCTGCCGCAGGATCAAAGCATCGTGACGGAGGCGTTGCCACCATTAACGACGATCACCTCAATACCCATTTCCTCTAAGGCAGTACGGTCCGTGGGACGGATATTGCCGTCGGTGATAATCACATCGACCTCGTCCATACCACAAATCTTCGCAAAACCACGGCGTCCAAACTTCGACGAGTCGGCAAGGACGATAGTCTTCTGTGCCACCCCCATCATCACCTTATTAAGATGGGCCTCGCGGAGATCGGTCGTAGTGATGCCATACTCCAGGTCAATGCCATCGACACTAATAAAGAGTTTGCTAAAAGTACAGCCAGCAAGCGTCTGCTCGCCATCGGGGCCTACTACCGAGAGACTGCTATGACGCAATCTGCCACCCAGCTGGATGACCTCTATCTCCGAATTGGCTGCCAAGGCCTCAGAAACCTTGATGGACGACGTGACCGCCGTGAACCTGGGACTGTGCTGAAGGCATTGTGCAAAGGCGGTAACTGTCGTGCCAGACGCGATGACAATGGAGTCGTTGGGCATGACAAGCTGGGCAGCTGCCGTGCCTATATTATATTTCTCCTCTGGAAAGAGCTTTTCCTTCTCGTTCACGGAACGGTTGGCCGTGAACGGATTGATCAGAATGGCCTTGCCATGACTACGGTATAAGCGTCCCTGGCGTTCCAAGTCAGTAAGGTCTTTGCGTATCGTAACCGCCGAAACCTGCAGGTTGTCGCTCAAATCCGACACCAGAACCGACCCTTGCTTGAGCAGCTGGTCGAGGATGGCGGACTGTCTTTCTTCTTTGGTCATAATTTACATTGGTTTATACAAAAGTAAGCATTTCTCTTTAACCATCCCACCTCTGTTTCGTTGATTAACTTTATTTAAATGAAAAACATTCCAAAACAGCTATTTCGGGTATCTTTTTGCTTGCTTACGCAAGAGAAACGAAAGTCATTCACGATATCAGCATCATTCGGAAACGAGATAAAACATCAACTTTTGCGGAATGTGGACGGACTGACTCCGACATGATCCTTGAAGAATTTTCCAAGGAAACTCTGGTTGGGGAAGTTCAAATACTCCGCAATCTCCTTGATGCTCTTATCTGAATTTTTCAGCAACAGACGCAGTTCCAACACGACATAGTAGTCTATCCATTCGTTGGGCGTTCGCTTGCTGATGGTCTTGATGGTTTCGGATAGATATTTTGGGGTGATACAAAGCTGATGGGCATACCAACTGACGCGCCGCTCTTGCTTGAAATGGTCGCGGACCAGACGGATATAGTTGAAGAACACTACCTCACCGCGCGAGAACCGCTTCTTTCCCCCCATTTGGTAGCGGTAGATGACGTTACTCATGTCGTAGATGAGTGCCTTCATCAAGGTGCTGACGAGTTCCCGACGGAAGTGGTGCTCAGGCTCCAGGATCTTTGCTATGATGGTGTCGATATAACTGGACAACACATTCGCCTCTCTTTCCGTCAACGAAAAGACAGGATGGAGCCGGGAAAAGAGGAAAAGCGTATTGAGGTCGCGGATGCCAGCGACGATATCGTTGAAGAAGTCATACGAGATCATAATCGCTATGCCGTCACAATCATCCGAGGCAAGGAAGTTTTCTATCAGCTGGCCTTCCCCGACGATGATGACATCGCCCTGCTTGATACGTGACGCCTTGGCATCGACCGTATAGCTGGCCTCTCCCTGGGTGCAGAGAGCAAAGAAAAGACATTGCATCCGGCACGACTTCCACGGCAGAGGTACCTCACTAAAATGCTCATAGACAAGAAAATCCTCGCCTATGAAATGTCCCTTAGGATAGAAATCTCTCGCCTGAGCGACACTTACCTCTATAAAACTGCTCTCGTCCATTATATACACTCCCCACCTCTCCCAAAGGAGGAGGTGGGGGATTCGGTTTTATTCTATTTAAGTCATACTCCGACCACCCTGCGTAGCCTCATCGTGATCTCGTCACACACGGGCTACCCATCCACAAGTCGCTTATGCGTCGATGTTGGCGTAGGTGGCATTGGCCTCTATAAACTCGCGACGCGGCTCCACGTCGTCGCCCATGAGCATCGAGAAGATCTCGTCGGCCTCAGCAGCATTCTCAATCGTCACCTGCTTGAGCAGACGCGTTTTCGGATCCATGGTCGTTTCCCAGAGCTGCTCGGGATTCATCTCTCCCAAACCTTTGTAGCGCTGTGTATGGACACCCTTGCCGTCCTCCACGCCATTGGCGTATTTGTCAAGGAAGATCTGGCGCTGCTGCTCGGTGTAGCAATACTCCGAAATCTTCTTGTAAGTACACTTATAGAGCGGCGGCGTAGCGATATAGAGGTGTCCCTCCTCGATGACGCGCGGCATGTAGCGATAGAAAAGCGTCATGATGAGCGTGTCGATGTGCGAGCCATCGACATCGGCATCGGTCATGATGATAATCTTGTCGTAGCGGAGCTTGTCGGTATTGGCCTCAAAGTCATCCTGGCCGTCATCCACACCAAAGCGGACACCGATGGACTGGATGATATTCATCACCGACTCTGCCTCGAACACACGATGGCGCTGCACCTTCTCCACATTCAGGATCTTACCACGAAGCGGCAAAATAGCCTGGGTGTATCGGTCGCGGCCCTGCTTGGCTGATCCTCCTGCCGAGTCGCCCTCGACCAGGAATATCTCAGCGCGCTTCGGATCACGTATGGAGCAATCGGCAAGTTTGCCAGGAAGGCCACCGCCACTCATCACGTTCTTGCGCTGCACACTCTCGCGAGCCTTGCGTGCGGCAATACGTGCCGTGGCTGCCAGCACCACCTTGTTGCAAATAAGCTTCGCCTCGTCGGGATGCTCCTCCAGATAGTCGGCCAAAGCTTCGCCGACAGCCTGCTGCACTGCTCCCGAGACCTCGCTATTGCCGAGTTTCGTCTTGGTCTGACCCTCAAACTGGGGTTCAGCCACCTTGATGGAGATGACGGCCGTCAAGCCCTCACGGAAGTCGTCGCCCACAATGTCGATCTTCGCCTTCTCAATCTGCTTTGAGATCTGGGTGTCGTTGTCGGCATAAGCTTTCAGCGTCCTGGTCAGCGCGGTACGGAATCCCGTGACGTGGGTACCACCCTCGATGGTGTTGATATTGTTGACGTATGAATGAAGATTCTCATTGTAGTCCGTGTTGTACATGATAGCCACCTCGATGGGCACGCCCTGCTTCTCGGTCTTCAGGTAGATGACATCATCGAAGAGGTGGGTGCGATGGCGGTCGATGTAGCGGACAAACTCCTTGAGGCCCTCCTTGGCATGGAACACCTCCTGGCGTATCTTGCCCGTCTCGGGATCAGGATGCTCATCCGTCAGGGTAATCTTCACGCCGGCGTTGAGGTAGGCCAGTTCCCGCATACGACGTGCGATGATTTCCCACTTGAAGGTCGTTGTGGTGAAGATAGTGCCGTCGGGCCAGAACTGCTGTCTCGTACCGTGCTTGTCCGTCTTTCCAACGATCTTCACGGGATACAAAGGCTTGCCCTGCTCATATTCCTGCTGGTAGATATTGCCGTCGCGAAAGACCTGCGACATCATGTGCGTGGAGAGCGCATTCACACAACTCACACCCACACCATGCAGACCGCCAGACACCTTGTACGAGCCCTTGTCGAACTTACCGCCCGCATGGAGGACAGTCATAACCACCTCCAGCGCGCTTTTGTGGAGCTTCTTGTGTTCATCGACAGGGATTCCACGACCGTCATCCTCCACGACAATCGATCCATCCGCACAGATCGTCACCTCGATGTGGCTGCAATAGCCCGCCATGGCCTCGTCGATGGAGTTGTCCACCGTCTCGTTGATGAGATGATGGAGACCCTTCTCGCTGATGTCGCCGATATACATGGCTGGACGCTTGCGCACAGCTTCCAAACCTTCAAGGACTTGTATGTTACTGGCCGAATAATTTTGTTCGGCAGCCTGAATATCTTCCATGTTGCTTCATTTTCTTTTATAGACCGCAAAGGTACGAAAAAACATGCGAATACGGAAATTTTTAATCGCCAAATCCCACGCTTTCGCCCACCCAGGCAGTTAGGAACCAAGCTTTTTCCGACTTTGTCGCTTTTCACACACACCAAGACACAAACCATTGGAACGCAAAAGGGCATCCATCACACATCATATAGATATGCAATGGATGCCTTCGTTGGTGCTATAGACTTATAGAACCCTTTGAAAAGTTCTTATTTATCCGAGAGCAACGATGTGCTTCGTGAGGCTTGACTTGAGGTTGGCCGCCTTATTCTTGTGAATAATGTTGGTCTTAGCCAGCTTGTCCAGCATCTTCTGCACAGTCGGATACAGCTTCAGAGCTGCCTCCTTGTCCGTCGTGGCACGCAGTTTGCGAACGGCATTGCGCATCGTCTTAGCATAATACTTATTATGAAGCGTGCGAACCTTCTCCTGACGGATTCTCTTCAACGATGATTTGTGATTTGCCATCTTTACTTGTTTTCTTCTTTTTTTTATTTTCTTGCAGTCCCTAGCAGAGTCGAACTGCTCTTTAGAGAATGAAAATCTCTCGTCCTAACCGATAGACGAAGGGACCCCTGCTAAATTTTTGCGGGTGCAAAGTTACTGCTTTTTTTCATTTCAGCCAAATATTGCCAAGTAAAAATTATCTAAATGGCTATATTTTTGTGCCTTAGCTGCAATACTTGGTGGTTTGTCTGCCTTTTTTCATACCTTTGCACACATGGAAGAAGTGAAGACGCGGGCCATTGTGCTCCGTACCGTGAAGTATGGCGACAACGCCATCATCGCCGACTTACTCACCGAGGCACAAGGACGCGTGTCGTTTCTCGTACGCATCCCCAAGACGGCAAGGGGGCGAGTACGACGCCAGCACTTCCTGCCCCTGACTCTTTTGAGCATCGACTACGACTTTCGCCTGCGCAGCTCTTTGCAGCGCTTGCGCGAGGTGCGCATAGACCAGCCCTACCTTCACATCCCGATCAATCCGTCGAAACAGGCCATCCTGCTCTTTCTCGCAGAGTTTCTCACCTACGCCACACGCGACGAACAGCAGAACGTCCCCCTTTTTCTCTTCATCCGTTCCAGCCTGCTATGGCTCGATGAGACCGAAGCGCGTTTTGCCAATTTCCACCTTGTCTTCATGGCGCGCATGAGCCGCTTCTTAGGATTCTGGCCCAACCTCGAAGACTACCACGAGGGATGCTACTTCGACCTCCGTGGTGCAACGTTCACGCCGCTGCGTCCGCTCCATCCCGACTTTCTGCCACCCGAAGACGCTTCCCATGTCGGGTTGTTGATGCGCATCAGCTATCCCACTATGCACGTCTTTCTTCCGACACGCGAGGAGCGCAACCGCATCGCAGGGATCATGCTGGCCTACTACCGCCTCCACGTACCCAACATGCCCGACCTCCGTTCCCTTCCCGTGCTCCGCGAACTGTTTGCAGGAGGATGACAACGAGGTCGGAGGATGGTCTCCCGAAACGGGACCTTCGCAGCCAAGTCACCCAGGGAAACTGTTCGGCAGGCATCCCACTTGCTATTAGGCAGACCATTCCTGCGATCCAGCAGCAAGTTTTGGCAATGGCGACAACCTTATCGTGTCAAACATTCGGACGAACCAGTTTTTTTTCGTACTTTTGCAGCATAGTTGCCACATAACCTTATAACGCTCGAAGAAATGAAACGGTTTCATCAATTATCCGCACTTGCCCTTCTTTTGCTGGCGGGAAGTGCGAGCCTATCGGCCCAGCAGTCCGTCACGCCTGTCGATCATGTATCGACATTAGTGGGAAGCGCTTCGAAATTTAGCCTTTCCACAGGCAACACCTATCCCGCCATCGCCCTGCCCTGGGGCATGAACTTCTGGGTGCCGCAGACGGGCAAGATGGGTGATGGCTGGCAATACACCTACGACGCCAACCAAATCAGGGGTTTCAAGCAGACCCACCAGCCCAGCCCGTGGATCAACGACTACGGCCAGTTTGCCATCATGCCGACTGTTGGCAAGGTGGATTTCGACGAAAACCGCCGTGCCAGCTGGTTCTCCCACAAGGCAGAAACGGCCTCGCCCTATTATTATAAGGTATATCTGGCCGACTACGACGTGACGACAGAGATAACGCCGACGGAGCGGGCGGCCCTTTTCCGCCTCACCTTCCCCGCGACAGACTCCGCCAACATTCTGATTGACGCCTTCGACCACGGATCCTCCATCACCATCCAGCCCGAGAAGCGCAGGATCGTGGGCTACACGACACGCAATAGCGGCGGTGTACCCGACCATTTCAAAAACTACTTCGTCCTGGAGTTTGACCGTCCTTTCACCGTCTTCCACGTAGGAAGCGTTGATGCCGACTACCATTTCGTGGCCTCGGACGATGACTGTGCCACCGCCGACCATGCCGTGGCAGCCGTCAGTTTCGCCACAAAGCGGGGCGAGCAAGTGGGCGTGCGCGTCGCCTCGTCGTTTGTCTCGGCAGACCAAGCCCTGCAAAACCTCAAGGAACTGGGCGACGCCGACTTCGACCGACTCCGCCAGCAGGGACGAGATCGCTGGAACGACGTGCTTGGCCGTATCGAGGTCAGCGATGCCAATACCGACCACCTGCGAACCCTGTATAGCAACCTCTATAGATGCGTGCTCTTCCCCCGTATGTTCTTCGAAGTCAACGCCCAAGGCGACACCATCCACTATAGTCCATACAATGGCAAAGTGCTCCCCGGGGCCATGTTCACGGATACGGGCTTTTGGGACACGTTCCGCGCGCTGATGCCACTTGTCGATTTGGTCTATCCCTCGATGGGCAGACTGATGCAAGAGGGACTTGTCAACGCTTATAAGGAAAGTGGATTCCTGCCCGAATGGGCCAGTCCGGGCCACCGCGACTGTATGGTCGGCAACAACTCTGCTTCTGTTGTGGCCGACGCCTACCTCAAAGGACTACGGGGCTACGATGCGGAGACGCTTTGGCAGGCTGTCGTCCATGGTGCCAACGCCCACCATCCCTCTATCGGCAGCACGGGACGAATGGGTTTCGAATACTACAACCGTCTCGGCTACGTGCCCTACGACGTGAAGATCAACGAGAGCGTGGCACGCACCCTGGAGTACGCCTACAACGACTGGTGCATCTATCAGTTTGGCAAAGCGCTGGGCAAAAGTCTTCGCGAGTTGCGACCCTACCGGGAACGGGCGATGAACTACCGCAACGTCTCCGACCCAGAGACCCGCCTGATGCGTGGACGACTGAAGGACGGGAAATTTCAGTCGCCCTTCAACCCCTTTAAGTGGGGGGACGCCTTCACCGAAGGCAATAGCTGGCACTGGACGTGGTGCGTATTCCACGACCCCGAAGGACTGATACAACTCATGGGAGGCCGCGACGACTTCAACCAAATGATGGACAGCGTCTTCGTCGTGCCGCCCATCTTCGACGACAGTTACTACGGACAGGTGATCCACGAGATTCGCGAGATGCAGGTGATGGACATGGGCAACTACGCCCATGGCAACCAACCGATCCAGCACATGGTCTATCTCTACGCCTATAGCGGTCAGCCCTGGAAGACGCAGTATCGGGTCCGACAGGTGATGGACCGCCTCTACTCTGCCCTCCCCGACGGCTATTGCGGAGACGAGGACAACGGACAGACCTCGGCCTGGTACGTCTTCTCCGCCCTCGGCTTCTACCCCGTCTGTCCAGGAAGCAACCAGTATGTCCTGGGCGCACCCTATTTCGACCAAGTCAAGGTGCACCTGGAGAATGGCAATAGCCTCCTGATCCGTCGCGACGGCAACAGCGGCCCCTATGTGGACCAGCTTCTGCGCGACGGGGTGGCCTACGACCGCAACTACCTCGACCACGAGGACCTCCTCCGAGGACTGAGTCTCGACTTCAAGATATCGGGACAACCCAACCTCTCGCGTGGCACGAGGCCAGAGGATGCACCCTATTCCTTTAGCGACGAACTGAAGGAGCGACGCTGACCACATCCCGAACGCGTTCCGAAGGCATCCCGAAGCATTCCAAAGGCATTCGCCATTCACTCTCACCCATCAACAACAAACAAAAATGAAGCACCTTATCCTTGCACTAACGACCGCCCTCTGCGGTCTTCAGCCTCTTCAGGCACAGACCGACGCCCCTGCACCCATCCCACCGCTGCCCTCAGAGGCACAGGTTGCATGGCACCAATTGGAAACCTACGCCTTCATCCACTTCGGTCCGAACACCTTCGGAGACCGCGAATGGGGCTATGGCGACGCTCCATTGGAGAGTTTCAATCCCACTCGCCTCGACTGTGAGCAATGGGCACGGACGGTAAAGGCGGCGGGAATGAAGGGTATCATCCTCACTGCCAAGCATCATGACGGTTTTTGTCTATGGCCGACGAAGCAGACTGACTATTGTGTCCGCAACACGCCTTACAAGGGCGGGAAGGGCGATGTTGTTGGGGAGTTGGCTGCCGCATGCCGAAAGTACGGACTCCACCTGGGACTATACCTTTCGCCGTGGGATCGCCACCAGGCTTTCTACGGCACTCCCCTCTACGTGGAATACTTCTATGCGCAACTCCACGAACTGCTGACGCAATATGGCGAACTGTTCGAAGTGTGGTTCGACGGCGCCAATGGCGGCGACGGCTGGTATGGTGGCACGAAAGAGGAGCGCACTATCGACCGCAAGACCTACTACAATTTTCCAAGGGCATGGAAGATGGTGGCCGAACTCCAACCGAAGGCAGTCATCTTCTCCGACGAGGGACCGGGATGCCGATGGGTCGGCAACGAGAAGGGATTTGCGTTTGCCACCAACTGGGCTTTCCTGCGCAGTAAGGATGTACATCCTGGCTACGAGCGCTACTGGGAACTGCAGCAAGGCCATGCCGACGGCGACGCCTGGGTGCCTGCGGAATGCGACGTCAGTATCCGTCCAGGATGGTTCTACCACGAAAAGGAGGACGGAAAGGTGAAGACGGTGGACCAACTGGTCGATCTCTACTACCGCAGCGTGGGCCATAACGGATCCCAGCTCATCAACTTCCCCGTCACCCCGGAGGGACTGATACACCCCACAGACTCCGCAAGGGCCGTGGAGGCATACCAGGTGATTAGCAAGGAACTGGCCACCAACCTCCTCAAGGGGGCAAAGGTGAAGGCGACGGCCACACGAGGAGATGCGTTTTCTACAAGGATGCTGACAGATGGCGACTTCCACACTTATTGGGCTACGCCCGATGGCGTGACGACGGCCACGCTCTCCTTTACATTCCGCAAACCGACGCAGGTGAACCGCCTCAAACTGCAGGAGTATATTCCGCTTGGACAGCGAGTCGAACGTTTCGTGGTGGAATATCTCGACCATGGTGTTTGGTCACCCATCAACGCGGGCGAGGAGACTACCACCATCGGCTACCAGCGACTGCTGCGCTTCAAGACCATCACCACCCGCCAACTGCGCATACGCTTCCTCCAGTCACGCGGACCGCTCTGCATCAATGAGATGGGAGCCTACTATGCGCCCAACGCCAAAGAACGCTATACCGAACGGGTGGAAGAGGTGGCAACGTTGCCTTTCTCAGTAGCCGACACCACACCGAAGGCCATCACCTTCGACCTCGGTGAGTCGAAGACGATCCGTGCCTTCTTCTACCTTCCCACACAATCGGTGGGGAACGAGGGGACGGCGGCCAACTATGAGTTGTGGGCTGGCGAGACACCGGAGGCTATGCAGAAGGTAGCGGAGGGAGAATTTTCCAACATCCGCAACCACCCTGTCCTGCAAGAGGTCTATTTCACGCCTGTATCGGCCCGCTACATCCAGTTGCGCGCCACCCGCATGGTGCGTCCGGGCGAGGCGTTGAAGTATGAGAAAATAGCCATCCAATAATCCATTTGCACCTACTCCTATACCTTATATATATAATGAATACGCTTCTCACCTCCCTGCTGGCTACCGCCACGCTTCTCCCTCTCCCACACCATCGCAACCTGCGCACGCTTTCCATCGGCACAGAGCGGCCAAGGACGATGTTCATGGCATGGCCTGACTGCTCTGCAGGACAATCGCTGCGGTACGAGGACAGTCCGTGGCACCAGTCGCTCAATGGGAAATGGCATTTTTTCTATGCCGATGACGACCAACTGCTACCCCATGATGCCACAGCCGACCAGCCCGACACACAGGGATGGAGCACGATCAGCGTGCCTGGTAACTGGGAGATGCAAGGTTTCGGAACGGCTATCTACGTCAACCAACCATACGAGTTTGTCCAAGGACGTCCCCAACCGCCTGTCCTCCCCGACGAGATACCCGTAGGCGTCTATCAGCGCACCTTCACCATACCCGAGTCGTGGGACGGAAAGAATGTGTTTCTACACATCGATGGTGCCAAGTCGGGAGTCTATGTCTATCTCAACGGACAACACATCGGATATAGCGAGGACTCCAAATCGACGGTGGAATATCTTCTGAATCCGCATCTACGCAAGGGAGAGAACCACCTGACGCTCAAGATCTACCGCTGGAGTACGGGATCGTATCTCGAATGTCAAGACTTCTGGCGCATCAGCGGCATCGAGCGCGACGTATGGCTATCGGCAGAACCACAGGTTTCTGTACGCGACTTCCATATCACCTCCACCCTCGACGACAGCTACCACGACGGCATCTTCCACTTGCAGACCGAACTGCGCAATACCACGGGCAAACGGCAGCGGACAACAGTCTCCTACGAATTGCGGAGCGATGACGGAGGCACGATTGTAGCCGCTTCCTCGCAGTCGATCGACATCAAGGAAACTGTGGCTTTCGCCGATTTCTCGGCCACAATACCAAACGTCCGGCCATGGAGTTCGGAACAGCCCCAGCTCTACACCCTATATGTAAAGGTGCAAAACGGGAAGGAGCAAGAGGTGATTCCCTACCGCGTGGGATTCCGGCGTATCGAGATCAAGGAACGATTGTGTAAAGACGGCCGCACACTCCCCTGTCTGCTGGTCAATGGGCAACCCATCAAACTCAAGGGTGTCAACATCCATGAGCACAACCCCTATACAGGCCACTATGTGACGGAGGAGGTGATGCGACGCGACTTCGAACTGATGCGACGCAACAACATCAACGCCGTGCGCCTCAGCCACTACCCACAGGGCCACCGCTTCTATGAGCTGGCCTCTGAATACGGTCTCTATGTCTATGACGAGGCCAACATCGAGAGCCACGGTATGGGCTACGACCTGCGCAAGGGTGGCACGCTGGGCAACAACCCCGACTGGCTCGACGCTCATCTGTACCGCACCCGCAACCTGTATGAGCACGACAAAAACTACCCCTGCGTCTGCTTCTGGTCGCTGGGCAACGAGGCGGGCAACGGAGTCAACTTCTACGAGACCTACCAATGGCTGAAAGCTGCCGACGCCCCTTGGATGTCACGCCCCGTCAGCTATGAGCGCGCGCTTTTGGAATGGAACACGGACCTGTTTGTCCCACAATATCCGTCGGCGGAATGGTTCGCCAAAGTGGGGAAAAGTGGGCTGGACCGTCCCGTCATCCCCTCTGAATACGCCCATGCGATGGGCAACAGCACGGGAGACCTGTGGGGACAATGGCAGCCCATCTACGAATACGACCACCTGCAGGGCGGATTCATCTGGGACTGGGTTGACCAAGGAATCCTGGCCCTCCACCCCAAAGATAGCACACGATGGGGCAACGCCATCCCGCTGATGGACCAAAAGCGAGGCCAAATAGCCCGTTCGAATAGCGAGAAGTTTTATGCCTATGGCGGCGACTTCGGCGTTGGCATGCCCTCGGACCACAACTTCTGCTGCAATGGCATCATTGCCCCCGACCGCACACCCCACCCTGCCATGGCCGAGGTGAAATATGTGTACCAGAATGTGGCGTTCCTGCCAGTGGACCTCAGCAAAGGCACCTTCCGAATCTTCAATCGCCACTACTTCACCAGCCTCGATGCCTATGACTTCCACTACGAGGTGCGACGCAATAGCGAGTTGATAGCCGAGGGCACATGGCACCTCGACACGCCGCCACAGGAATATGCCGACGTGGCAGTGCCCCTCCCCCAGTTGGAGCAACGGCCCGAGACGGAGTATTTCATCAACCTCTATGCCACGACCCGCGAAGGAGAGCCTATCGCCCTCTACGGGAAACCCGACGAGCAGCGGCCCGCCGTTGCCAAGGGTGAACAGATGGCCATGGAGCAATTTCGCATTCCACAGCCCTACACACTGAAAGCAGAGGCTGAGGCCACAGGAAAGATGACCTGGCGATCAAACCAAGACAGTACGGTAGTGACGGGCCAGCGACTTCACTTTGCGCTGGATGCCAAAGGCGTAGTCACCTCCTATCGCGTGGATGGACGTGAGTACATCCACGAGGGCTTTGGTTTCCAACCCAACTTCTGGCGTGCGCCGACCGACAACGACAATGGTAACAACACGGCAGAGCGACTGCGGATATGGAAAACAGCAAGCCAGGAGTTTCACCCTACCGTGCGCGTAAGCCAGCAAGGCACACAAACGGTGGTAGTCATCAACTACACACTTCCTACGGGCAATCACTACACGCTTACCTACACGCTATCGGACGATGGACGCCTGCACGTTGCGGCCGACTACACCCCAGCCAGCAAGGCCGACACCCCAGAGCTACCGCGCGTGGGACTCCGCTTCCGCCTCCCTGCAGCCATGGACGGCGTGACATACTTCGGTCGAGGCCCTGAGGAAAACTACATAGATCGCAACCACGGCACCCCCATCGGGCGCTACAAGGCCAAGGCCAACGATCTCTACTATCCCTACGTCCGCCCCCAGGAGAACGGTCATCACACCGATGTGCGCTGGCTCCGACTGGAGGACCACCTCGGCAACGGACTCCTCGTCAAGGCAGACAGTGTGATGGAGTTTAATGCGCTGCGCAACAGCATCGAGGACTTCGATCAAGGAAAAGCCATCAACCACCATGCTGACGAGATACGCCCCCGCCACTTCGTCGAGGTGTGTCTCGACGGGTTCATGCAGGGCATAGGAGGCTACGACAGTTGGGGAGCTCGCCCTGCTCCCGAGCATCTGCTCCCTGCCGACCGCGCCTACCACTTCGGCTTCTCCATCCAGCCCGTTGCGAGGTCATAGCATCGGAACAATATGACAAAACCGTTAAAATAGGTGGTTTTCGCTTGTGCTCCCTTGGCCGATTCACAGGGATTGCGTAACTTTGTGGCAGGGAGCACATGCCGAAGACGAAGGTTCATCCACCTCATCTCACGCTTTTGCTCTACATCTGAAACAGCTAAAAACGAATGCACATGATAAAACAAACGGTAAAAATACGCTGCAAGAACAACGGAGAGACCAAAGAGATAGCCATCGGAAGCACACTCAAGGAGGCTTACGAGGCTTTTGGCCTGAGTATGGAGTTCGGCCCCATCAATGCCACAGTAAACAACCGCACGGAGGGCCTCAACTATCGTCTTTATCACAACAAAGACGTGGAATATTTCGACCTCCATTCCGCCACAGGCGAGCGTTGCTATATGCGCACGCTCTTCTTCGTGCTCTGCAAGTCGGTCCATGACCTCTATCCCGATAGCAAGGTAGTGATAGACATCCCCGTGAGCAACGGCTACTACTGCAACCTGATGCTCGGCCACGATGTGACGGAGACTGATGTGACACGCATCCGCGAGCGAATGCGACAACTCATCGATGCAAAGTTACCCATCCGTCGCTACGAGGTTCCAACGGAAGAAGCCGTCAGGATATTCAGTTCGCGTGGCGACAAGGCCAAGGCAAAACTGCTTCGCAGCACGGGCAAACTCTATACGACCTACTACGAGATAGACGACTATGTGGACAATTTCTATGGATCGTTACTCATCAACACCTCGCAGCTGACCCTCTTCGGACTGGAGAAATACTTCGACGGGGCGTTGCTGCGCCTGCCCTCACGCCAGAATCCAGCAGAACTGGGGGCACTGATACGCCAGGACAAAATGTTCGACATCTTCAAGGAGCAACACAGGTGGAATCGCATCCTCGGCGTGAGTACTGTCGGCGACTTCAACGAAGCCGTCCGATCAGGACAGACCACAGGCCTCATCAACGTCAGCGAAGCCCTGCAGGAAAAGAAGATTGCCTCCATCGCCGAACAGATAGCCCATCGCCAAGGCACGCGCGTAGTACTGATAGCGGGTCCGTCCTCATCGGGTAAGACCACGTTCTGCAAGCGGTTGTCCATCCAGTTGGTCACCTGCGGCATCAAACCCATACAGATCTCACTCGACGACTACTTCGTGGATCGCCATCTCACCCCGAAGGACGAAAACGGAGAGTATGACTACGAGAGCGTCCATGCCCTCAACATCCCCCTGCTGAACGAGCAGCTACAGCAGCTTTTCGAAGGGAAAACCATCGAACTGCCGAAGTACAACTTCCAGACGGGCAAGAGCGAGAAGAGTGGCAAGAGACTACAGTTGGGCGACAATCAGGTACTGGTGCTCGAAGGCATCCATGCCCTCAATCCTGAGTTGACGGCACAGATTCCGCAGGAGCAGAAGTTCCACATTTATATTTCTGCGCTGACCACCATCCTGCTCGACGACCACAACTACATCCGCACTACGGACAACCGCCTTCTGCGCCGCATCATCCGCGACTACAAGTACCGTGGGGTGAACGCCCAGGAGACCATCCATCGCTGGCCAAGTGTCCGTGCGGGCGAGAACAAATGGATTTTCCCCTATCAGGAGAATGCCGACGTGATGTTCAATACAGCCATGCTCTTCGAGCTGGCTGTCATCAAGCAGCAGGCCGAGCCACTCCTGGACCTGGTTCCAGAGAATTGCCCCGAATATGCCGAGGCATACAGGTTGCGCACATTCCTCGACTATATCCAGCCGATACCTAACCGCGCCCTGCCTCCCACCTCTCTGCTGCGCGAGTTCTTAGGTGGCAGTTCGTTTAAGTATTGAGGTACCACGGACCATAACCTATCCAGGCGCATTATGTCAAAAGGGGATGACAGCTATCTGTCGTCCCCCTTTTGATATAGTTCCATTACAATACCTCTGGCTATTGCCTGTGATAACGCAGCCAGCTATTATGATATAGCCTATTCCTTTTGTTTCGCATCCCCATCCAGCACCTCACCAAAGAGGGTGGCGGAGGTGCTACCCGTGATGCGCACGCGTACGGTCTCGCCGATGCGATGCTGACCTCGGTCAATGACGACGGCCTTGTTTTGCTCCGTGCGTCCCATGAGCTGGTTGGGATTGCGCTTGGCTGTGCGCTCCAGAAGAATCTCAAACTCCTTGCCTTCGTCCATACGGTTGCGCTCAGCCGACATCTCCGTCTGCAGACGGATCAGTTCGTTGAGTCGGCGCACCTTCTCCTCCTCCGAGACATTGTCGGGCAGATGCTTGGAAGCGTAGGTGCCAGGACGCTCACTATACTTGAACATGAAGGCAGAGTCGAAACCGACCTTACGCACCAGCGACAGCGTCTCCTGAAACTCCTCCTCGCCCTCGTCGTGGTAGCCCACAAAGAGGTCGGTCGTCAGTCCGCAACCAGGGATGATGCGGCGTATGGCAGCCACGCGCTCCAGGTATTGCTCGCGCGTATATTTGCGGTTCATCAAATGGAGCACCTTGTTGCTGCCGCTCTGTGCCGGGAAGTGGATGTGGCGGCAGAGGTTGGGCTCGTCGGCGATAGCGTGGAGGATGTCCTCCGTCATATCCTCGGGATTGCTGGTCGTAAACCTGACGCGCATGTGCGGGACGCTCTCTGCTACGAGACGCAGCAGCTGGGCAAAGGACGTGCCTCCCTCGGGACGCTTGCCGTTGGGCAGCAAGCCATAGGAATTGACGTTCTGTCCGAGCAGCGTCACCTCCTTGAAGCCACGGTCGCTGAGGTCGTGCACCTCGCGGAGGATGCTCTCCACGTCGCGCGAACGCTCACGTCCACGCGTATAGGGCACAATGCAGTAATGGCAGAAGTTGTTGCAGCCACGCATGATGCTCACGAAGCCCGAGATGCGGTTGCCACCGATACGCTGAGGAATCACGTCGCGGTAAGTCTCGGTAGTGGAAAGGTCCACGTCGATGGCCTTGTGGCCCAGTTCGGCCTGTGCGATAAGGTCTGGGAGCGACAGGTAGCTGTCCGGTCCACAGACGATGTCAGCATGGTGGTTGGCTATCAAGTCGTCCTTGACACGTTCCGCCATACAGCCGAGTACGCCGAGGAGCAGCTTGGAGCCGCCTTGCGCCTTGCGCTGCCTTCCCTTGGCATAGAGCGTGTCGAGGCGGTTGTAAATCTTGCTCTCCGCATTCTCTCGGATAGAGCAGGTGTTGAGGAAGATGGCGTCGGCCTCCTCCTCATGCTCCGTAGTCTCGTAGCCCGCCATCTGCATGACCGAGGCGACGACCTCGGAGTCGGCCACATTCATCTGGCAGCCGTAGGTTTCTATGAATAGTTTTTTCATTCTGTCACGCTTTCTGTATAATATAGGGTGGTTCGCACAGTCGTGTCTCCCGTGGAGATCAGCTCACCTTCGTGATGCGCACGGTGCGGTAGTTTTTGTTGCAGGCGATGTAATACGACCCGTTGGTATAGATATCCTCGTTGCCCTCCATGTCGAGCTGGAAACCAGCCGCACGTACCTGCGAGACGAGGTTGTTGTAGGCATTGTCGTTGAAGACGCCAATCATCACCGCGCCGTCGCCCACCGCCACATAGCTGGAAATACCGTCACGGAGCGCACGGGGATAGTCCTCAAACTTACCATCGACGATCTTCTTGGGCAGGCGGCAGTTCTTATAGTACATCTTGTCGTATTTCGCCACACGGAACACCTCGTAGGCATTCTGCACCTTGTAGCCGTATTTCTTCATGGCGGCATCCATGTGGGCCGCGTCGGTGAAGACGCTCACCAGTTCTTCGACGTTGAGCAACTGGTCGTTGGGGGCTACAGGCTCTTCTGCAACAGCGGGTGCCGTCTCTGTCGTACCCTCCTTCTGGAGGCCGTCATTGCCACCCTGGGAGGTATGCTGGATCAAGCCGCAGGAGGAAAGGAGCAGCGTGAGGGCGAAGGCCGATGAGTATAAAGTCTTTTTCATTCTCTTGCTTTCTGATAATAGGAGATATCTTACGTATTAATATATGATGATGTCGCAAGGGAAGCACACGCCTTTGGGCCACAGGAGGCCCAGAGGAGGTAGTTTCCCCATAACAACCTGCAAAGGTACGTTTTATCCTTGAAATAGGCAAATCATAGCAGAGGAAGTTGGCTGTGGGGGCATGGCAAAGGAATGGAAATGGAAAGAAAAATCCTTTCCCAGCAGAAGAACATGGTCTGCTGGGAAAGGACGGCAATGGGTCGGCAAGGGCCTTTGGGCCATCTGCGACCGATTGGATATGGGCTTAGCGCACCATCACCTTCAGCGTGCGTCCGTCGCTGAGCTTGATGATGTTCAGTCCCTTCTGCTCGCCGAAGACACGCTGGCCAGCGGCATTATAGCGTGCCACCTCGTAGGTGTTATCGCTGGTCTCCGTGGCCTTGAGAGCCGTGACGGCCTTGTTGAACGTCATGCCGACGGAGTTCTCGATGCGGTTGTCGAGCCTGTCCTCCGCATTGTGCTTGTTGAGGAAAGCCACGAGCGTGAGTTTGTCCTTGTTCCAAGCCTCATCGATGGGGATGGAATAAGTGGCCGTGAAATGGCGGTTCTCCCATACGACCGGGTCTCCCCAGGCGCTATTGAAGTAGCGGATGACGTGCATGTGATAGAAGTCGCCCGATGCGCCATACTGGTCACGGGCGGGAATCTCGTCCTCGGTCAGGTAGAGCGTGAGCTTGTTCTGTGCCGGGTCAAGACTCTCGTTGCACTCACCCGAGACAATCACCGTCGCCACGGAAGAGTCGTCGTTGACAGCCACCTGCATCGACAATTGTGCGTTGCTGAACAGCGTGAGCTGGTAGTCGGCATAGCCCTCTACGTCGTCGTAGGTGTTGGCGAAGAGAACATTGTCCATGTTTCCCTTTGCATATTGCGCGTCGAAGTCGGGCTGGCGGTTGAACATCAAGCCGGGAGCATAGGTCATGCCGTTATCGTTGTAGAGATAGAGCAACGGCTCATCGCAGGGCTGCGTGAGCCAGTCGGTGTAGTAGGCAGAGTGGTGGCAGACCGCCCATACGCGGGTGGGATCGGCATGCTCCATGTAGTAGGCCAGGAGTCCGGCCACGCGCGGGCAGTTGGGACACTGCTCCGTGGTAAACTCCTCGATGACGAGGTTGCGTGGATACTTGTCCGAGAAGACACCTACCGTGCCCTGTCCCACCTTCGATTCCGACTCGTTGTCGTGGCCGTTGACCTTGGTCACCTCCACACTTACCTGGAAGCTGCCAGCCTCCTCGCCCAAGGGGAGAGGGATGGAGAGCGTTCCGCCACGCGTGGGGATGACAGCCGGATCGATGGTCTCGTGCTGCTCCGTACCGCGCACGCCGTCGATGGTCACGACGTAGTCGATGCTCGACACGTCTTCCGTACTATTGTTGGTGTAGTGGATGGGGAGGACGACCTCGCTGCCCTGCTGGAAAGAAAGGTTGCCAAAGTCATCGACTGCCACGTCGTACTGGTAGTAGTTTCCCTCAATGAGGAGCTGGACGCTGAGGTTGTTGTCGCCCATGTCAAACTCGTACCATGCCTTGCCGTCGGTCGTACCGGGGCGCTGGCAGTAGAGCTGCAGCGGATGACCGCTTGCTCCTTCGGCCACACAAGAGAAGGGATAGCACTCGCTGGTGTACTCGCCGTCCTCCTTGGTGTTCTTCTGCTCGTAGTCGTAGCCGACCATCCACTCCATGCCGGGTTTGGTGGTGATGGTGATGGGGTTGTCGAGCATGACGGTGTTCCATCCCTTCTCCGTATCGTCCACCTTCTTGGAGACGATGTCCTTGCCGTTGCCGTAGCGGTCTGCGGCGATGATGAAGACGCGGCTCGCACCTATCGGCTCGCAGAGGCCGAAGCGGATGCCGACCACCCTACTGCCCAAATGGGGCTGGAGCATCTCCTGGGTGAGACTGATGGCCACCTTGTTGTCGCCAGGATACTCGGGGAATCCGCGTCCGAACTGTCCGAGGGCGTCGGTGGTATAGAGACCCAGCCATCGCTGGTCGCTATTGATCTTGTTGGGCTGGCCTGCCTGCTCCACGCGCTCTCCGCCCGGCAGGGCGATGGTAGTGGGAGTCTCAGGACTTATCATGGCATCCTGGGCGAAGGCTGCGAGCGCCGAGAGGGCCAGGGCCATGGAGAAAACTGTTCTTTTCATCTGGTGAAAGATTGATGCTATAGGTAAAATTATTGTTGCGATAAAGGAGGCGCCGTAGATGACGCTAAAAAATATCAGGGATGCGGCGGATTGTTCCGCCCGCACCCCTGATGTATTTGCTAATAGAAGTGGAAAGGATTCATTCCCTTTCGCTCGTTCTTTAGTTCTAAGATACTGTCGCGATTACTTCACGATGACCTTCAGCGTGCGGCCGTCGCTCAGCTTGACGATGTTCAGACCCTTCTGCTGGCCGTAGATGCGCTGGCCGGCTGCATTGTAGCGAGCCACCTCGACGGCGTCGTTGTTGGTGCTGACACCCTCCACGCCATTGGTAGCGCTGAGGCTCACGTTGATAGAGTTCTCGATACGGTTGTCGAGAGGATCATTTGCGTTGTGCTTGTTGAGGAAGGCGACAAACTTGATGTCGTCCTGCTTCCAAGAGCTATCGAGGTTGTAGTCGTAGGTAGCAGTGAAGCTCGTGCCGTCCCACGTCACCTTGTCACCCCAAGTGCTGTTGTAGGCGCGGATGACGTGATGGTGCTTGTAGGTACCCTGGGCACCGGCCTGGGCCTGGGCCTTCACGTTGTCCTCAGTCACATAGACCGTGAGCAGCGCGTTGTCGGTGTCATAGAGGTTGTTGGCTTCGCCCTTGATGATGAGGGTCACCTTGCTCTTGTCGGCATTGGGCACCACCTGCATGTCGAGCTTGGCGTTGGCCAGCGTCTGGGTGAGGTAGTACTCGACGATCGTACCAAAGTCATCGGCGCTACCCGGGATGGTCACGTTGTCCTTCTTGCCCTGTAAATAGTAGGAGTCGAAGTCCGGCTCGCGGTTGAACATCACGGCGGGAGCGAAGGTCGCACCACCATTGTTGAAGAGGAACGTCAGCTCCTCGTCGCAAGGCTGGGTGAGCCAGTCTGTGTAGTAGGCAGAGTGGTGGCAGACAGCGGCTACGCGGCTGAGGTCTGCGCCCTCAAGATACTCGTGGAGGTAACCAGCTACGCGCGGGCAGTTGGGGCACTTCTCCGTGGTGAACTCCTCGATGACCATGTTGCGGGTGAACTGCGTGGAAGAAACACCAACATAACCCTCAGCCACCTTGTCCTTAGACTCGTTGTCGTGGCCGTTGACCTTGGTGATCTCTACCTTGATGCTCTTCTTGGCCTCGACACTACCACAGGGCACAGAAACCTTGAAAGAACTCTTGCTGCCAACACCTACAGACGGGCTGAAGGTTGTGTGCTCCTCGCTGCCAGCAACACCATCGACGCTGACGACATAGTCGAGGTCGGTGACGGCATAGGCCGAGTTGTTGACGAACGGAACGGTGATTTTGGCATCGGTGTTGATGCTACCCGTGACCATACCGAAATCCTCCGGCATGGCGCTATACTCGGGGAACTCACCCTCTACCAGCACCTGGATACTCATGTTCTTACCGCCCATGGAGAACTTCTTCCATCCGGTGTCGCCCGTCTTGGGATCGAGGCAGTAGATGAACAAGTACTGGTTATCAATTCCCTCTTTTACAGCAGAGAAAGGAAATGCCTTGTCATTATACTGGTCGCCTATCTGCGTATAGGTGTAACCTGCGGAAAACTCCTCGTCGCCCGTGATCTCGACAGGCTCGGTGAACATGACTTCGTTCCAACCTAAAGCAGTGGTGGACAACTCCTGCGTGCGGAGGTCAGCACCCGGTGCATCGTTCTCAACCTTCTTGAAGAAGGCAGTAGTGCTGCCGATCTCTTCACAGATAGCGAAACGCATACCGACAATCTTCATGCCGACATAGCTCTTCAGGATGTCCTTTGTGAGATAGATGCCCACCTGGTTGTCACCAGGATAAGAGGGCACACCCATTCCCAGGCCTTCTCCAGCCCAGTTGTCTGAGTTGTAATAGCCGAGCCAACGCTGGTTCTCTGCAACCTTGGCCACTTTCTTCACCGCTTGACTTTGCTGTGAAGCAGAAGGATTGCTCACGACAACATCCAGATTCTGATGCTGCACGCTCACCTGTGCACTGGCCATAGAAGCCAGAAGTACGGAGGCGATGGTCAGTAAAAATTTCTTCATACTTTCTTTAATTAGGTAGTTATTAATAATTTTTTGTCTCTGTCTCTCGATAGTCCGGGCGATAATACCCGTTATCGGTGGCAAAGATACGATTTATTTTTGAAGCGAGCAAAAAATAAGCAAAAAAATAAGCAGAAATATAATTCATCCGATATTTTTGGTGTTCCTCCCCATGAATAGCTATCTTAAAGTTAATGTTCCATCGACCCAAAATTCCTCGCACCCGACCTCGGCAATCCTTCGGGATGGTCTCGGGATGGCTTCGGGATGATCCAGGAGCATTTTGCCCTCGAAAACTGGAACTATGACCATTCACACACATTAGCTTAGGACCACATCCGGGCATTGCTTACGACAACTGCCACACATTGCTTACGACAACCGCCACACATTGCTTACGACCAGCCTCGCACATTGCTTAAGTCAAATTCCTGCCCATCACCCTTATATTATATCGCACATTACCCTCTATATTATATTATGGTAAGGACTGGCGTCCTCTTTTGCGAAAAAGACACGGGCCGCGCATGGTACGCCGAGCCCTGTTTTCTCGTTGTTTTCCTCTTGCACCATGGGTTGTCGACGGACGGGCAAACGGCCGCAAAGCCTCCCTTTGCAGGGAGAAGGGGGATTTTTCTTGAAAAAAACCATGAAAGGCTTTGTGGTTTTCGGCGAAATCACTACATTTGCAACTTTAATGCAATACAACGGTTCGTTTGTGCCACTCCGAGGAAGGACTGGCTGGCGGACAGAAGCTCAGAAGATGAAGGATTTTTTACAAGTATTACTTAGGTTCATCCCCCCCTACAAGAAGTATCTTGTGGGGGCCATAGCGTTCAATATACTGTCGGCATTGCTGAATGTGTTCTCCTTTGCCACCCTCATACCGATGCTCCAAATACTCTTCAAGGTGGACAACGGGTCGGGGGCCACGCAGGCCATGGCCTGGAGCGACGGGTCGCTGAAGGACGTCCTGTCCAACAACGTCGATTACTACACGCAGATCTACATCACCTCCTGGGGTCCGACGACCGTGCTGCTCGTCATCGGTGCGGCCCTGGCCTTCATGACCTTCCTTAAGACGGGAGCCTACTTCCTGTCCTCGGCCTCCATCATCCCCATCCGCACGGGCGTGGTGCGCGACATCCGCAACCAGCTCTACCAGAAGATCACGTCGCTCTCGCTGGGCTTCTTCAGCGAGGAGCGCAAGGGCGACATCATCGCCCGCATGAGCGGCGACGTACAGGAGATCGACTCCTCGATCATGGCCTCGCTCGACATGCTCTTCAAAAATCCCATTCTGATCATCATCTATTTCGCCACCCTGCTGGCCATCAGTTGGCAGCTGACGCTCTTCACCATCGTCTTCGTGCCCGTCTTCGGCTGGTTCATGGGCGTGGTGGGCCGCAAGCTGAAGGCGAAGTCCATCAAGGCGCAGGCCCTGTGGAGCGACACGATGAGCCAGGTGGAGGAGACGCTGGGCGGGCTGCGCATCATCAAGGCCTTCTGCGCGGAGGACAAGATGAACGCGCGCTTCGGCAAGGTCAACGACGCCTATCGCGACGACATCCTCAAGGTGAACGTCCGCCAGCAGATGGCCCACCCGATGAGCGAGTTTCTCGGCACAGTGATGATCGTCATCGTGCTCTGGTTTGGCGGCACGCTCGTCCTGGCCGAATATCCCGTCATCAGCGGCCCGACCTTCATCTACTACCTCGTCATCCTCTATAGCATCATCAACCCCCTGAAGGACTTCTCCAAGGCCAGCTACAACATCCCCAAGGGTCTTGCCTCGATGGAGCGCGTCGACAAGATCCTCAAGGCGGAGGTGGAGATACAGGAGAAGGCCCAGCCCGAGCATATCAGCAGTTTCGAGCACGAGATAGAGTTCCGCCATGTCAGTTTCGCCTACAACGACCACGGCAAGCAGGGCGGCGCACCAGAACTGCACTACGTCCTGCGCGACATCAACCTCGTGATCCCCAAGGGCAAGACCATCGCCCTGGTCGGCCAGAGCGGCAGCGGCAAATCCACGCTCCTCGACCTCATTCCCCGCTACTACGACGTGCAGGAGGGCGAGGTGCTCATCGATGGCATCAACGTCAAGGACCTGGGCATCCACGACCTGCGCCAGCTCATCGGCAACGTCAACCAAGAGGCCATCCTCTTCAACGACACCTTCCGCAACAACATCTCCTTTGGCGTGGAGGGAGCCACGGAAGAAGAGATCATCCACGCGGCAAAGATCGCCAACGCCCACGACTTCATCATGCAGAGCGACCACGGCTACGACACCAACATCGGCGACCGTGGCGGCAGGCTCTCGGGCGGACAGCGCCAGCGCATCTCCATCGCCCGCGCCATCCTAAAGAACCCGCCCGTGCTCATCCTCGACGAGGCCACCTCTGCCCTCGACACCGAGAGCGAGCGACTGGTGCAGGACGCCCTCTTCCGACTGATGAAGGCACGCACGACCATCGCCGTGGCCCACCGCCTCTCGACCATCAAGAATGCCGACGAGATCTGCGTGCTCCACGAGGGGCGCATCGTGGAGCGCGGCACACACGACGAACTGATAGCACTGGACGGCTATTACAAGAAGCTGCACGACATGCAAGAGATATAACACGCTCGATCCTATTGACAGCATGACCTTATTATATTATATAGGATATAGGGCCAATTGGTGATAGGACACAGGCGATAACAACCATCAAGTATTGATAGCGATGAGAAAGATACTCAAGAGTGATTTCGGGCCGGCGGTGGCGGTAGTCCTCGACCTGCTGATAGCCTATTTGTTTTTCATCCTGGCCCGTGTGGCCTTCCTCGTGGAAAACCGCACGCTCTTTGCCGACACGCTGGCCGACGGCAACCTGGCACGCATCTTCCGGGGCGGCCTCCTCTTCGACACCTCGGCCATCTTCTACATCAACGCCTTGTGGCTCGTGCTGATGCTCTTCCCCCTGTGGCTGAAGGAAGCGCGCCTGTGGCACAAGGTGCAGCGCTGGATCTTTGTGGTGGCCAACGGACTGGCCTTTGCCATCAACCTGGCCGACTCGGTCTATTACCCATTCACGATGCGACGCACGACGACCAGCGTCTTCCGCGAGTTTGACAATGAGAACAACCTCGGAGGCATCTTCCTCTCCGCCGTCCTCGACCACTGGGTGCTCGTACTGCTGGGCGTGGCAGCCTTCTTCGCCCTCTACTTTCTCTACGTCTCCCCGCGCACGGACTACCGCGACTTTCTCACGGGCCGCCAACGGCTGCGCTTCGCAGGAGTCAACTTCGTGGCCCTGGCCCTGGCTGCCGTGGGCAGCGTGGCTGGCATCAGGGGCGGCCTGCAGTCGGGTGTGCGCCCCATCACGGTCAGCAACGCCGACCAATGGGTGGAGCGGCCCAAGGAGGCAGCGCTGGTACTGAACACTCCCTTTGCCCTGCTGCGCACCATCGGCAAGAACGTCTTCTCCATCCCCGACTATTACGCGTCCGTCGAAGAGGCCGCAAAGGTCTTCGACCCCATCCATCCCGCCACGAAGGCACAACCCCATCGCAAGAACGTGGTCATCCTGATCGTTGAGAGTTTCGGCCGCGAGTATATCGGGGCTTTCAACAAAGACCTGGAGGGAGGGCGCTACAAGGGCTATACGCCCAACGTGGATCAGTTGATCGCCAAGAGTTGCGTCTTTGAGTATTCCTTTGCCAACGGCCATAAGAGCATCGACGGAATGCCCTCGGTCTTGTGCAGCATCCCGATGTTTGTGGAACCCTTCATCCTCACGCCCGCCTCGATGAACACCTACACGGGCCTTCCCGGCCTCCTGGCGCGCTGGGGCTACGACACGGCCTTCTTCCACGGAGCCAACCGCGGGTCGATGGGTTTCCTGGCCTTTGCCAAGAAGATCGGCTTCAAAAACTACTATGGCCGCCAGGACTATGCCGCCGACCCGCGCTTCGGAGGCGACAAAGATTTCGACGGCAACTGGGGCATCTGGGACGAACCCTTCATGCAGTACTATTGCACGAAGATGGGAGAGATGAAGCAGCCCTTCATGACCGCCATCTTCACCGTCTCAAGCCACCACCCCTTCGTCATTCCCAAGGAGTACAAGACGGTCTATAAGGAGGAGGGACTCCCCATCCACAAGTGCATCCGCTACACCGACCGTGCCATCGGCCGCTTCTTCGCCTCCGCCTCGAAGCAGCCGTGGTTCAAGAACACGATCTTCGTCCTCACCTCCGACCACACCAACCAGACGGACCACCCCGAGTATCAGTCGGCCATCGGTGGCTTCTCGGCGCCCATTATCATCTACGACCCGTCGGGTGAGATACGGCCCGGCATGCGTCCCGCCACCGTGGCCCAGCAGATCGATATCCTGCCCACCATCCTCGGCCAACTGGGCTACGACAAGCGCTATCTAAGCTTCGGCTGCGACCTCCTCCACACCCCCGCCCAGGATACCTATGCCGTCAACTATGTCGATGGCATCTACCAATATGCCAAATACGGCTACGTCCTCCAGTTTGATGGCCAGCGCGTGCGGGGCGTCTATGCCCTCAGCGACCGTCTGATGCGCCACAACCTGCAGGGCAAGGTGGCCGTAGAAGGCAAGATGCTGCAGGAGTTGAAGGCCATCATCTACGAGTATATGTTCCGGATGGTGAATGACCAGCTGCGGACTTCCTAATCCCCTTTAGCCAACATTACCCTACAGAAGAAAACAGAAAAAGAAGATGAGAATAGGATATGACGCGAAGCGCATCGTGAGCAATGGGACCGGGCTGGGCAGCTACGGCCGGACGCTGATCAACTCGCTGGCAGCCCTGGAGGGCGACGACGAACTGCTGCTCTATGCCCCCGACGAGGGACGCAAGGAGTGGCGGGAGCAGGTGCGCCTGCGCGAAGGCGTGCGCTTCGTCTATTCGGACCGGAAACACGGCCTGGGCAAGAGTCTGTGGCGAAGCCACGGCATCGTCGAGGACCTGCGGCGAGACGGGGTCTCCCTCTACCACGGACTGAGCGGCGAACTGCCCGTGGGACTTCGCAAGGCCGGCATACCGGGCATCGTCACCATCCACGACCTCATCTTCATGCGACATCCCGAATACTACCACGCCATCGACGCCTGGATCTACAAGCGCAAGTTCTACCAGACGCTCCGCGAGGCCGACCGCATCATCGCCATCAGCGAACGCACCCGCCAGGACATTATCGAACTGGGTGGCTTCCCCCGCGACCGCATCGACCTGGTCTATCAGAGTTGCGACACACGCTACCGCCTCCTCCGCTCGGAGGACGAACTGCAGAAGATCCATGCCGAGTATGACCTCCCACCACGCTACATCCTCAACGTCGGCACGGTGGAGGAGCGCAAGAACGTCCTCCTGGCCGTGAAGGCGCTGGAGAAGTTGCCTGCCGACCTGTCATTGATCATCGTCGGCCGCCAGACAAAGTATGCCGAGAAGGTGAAGCGCTACATCCGTCGCCATCAGCTGGACCAGCGCGTGCGCTTCCTGCAAGGCGTGCCCAATAGCGTCCTGCCCGCCATCTATCAAATGGCCGAGGCCTTTGTCTATCCGTCGCGCTACGAGGGCTTCGGCATCCCCGTCATCGAGGCCATCCAGAGCGGCCTGCCCGTCGTGGCAGCCACAGGGTCCTGCCTGGAAGAGGCGGGAGGACCCGACAGCTTCTATGTGGATCCCGACGACAGCGAGGGCCTATGCGAAGCTATCCTCAAGGCCATCGCCCAGCGCGACCACCTCGTGCCCAAAGCGCAGGAGTATATCCGCCGTTTCGAGAATGGCGACGTGGCACGACAGGTCCTCGACTGCTATCAAAGAATGGATCTGACGTAGAAGCCGTAACTACCTTTGCTTGGATGATAGACAACCAGTAGGTATTCCAGCTCCGGCCTGCTTAGAGATACTGCTGCAGGATGCCCCAGACGGCCACGATATGGCAGAGACTTCCCGCAAGGACGAAGAAATGGAAAACGGTGTGGGAATAGCGGCGGCGGTGGAGGGAATAGAATACCGCACCCGTGACAAACATCACACCCTCGGCAATGATCCACGCCACCGACGAGACCTCGACGGCATGGAGAAGAGGCTTGAAGGCCACGAGCACGCTCAGTCCCATACCCACATAGGTGAGTGTCTCGATATTGCTGTGGGGCTTCAACTTGCGTAGCGAACTGATCGTGCCACCGATGGTACACGTCCATACGAAGGCAAAGAGCAGCCACCCCCACGGCCCTTCGCCACGGAGCGCCACCAGCGTGATGGGGGAATAGCTACCCGCGATATGCCAATAGATGGCGGCATGGTCCCACTTGCGCAGCCGCTCCTTCCACGGACTGGTAGGACGCAAGGCGTGGTAGCTGGTCGAGGCGACATAGCTGCCCACCATTCCCAGCAGATAGAGCGACACGCCAAACGTGGCCCAACCGTCCTTGACACGGAAGCACCAGTACAGAAAGACCATGCCGAAGGCCATGCCCAGCAATATGCCCGCAGCATGGCTCCAGCTGTTCCACAACTCCTCTCGATGGGTATAGAATGGCTTCATCAATATCTTGTATTATCAAGTTGGCTTGGTGCGGCGAAGACCCTTGGACTACTGCTCGCACATCCTGCACGACGGTTCAGAGAGGCCCACCTGGCGGCGAAAGCTCATCAACTATCCAGGACATAGATTTTAGGTTGCAAAAATAAGGATTTATATTCATACCCGCAAACTACAGGGCAGCTTTTCCACCCTACAGACCACAACACCTCATACAAGAAAAGGCTTATCTGTCTGCGCACACTACTCCCCCTCAAGTCTGAAGCGTGTCTATTTTTTGGTGTTTTTTACACTTAAGCAAAAGATTTCCTGTTATATTATACGCTATTTGCGGAAATTTTAGTATCTTTGCCCTCAGATTGTAGCTATCAAATAACGATCGAACTATTATATATTCAAAAAAACTCAATACAATTTAAATATAGTGATTTTATGGACAAACTCCAATCCAACATGTTGAAAGGCATCATCGTCTCGGCGATATGCTTAGCACCGCTACCTATCAGCGCGGCCACGCCCCCTACGGCCAAGGCTGCTGCCACGGTGGCGCAGGACGACGGCAAGACCGTTGGCGGAACGGTGCTTGACGAGAACGGCGAGCCCGTCATCGGTGCCACCGTGACGGTCAAAGGCACAAACCTTGTCACAGTAACCGACATCGACGGCCGCTTCGAGTTGAAAGTACCCAACGGTAGCATCCTCTCCGTGAGCTACCTTGGCTACACGACGGCAGAAGTGCCCGCCACGGGAGAGAACCTTACCATCTCGCTGAAGCCCGACGAGCGCCAACTGGCCGAAGTCGTGGTGACAGCCTTGGGCATCCGCCGTTCGGAGAAAGCCCTGTCGTACAATGTGCAACAGGTGAACAGCGAGCAGCTGACCACGGTGAAGAGTGCCAACTTCATGAACTCGCTGGCCGGCAAGGTGGCGGGTGTCAACATCAATGCCTCGTCGGCAGGTGTGGGCGGTGCGACCCGCGTGGTGATGCGTGGTCCTAAGTCCATCAACCAGAGCAACCAAGCCCTCTACGTCGTAGATGGTGTGCCCATCAACAACCGCAACAACGGCGAGACGGGAAGTATCTACTCCACCCAGCCGGGTAGTGAGGGCATTGCCGACATCAACTCTGAGGACATCGAGTCCATCAGCGTGCTCAGCGGTCCTGCCGCTGCCGCCCTCTATGGTTCCGCTGCCGCCCAGGGTGTGATCATGATCACCACCAAGAAGGGCAGCAAGGGCCGCGTGCAGGTGACGATCTCCAACAGTAGCCAGTTCCTCAGTCCGTTCAAGATGCCTGAGTTCCAGAATAGCTACGCCAACCGTCCTGGCGAGGTCCGCTCCTGGGGCGAGAAGGGCGGTTCGCCCTATGGCGGCTTCGAACCGGAGGACTTCTTCAACACAGGTACGAACATCCAGAACAACGTCGCGCTGACCGTCGGCAACGACCGCAACCAGACCTACCTCTCCGTAGGTACGACCAACGCACGCGGTATCATCCCTGACAACAAGTACAACCGCTACAACTTCACGGTGCGCAACACAACAAAGTTCCTGGACGACAAACTGACGCTCGACTTCAGCCTCAGCTACGTCAACCAGAACGATCGCAACCTCATGGCACAGGGCCAGTACTTCAACCCGCTCGTGCCGCTCTACCTCTTCCCGCGTGGTGAGAGCTTCGATGCGATCCGCACCTTCGAGGTCTGGGACGCCTCCCGCGGCATCTATGTGCAGAACTGGAACTTCGGCGACGCGCTCCAGATGCAGAACCCCTACTGGGTGGCCAAGCGCATGAACCGCATCAACCACAAGCACCGCTACATGACCAACGCCAGCCTGAAGTATCAGATCACCCCCTGGCTCGACGTGACGGGACGCCTGCGCTTCGATCGCACCAACACGAAGTTTGAGGATCAGCGCTACGCCTCCACCATCAATCTCTTCGCCCACAGCCCCTACGGCTTCTACAAGTATGAGAACGTGGCTGACCAAGCTCTCTATGGCGACTTGATGGCCAACATCAACAAGACACTGGGCGATTTCTCCATCGGCGCCAACATCGGTGGTTCGTTCCAACGCACGCAGTATGAGGACGAGGGCTACCAGGGCGGCCTCAAGGCTCCGTCCAACCTCTTCACCCCCAACGCCATCGACTATGCGGCTGCCACCAACGACAACCGCCCCATCTTTGGCTTCAACAAGCACTACATCAACTCCCTCTTCGCCAATGCCGAGCTGGGCTGGAAGAGCATGCTCTTCCTCACCCTCACGGGTCGCAACGACTGGGATTCCGCCCTCGCCGGCACGAAGCACGAGTCGTTCTTCTATCCCTCGGTAGGTATGTCAGCCATCATCTCCCAGATGGTGCAGCTGCCGGAGTTTATCAGCTACATGAAGGTGCGCGGCTCTTGGGCCTCTGTGGGTTCTGCCATCAGCCCCAACATCGCCTCCCGCTGGCGCTACGTGTACAACCCGGCTTCTCAGAGTTACTCCACCGTCACCTACAAGTTCCCCGAGACGTTCTATCCTGAGCGCACCAACTCTTGGGAGGCTGGTCTGACGGCCCGCTTCTTCGACAACGCCCTCACTCTCGACGTCACGTTCTACCAGTCCAACACGCGCAAGCAGACCTTCCTCCGTCCGATCACGGTCGGCGAGGGCTACAGCAACGAGTACGTGCAGACGGGTAACGTGCGCAACCGCGGTCTTGAGCTCTCTCTCGGCTACAACAAGACGTGGGGCGACTTCACCTGGAACAGCTCGCTCACCTACAGCATGAACCGCAACAAGATCATCGACCTACTTGAAGACCCGAACGAGGTGATCAGTCAGGCCGGCCTCAACGGCGCCAACGTCATCCTCAAAAAGGGCGGCACGATGGGCGACGTCTATACCTACACTGACTTCGCACGCGACAACGAGGGCAACATCGCACTCAACGCCAGCGGCAACGTGATGCGTCAGACGCTCTCCAACCCGAAGTATTGCGGTTCCGTGCTGCCGAAGGGCAACATCGGCTTCAGCAACGACTTCACCTGGAAGGGCCTCAACCTGGGCTTCCTCGTCACGGCTCGCTTAGGCGGCATCGTGCTGAGCCAGACTCAGGCCCTGCTCGACTACTATGGTGTCTCCCAGGCCACGGCCGATGCACGCGAGGCAGGTGGCATCGCCGTCAACACGGGCATGGTGTCGGCCGAGAGCTACTACAGCGTGGTAGGCGGCGACAACCCGATCTGGTCCGAGTATATCTACAGCGGCACCAACGTCCGCCTGCAGGAGGCTCATATCAGCTACAACTTCCCGCGCAAGTGGCTCGGCGGCATGGACCTCACGGTGGGTCTGACGGCCAACAACCTCTTCATGATCTACTGCAAGGCACCGTTCGATCCCGAGACCACTGGTTCCACGGGCACGTTCTACCAGGGCTTCGACTACTTCATGCAGCCCAGCCTGCGCACGCTCGGATTCAACATTAAGCTGAAATTCTAATCATACATATATAAATAAGGAAGAATATGAAAGCAAAGATATTCAAGGTCACCGGCCTCTCCCTCATCGCGGCCTCAGCCCTGCTCATCACGGGTTGCACGGCAGACTTCGAGGAGGCCAACCGCCCGGGCGACAAGACTTCGTCCGAGGAGCTTGGTCGCGACAACTACAGCACCGGCTCGTTCCTTGTGCAGATGCAAAACGAGGCGTTTCCCGAGCAGGAGAACACCTACCAGATGAACCAGGACCTCATCGGCAACTACCTGGGCCGCTACTTCACCTATGCCAACAACGGCTTCGCGGGCAACAACTTCGTCCGTATGAACGCCCCTGTGGGCTGGGTGCGCTACCCGTTTGCCGACAGCATGCCCAAGACGGTGTCGGCCTTCAATGAGATCGTACGCCTCACGGGTACGGAGAGCCTCAGCTACGCCTGGGCACTGATCCTCCGCGCGCAGTCGTTCCTCCGCCTGACGGATATGTACGGTCCGCTGCCCATCGGCGCCGAGGAGGAGCCCAACGCCTACTCCTCACAGCAGAAGGTGTACCACACGCTGGTGGCCGACCTCGACAAGGCCCTCGGCATCATCACCCCGATGATCCAGGCTGGCGGTGGCACGCTCACGCAGTTCACCAACTCCGACAAGGTCTATGACGGCGACTTCACGAAGTGGGTGAAGTATGCCAACTCCCTGAAGCTCCGCATGGCCATCCGCATGCGCCTGGCAGAGCCCGAGTATGCCCGCACCGTGGCCGAGCAGGCTGTGGCCGACGGCGTCATCACGTCCAATGCCGACAACGCCACGATTCTCTACGTTCCCAACGGTCTGTACAAGACCTCTGTGGAGTGGGGTGACAGCCGTGCCTGCGCCGACATCGAGAGCTACATGACGGGCTACAACGATCCGCGCCTGACGCAGTACTTCAGCACCCCCGCCACCCCGGGCGACCGCGCCATCATCGGTTGCCGCGCTGGAGCGAAGATCGGTAACAAGTCTGTGGCCGATGCCATCTATTCCGCTGCCAAGGTGACTCAGGACACTCGTGGCATCTGGATGACGGCTGCCGAGATGGCGTTCTGTCGCGCTGAGGGCGCGCTGGCTGGCTGGAACATGGACGGCACGGCAGAGGCGCTCTACAACGAGGGCATCACGCTCTCCTTCGAGCAGTGGGGTGCCAGTGGCGCCGCCGACTACATTGCCAACAGCACCGCCACTCCCGCCGACTATGTCGATGCTGCCGACGGCTATGGCCAGGCCCACGCCAAGATGTCCTCCATCACCGTGAAGTGGGACGACAACGCCTCCGCCTCCGAGAAGATGGAGCGCCTGATGGTCCAGAAGTGGATTGCCCTCTTCCCCGACGGCCAAGAGGCCTGGAGCGAGATCCGCCGTACGGGCTACCCGAAGGTCTTCCCCTCGGCACAATCCACGGCCTACGACCTCACCGTGCCCAACCGTCTTCCGTTCGACTACATGGAGCCGGTCAACAATCCCGACAACTATCAGAAAGCCGTGCAGCTGCTCGGCGGTCCTGACACCTACGCTACCAAGATGTGGTGGCAGAAGTAGCATACATCATTCATAAAAGACTATAAGCAATGAAAGATTTGTTCAAAATACTGTTGGTGGCCGTAGGCATTTCGGTATTCATCACCGCCTGCGACACCGACGCCGAGATCAAAGACCCAGCCAACCTGACCGATCCCGACCGCTCCGAGCAATACTACGAGCAGCTGCGGGCATACAAGCAGACCGACCACCCCGTGGCCTTCGGCTGGTTTGGCAACTGGGTAGGTGCGGGCGCATCGCTCGAGAACTCCCTCCGCGGCCTCCCCGACAGTGTCGATTTCGTCTCCATCTGGGGCAACTGGCACTCGCTCAACGACGTTCGCAAGGCCGACCTGGCCTATGTGCAGCAGAAGAAGGGCACGCGTGCGCTCATCTGCTTCATCGTGGCCAACGTGGGCGACCAGCTCACCCCGGAGGGCATCGACCCCATCGAGTACTGGGGTGAGGGCGAGCAGGGCATCCGCCGTTACGCCAACGCCATCTGCGACACCATCGACAAGTATGGCTACGACGGCTTCGACTACGACTACGAGCCCCACTATGGCTCTCCGGGCAATATCTCCGGACGTCCCGAGGCCGAGAAGGTGTTCATCGAGGAGCTGGGCAAGCGCATCGGCCGCAAGTCGGGCACGCAGAAGCTGCTCGTCATCGACGGCGAGCCGCAGAGCATCAACCCCGAACTGGGCGACTACTTCAACTACTTCATCGTCCAGGCCTACGCCTGCTCGGGCGACGCCAACCTCGACGCACGCCTCAGCGGCACGATCCGCAACTTCGACGGCGTGCTCACTCCGCGTGAGGTGGCCAAGCGCTACATCGTCACGGAGAACTTCGAGAACTATGCCCCCGCTGGTGGCGTGCCCTACATCGACCGCAACGGCAACGACATGATGAGCCTGGAGGGCATGGCCCGCTGGATGCCTCTGATCGACGGTATGCTCTCGCCCAAAGGTGGTGTCGGCACCTACCACATGGAGTACGAGTACAATGCCGGCAAGCAGCCGTCCTACCCTGCCCTGCGCAAGGCCATCCAGATCATGAATCCGGCTGTCAAGTAGTATCATTCCTCTAACAAAAGTTCAAAACAATGCGTATCAACAGCAAATCCATACTCGCAGGAATGGCCCTGGGCGCCCTGCTGCTCACGGGCTGCAACGACGCCGAGTACGACACCCTGTCGAACCAGGCCTATATCCTGCAAACCAACACCAACGCCAATAGTTCGTTGAAACTCACGGTAGGTGCGGAAGTGGCTACGACCACGCTCAACGTGCGTCTGAGCGACGTGGCCAACGTCGAGAGCCGCTACCGCCTGGTCTATGACACCGCCGTGGTCAATGAGTACAACCGTCTCAACGAGACGCCGTACGCGTCGCTGCCGCAGGAGTCGTTCTCGCTCTCCTCCGAAGAGACCACCATCGAGGCCGGTGCCTCCGTGTCAACGCCCATCACGCTGACCGTGCCGCCCTATAGCGAGGCGCTGAAGGCCTCGGGCAAGAAATATGCCATCGGCTTCCGTCTGGAGAACACCAGCGGCAACGCCTCGGTGCTTCCCTCGGGCAGCAAGATCGTCTATATCCTCGACCAGGTCGTCATCCAGCCTGTCGTGGTGCTCGACCAGAGCCACTACGTCAGCCAGAACCTCGTGAAGAACTATCCGCTCACGGAGTGGACGGTGGAGATGAACATCAATAAGCACGTCCTCTACACGGAGGTGGGCCGTGGCAACAACCAGGCCATCTTCGGTGCGGGTCCCGACGAGATCTATATCCGCTTCGGCGACGCCCCCATCGAGGGCAACCGCCTGCAGATCAAGACGCAGGGCACGCAGATGAACTCCCTGGCCCTCTTCAACGAGCACACGTGGTATCACCTCGCGTTCGTCTGCACGGGCACGAAGCTCTACCTGTACGTCAACGGCCAGCTCGACAACTCGATGGACCTGCCTGGCAAGACGACCAACGTGAACAATATCAACATCTGCAGCCCCTCTACCTACTGGCTCGGCAACGCCATGTATAGCGAGGTGCGCTTCTGGCAGAGAGCCCGCTCACAGGCCGAGATTGCCAACAACATGTACGCTTGCGACCCGACCACGCCGGGCCTCATCACCTACTACAAGATGAACGAGGGCGAGGGCTACTCCTTCCGCGACGCCTCCGGCAACGGCAACAATGCCGAGACCAACGGCCAGGCTGTGCCCGAGTGGATCCAGAATGTGAGAATCGACGGCAAATAGTAAATAAAGATAGATTATGAAAACGAAGTATTGCTTATTATTCGCCATACCTCTCGCCCTGGCCGCCTGCCAGAGCGAGCCGGAAGTGGGAGACCTGCTCTATCCCGCTACCCCCGAGACCTACGAGGCGAAGGTCTATATCAATGAGACAGCCATGCCGGGCAACCAGCACACCACCAAGGTGCTGCGCACGCCCTACGGCGTTCAGGCCCAGACCGACACGGTGAGCTTCTACGTGCGCCTCACCAAGCCCGTGGCCCAGGACGTGACGGTCGGCGTGGCCCAGGTTGACTCCTTGGCTGCCAGCTTTGCTGACGATGCCACGGCCCTGCCTGCCAAGTTCACCTCGGTCGTCACACCGAGCGTCACCATCCCTGCGGGCAGCATGGTGTCGTCAGCTCCCGTCCGCGTCGCCCTCACCCACCTCGACGAGGTGGAAGCCTCGGGCGTGGCGCCGATCGCCATCAGCACCATCCAGGGCGAGGCCGTAGCAGGCGCCGACCACCAGGTCTATTATGTCGCCGTCAACTACGAGGAGACGCAGAGCCGCGTGAAGAGCCAGTCCAGCAAGGACCTCAGGCCGCTGACCAAGATCGACCCGTCCTCCTACACCGTGACGGTGGGCGGAGCGACCATCGCCGAACTCAACGATGGCGACAAGGAGACCTACTACGTCAACGAGACCCCGGGCAAGTATGAGCTCATCGTCGATCTGGGCGCAGAGAAGCCCGTCTCGGCCTTCGCCTTCCAGTGGGGCTACGAGAAAGGCTACTGCCCGGCTTCCGTCGAGATCCTCACCAGCCTCGATGGCACCAACTGGACCACCATCACCGACGGTTACAACGACGTGGCCTACATCCCCAACACCGCCAGCACGACCTTCCCCTTCGTGCTCTATGAGCCCATCCAGTGTCGCTACGCCAAGGTGCGCCTGGGCGACTGCAGCTACGGTCTCGACTACGGCGACGACTACAACTACCCCGTACTCTCCGAGGTGAGACTCTACCAGTAAGGTAGGCGTTCACCACGACCTATATGACGAAAGGCGTTCTCCCTGGATGGGGAGAACGCCTTTTGTCTTGGTCAGCGCCCAGCTTGAGAAGTATCCAGTTTGATATGCACCCAGCTTGATAAGCACTTAGCTGCCAGCAGCCGCCCGGTATCCTTGTTTCCTGAGCAAAAAATTGCGGACACAAAAATTATGTCGTACCTTTGCAGCCATGGCAGACAATATTACCTTCCATCAATACAATAACCTCCACGACATCGAGGACTCCTGGCGGTCGCTGGACCAGCAGGCGGAACGCCTGTCCCTGGGCTACATCCACTACACCTACTACCAGACCTACGAGTGGAACGAGTTTCTGTACCACCACACTCTCCGCAGTCTCGGCGCGCTGACCACGGCCATGCGCTACGACCTCGTCCGTGTCGGAGGCCGTCCCTTTGCCATCCTCCCTATGGCCGTGACGCGGTCCTCCAAGAAGGCCCGCATTCCCTCCTGCCGGGTCGGCGGCGTGCTCAATATGGTCTGTCCCTACCCCTACGAGGGCCACGAGGAGGTGATGGAGGCAATAGCCGCCCACCTGCGTTCCTCCTGCCAGGGAATGACGCTCAGCCTCGCCGACGTGCCTTGCTGCTCCGCCCTGGCCCGGATCATGCCGACGCTGTCGCCCGATCCCATCGAGCGCACCAGTTTCCACGTCCCCTTGTCGCAGTTTGCCTCCCACGAAGCCTATGTCGCCTCGCTTCCGAAGAACATCTACAAGAACATCCGCAAGGCCTACAACCACCTCACCACCGACGGCAAGACCATGGAGCTGAAGGTCTTCGACCATGCCCACCAGGCACCAGCCCACACGCTGCGCCACCTGTGGCGCTTCTATTTCCGTCGCAAGATGATGTGGCGCTCCCAGAAAGCCAACGCGCTGACCCACCTCACCACCACGCTCAAGGCGATCTACGAGGTGAAGAGCGGATGCGCCACGGCGAGCCTTCGCCAACTCCCGAGCGCCGAACTCTATGTGCTGGAGATCGACCACCAGCCCGCCTCCTTCATGATCGTGTATCGCCACCGCGACCACCTGCTCATGCCCCGTCTGGCCATCGACACCTCCTTTGGCCGCTATTCGCCCGGCATCCTGCTCATCCTGGAGGCCGCCAAGCGCTGGATGGCGGAGGGCGTCGTCGATTTCGACATGTGCCGCGGCGACGAAAGATACAAAAAGGAAATGGGCGGCATCAACGAACCGCTGTGCCGCATCGAAACCAGGGTGTAGAGATCAAGTCCCTACACCCCGGCCCAGTCTTCTCCTATATTCTATATCCTATCTATTCGAGATAATTCTATCTCTTCCTGCGCTTTCCCTTGCCGCCCTTGGCATGCTGCGGCTTGGCATGCTGCGGTTTGCGCTCCTCGCGCGCGCTGTCGGCCAAGACGAAGTCGAGCTGGCGACGCTCCAGGTTGGCCTGAGCCACACGGATGCGCACGGGGTCTCCCAACTGGTAGCAGGAGTGGTGGCGGCGGCCTATGAGCTGGAAGTTCTTCTCGTCGAAGTCGTAGTAGTCGCCGTCGAGGTCTCGGATCGGCACGAGGCCCTCACAGTGGTTCTCGTCGATCTCGCAGTAGATGCCATAGCTCTGCACACCCGAGATATGGGCGTCAAACTCCTCGCCGACAAACTCTCCCATAAACTCCACCATCTTATATTTGATACTGTCGCGCTCCGCGTTCTGCGCTATCTGCTCCATGTCCGAGCAGTGCTCACACAGTTCCTCATAGTGGTTTTTGTTGGCCGACCGTCCTCCGTCCTGATAGCGGGTGAGGAGTCGGTGCACCATGGTGTCGGGATAGCGGCGTATGGGCGACGTGAAGTGGGTGTAGTAGTCGAAGGCCAGTCCGAAGTGGCCGATGTTGTGGGTGGAGTACTTCGCCTTCATCATCGATCGCAGGGCGATGGTCTGCACGAGTTTTGCCTCGCGGTGTCCGTCCACCTCCTCCATGAGCTTGTTGAGCGCGCGCGCCGTCGCCCCCTTGGTGCTCGTGCTCTTCATCTTGTATCCCAGTTTCGCCGTCAGCTCGCGCAGGTTTTCGAGCTTCTGCGGATCCGGATCGTCATGGATACGATAGGGCAGCGTCTTCGGCTTCTTGCCCTTGCCTGGACAGGCCACGCTCTCTGCCACAGTACGGTTGGCCAGGAGCATAAACTCCTCGATCAGTTTGTTGGCGTCCTTCGACCGCTTGAAGTAGCAGCGGGTGGGTTTTCCCTTCTCATCGATGTCGAAATGGAGTTCCTCCGTGTCGAAGTTGATGCTGCCATGGCGGAAACGCTTCTGTCGCAGGCGCTTCGCCAGCGCGTCGAGCATGATGAGCTGCAGCGCGTTCTCTCCCTTGTAGCCCTCCTTGCCTGGTGCGGGCGCAGGCTCTCCCGTGCCGTCCACGACGCCGTTGTCCTCCAGCAGCTGCTGCACCTCGGCGTAGCAGTAGCGTCGGTCGCTACGGATGACGGTATGGACGATGCGGTAGTCGAGGACGTTGGCCTCGCCGTCGAGGGTGAACACACAACTGTAGCAGAGCTTCTCCTCGTTGGGGCGCAGCGAGCAGATGAAGTTGCACAGTCGCTCGGGCAGCATCGGTATGGTGCGATCAACGAGATAGATGCTCGTGGCGCGCCGCTGCGCCTCCTTGTCGATGATGTCGCCCTCCTTGACGTAGTGGCTCACGTCGGCGATGTGCACACCCACCTCCCAGCGGTTGCCCTCCAGCACCTTGATGCTCAGCGCGTCGTCGAAGTCCTTGGCGTCGGCAGGGTCGATGGTGCAGGTCCAGGTGTCGCGGAAGTCCTCGCGGCGCGCTATCTCCTCGGCCGTGATGCCCGGCTGTATCTTCTCCGCCGCCTGCTCTACGCGCTTCGGATACTGGTAGGGGAGTCCGTACTGCACGAGGATGGCGTTCATTTCCACGTCGTTGTCGCCCGCCGGTCCGAGCACGTCCACCACCTCTCCGACGAGGTTCTTGTGCTCTGCGTCAGGCCACTGCGTGATACGCACCACGGCGCGGTCGCCCGTCTTGCCACCCTTGAGCCGCTTCTTCGGCACGAGGATATCATGGACGAAGAGCGACTCCTGTGTGACGAGGAAGGCGATGTCGCGGTCCACGCGCAACTTGCCGGTGAAGGTGTCCTTCTTGCGATGGAGGATCTCCGTCACCATTGCCTCCTTGATATGGTTGCGGCGACGGGCGAGGAACTGCACGCGGACGCGGTCGCCCGTGAGTGCCGACATGGAGTTGCGCTCCGAGACGAAGATCGGCGTGCCGCCATCGTCGGGCAGGAAGGTGTTCTTGCCGTTGGCCTTGCGCTGGAACGTGCCATCCTGCACCTGTCCCTTCGTGTTCAGCCGATACGCATACTCGCCGTCCTTGGCGAGGAAGTCGTTCCATGCCATGTCCTCCATGATGTCGAGGGCCAGCATCTTCATCGGATGGGTGGTCAGGCGCAGATTCTTGAACACCTGCTTCATGCTCATGGTCTCTCCTGGGCGCGACTGGAAGTAGTCTATAAGCACCTCGGCGAGCTGCTTCTTGTTAAGGCGCTTACCGCCCTTTTTTTCTTTTGCCATAGTCGATTGTTTTGTTGGATAGCTGCCCTGTGAGGGCCTACGGTCGCTGCTTCTGTCGCTTTTGCCACCCTCATAGTCCTCATTTTGGCAACTGTATTGATATGATGGTGGCAAAGTAACAAAAAAAATTGTATCTTTGCAAACGTTTTATGTGAAATTTTGATGAAAAAGATATTAATCACAGGAGCCTCGGGCTTCATCGGGTCCTTTATCGTCGAAGAAGCCCTGCGCCGTGGGCTGGAGACCTGGGCCGCGGTGCGCCCCACCAGTTCGCTCCGCTACCTCCAGGACGCCCGCATCCACCTCCTCACGCTGGACCTCCAGGACCCCGCGCGGCTCATGGACCAGCTCCGTCCCCATCGCTTCGACTATATCGTCCATGCCGCCGGGGCCACGAAGTGTCAGGACCCCGCCGACTTCTTCCGTGTCAACCGCGACGGCACGCGCCACCTCTTCCAGGCCGTCCGGGCGCTGGCGATGCCCGTGGAGCGCGTCGTCTTCCTGTCGAGCCTCAGCGTCTTTGGCGCCATCCACGAGACCCAGCCCTACACGCCTATCACCGAGGCCGACCAGCCGCGCCCCAACACCTGCTATGGCCGGAGCAAACTGGAGGCCGAGCAGGCGGCGCTGGAGAGCGGACTGCCCGTCGTCATCCTCCGTCCCACGGGCGTCTATGGTCCCCGGGAGCACGACTACTTCATGATGGCGAAGAGCATCAAGGGCCACACCGACTTCGCCGTTGGCTTCCAGCAGCAGGACATCACCTTCGTCTATGTCAAGGACGTGGTGGCGGCCGTGTTTCTCGCCCTCACGCGCGGCACCGTCGGACGCGCCTACTTCCTCACCGACGGGGCTGTGTATCAGAGCGCCGCGTTCAGCGACCTCATCCACGAGGCTCTGGGCCGCCCGTGGTGGATCCGCATCACGGCCCCCATCTGGGTGCTGCGCCTGGTCTGTGGCGCGGGCGAGTGGTATGGTCGGCGCACGGGCCAGCTGATAGCACTCAACAAGGACAAGTTCAATATTCTACGGCAGCGCAACTGGCAGTGCGATATCGAGCCCGCGCGCCGGGAACTGGGCTTCCAGCCGCAGTACGACCTGCGGCGTGGCGTGGAGGAAACCATCCGCTGGTACCAGGACCACAAGTGGCTGTAGGACGGGGTGACAAGTCGGTCGAGAGGCACTTGTTTCGACTGCCCGTTTGATAAGTGGAGGTGGCAAATTTCATAGCGAAAGTGGCGTTTTTCGATTCTTTAACCGTTATTCGCCGTGGATTGATACTTTTTCTAACGCTCATCCTTTCCCAAGAAAAATAAAATGCGTAATTTTGCATTCGAATCAAAACAGGTATAACACCGCTGCGGGAATTTCCGTGGCACCAATTTAAGGCAAAAAGAGACTATTCATCATCATTAAATAACATTCACAAAGCAATGGCAAAGTTTGATCAAAGCATTTTGACTCAGTACGGCATCACTGGCTCTACCGTGATCGCCCACAATCCTTCTTACGAGCAGCTCTTCGAAGAGGAGACCAAGGCTGGCCTTGAGGGCTACGAGGTTGGTCAGAACACTGAGCTCGGCGCTGTAAACGTAAAGACTGGTATCTACACCGGCCGTTCCCCCAAGGATAAGTACATCGTCATGGACGAGAACTCCAAGGACACCGTTTGGTGGACTTCCGAGGAGTATAAGAACGACAACCACCCGATGAGCGAGGAGGTCTGGAAGACCGTCAAGAACCTGGCCGTGAAGGAGCTCTGCAACAAGAACCTCTACGTCGTCGATGCTTTCTGCGGTGCCAACAAGAACACGCGCATGGCCGTCCGCTTCATCGTCGAGGTGGCATGGCAGGCCCACTTCGTCACCAACATGTTCATCCGTCCGACCGCTGAGGAGCTGGAGAACTTCGAGCCTAACTTCGTCATCTACAACGCCTCCAAGGCCAAGGTAGAGAACTACAAGGAGCTGGGTCTCCACTCTGAGACTTGCGTCGCCTTCAACGTGACCAGCCGCGAGCAGGTGATCATCAACACCTGGTATGGTGGCGAGATGAAGAAGGGTATGTTCTCCATGATGAACTACTACCTGCCGCTCCAGGGCATCGCTTCCATGCACTGCTCTGCCAACTGCGACATGGAGGGCCAGAACACCGCCATCTTCTTCGGCCTCTCCGGCACGGGTAAGACCACCCTTTCCACCGACCCGAAGCGCCGCCTCATCGGTGACGACGAGCACGGATGGGACGACAACGGTATCTTCAACTTCGAGGGTGGCTGCTACGCCAAGGTGATCAACCTCTCCAAGGAGAACGAGCCCGACATCTACGGTGCCATCAAGCGCAACGCCCTGCTGGAGAACGTGACGGTAGATAAGGACGGCAAGATCGACTTCGCCGACAAGTCCGTGACCGAGAACACCCGCGTCTCCTACCCGATCTATCATATCAAGAACATCCAGCCGGGTTCTTCCGCTCCCGCTGCCAAGCAGGTCATCTTCCTCTCTGCCGACGCCTTCGGCGTGCTGCCTCCCGTCTCTATCCTGACTCCGGAGCAGACGCAGTACTACTTCCTCTCTGGCTTCACCGCCAAGCTGGCTGGTACTGAGCGCGGCATCACCGAGCCGACCCCGACGTTCTCTGCCTGCTTCGGCCAGGCCTTCCTGGAGCTCCACCCGACGAAGTATGCCGCGGAGCTGGTGAAGAAGATGAACGTCTCTGGCGCCAAGGCTTACCTGGTCAACACGGGTTGGAACGGCACCGGCAAGCGTATCTCCATCCCTGATACGCGCGGTATCATCGACGCCATCCTCGACGGCAGCATCCTCAAGGCTGAGACGAAGAAGATCCCGATGTTCAACTTCGAGGTGCCGACGGCTCTGCCCAACGTCAACCCGGCCATCCTCGATCCGCGCGACACCTACGCCGACGCTTCCGAGTGGGAGGTCAAGGCCAAGGATCTCGCCGCACGCTTCATCAAGAACTTCACGAAGTACACCTCCAACGAGGCGGGCAAGAAGCTCGTCGCTGCTGGTCCCCAGCTCTAAGGTGTCCTGACTCCGAAACGCTTCGGAGATAGAAGAACCAACATCTGCCGCCGCTCCTTAGGCTTCAATACCAAGGGGCGGCGGCTTCTTTTCCCGACCCAAATCTATCACAACGCAAACTATGGAATACTTGTCACAAGAGTGCTACGACCGGCTCACCCAGGATCTCAACGAACTGGTCAGCGTCGAACTGCCCAAGGCACGAAACGAACTGGAGGAGGCGCGCGCTAAGGGCGACCTCAGCGAAAACTTTGAGTATCATGCGGCCAAACGGGCGCACGGGAGGCTGCTGAGCCGTATCAGCTATATGCAGAAGACGCTGCGCTTCGCAAGGGTGATGGACACCTCGCGGCTGGACAACGACACCGTGGGCCTGCTGCGCCGGGTGGAGATCACCAACCTGGCGACCAACACCACCATGGCCTACACCATCGTCAATCCTCACGAGGCCAACGTCAAGGAGGGAAAAATCTCCATCAAGTCGCCCATCGCCGAAGCCCTCCTCGGCAGAAAAGTAGGCGACGTGGTCACGGCCCACGTGCCCTGCGGTGTCCTACGACTCCGAATAGAGAAAATAACGGTGTAGCAAGCCCATTGCCTCGCCTTGGAGCGTATTTGTGCACATTTCTTCGGAAAAGGACAATCGATTGAGAAAAAAGTTGTAATTTTGTGGAAAACAAAGCAAGTAGGACACAACAACAGAAGGGATTGCATTATGACGGAAGATACTTTTAAGGACCTGTGTCTTTGTGGCGAGACCACCAAAGTGCAGTTTAAAGAAGCGTTTACTTCGCAAAGGGAGATCGCAAAGGAGATGATAGCCTTTGCCAACACCAAGGGCGGAGTGATCCTCTTTGGCGTGGAGGACAAAAGCGGCAAGCCCGTGGGCTTGTCGTACGAACAGATACAAGTCATCAGTCGCGAATTGGGCAATGCAGCCAATGAGCAAGTACGCCCCACAATCTACATTGAGACCGAAGTAGTGCGCCTGGAAGAGAAGCATTTTCTGATCTGTTCCGTCGAAGAAGGCAAGAACAAGCCCTACAAAAACCTCAACGGAGAGATATGGGTGAAACAAGGAGCCGACAAACGCCGCATCACGGAAAACGCGGAGATACTCGCCTTGTTTCAAGACTCTGGCAGCTACCAAGCCGACGCAGCAGCCGTAAGCGACACCACGTTCCAGGACCTTGACCGCTACGCCCTCGACGACTACCTCGACAAGGTCTATGCCACTACGCTCGACGGTTTTGGCGCCAAGGCCGAACAGGTGCTGAAAAACATCCATGTGCTCAACCACCAGGGCGTCCCCACACTTGCTGGCTACCTGTTTTTCGGCAAACATCCCGAGCGCCATTGCCCCACCTGCATGGTCAAGGCCGTATCGTTCTTCGGCAACGACCTGGCAAGCTGTCAGTATCGCGACACGAAAGAGTTGCTGGGCAACATGCCGCGACTCTACGAGCAATGCATAGCCTTCCTCAAGGGCAACCTCCACAACCTCCAGGAGCGGGGTGCGTCGTTCAACACTTTGGGCAAACTGGAGATAGCGCAGGACGTGCTACAAGAGGTGGTCCAAAACGCTCTCGTACACAGAGACCTGTTGCGCCCCGCCCCCATCCGCATCTTTGTATTCGACAACAGAGTGGAGATCATCAGCCCCGGAGCCCTGGCCGGAGGACTGACGGAAGACGACATTCGCAACGGCAAAACCTACCAACGCAATCCCTACATGGCCACGTTTGCTACCAACGCCTTGTACTACAGAGGCATTGGGTCGGGCATCGTGCGCATCCTCGCCGAGCACCCCGACATCCAGCTGGAAAACGACGACCGGGCGCAGGAGTTTAAAGTGACGATCCCGAGACCTGCCCAAGAGAGTGAATCTACTACCCAAAAGGACGAAACAACTACCCACAAGGGCAGAAACACTACCCATAAGAGTACAAATGCTACCCATAAGAGCACAAGTACTACCCGAAAAGAGGCGAATTCTACCCAAAAGGACTTGAATACTACCCAAAAGAACGTATTGGCGTATTTCAAAAAGAATCCTCGTGCCACAAAAGCCGACGCAGCAGACACCCTTGGCGGCATCACAGAGAATGGCATAAAATTCATCATCGGCAAGCTACAACAGAAAGGCTTGATCAAGCGCGTTGGCGGGAGAAAATACGGGGAGTGGCAGGTGCTGATCTAAACGTGCATGGCCATAGCATGAGACAATTGGCTTCGTATCTGACGAGAAAAACATGTCGATAAGTCGTGGAAATGTGCCTTTTTTAGGTAGATTTCCACGACTTATCGACACTTTTTTGCTGACGGCGGAGGACTTTTTATTGACAAAGCTGCAAGTTGGGACCCCTGTTGAATATGAAAAACAACTTGAACAACTTTTACAACTTGTAACAACGCTTTCGATAAGCCATGGGCAGAACCGAGCTCGCTCGGGTTATGCCATGGCGAGAAAGGGTACCATGAAATGGAACCTACACGCTTCGCGTGTCACAATCCTGCTGCATGGTAAACAACAAAATACAACGCTTCGCCTTGGACATTCCTGCCGATTGTCCTTGCGAAGCGTTGTTCATAGTTGTTTCCCTTGCAGCAACCTTTGGTCAGAACGGGCCTCGAAGAGGCGATGTCCCCGCGAAGCGTTGTTTAAAGTTGTAAAAGTTGTTCAAGTTGTTTTCCTATATGTCCACGTGTCAGTCCCCGCGAAAGCATTATTGTAAAAGTTGTTCAAGTTATTTTCCCTACTCAGCAAGCCGTATTGAAAACAACTCAAACGTCCCTCTCACTCAAATATCGGATGAACCTTCCTAATTTATGAATGAAGAGCTGAGCCTTTACTTCGCCACAAACTTCATGCCGTTTTGGATATAGACGCCCTGCTTGGGAGGCTGCTGCAGGCGAACGCCCTGGAGGGTATAGACGCGGTGGTCGGTAGCGAGGCGGTTATCGGTGTGAGCCTTTTCGCTATGCTCTATGGAGCAGGCTTCCGAAAGATTCTTTCCACGGAAAGTGACCTTGACGCCCCGGAATTGTCCGGGAAGCAAAATGGAATTGAGCACACTTGTGCCACTGCCAATCAACTCATTGTAGCACCATTCCATGCCATCCACAGAATAGTGGACCACGCGATAATAAGTGCCACCAAGGCACAAGGAGTCCACCTTGGTCACTTCGGCACGAGCCTCCCTTTCAGAATCGACATGGACGAGGTCGCCGACTTGGCAGTCAAACTCATACATGATTCTCGGTTCTGCGTCGTCGGGGTAGTAAAAATAAATGTTGCGTCCCTCCTGGTAGGCGGGGACTGTCCCTATCTCGGTCTCTACGAGCTTGCAGGTTCTGCCCCCTACGATGGTGTCGCCCAGGACGCTATACCGTGCCGAGTCCTTGACGACCAGCGCGCCTTCATATCGGGCATCATAGTTGAACACGGTCCATGTTTTGCCCTCCGCCAAAAACGGGATGCGATCCTGCGCCTGTGCCTTCTGAGGCATCAGCGCGCTCATTGCCAAAGCCAAAAGAGCCATGGCTGAGATGTTCTTTCTTACGTTTTTCATCATGACATGTTTTTTTTAAATTGTTCCACTCTGTTTTTTTCCTATCACAGAAGCCAGCGCTTCTACTTCACCACAAACTTCTTGCCGTGCTGGATATAAATGCCCTTGGGCAAATGGCGCACGTCCATGCGGCGGCCCTGAAGGTCATAGACGCAGTCGTCGGAAGCGAGACGGTCGGAGGTGGCGACAGTCTGCACGCCAGCGACAATGGCCTCATAGGCTTTCTCTCGCGTGTTGACATAGACGCGGTGGCCTTCGGCATCGTAGTAGTTCTCAAGGAGCGAGAAGGTGAAGAACGTGTTTGGCGCATTGTCGTGGCACAGGTAGTCGAACGGCGTGCCTTGCATATTGACGCAGCCCACGCCTTCTATCAAGCGGTGGCCCGACGACAGTACCAACATGCGGCGGCTCTGCCCGTCGGAGAGCGTCGTGTCGCCCTCCTCCACCACGGTGTACTGCGTGCCAAGGTAGGCGTCGCCCACATGGGCGTCGTAGTCGTAGAGGATGTATTCGCCCTCATCGTTCGTCGGGTAAACGTCGCTCGCCTGGGCAAAGGCAGCACGGTAGCTGTCGGCATCGGCCAGCACGCGGCCGCCCTCACGGCGCATGGCGAAAAGGTATTTGTTGGAATAGACCTTCTGATACGTCTTTCCGTTCAGCGTCGTCTCGCCAGCACAAGCATAGCTTCTCCTGCCATGTCTCAGAAAATACAATTCATGGGTCTCTATGTTATTCGTTTTCCTATAGTCGACACAAATCCATTGGCGATCGCAATGCGGAATACGCAAAAAATCATTGCTTGTGAAAAGCAACTTGCCATCTACTTTGCAAGAATCAAACGTCATATAGGAGGAAGTGACCCATAAAAATCCGGGTTCAGGATCGGGACCGACGTCGCTCCCTATGCCCTCGACCCAATATTGCTGCGTGTTACCATTTGAGTAATCCGTGCCACCCCCAGAATAGCTGTAACAACCGATTCCCAAACGGCGATAGGTAGGGTGTTCAAAATCCGTTTAAAATCCGACGCATTTTTTCCCTAAGGTATTGAT
>OWIJ01000005.1_pt1 | contig 156209 bp, 112 predicted proteins | sample 1732821 | NCBI WGS metagenome assembly OWIJ01 (sample SAMN05065759, study PRJEB22554) | human gut metagenome | biome: ENVO:2100002; feature: ENVO:00000062; material: ENVO:00002003 | host: Homo sapiens | place: USA | reverse complement strand
ATACCCTTTTGTTTTAGGTAGTTACGTTATATTTTATTAACTTGCGAAACTTGAATAATTTATAAAATCGAATTTCATAAGGTTGTCTTTTTTAGGTGCAAAGTTATCTCGTTTCCAAAGAATGCACAATCCCTAAATTTGGGTATTTTAACGTCACTGCGTACTCAGTACCCCTCTAAAAAGTGATTTTAGGGTACGAGGCTTTGCTTGCCATTACATAATGGCAAGTATGGCTTCGAATTTTGAAATTCCGTTTTTCTTGGCAGTTTCGGCTATGGAATGAATCTTTGCAAAGATGTCTGCTCCATCATCTGTTCTGAAGCAACCGATTACTTTTTGCTTGACCTTTATTTTTCGAATGCCTCTCTCGCTCGCATTGTTGTCGTAAGGGACAGAGAAATCGGAAAGAAATGCAAACTAGTAGTCCTTTACCTTATATATGCCTTTCTTGAAAGTCTCGAAATCATCATGAAACTGGGCGCAGGGGGGGATTCTCCGTGGATTGCCCCAGCGCCCATAAAGTGCATTGCGGTTGTAAAAATACTACTTTTTCACGACTCCCCTGTGTACTGCAAATCAAAAACAAAGGATGCGGTTGTTGAAAATCAACTTGTTAGCAACGGAGGACACCCTAACAACTGATGAAAAAATGTATTGGGTGTCAAACTTGGGATAAGTTAAGACGATAGAAAGGGCTGGATTTCTCGTAATGGGAGGTCAGCCTTGTTTGTTGTGTATATTTACCGTTGTAAATCATCCGAAATTACGGATTATGGCTGCAAACTGCAGTGGGTAGTAGCGACTTGAATGGGGTTAAAATACCGGTAAGAGTATGGGGAAGTGTAGTGATAAGGGCTTTTGGTACTGCTACTGACTTTGTTAAATGGATACGGAGAATTAGTTAATAGTCCGTTAATTCATGCTAATCGACTTGGTTTCGGCTGAGCGGAAGGTTATCTTTGTATAGTAGCTTCGCCATAACTATTGAGGTCTCAGTCATCTTTGGATGAGAAGCGGAGCGGAGTGAAATGTTAAAATATAAAATATAATTCGGGTAATTGTCGATGAAAAACTTAAATTTTTTATCAACCTCCACAACTGGCGGTCGGATAATGTCGGTCTCGTATCGATCCCGTATCAATCCCGTATCGATCCCGTATCAATCCCGTATCATCCTCCTATCGTTCTCCTATCGTTCTCGCTTCCAGAAGCGGAAACAATACGGAAACTATACGGAAACGATATGTAACCGATCCTTGGAGGAAGGGAGGAAGAAGCGAGGACGATATTTGGTGGAAGCGTGGAGGAAGGATGCCCAAGATAGAAGCCGCTGTTTCTACCTGGAGCTGACTTGCTGTCGAAGAAAGGATGGTACGTTCCTAAGGGTGAGGGCAAGATGAAGGGTGGAGTATGCTGCTCAATGGAAAACGAAGGTCCGCCAGTGGGCCTCCTTGATGGGAAACCGACTGGCGGATCTTGGATGTGGAAGTCTTGGTGTGAAGCTCAAACGGGTCTAAGCCATTGGTGATCTTATCTCACCACGACCTTCTTGCCACCGACGACATAGATGCCGGCGGGAAGGCCCTTGAGGCTCTGGGCGTTTTTGCGCACCAGTTGTCCCGTGAGGGAGAAGATGTCGCAGGCCTTGCCACCGAAGAGAGTCTTGGCGGAGACGCCCTCGATGGCCGTGGAGGGCGTGATGGTCAGTTTTCCGTTGGTGTAGGAGAACTCGTAGTTGTTGGCGTCGCCACCTTCCACCACGATCTCATAGATACCCTCGGGTGAGGAGAGGTCGGCGGAGCAGGTGGCCTGCGGCTTCTCGCTGATCGCGCTCTCGTTGTCATCGTTTCTGAAACCCTCGTAGCGGATGGTGAAGACAGGGTTGGCCTCGCCTATACAGCGTGTGGCGTCCTCGGCGATGACCTCCAGGGGAGCGGGCTTGATGATGAGGTAGCCATCCTCAAACTCCGTGTCCTCGTCGGTGATGGTGCCGCGGCTGATCTTGATCTTGTAGCGGCCCACGCTGGAGGTGCGGTCGGCCTCGCAGGTCAGCTGAGGTGTACCCTCCACCTTCGTGCCGTTGATGGTGAAGGTCAATTCGGGATTCTCCTCACCATAGAGGCGGGAAAGGTTGCGGGCTTTGACGGTGGTGCCAAACTCCACGATGCTGGAGAAGTCCTTCCACTGTGCCAAGGAGCTATAGCGCGTCTTGCTGCCTGCTCGCACGGCGAGACGACAGGTCTCGGTGTTGGCGCCAACGAAGACATCCATGCCCAACTGCGGAATCTCCTTGGGGCGCACCTTGAGTTCCTCCATCGACCAGCAATAGCCGAAGGCTTCCTTGCCGATCTGCTTCACGTCGTGGCCGAGGGCGATCTTGCGCACCATGCTGCAGCCAGCAAAGGCGTAGTCGGCGATGGTGGTCACGCCGTCGGAGACCTGGAGGTCTTCACGCGTCAGCGGGATAACGGCCAAAAGTGTGGTCTTGTCCTTGTCATAGACCATGCTGCCCTCGACCGTGAAGTCGGCATCGGCGACAGGGGTGAGGTGGACGGTAGAAAGCTTGTTGCAATAGGCCCAGACGCCCTTGCCGAAGTGGCGGATGCCCGTGGCGGGGAAGTGGATCTCCTCCATGGAACAACCGTAGAACAGCTTTTCGGGCAGGGTATAGTCCTGAGTGATGGTGAGCTTCTGTCCCTTGTCGATGAGATAGTAGTCGTCGCCGGCCACAATCTGGGCGTCGCTCAGGTCGAGCATACGCATCTGTCCGTGGGTGCGGTTGCCATTTTCGTCGATGCCCGCCATCTCGCGGAGTGTGCGGAGGTCGGTGGCATTGATATGGCCCAGTACCCGTAGCGTGTCGTAGCTGAAGAATGACTCCTCGCTGACCAAGGATCGGAGCAGGCCCGGAGTGGAGACTTTCACCTCGCCGGAGACGCGGCTAATGGCGGGCTCGGGTGTGATATTGATGACGGCCTCCTGCATCTCGGAGAACTTATAGCCCAGCGGGTCGAGGATAGCTATCTCGTAGTAGCCGTCCTGGTCGCCACACCATCCCCAGTTGACGTGGACGAGTCCCTCGGCGTCGTAGCCATCGATGACGAAGGAGTGGCCTTCGCGCTGACGGGTGAAGCCGCCATAGACGATGGGCTGGTCTTTGCTCAGTTGCTCGTAGATGATATTCATCCAGCCCTGCGTGGTGTAGTCCTCGCGCTCCAGGTACTGCACGTCGGTCAGGCCGTAGTAGCGCTGGAGACCGCGGGCGAGGTTCTCGTGGAGTGCACCACTTCCTCCCTGGGCCGTAGAACCGTAATCCATGTCGGCAGCCACACCGAGGTCTCTCATCAGCAGAGCCACGGCCTCGCCCTCCTCGGGAGTGTAGCCTGCGTCGTAAACGTCGATCATGTTGCTCCAATCATAGATACTCTTTTCAAAATCTACGCTGATGGCTACACCCGAGGTCATCCCGTAGGGATAGTAGATGGTGTTGCTGCCCATGCCATGCTTGGGGCCCTTGTGATGGTAGAGCACCTGGGCGGTGGAGGTGGCTGCACAACCCGTGAGACATCGGCCTGTGCCGTTGGTGGCAATGGGGCAGAGATTGTTGAACGGCGCCTCCTGTCCCCACTTGGTGGTGAGCAGCATGGGCACGGCATCGGGGATGTTGGCAGTGCTGGGGCGGACCACGCGGCTGGCGCTCTTGCCTGCCTTCACCTTGGCCTGGGCGACCTCGCTGATGGCGGAGAGCCACCAGCGGAAATTCTCGTTCTGCGTCTTCTCGTCGTAGCAGGTGTCGGAATAGCCGAGTACGGCGGGCAGCAGATCGTCGTTGGCGATCACGGCAAATCCGCCATGGTCGTAGCCGTAGATGGTGTACTCCTCGTTGGCCACGAGTTGCTTCATGGGTGCGCCTGGGGCTTTCATTTTGCCCGGGAGGGCGCCTTTCTCCAGGGCGGTGGCGGCAGCTTGCATCTTTTGCTGCTGGCTGCGGGGTTTGGCGAGAATCGTGTATGGCAGGATCGAGGCCAAGCACAAGAGGGAACAAGTCCAAAGAGTTCTCTTGTTGCGCATAATCGATTTTTCTTTAAGTTTTGAGGTGGGGTCCTGCAAACGTCTGTCGCTTGCTGGGCAGCAGTTCGCAGGACCCCTCTCGTGATGAAATGAATGATAGAAAACTTGAGTCTTACTTCACGACGACCTTTTGGCCGTTGACGATATAGACACCCTTCTTCAGCGACTTGAGGTTCTTCACGCCCTTGGCCACGCGGATGCCGTCAGGAGAATAGACATCAAAGGCAGATTCGCCGAGTGTGAGGCCGTTGATACCGGTCACTGTATGGGTAAGGGTGGCCTCCGATTCCTCAGCGGCATAGACGGCAGTCACACCGTAGAGGTGCTTGTCGGCATCCTGCAGGATCTGCTTGTCGATGAAGCTGCGCACGTTGGCCTCAACGTTGCCGATCAACTGGCCATCGCGATAGATATTGTAGCCCTTCACCTCGCCTGCGCCACAGCTGTAGGTGATGTCGTCGATCATGAAGAAGAACGGGTTGTTCCACGTCGGCGTGTTGTGGTTGATGGCAAAGTACTTGGTGCCTGCTGGCAACTCAACCTTGATCTGCTCCCATGCGCCACTGGTGATGCTATAGGTCTCGCCCAACTTGACGAACGACTCGCGCTTGTCGTCGGTGGTGGAGTAAAGCACACTGAAGTTCTCCTCATGAATGGTTTGACCATCATTGTAGTTCTTCACCCAGAACGTGATTTCCTGCTCGTCGCCGGAGAGTGCGGGGCTGTAGAGCCAGTTGTTCTGCGATACGTCATAGCCTTCCCCGTTCACACGGTAGAGAGCGGCCAGGTACTTGTCGCCGTTGTGGGCCTTGAAGTCGGGCACCTGCTCGAGTTGTGTCTCCGTGAGCCAGCCGTTGGCTGGGTCGAAGAGCATGAAGCCGTAGTTGGAACCCTGGTTCGGGAACTTATACTTCTCGAAGACGCCACCCGTCGTGCCGGCATTGACAGCCTCAGAGGTGAAGTCGCCAAAGTTGTCCTGGCTCCATGACGTAGCGTTCTCGAAGCTCTCAGTCTTGGTCTCGGTGTCCGTGCTGACAGGCGTCCATGTGAGGCTCACGCCCTCCTCGGTGAGGACGGCCTCGGCGCTCTCGGGCTTCGGCTTCTCGCTCGTGAGGTACTTGACGTTGGTGGAGACGACATTGTCGTCCTCATTGAGGTCGTAGGCGTATTCCACCTCGGCCTTCAGTTCCACAGCCTCGTTTGGGTCGAGTTTATTGCTCTGGAAATCGAAGACCACGTCGGTGAATTCGTAGGTACCCAGCGTCTCGGTCATCTTCTTGGTCTCGACGAGCTCATCGTTGGCATAGAGTTTCACCTTGTAGTTATTGGCAGCGTTCTCGCCAAAGTTGTTCACGCGTACGCTCACCTTGGCCTTGCCACCCTTGAGCACTGTCTCGGGAGCCTCGATCTCAGCATTGAGGTCGTCGGTCTGCGTGTCGCGGATGAAGAGACGGTCGATGTAGAGGTCCTTGTAGGCTTCGGCCTGGACGGCGAAGTCGAAGGTGATGAAGGGCTCATTGGCCCACGGGCTGAGATCGATGCCAGAGGCGTGCCATTGGTCTGCCTCGAGGTTGGCATAGTCGATCACGCCAGCCACATGGCTCACGCCGTCGGGAGTCTCCACCTCGACGGTGATCTTGGCGTTGCTGCCCTCGGCGGCCTTGTGGTGGAACATCAGTTTGGGAGCATCAACGCCACCCAAACGGATCTTGCCCGAGCCGAGGTAGGCGATGTCCTCCTTGTTTTTTGACACGATGTAGAAGCTACCGCCGTCGTTATCGACAGAATTGGTAGAGAGCTCGAAGTCGGACTTGCCGGTGCCCCAAGAGGACCACAAGATGCCATAAAACTTATAGTTCTTCACGCTGGCAAAGAACGGAATCTCGTAAGGTTTGCCCTGGATGTAAGAAGGCAATGGGACGTAGGAACTTTCGCCATACGAATTCTTTGCTTTGACAAAGAGTGTCTTCACGGTCTGCTCTGCTCCGTCGTTGGGATTGACAGCGTAGTCAAAGAAGGTCTTGCCTGTGGTCTCGCCGACTGGGGTGTAAGTGGGCTTGAAGTCGGCTCCATCCGACTCGGCGAGGGTGTAAGTGATCTTCTCGGGGTTGAGATAGCCACCCAAGCGACCTCTTGCGGGTGCTTCCCAATTGAAGCGGATGGAGTTGTCTCGGGTTTCCGTGTTCTTTTTGACGGGAGCGACGGGAGCGTCCTCTCCCACATAGATGGCAACGGGGGTGCAATAGAAACTGGCGCCCTTGTCGTTGACAGCGGCCACGCTATAGACATTGATGCCGTTGGTGGCGGTGTTGTCTGTGAAGGTCACCTTGCTGCCCGGAGCAGCAGCAGGAATCTCGGCAACCACCTGGCCCGTGCGGCGGAGCTGGAAGCCCGTGATTTTGTCTAAGGTTTCGCCGTTGAGACGCTTCGTAGGAGCGGTGAACGTGATTTGGGTGGAGAGTGCGCCCTGTGGGTCGGCCTCGGCTTCAAGACCTGTCACCTGGTCGGGAGCGAAGAAATCTACGCCTGCAGTCATTACAACATCGTCAATCTTGACACCCATGGCCTCGGGCTTCACGGAAAGGGCATGGAAGCCGAGATAGATGGTCTCGTCCTTGTCGGCATCCAAAGTGAGGGTGACGGCCTCGAAGTCGGAACCCTTGATCATGGTTTGGGGCATCAGGGTCTTGGTCATTGCCTCTGGGGTAGGTGCAGTGCCATACTTCACCTCAAATTGCTCCTCATAGTACTTATATCTTCCTGAAAGACGGAAGGAAATCTTATACTGATGGTTAGCTTTGACGTGGAGGGCTGGAGAGACTAACCAGTCGTTGAAGGAATGTTTCTCCTCTCCGCGCAGTATTCTGGCGTAGCCGTCATTGTCGTTGAACATTCCAGGTTCCTCTATGCCCCAAGTGATACCGTCATTGTCGGCGTCGATCACTTTGAAGTAGGCCAAATCGGCCTCCGACTCAAAACCATTGGCGAAGGGCGGTGTGATAGGAGCACCGTAGGAAACGTAGTTGCTGACCATCTCCTCACCCATCGTGCCGTGGTTGTTTGGCGTGATACCGTAGCCATAGACGGCAGTCTCACCCTCGGGGAGTGTATCCTCAAACATAGTGCCCACATGGCCGGTCTTGATGACCTTGCCCTCAGGGTAGCGCTTGATGTCGTAGGTGAGTTCACCGACGTAGCCCTCGTTCTGGCCGCCTGCAGGAGCTTCCCATGTGACGGTAGCCTTGCCCGTATTGGTATCTACCGAGGTGTGGGCGTTGACGACGGGTTTCGGGGTGTCGAAGCCAGCATAGTAGCGGCTTGCAAACTTAGGACTGGGGCCTTCGCCGTTGCTGACAATGATGGTGATGGTGTTGTAGCCCTTGTTGAGCGTGACAGGTTGGGAGACAGCAGCACCCGGCTTGGTCCCGCCCTTGGCTATCTCTTCCTTGTCGTTGAGAATGGTGTAGGTAAGTTTGGAGTCGGTCAGGTTGCCACCAGCGAAGTTCTTGCTGGGTGCGGTAAACTGGATGTGGCCCGAAAGCGATCCGTCCACAAAGTCGAAATGCATTTGGTCGATGGCGGCAGGTGCGCCGTCGGCAGCCTTTGCCTTGGGAATAGTAAGAAGGGATATGATATTGTTGTTGGCAAAGTCGCCGATCTCCGTCAGCTGACCTGTTGCGAGATCGACAGTGTAGAGAGTGGATTTCTGATTGCTATCCACGCAATCCCAATAGAACGTGTTGGTAGTCTGGTCGATCTCACCACTTTGGTAGTAGAAACTGTCATCAGCCTTCTTCAGTTGTTTGCCCGTGGGGCCTACCAGAATTTCTTCGGCGGTGGAGGTGTCGATCTTATAGAGGTTGCCGTCCTCGGCAATACCATAGAGAACATTGTCGCTGGTAATACCCATGGCTACATAGCTATGGCGCAGGCGGCCAATGGTGGAGCGGGTGATGTTCTCGTAGTCGGCTATACCCAACTCGTTGTTCGAACCATTGCCATCGAGGAAGCAGCCATAGACCGTGCCGTCGGCAGCGACGGCTGTCTCACAAGCGATGAGGGAGTAGTCCTCGATTCGTTTTTCGACCTTCTTCTCCCAGGTGTTGGTATCATAATGGTAGAAGTAGATCATATCGGTGCCCCAGAAGTTTTGGTACATGACGAAGTAGAGGTTGTCCTCAATCCATGCGCCCGCACCCGTGGCACGGAAGAATTCATCCTGAAACTGCTTCTTGACGGAGATGGGAGCTTCGGTGCAGAAGGTGTATATACCATACTCGGGAGTCTCGGCTCCCCAAGTGGCATCATAGAGCACATTCCCCCAAAAAGTCATGGGCTTTGCGTCTTTGGCTCTTAATATAGGAACTTGGGGAGTCTGCTTTGTCTTGATGCCGGCCTCGATGTTGCGGTTGAGACGCACGAGGCTGTCTCTCTTCGCCATCTGAGGCACGAGTCTCTTGTGCAATAACGGGTGCTTGGCGATGTGTTCGTTCATCTTTGCCTGGCGCTCCGCGGGCGTCATCTTCTTAGAGACCCGGAGTTCGGTAGGAGGATTACTATCTTTAAGCCCTGATGGAGTTTTCTGGGCTTTGGCGTTGAGCGGCAGCAATAATACCGATGCTGCTACTCCAATGGCCATGAATGGGTTTTTGTTTTGCATAAGTTTTTTTAAAACCCACCAGTGGAACTACTTGCATGCTAAATGAATCCCACCGGCAGGCGATGTATTGGTTGATGAATTGACGCTGCAAAAGTAAGCAATAGGCCAATAGGGCGCAAATCGCCCTTCTCCACTTTCACGAAAATGGAGAGGAACGACCTAAAATGACACGATTTTAAAGCGTAAAAAAGATCAGATTTTTGTACAAAATAAACCGATTTTTCGATGGAATCGGCAAAAATGGTAGATTTAGGTGACTAAAACGAAGAAGCGGGAGAAAGTTATGCTCCCGTTTCTTTGTTGCGTCGGTCCTCGGCGACAAACTTCTGATAGACGGAGGGGGTGAGGCCCGTACACTTGCGAAACTGCTTGACGAAAGTGGTCTGCGATTTGTAGCCGACGCTCTGTCCGATGGCGGCAATGGTGAGTTGCGCATACTTTGCATTATTGGTTGTCAGACGCTCGCAGGCCTTCTTGATACGGTAGTCGTTGAGCACCTCGGTGAACGACTTGCCGAAGTGGTCGTTGACGACCATGGAGACGTAGCGCTCGTTGGAATCGATGAGTTTAGCGAGGGTAGCGACGGTGAACTCTGGCTGGCAGTATTCGTCGGTCTCCTCCATCACTCTCCGTATGCCGTCGAGCAGCAGCTGTTTTTGGTCTTCCTTGAGAAGGTTGGTGGCGCGTGGGACTTTCTTCTCTCCCGTCTCCACGTGACTGCGGTTGATGTCGTAGAGTTTGCGGTAGCTGGCCTCCAAATCACGTTCTTGGCGCACCACATAGAAGAGGAGCATGGAGACAAGGACTATGGCGAGGATGCTCACGAGGAAGAGCAACTGGTAGAGGCGGGCGTTTTGGCGGTGTATCTCTTCCTCTTGGTGGAGGCGCGTGATCTCCTTGTCGGTCTTATCGACTTCGTACATGAACTGCTGGTTCTTCACGACGTTGAACCGCTGCGAGTTGTAGATGGAGTCCATGAGACTGAGGTATTGCCTCTCATACTGCTGAGCGAGCGTGGCATTGCCCGTCTTGCGCTGTATCTGGGCCATGTCGCGCAGGGTCTCGGGGATGTAGTGGAGCATCTTCTCTCGCTCCGCATGATCGATGCAGAGGCTGATATAGTGCTTGGCCTGATCTATGTCGCCTAAGTTTTGGTAGTTGGAGTAGAGTTCGGCGTAGGCTGAGCAGATATAGGTAGGGGGCAGTTTGTTTCGGGTGCAGAAATCGGCGAGGTTGACCAGAATCTTGTTAGACTCGGCGTAGCGTGCCTCTTGTGAGGCCATCAAGGCGGTGGAGAACGAGAGAAAGAACTGGTCGATGGGGAGGTTGGGGCGAGGGGCGGCAAACAAGAGCTGGCGGTATTTCTTTGCGCCTTCGAGGTCTTTGCGGTTGATGCATACGCCAAAGAGGTTGGCCAGGATCCTGAACGTGAGTTCGTTGTCGTTCTTCGGACGGATCTGATAGGCTTTCTTGTAATAATCGAAGCCTTTGCCATAGTCCTTGAACATACAATAGACGTTGCCGATGTTCTTGTAGATCAAGGGCAGATGGGCCTTGGAGGCAGAAGTCTCGCTGAGTTTCAGACCCTCCTGGTAGTTTTCCAGGGCGTTGATATAGTTGCCGCGGGCGTAAAAGATGTCGCCCACCTTGAGGTTGGCGAGCGAACAGTCGGTCAGTTCCTCGTCGGTCATGCGGTCGTTGGTGCGAGAGCAGACGAGCATGTACATCACCAGGGCCTTGTCCTCCTCCTTGTTTTGCAAGAACTGGTCGCCCTTGGAGAGGATCTTTTCCGACGGCCATCCCCTCACTTGGCGAATGAGGGGTGTGTACTTACTGTGGCTGGAGGCCAGCGACGTAAGCGAATGGATAAATAGTATGAGGACCAGCAGCGTCCTGCCAATATGATTTTTCATTTTGTATCGTCTTGTGAAGTGGGGCCTTGGGGCGGATGAAGCTGCCTGGCCTTCGCTGTGTAAGTGTTCTGATTTCGCCACATCGGGCAGGAGTGGCGCAACCTGTGTACAAAGTTAGCATTTTTTAGTCAAAAAAGAGCCCTTGCGGAAATAAAATCCCCATTATTTAGTATAGGAATCAATTATTTTTTATACCTTTGTACGCGAATATGGACACGGCGTTGCGTTGGTCCTTTCACAGGGTAACATCAACAAGATAGCAGCCTGTCTTTTGATAAGTGAACGGTATAAATATTATCAATACAAAACATTAATAATTCTATTATGATTTATTCATCGGAAGTAAAGAACATGTGCGTTGTGGCCAAAGGCCCCAACCATGGACCTGCTCCCATTCCTGAGGAGGGAAAGTGGGTTTATGCCAAGGAGATCGCTGATATTTCGGGTTACACCCACGGTGTGGGATGGTGCGCTCCCCAGCAGGGAGCCTGCAAGCTGTCTCTCAACGTGAAGGACGGCATCATCCAGGAGGCGCTCGTGGAGACCATCGGTTGCACGGGTATGACCCACTCTGCCGCCATGGCATCCGAGATTCTTCCGGGTAAGACAATCCTTGAGGCACTGAACACCGACCTCGTCTGCGACGCCATCAACACGGCTATGCGCGAGCTCTTCCTCCAGATTGTCTATGGACGCACGCAGAGCGCTTTCTCTGAGGGCGGTCTGACCATCGGTGCCGGTCTTGAGGACCTGGGTAAGGGTCTCCGTTCACAGACGGGTACGCTCTATGGCACGGTGGCTAAGGGTACGCGCTACTTGGAGCTGACCGAGGGCTACATCACACGCCAGTTCCTCGACAAGGACAATCAGGTCTGCGGCTACGAGTATGTTCACCTCGGCAAAATGATGGAGGCCATCAAGAACGGTATGGACGCCAACGAGGCTGTGAAGAAGTTCACGGGCAGCTACGGTCGTACCACTGCCGAGCAGGGTGTTGTTAAAGCGATTGATCCACGTAAAGAATAATAAGGAGAAACATAATTATGATTAGAAAGGTAAGTTACGAAAGTCAGGAGCGTCGTGAGGCGCAGGTTCTTGCAGCTCTCAACGCCGAGGGCATCAAGAGCGTAGAGGAGGCTAATCAGATCTGCGACGAGGCAGGTGTTGATCCTTATCTGATGTGTGAGGAGACGCAGCGTATCTGCTTCGAGAACGCCAAGTGGGCCTATGTCTGCGGTGCTGCTATTGCCATCAAGCGTGGATGCAAGACTGCTGCCGACTGCGCAGAGGCTATCGGTGTGGGTCTGCAGGCATTCTGCATCCCTGGTTCTGTGGCCGACGACCGCAAGGTGGGTCTGGGTCACGGCAACTTGGCTGCCCGTCTGCTCCGCGAGGAGACGAAGTGCTTCGCCTTCTTGGCTGGTCACGAGTCGTTTGCTGCTGCCGAAGGTGCCATCAAGATTGCTGAGATGGCCAACAAGGTGCGCAAGAATCCGCTCCGCGTTATCCTCAACGGTTTGGGCAAGGATGCTGCCATGATCATCAGCCGTATCAACGGCTTCACCTATGTGAAGACGGAGTTCGACTACTATACGGGCGAGCTGAAGGTCGTGGATCGCACGGCTTACTCTGATGGTCCTCGTGCCAAGGTCAACTGCTACGGTGCTAACGACGTACGCGAGGGTGTGGCTATCAACTGGAGCGAGGATGTCGATGTGTCTATCACTGGCAACTCCACCAACCCGACCCGCTTCCAGCACCCGGTAGCTGGTACGTACAAGAAGGAGCGCACCCTCGCTGGTAAGCCCTACTTCTCAGTGGCTTCTGGTGGTGGTACGGGCCGCACGCTCCACCCGGACAACATGGCTGCTGGTCCTGCTTCCTACGGTATGACCGACACCATGGGTCGTATGCACTCCGACGCTCAGTTTGCAGGTTCTTCTTCAGTGCCTGCTCACGTCGAGATGATGGGCTTCCTGGGTATGGGCAACAACCCGATGGTAGGTGCTACGGTGGCTATCGCCGTCGCCCTCGATCTCGCTTTGAACAAGAAGTAATCTCGCTTGGAGCAAGAACTAAGGCTTGCTTATTGCAAGAAATAAACTAAAAAAGAAAGGCTGGTTTCCAAAAGGAGCCAGCCTTTCTTTTTGCAAGCGATCCTTCCTGGCCCTTGTGTTTTGCTCGAGTCAATGGAGAATGGCTTGCTGGCGTGCTCTAGGAAGGCCTATTGGCAAGAAGCCCCGACGGTACAGGAGTTTGTACAGTCGGGGCTTCTCGTGCTGGTAGAGCGGGTGTGGGCGGTCGTTAGTCTATGTTTGGTTCTGGCTCGTGCTGCTTCACGCCCATGCGCGCCTCAACGACATTGACCACATAGTCGCCCAGGTGCTCACACTCGTTGATGAGGTCCATATACATCGTGCCACTGGCATAGGAGTACTTATGCTCATTGACATCGTTGATGTTCTGGTTCTTCAGTTGGTTGCGGTAGTTGTTGATCTCGTTCTCGATGTTGAAAGAACGGTTGACGTCCACGCTGCCGCGGTGGGCCACCAGAATCTGTGTCATCTGCTCCAGCGCATCGTCGGTCAGTTCAAACATCTGGTGGAGATGGTTGTACTGATCCTCGGTAAACTCATCTTTGCCCGAACGCTTTCTGCTGATGATGCGTGCCATGTTGTAGCAGGCGTCACCGATAGACTCCAGTTCTGAGATCTCGCGCAGCATGGCTCGCACCTTCTCCTTGGTGTCATCGCTCAGATGGGCGTCGCTCACCTGGTCGAGATATTTGGCAATCTCTATCTCCATGTTGTCGGAAATGCCCTCGTATTTCTCGATGCGCGAATAGAGTTTGACGAAGGCCTCGCCATCTTGCTCCCCAAGCAACTCGCGCACCATTCCAAACATTCTATGGATGCGCCCAGAGAAGGAGTGGATTTCCTTGGAGGCTTCCAGTACGGCAAATTCTGGGGTTTTCATGATGCCAGCCTGGATGAAGCGCAGGCGGAAGTCCTCCTCGTCTTGCTTGGCCTTGGGTTTGATGATCAGGCAGACGATACGCTCTATCTGGGGTATGAACCAGATGAGCAGGAAGGTGTTGGTGACATTGAAGCAGGTGTGGAACGCTGCCAGCACAATCGGAAGGAGGACTGCCTTCTGTGTCTGAGAGGTACCAGCGCCCGTTGGATCGTAGCCTACCAAAGAACAGACCGCATCGACAAAGGGATAGAAAAGGCAGAGCACCCAGACCACGCCAAAGACGTTGAACACCAGGTGGGCCAGGGCCGCCCTTCGGGCTTGTGTGTTGGCTCCCAGCGCCGCGAGGTTGGCCGTGGCCGTCGTGCCGATATTCTCACCCAGCACAAGGGCAATGCCAAAGTAGATCGGAAGGACGCCCGTGGAGCACAGCAGGATGGTGATGGCCATGACAGCTGCGCTGCTCTGCACGATGCAGGTGATGAGGGTGCCAATGAGCACGAAGACCACTATGTTGAAATGGCTATGGGTGTCAAAGGAGGAGAAGAAGTGGATGGCGTCAGGATTGTGTTCCAAATCAAGTTCTTTGCCAGCTGCCGATAGCAGGACAAGGGCAAAGAACAGAAACGCAATGCCAAAGAGAAAATCGCCGATGAAGCGCCGTCGCTTCGAATAGATGAGCATGATGCCGATGAAGAAGGCCGGAAAGACGACCATGGTCAGATCGACGTTGAAGCCAAGCGACATGATCCACGCCGTGAGCGTGGTGCCGATGTTCGCACCCATAATGACGGAGATGGCTTGGGCAAGGGTCAATAGACCGGCATTGACAAAGCTCACCGTCATGACGGTGGTGGCGGAAGAGGACTGGACGGCACAGGTGACAAACATTCCCGTGAGCATTCCTGTGAAGCGGTTGGTGGTCATTGCTCCCAAGATGTGGCGCAGTTGAGAGCCGGCCATCTTCTGGAGCGCCTCACTCATAACCTTCATGCCATAGATAAGCAGGGCCAACGCGCCCAAAACTTTCATGAAGATGATCAGATAGTCGCTGGTGTGCATATTGTGTGATGTTGTTGTGATGATATCATCAATAGGAGCTGGTACACATTGACTGTTTCAATTCCGTTGCAAAATTACAAAAAAAGACTCGTTTTCCATCATGTCGTGCTTCTTTTTTGTTGGCAAAAGGTCATAAAAAGGCCAATGGTGCAATAATTCGGTGCAGATTTCGTTATCTAAAGGCAGTTATTTAAAAATTCAAAGATATGAAGCTACAAAGATTGAAGTCTGTTCTTTTCTCTGTTTTCGCCGTTGTGACGGTTTGTCTGTTGGGCAGCTGCCACCGTGCGACCCCGCGTTGGACCTATAGCTATTTCCATCGGGAGGCCAACGTGAAGCGGATCTGCGACACGATGGCAGGCACTTACGATATGTGCTACTTTCGCATCTACCGCACTGACCTGCGTGGTGGGCAGGATGTCGTCAAGGATAGTGTGATACGGGCCATGCTACCCGATTCTGCTGCGCCGCTGCAATACGTCGTAGGTGGCTATGGGGACCAGCGCATTACCATCCCCAATTTCCCCATCAGCCTCGTGGCGCCCTGTCTGAAGGATACGGCTCTGGCGCGTGCTGTTGCTTCTGCGCCGCTGCAGAACCTGTTGGTCAGATATGGGTTGTCCGGAGGAGGCCTTTCGGACAAGGAGTCGGAGGGTTATGTGCGCCTTGCACCTGAGCCTCTGTCGCTGTCGCTCAATGTTGGTGGCAAACAATGCGTCGTGGAGTTTGACTTTGAGTGCAATTTCTTTATCGGTATCGATGGTGAAAATCCCACTACGCTGAAGGTCTCCCTGCTGCAATTTTCCCTCGACGACGTGAAGATCTTGGGAGGCAGCAATCAGGACTTTGGCGACGGTTGGTCGAACGGACCGACGTTTGATATCTATATTAACGGTGAACGAGTTGACCAGGCTGGTCAGCCCGTGCGCCGTAGATAAGGATTACATCTAAAGATAAAGTATAGAAAACCTAAGATAATGCGTATGGCTACTCATCCTCTCTGGAACGATGACTACTGGCTGCTCGTGTTGCAACTCTACCTGAAGCGTCCTACGGGCGTGAAGGCTGTGTATGCGCGTGAGGCTGTTGACCTTGCTGTGGAACTTCATCTTCCGCCACAATTCATCCATCAGCAGTTGCAAGAGATGGACCGTCGTGACCGCCTGGTGCTACAACTGGTCTGGAAAACTTACGCCCAGAAGCCGCGTCGGCTTGCAAAAGACATTACGCGGCTGCGGAAGATGAAGGGGTTCGGTTGTGAGCAGGCTTTCTACGAGGGGGTGGAGGTGCGCAACACGTTTGAGGACTTCTTTCTGCCATTGACCGAAGACCATGAATTGAAGCCTGTCATGCTGGTCCTCATCCTCGATCTCTACTTCCGGCTTGTGCCCCATACCATGGTGGTGGACACGCCCGAGGTGGCAGAACTGGCTCGTCTGATGAAACTGAAGCCCGAGAAGGTGGTGCAGGTGCTGGAGACCTTCCAAGCCTGCGACCCTTACTTGATGCGCACCACCGAGGCTTCCCTTCCGCTTTTGGCTCCGTGTCAGCAGGTGTGGAACCGCTACGCCAATGGTCAACCCACACTATTGGAGGAGCAGGCAGAGGCGTTTCGTGCCTATTTTGAGTGAAATGTTGTGTTGCAGTACAATACAAGCGCAATATAACTCACTACGCTTCAACAATCACCATACAACAAACGACGATATAATAAGTGGCAATACAACAAAAGGATTCCTCTCTTCGGAAAGGAATCCTTTTGTATGTTGTCCTAAGCGGATTCGAACCACTACAAACAGAACCAAAACCTGTTGTGCTACCATTACACCATAGGACAAAATCCAGGTGCAAAGTTACGGAGATTTTCTTATATTGCAAAATTTTGTGGTCAAAAATGCAATAGATGGCTCCATCTTTTGCCCCTCGGAATCATTTTCAGAACATCTTGATCACGCGGCGTAGTCCTGCTACGAGCGTATCGACCTCCTCTCGCGTGTTGTAGAAGGAGAACGACGCGCGCACGGTGCCGAGTATGCCGAGACGGTCCATGAGGGGTTGGGCGCAATGGTGGCCTGTGCGCACGGCAATGCCCAGTTGGTCGAGGAGCGTGCCGAGGTCGGCATGGTGGATGTCGGCGACGTTGAAGGAGATGACGGCGTCAGCCTCTATGTCTTTGCCGTGGCCATAGATGTGCATTCCTTCGATCTGACGGAGCTGCTGCAGGGCGTAGTCGGTGAGATCGTGCTCATACGCCTGAATGTTCTCCATGCCAATGGCTGAGACGTAGTCGAGAGCCTTGGCAAGTCCGTTGGTGGCGATGTAGTCAGGCGTTCCAGCCTCAAACTTCAGTGGCGGGCGTTCGAAGGTGGTGTGGTCGAAGCTTACGCGCTCGATCATCTCGCCACCCCCTTGGTATGGCGGCAGTCTGTCGAGCCACTCCTCCTTGCCGTAGAGTACGCCTACGCCCGTGGGCGCATAGACCTTGTGGCCGCTGAAAGCGAGGAATTCACAATCCAAGTCCTGCACATCGACCCTCATGTGAGGGATGCTCTGCGCGCCATCGATCATCACGGGCACTCCGTGGCTGTGGGCGATGCGGATGATCTCCTTGACGGGATTGACCGTGCCCAGGACGTTGCTGACGTGCATGACGCTGACGAGCTTTGTCTTCTCGCTAAACAACTTTTCGTACTCGTCGAGGAGCAGCGCACCGTCGTCGCTCATGGGAATGACCCGCAGGCGGATGTTCTTGCGTTGCTGCTGCAGTTGCCAGGGGACAATGTTGGAATGGTGCTCCATCGTGCTCACGATGACCTCGTCGCCCTCCTCCATGCAGCCCTCCACGAAGGACGAAGCTACGAGGTTCAGGCTCTCCGTTGTGCCCCGCGTAAAAACGATCTCGGTGGTGGAACGGGCGTTGACGAACTTCCTGACCGTCTCGCGGGCCGCCTCGTGGAGGTCGGTGGCCTGCTGTGAGAGCCAGTGGACACCACGGTGGACGTTGGCATTGACGTTCAAATACTCGTCGCGCATGGCATCAAGCACGCAGAGCGGCTTCTGGGTCGTGGCACCGTTGTCGAGATAGACCAGCGGGCGGCCGTAGATCTCACGGCTGAGAATGGGGAAGTCTTTCCTTATTTTTTCTATATCCAACATGGCTTTACGCTTCTTGCTTTTGATGAATGAATCCTGCCGGTCCTACTGGCACATTTTGCAGCCTACACATTTGCTCAGTTCGCCACGGAAACGCTTTTCCACCAGGTAGTGGAGACGGTCGCGCAGTGGTTCGAGGTCCATCTTGTCGATGACCTCGTTGATGAAGGCAAACTCCAGGAGCAGTTTGGCCTCCTTCTGGCTGATGCCGCGCTGCTGCATATAGAAGAGCGCAGCGTCGTTGAGTTGTCCTATCGTGGATCCGTGCGCACATTTCACGTCGTCGGCATAGATTTCCAGCATCGGCTGTGTGTACATCCTTGCCGTCTTCGTGGCCACGAGATTCTGGTTGGTCTCCTGCGAGGTGGTCTTCTGTGCTCCGTGGCGTACGAGGACGCGTCCAGCGAAAGCACCCACCGCCTCGTCGTCGAGCACATACTTATAGAGCTCGTTGCTCGTGCAGTGAGGCACCTGGTGGTCGATGAGCGTATTGTTGTCCACGTGCTGTTTCCTGTCCGCGATGACGCAGCCACTGCAATAGCACTCCGCGCCCTCTCCCTTGAACACCAGGTCGAGGCGGTTGCGCGTCACGCCGTTGTGGAGCGTGATCACATTGTGGTTGACCCTACTGTCGCGCTGCTGCTCTATATAGACGTTGCTCACGCGATGGTTCTTGTAGTGGGTCTCCTCCATGCAGTAGAGGTCGAGCGATGCGTTGTCGCCGACATAGGCCTCGATGACCTGTGTGGCGAGGAAGTCGTGGTCGTCGGCGGTATGGTCGCAGAACAGGAATTTAGCCTTGGCACCCTCCTCCATCACGATGAGCACGCGTCGGTTGACCATCATGCTCACGTCGGCGCGCAGGATGTTGATGATCTGCACGCACTTTTCCATCTGCACGTTTTTCGGCACATAGACGAAGAGGCCGTCCTGGGCCAGCATCGTGTTGAGCGCCGTGATGGCGTCCTCCTCCGTCTTGGCGATGCGCGCATAGTAACGAGCGATGAGTTCGGGATGCTCCTCGGCCGCCTTTCTCAGCGATCCGATGACGACTCCCTCCTCGGGCTGCACGTTGGGCAGGCGCTTCTCATAGAACGCATCGTTGACGACAAAATAGAGCAGCGTGCTCAGGTTGGGCACGTCGCAGCGGAAGGCCGCATAGGGATCGACAGGAAACTCAATGCGATTGATGTTCAGACCGTAGTTGGGAGCGAAGATCTTCTCCATGTCGGTGTACTTATATCGCTCCACCTTCCTTGTCGGGAAGCCCTGGCGGCGGAAGTCTTCGAAGGCGCGGTCGCGGACGGCGTTCATCACCTCTGCGCTATGCTCCTTGATGGCTTCCGAGGCCTCGGTGTATAGGTCTATGTATTGCTTTTCTGCTTCGGTCATCCTTGGGTCTCCTCTCCTTTCACTTCCTCCTTGATCCAGTCGTAGCCGAGCTTTTCAATTTCCTTCGCCAGCTCCGGACCAGCAGTCTTGACGATGCGGCCCTGCCAGAGGACGTGGACCACGTCGGGCTTGATCATGTCCAGCAGTCGCTCATAGTGGGTGATGACGATGGCGGAAGTCTCTGCCGAGTGCATCTTGTTCACGCCATTGGCGACGATGCGCATGGCATCGACATCCAGTCCAGAGTCGGTCTCGTCGAGGATGCTGAGTTTCGGTTCGAGCATGGCCATCTGGAAGATCTCGTTGCGCTTCTTCTCGCCACCGGAGAATCCCTCGTTGACGGATCGGTGGGCGAGTTTCGGGTCGAGTTCTACGATCTGGCGCTTCTCGCGCATGAGTTTCATGAAGTCGGCAGCCTTCAGCGGCTCCTTGCCCTCATACGCGCGCTTGGCGTTGATGGCCGCCTTCATGAAGTTGGTCATGCTCACGCCCGGAATCTCCACGGGGTACTGGAAAGAGAGAAACAGACCTTCGCGGGCGCGGTCCTCGGGCTTCATCTCCAGCAGGTTCTTGCCGTTGAAGAAAGCCGTTCCCTCGGTGACGGTGTAGAGCGGGTTGCCCGTCAGCACCGCGCTGAGGGTCGATTTTCCCGACCCGTTGGGTCCCATGATGGCGTGGATCTCACCGTCTCTGACCGTGAGGTTGACGCCTTTCAATATCTCTTTGCCTGCGATGGTGGCGTGCAGGTTTTTTACCTCAAGCATATCTATAAGGATTTGGTTGTCGTTTGATAGTTATAACAGGAAGATGTTGATGAAGTCCTCGATGAGGTCGCCGAGAATCCGCCCTTTCTTGTAGCGGTCTCTGTCGCGCCATTCGTCCTCCTGCTCGAAGAGCGAGGGTGGGTCTGGTACCCAGAAGGGCCCCACCTTGAAATGGCTCACGTCCACTTTCCGTTTGGTCTTTGCGCCGTGGAGCATGATCGACGGTGCGGTTATGGTGTCGCGCTCTACCTCCAGCTTGATGAGATACTGGCGGTAGGGCTGCGGCGTCCAGCGTGGGACGGGTGTTGAAGCCGCCGACGGCAGCAGGGCTGTCAGCAGCAGGGTGGCCGCAAGGGCCGGTCCCATGATCATCTTTCTTCTCATTGTTCCTCCTTCTTTTGTTGGTCTTGCGGCGTTGTGGCCTGTGGAAGCGTTATCCTACCGTGCCCTCCAGCGAGACGCTGAGCAACTTCTGTGCCTCGACGGCAAACTCCATCGGCAGTTTGTTGAGCACCTCCTTGGCGTAGCCGTTGACGATGAGTCCCACGGCCTCCTCCATCGGGATGCCCCGCTGGTTGCAGTAGAAGAGCTGGTCCTCCGAGATCTTGGACGTGGTCGCCTCGTGCTCGAATACTGCGGTGTCGTTGCGGGCGTCCATGTAGGGGAACGTATGCGCTCCGCAGTCGCTGCCGAGCAGCAGCGAGTCGCAGCTGGAGTAGTTGCGCGCATTGTCGGCGTTGGCCGTAGCCATGACGAGGCCGCGGTAGCTGTTTTGGCTGTGTCCGGCGGAAATGCCCTTGGAGATGATGGTAGAACGCGTGTTCTTGCCGATGTGGATCATCTTTGTGCCCGTGTCTGCCTCCTGGTAGTTGTTGGTCACGGCCACGCTGTAGAACTCTGCTACGGAGTCGTTGCCGCGCAGCAGACACGAGGGATATTTCCACGTGATGGCCGAACCCGTCTCCACCTGTGTCCAGGAGAGTTTGGAGTGGTCGCCGCGCAGGTCGCCACGCTTCGTCACGAGATTGAGCACGCCGCCCCGTCCGTGTTCGTCGCCTGGATACCAGTTTTGGACGGTGGAGTATTTCACCTCGGCCCGGTCCATGACGATGATCTCGACGATGGCCGCATGGAGCTGGTTCTCGTCGCGCATTGGGGCCGTGCAGCCCTCCAGGTAGGAGACGTAGGAGTCGTCGTCGGCCACGATGAGCGTGCGTTCAAACTGTCCCGTGTTGCGGGCGTTGATGCGGAAATAGCTGCTCAGTTCCATCGGGCAGCGTACACCCTTGGGGATATAGACGAAGGATCCGTCGGAGAACACCGCCGAGTTGAGCGCGGCAAAGAAGTTGTCGCCGTAGGGGACGACCGTGCCCAGATACTGCCTGACGAGGTCCGGGTGGGTCTGTATGGCCTCGCCGATGGAGCAGAAGATCACGCCCTTCTCCCGCAGTTTCTCCTTGAATGTGGTCTTGACCGACACGGAGTCCATGATGGCATCGACCGCCGTTCCGCTCAGTGCGAGTCGCTCCTCCAGGGGAATGCCCAGTTTGTCGAAAGTCTTCTCCAGTTCGGGGTCTATCTCCTTGTTCTGCGGCTTCTTCGCCAGCGGGTCTGCGTAGTAGGAGATGGCCTGGTAGTCGATGGGCGGGATGTGCACATGTCCCCATGTGGGCTGCTTGAGCGTCTGCCAATGGCGGAAGGCGCGCAGGCGAAACTCCAGCATCCACTCGGGCTCGTGCTTCTTTTGTGAGATCAGGCGCACGATGTCCTCGTTGAGACCCACGGGGATGATGTCGGTCTCCACGTCGGTGGTGAAGCCGTACTCATATTTCTTGTCGGCTATCTCCCGCACCAGTGCGTTCTTCTCTTCTTTTATTTCTTCCATTGTTTGAATGGTTCTGCTTTGAAAAACAGGCCGCAAGCGGCGCGCCGTCCTTTTGTGGGCGGCTGCCGTTGTGGCCATATTTTAATAAGGTAGGGGGCAGGCGGCTGCCGAGGGGCGGGCCGTAGGCAGTAGCCACGGCCGTTGAGTCCCCGCAGTCGGCTTAGAGCTTCTGCTCCACCTCGATCTCGGTGAAGGTCTCCAGGATGTCTCCCGCCTCGATGTCGTTGTAGTTGACGAGCGAGATACCACACTCCAGACCCGTTGCCACCTCCTTGGCGTCGTCCTTGTAGCGCTTGAGCGCGCTGATGGCGGCGGTGTGGATGACGATACCGTCGCGGATGACGTGTGCCTTGTCCTTGTTGTGCACCTTGCCTTCGGTGACGAGACCACCGGCCACGGTGCCCACCTTGCTGATCTTGAAGACCTGGCGCACCTCCACCTGGCCCGTGACGACTTCTTTCTTGACCTTGTCGAGCATGCCGACCATGGCACTCTTGATGTCGTCGAGCGCATCGTAGATGATGGAGTAGGTGTTGATCTCCACGCCTTCGCGGTCAGCCAGTTTGCGCGCGTCGGCAGACGGGCGCACCTGGAAGCCGACGATGACGGCGTCGGAAGCCGAGGCGAGCATGACGTCGTTCTCGGAGATCTGTCCCACGGCCTTGCTGATGACGTTGACCTGCACCTTCTCCGTCGAGAGCTTGAGGAAAGAGTCGGCCAGTGCTTCCACCGATCCGTTGGTGTCGCCCTTGACGATGATGTTGAGCTCGTGGAACTCTCCGCGAGCGATGCGGTGGGAAATGTCGCCCAGCGTGAGGCGCTTCTGCGTGCGGAGACCCTGCTCGCGCTGCAGCTGCTCGCGCTTGTTGGCAATCTCGCGGGCCTCCTGCTCCGTCTCGAGCACGTGGAACGTGTCGCCAGCCGTGGGCGCGCCGTTGAGTCCGAGGACGATACAGGGATCGGCGGGGCCGGCCTTCTCAATGCGCTGGTTGCGCTCGTTGAAGAGAGCCTTGACCTTGCCCCATGAGGTGCCGGCGATCACAATGTCGCCCGTCTTCAGCGTGCCGTTGCTCACGAGCACCGTCGAGACGAAGCCGCGACCCTTGTCGAGCGACGACTCGATGACCGTACCCGTGGCCTTGCGGTTGGGGTTGGCCTTCAGTTCGAGCAGGTCGGCCTCCAGGAGCACTTTGTCCATGAGCTCGTCCACGCCGATGCCCTTCTTGGCACTGATCTCCTGACACTGGTACTTGCCGCCCCACTCCTCCACCAGGAGGTTCATGTTGGCCAGGTCCTCGCGTATCTTGTCGGGGTTGGCTCCCGGCTTGTCTATCTTGTTGATGGCAAAGACCATCGGTACGCCGGCGGCCTGTGCGTGGGCGATGGCCTCCTTGGTGGTAGGCATCACTGAGTCGTCGGCGGCAATGATGATGATGGCGATATCCGTCACCTGCGCACCACGGGCACGCATGGCGGTGAAGGCCTCGTGGCCCGGCGTGTCGAGGAAGGTCACCTTGCTGCCGTTCTTCAGCGTCACGCTATAGGCACCGATGTGCTGGGTGATGCCACCGGCCTCGCCGGCGATGACGTTGGTGTTGCGGATGTGGTCGAGCAGCGAGGTCTTACCATGATCGACGTGGCCCATGACCGTGACGATCGGGGCGCGCGGCACGAGATCGTTCTCGTCGTCGGCCTCCTCGCTGACAGCCTCCTGCACCTCGGCGCTGACATACTCCGTGGAGAATCCGAACTCGTCGGCCACGAGGTTGATGGTCTCGGCGTCGAGACGCTGGTTGATGGAGACCATGATGCCCACCGACATGAGTGTGGAGATGACTTTCGTCACCGGCACATCCATCATCGTGGCCAGCTCCGATACGGTCACAAACTCCGTCAGTTTCAGCGTCTTGCTCTGCTTGCGCTCGGCGCGTGCCTCCTGGTTGAGCTTCTCCTGGGCAGCGTCGCGCTTCTCCTTGCGGTATTTGGCACCCTTCTTGTTTTGGGTCTTCGAGGTGAGGCGTGCCAAGGTCTCCTTGACCTGGCGTGCTACGGCCTCGTCATCGACCTCCAGCGGTTTGTTGCTGCGTCCGCGGTTCTTCTTGCGCTTTCCGCCACCGTCGGCTTGGCCCTGCTGCTGCGCCTGGCCCTGCTTCTTGCCCTGCTGGGCGGGCTGCTGGTTGGCAGCGGCATTGATATCGACGCGCTCCTTGTTGATGCGTACGCGCTTCTTCTTGCCCTGTCCGTTTTTCTCCTCGCGCTCCTTGCGTCGCTCCTCCTTGCTCTTCTTCTTCGGGCGCGTGTTTTGGTTGATGGTGCTGAGGTCGAGTTTGCCGAGCACGTTGAGTTTCGGCTGGTTGAGCAGCTTCTTCTCGTTCTGCGTCTGGAAGGGTGCGCCGCCCTCTGTCGTGGCGGGCTCCTGCTCCTTGCCCTCCTTTTGGGCGGTCTCAGTCTGGGCTGCCGCTGCGGGCTGTGGCTTCTCGCTCTTGGCGGGCTTGGCGGGTTTCTGCTCCGTCTCCACGGCCTTGGCTGCGGGCTTGGCCTGCTCCTTGTTTTCCTTCTGAGCGTTCTCCTTCTGGGCCGCGGGCTTCTGTGCCACCTCCTTGTGGGCCGTCTCCTTCGGCTGCTCCTTCACGGCCGGCTTCTCGGCCTTCGGTTCTGCCTTGTGCTGGGGTGCTGCCTCCTTCTGTGCGGGCTTCGGCTGCTCCTGCTTGGACTGCTGTGGCTCCTGCTTGCGTACGGGCTTCTCCTCCTTGGCCTTGGGCTGGTCTGCCTTCGGCTTCTGGTCGGTCTTCTGTCCCGGCTTGCGGTTGAGCTGGTCGAGGTCGATTTTGCCCAGCGGTGTATAGGCCTGTATCTTCGTCAGGCCGTCGTCGCCACGCTTCACGCCTCCCTGGGACTGCTTCTTCTTGCCGCCCTCTTTCGACTTCTTGGGGAACTTCTTGTCGGCGATGGCCTTCACTTGCTTATCCTTGTTAAACTGTGTGGCCAGGGCCTCATACTGCGCATCGCTGAGCTTGAAGTTGGGGTCGCCCTTCACTTCGCCCAGATTCGGCTTCTTCTCCAGAAATTCCACAGCCGTCTGGAGCCCGATGTTCAGCTCTCTAATTGCTTTGTTTAATCTGATACTCATTAATATCTTAATAGAGGTAGGGGGTGCTGGTATTGATTTACGATGTGAGGGTGGCGCAGATGTTCCGAACATGGTGCGGACCAGTGCGGCCACACCCTATGAGCCGCTGGTCAAAACCATCACCCGCCATTACCTTTTATCGGTGGAGACTGTCGTCCTCCACCCTTTCTCTTTGCTTCTTTCCTGATGTGTTGCCCTTCCTGAGAGGATGCGCCTTGTCGGCGCGGACAGGACGGCTCCATCTTAGCTCTCAAACTCGGCCCTGAGGACCTTGATGACATTATCGACGGTCTCCTCCTCGAGGTCGGCCTTCTCGATAAGCATTTCGCGCGGAGCGTTGAGCACCTGGCGGGCCGTGTCGAGGCCTATCTTCTTGATGGCTTCGATGACCCACTGGTCGATCTCGTCGGAGAACTCGTCGAGGTAGATGTCCTCCTCGGCCTGGCTCTCGTCGAGCTCGCGGAAGACGTCGATGGTGTAGCCCGTGAGCATACTTGCCAGCTTGATGTTGAGACCGCTGCGTCCGATAGCGAGGCTCACCTCCTCGGGCTTGAGATAGACCTCGGCCTTCTTGTTCTCCTCGTCGATGGTGAGCGAGCTGACGCGGGCCGGGCTGAGGGCACGCTGGATGAAGAGTTTGGTGTTGGCCGTCCAGGAGATGACGTCGATGTTCTCGCCACCGAGCTCCTTGACGATGCCATGTACGCGGCTGCCGTGCACACCGACGCAGGCTCCCACCGGGTCGATGCGGTCGTCGTAGCTCTCCACGGCGATCTTGGCGCGGTCGCCCGGCATGCGTGCCACGCTCTTGATGGCAATCAGGCCGTCGGCAATCTCGGGCACCTCGGCCTCCAGCAGACGCTCCAGGAAGGCGGGCGCCGTGCGCGAGAGGATGATTTTCGGATTGTTGTTGGTGTTGTCCACGCGCAGGATGACGGCACGGATGGTGTCGCCCTTGTGGTAGTTGTCGCTCTGTATCTGCTCCGTCTTCGGCAGCAGCAGCTCGTTGTTCTCGTCGTCCACGAGCAGCACCTCGCGCTTCCAGACCTGATAGACCTCGGAGGAGATGACCTGGCCCACGCGGTCCTTGTACTTGTTGTAGAGCGAGTCGTGCTCCAGCTCCAACACCTTGGCGGCCAGCGTCTGGCGCAAGTTGAGAATGGCGCGGCGGCCAAACTTCGCGAAGTCGATGCGCTCGGAGACCTCCTCGCCCACCTCGTAGTCGGGCTCGATCTTCTGAGCGTCCGTGAGCGACACCTCCTTGTACTCGTCCTTCACCTCGCCGTCGGCCACGACGATGCGGTTGCGGTATATCTCAAAGTCGCCCTTGTCAGGGTTGACGATGACGTCGAAGTTCTCGTCGGAGCCGAATATCTTCGCTATCACGCTGCGGAAGCTCTCCTCCAGCACGCTAACGAGGGTGGCACGGTCGATCTTCTTGGTGTCCTTAAACTCCTTGAAGGTCTCGATCATGTTCGGCATGTCTTCTTTTTTTCTTGCTGCCATAGCTTATTTGAAACTTATAATGTATTTCGTGTACTTTACCTCATTCATGTCGTAGTCGTAGTCCACGTCCATCATCACGGGACGCTTCTTGCCCTCTACCTTTACTTTCTCTGGCACGGAGACCGTGAAACGCGGGGTTTCCACGGCTTTGAGCGTGCCCTTCACTTTCTTGCCATCCTGTGTGAGGACCTCCACCTCGTTGCCGATGTTGTTCACATACTGCTGGGGTACCTTGAAGGGCTGGCCCAGTCCGGTGGATCCCACCTCCAGCTCGTAGTCCTCTTCGTCACGGCTCAGATGGTCCTCGATGTAGCGGCTCAGATCCGCGCAGTCGTCCACCCACACGCCATCGGCGTGGTCTATTTCTACGACGATGCGATCGTCGGTGCCAACCTGAACATCTACGAGGAAGTATTCCTTCCCCGCAAGCCATTCCTCAACTAATCTTTTTACGACGTTCTTGTCTATCATAAACGTTTATATAAATAAAAATGAGGAGCTTCCGCAAGCCCCTCATTCCTCTGAACGGTGCAAAGGTACGAAGAAAATCGCACTTGGCCAAACTTTTCCGTTGTTTTCTGCCTCGTTTGCCTGCTTTTCAGGGTCCCCACGTGTTCGCGTGCCATTTTAGGGCCTCATAACCCCTTGGCGGGTCACTATTTCAACGGACGCGGGAGGGTGGAAAACTGGGCACCTTCCGCGGGGTAACTTATCTATCACCCTGATGGTTGCTTGCCTCTTGCCTCGATCCTAACTTATTCCCAAAGTCGCAGTCGGTGGTCCCTATAGTTCGCTGCCTGTGGGCTTTCCTATTCCCAGTCTGTAGGCTCTCTGGTTCGCGGTCTCCGGTTAGGTGCCCGCCCCGCTTCGTAATAACATAATAACATAATAACATAATAACATAATAACGTTTAACGTTTTTCTTTTGACGTGCGCTTTTTCTCGTTGTCACACGTCACGTTGTCACATTGTCACGTTTTTGATTTGGCGAGAGGAATGGCTGTGACCTTACATTATAACGTTAAACGTTAACATGTTATGATGACCCTCCTTTTCTGTCCTCTCAGCGGTCTGCACCCTTCGTTTCTCCTTATTATATTATATTGCCTCTACTCTACTTTATTCTACCGTACTCTATGTATGTCCCTTCCCTGCTCTGTTTGCCGAAATGGTTGACGCACAATGCGGTCTGTGTCTGTGGGCAGCTCGGAAGACCGCTCGATGGTGGGAGAAGGGAAGGTAAAAGATCTGGAAATGGGTCATGGAACCACTCTATTTCTCTGTCAAACTACAGCATATCGGATGTAATGAGAATGTAATATTGGGTTGATTTAGCGCAAGATACCTATAAAAAGAGGGCATTTTCTTGCACAAATAGGGTGTTGATGTGCAAAAAAGGGTGGATTTCTTCAAGATTTATTTGTGTAAACGAAATTTTTTCCGTTCCTTTGCACCCGAAATTTTGAAAGAGAAAACAAAGTAACAACATTTTAACAAGATTATCATGTCAGAAATTGCAGCACAGGTTAAGAACATTATCGTAGATAAGTTGGGTGTAGATGCAGAGGAGGTCACTCCGGAGAAGAGCTTCACCAACGATTTGGGTGCCGACTCTCTCGATACTGTCGAGCTCATCATGGAGTTTGAGAAGGAGTTTGGTATCTCTATCCCCGACGATCAGGCAGAGAAGATCTCTACCGTAGGCGACGCCATCGCATACATCGAGAACAACGCTAAGTAAGCGTCTTCTGTCTCTACGGTATCGTTTTTTACATTAGGACAGACACATATATTGGGTGTCGGGCGTCAGGCGTCAGGTGTCAGGTGTGGATAGCCCGGCTAAGGGCAAATTCGCTACTTACGACACTGTAAGCCCCGCACGGCGCCCAATATACGTTTTCATCAATCGATAAGACACTATATACATGGAACTGAAAAGAGTTGTCGTAACGGGTCTCGGCGCTGTCACCCCGCTGGGAAACACTCCCGAGGAGACTTGGGAGAACATGGTCAAGGGTGTGAGCGGCGCAGCTCCGATCACGCTGTTCGACGCCACCAACTTCAAGACCCAGTTTGCCTGTGAGGTGAAAAACTGGAATCCCAACGAGTGGATCGACCGCAAGGACGCCCGCAAGATGGACCGCTACGCACAGTTGGCCATGGCCAGTGCCGTGCAGGGTGTGAAGGACAGCGGCCTCGACCTCGACCAGGTCGATAAGAACCGCGTCGGCGTGATCTATGGTGTAGGTATCGGCGGTATCAAGACGTTTGAGGAGGAGGCTTCCTACTACGCTCTCAACAAGGAGAAAGGTCCCCGCTTCTCGCCGTTCTTCATCCCGAAGATGATCGCCGACATCGCCGCTGGACAGATCAGCATCCACTTCGGCTTCCACGGACCCAACTTCACCACCACCAGCGCCTGTGCCTCTTCGACCAATGCGCTGGCCGACGCTTTCAACCTGCTGCGCCTCGGCAAGGCCGACGTGATCGTGGCCGGTGGTGCGGAGGCTGCCATCTGCGAGTGTGGTGTGGGTGGCTTCAACGCCATGAAGGCCCTTTCGACGCGCAATGATGACCCGACCCACGCCAGCCGTCCTTTCTCGGCCAGCCGCGACGGATTCGTGATGGGCGAGGGTGCCGGCTGCCTCATCCTCGAGGAGCTGGAGCACGCCAAGGCGCGTGGAGCCAGAATCTACGCCGAGATGGTGGGCGAGGGCGAGAGTGCCGACGCTTATCACCTCACGGCTTCCCATCCCGAGGGACTGGGTGCGAAACTGGTGATGGAGGCCGCCCTGGCCGACGCTCAGTTGCGGCCGGAGGATATTGACTATATCAACGTACACGGCACGTCCACCCATGTGGGCGACATCTCCGAGGCCAAGGCCATCAAGGAGGTCTTCGGCGAGCACGCCTACAAGCTCAATATCTCCTCCACGAAGTCTATGACGGGCCACTTGCTCGGAGCTGCTGGAGCCGTAGAGGCACTGGCTTGCGTCAAGGCCATCAGCGAGGACATCGTCCCCCCGACCATCAACCACGACGAGGAGGACAAGGACCCGGAGATCGACTACGCGCTCAACTATACTTTCAACCAGGCACAGAAGCGTACCGTTCGTGCAGCCCTGAGCAACACGTTCGGCTTCGGCGGACACAACGCCTGCGTTATCTTCAAGAAGTATGCTGAATAATCTGATTGACAGGATTAAGCTCCCTTTCCGCAAGGACAAGGAGCTTTTCTTGTCTCTCCATAGGATCACCGGCATCTGGCCCCATCATATCGAATACTACAAGATCGCGCTGCTCCATAGCAGCATCGCGCGGCGCAACGAGAAGGGAAAGCCCATGAACAACGAGCGGCTGGAGTTTCTCGGCGACGCCGTCCTCGATGCGGTAGTAGGCGATATTGTGTTTCGTCACTTCCCTGGTAAGCGGGAGGGATTTCTCACCACCACGCGCTCCAAGCTCGTGCAACGCGAGACCCTCAACCACTTGGCCAAGGAGATGGGTATCAACAAGTTGATCCTCTCCAGCGGCCACCAGTCCGGCCACAACAGCAACATGGCGGGCAACGCCTTCGAAGCCCTTGTCGGTGCTATCTATCTCGACAAGGGCTACGACGCCTGCATGCGCTTCATGGAGCGCCAGATCCTGGGCGAGATGATCAATATCGACAAACTCGCCTACAAGGAGGTCAACTTCAAGTCGAAGCTCATCGAATGGTGTCAGAAGAACCGGGTGCAGCTCAACTTCAAGTTGCTGGGCAACGAGACCAGCGAGGAGGGAGCCCCCGTCTTCCATTTCGTCGTGATGCTGGAGGACGTGGAGGGTTGCGACGCACGCGGCTATTCTAAGAAGGAGAGCCAGCAGAAGGCGTCGAAGGACACGCTCCGCAAGCTCCGCAAGGACACGAAGTTTCTCGACCGCGTGTTTGCCTCGAAGGAGAACCGGACGAAGATGGAGGAGGAGCCCGTCGGCCTCGTGCCTTCGGTAGATGAGACCGAGAGTTTCATCGTCGGCGACAAGCCGAAGGAGGACCGGAAGCACGTCTCGCCCTTCCAGGAGGAAGTCTTTAGGGAGCAGCCTGCACCTGCCGACCGCCGCAGGAAGCGCACGGAGAAGCGCGCTGAGGATAGCGAGGAGACCATCCAAAATTCCCATGACGGCCATGACCAGAAGGATGGCGAGCTTCAGGCTATGTCCTCGCATTCCGCAGACGCTGAGGAGCCCTCACGCCAACCTGACCGCGAAGACATCATCGCCATGGCAGAGGCCGAGGCATTCAAGAGTTGAAACAATCGAGTCTGCGGGTAGCAGCACCTGATGCGCCCGCCGATTCATCATCCTTTTTTCTTTATTATGAGCAACACGTTCAAAGGTTTCGCAGCGGGTATTATCGCTGCGATTTTCTATGGTACAAACCCCTTGGGCACGCTGTATCTCTATCAGGACGAGATCAATCCTACGTCGGTCCTCGTCTGGCGCTACGCCATTGCCTCGCTGCTGTTCCTTGCATGGATGGTGGCGAAGCGGGAGAGTTTTCATCTGCGCCTCGGGCCCGCCATCCGCATGGCCGTCCTGGGCACATTCATGGCCATGTCCTCGGCCACGCTCTACCTCAGTTTCAAGTACATGGATGCAGGAATCGCCAGTACGATCCTCTTCAGCTACCCCATCATCACGGCCGTGCTGATGACGGCGTTCTTCCATGAGCGCATCACCTGGTCCACCACCTTCTCCATCCTCCTGGCCGTCACGGGCATAGGACTGCTCTATCGTGGTGGCGACAATGTCACGCTCTCCACGGTGGGCGTGGCGCTGGTCCTGCTTTCGTCGCTCTTCTACGCCTTCTACATCATCGGCGTCAACCAGACCCACACAGGGCTCTCCGCCATCCAGTTTACGTTCTGGGTGGTCTTGTTCGGCTTGATCTCCCTGCTCGTCCTGTCCGTCATCATGGGCGAGCAGATCCAGGTGCTCTCCACTCCGAAGCAATGGACCTGTGCTGCCCAGTTGGCCTTGCTGCCCACGGTGCTCAGCCTCTACTTCATGAATATTTCCATCGAGAATGTCGGCAGTACCCCCTCCGCCATCATGGGTGCTGTGGAGCCTGTCACGGCTGTCTTCATCGGCGTGCTCATCTTCGGCGAGTCCTTCTCCCTGCGCCTCTTCGTCGGCATTGTACTCATCCTCTCGGCCGTCATCCTGCTGGTGCTTTCCAAGAAAAAGAAGAACGTCGAGAGCCACGAGGAGCGTCCTCTGCGGGCCAAGCGTCGCTGACGCCTTTTCACCTCTGGTGCTGTCTGCGGCTTGGGTGTTTGTAGTTTGCCCTGCTTTGCCTTATTATTGCTTCCGCAGGCTAGGCTACAACGCCTTCCGCACCGTATGAGGCCCGTAACGGCCCTTCTAAGCAGCGAAAACCACTTGGCCTGATACGAACAAGGCCTTCCCTGCCAGCGCGGCAGAGAAGGCCTTAAATTTTGTCTAACTATACTTTATGCGAGATAAAGTCTATGGTATTTGTGATGCGCTGACCCTTACTTGATCACGTCCTCGGGGTCGAGCATGTGCTTCGGGTCGAGGATGGCGTCGAGCTTCTCCTTGGTCAGGATCTTGTCTCTGAGCACGAGATCATAGACAGAAGCGCCCGTCTCCAGAGCCTCCTTGGCGATCTTCGTGCTGTTCTTGTAGCCGATGTACGGGTTGAGAGCGGTGACGATACCGATGCTGTTGCGCACGGTCTCGGCATTGTGCTCGGCATTGACCGTGATACCATCGACGCAACGCTCACGCAGCGTGTCCATGGCGCGGCCCAGCCAGGTCTGGCTCTCGATGATGCACTGGGTGATGACCGGCTCCATGACGTTGAGCTGGAGCTGTCCTGCCTCGGCGGCAATCATCACGGTGGTGTCGTTGCCAATCACCTTGAAGCAAGTCTGGTTGGTCACCTCGGGGATGACAGGGTTTACCTTGCCCGGCATGATGCTGGAGCCCGGAGCCATCGGCGGGAGGTTGATCTCGTGGAGACCGCAACGGGGACCAGAGGCCATGAGGCGGAGGTCGTTGCAGATCTTGGACAGCTTCACGGCCAGGCGCTTCAGCGCGCCGCTATAGCTCACGTAGTCGCCCGTGTCGGGAGTAGCCTCGACGAGGTCCTTGCCGAGGGTGAAGTTCTCGCCCGTCAGCTCGGCCAGCTTCTTCGTGCAGAGCTCAGCGTAGCCCGGGACGGCGTTGAGACCCGTACCGATGGCCGTGGCGCCCATGTTGATCTCGAGCATCAGCTCCACATTGCGGTTGAGGTTGCCGATCTCCTCCTCAAGGGTATTGGCGAAGGCCGTAAACTCCTGTCCGCTCGTCATGGGGACGGCGTCCTGCAGCTGTGTGCGGCCCATCTTGATGTTGTTCTTGAATTCCTCGCCCTTCTTGCGGAAAGAGGCCACGAGACGCTCCAGAGCGGCTACGAGCTGCTTGTTCATCTCGATGAAGGTGAGGCGGATGGTGGTGGGATAGACGTCGTTGGTGGACTGACCGCAGTTGCAGTGGTCGTTGGGCCAGCAGTGCTGGTAGTCGCCCTTCTCGTAGCCCATCAGCTCGAGGGCACGGTTGGCAATCACCTCGTTGGCGTTCATGTTGACCGACGTGCCGGCACCACCCTGCACCATGTCGGTGACGAAGTTCTCATGAAACTTGCCGTCGATGATCTCGCGGCAGGCGCGGCAAATGGCGTCGGCCACGTCGTCAGGAAGCTGACCCAGCTCGTGGTTGGCCTCGGCAGCAGCGAGCTTCACGTATGCAATGGCCTTGACATACTCGGGATAGTCGCACATGTGCTTGCCCGAAATCTTGTAATTGTTGATGGCGCGCTGAGTCTGCACACCATAGTAAGCCTCGGCGGGTACCTGGAGCTCACCCAAGAGGTCGCTCTCTACACGAAACTTCTTCTCGTTCTCGTTAGCCATTTTGATTTTTGTTTTTAATTATTTATTGATTTTTTATTTGCTCTGCAAAAGTAGCCAAAACAAATGAACCCACCAAATGTTTTCTATTAAATTAAGGATGGTTCTGAAATTTAGAACCTTGTGTGCGCTCTCAGATGGTAACATCTATCAAGAAAGCGGGCAAGGATGCTCTCCCCGCCCGCTCTGTAGTCTATAGATTTAGCTACTTGCTTCTGCTCGTAGCCTACTACTTTTTCTTGCTCTTGCGCTTCTTCTTGTCGTCGTCGGTTTCGCCGTAGCCATAACCGTAGCCATAGCCATATCCGTAGCCATAACCATATCCGTAGCGGTGGTAGCCCACGCGGGTCTCCGTGCCGTTGAGGATGAGGGCCATGTTGCGATACTTGCCTGCGTTGTAAAGGCGCTGGAGCTCCTTGAGCAAGGAGCGGTCGAGCAGTCCGGCGCGCACGATGAAGATCGTTCTGTCCACGTAGCTCGAGATGATCTCCGTATCGGCGACGACCTCGATAGGCGGACAGTCGAGCAGGACGTAGTCGTACTGGCTGCGAACCTCTTCCAGCAAGTCCTTCAAGCGGCCGTTGCCCAGCAGCTCGGTGGGGTTCGGCGGCACGATGCCGACCGGCAGGATGCTCAGGTTCTCATTGCCCTTGTAGGTATGGATGAGCTCGTGGAGGTCCCTCTCCTTACCCGTGAGGTAATGGGTCAGACCGACCTGCGGCGATCCGATCAGGGCCGAGGCCATGGCCTTACGGATATCGCAGTCGATGATGAGCACCTTCTTCTGCTTGATGGCCAGCGACATGGCGATATTGGCCGAGAGATAGGTCTTACCACTACCCGAGTTGAAGGAGGTCATGATCATCACGTTGTCCTTTCTGTCCTCAGAAATGAGGAACTCGAGTTTCGTACGGAGCACGCGGAAAGCCTCGTTCATCACGTTGCGCTTGCCCTCCTGTACGACGATCTGCAGCTTGTCACGACGCTTGTTGCGACGCTGCCACCACTTGCGCTTGCCAGTATAAGGTATCTCTCCGATAAACGGTATGGTGAGACCCTCGATATCCTTGCGGCCGCGTACGGTGGTGTTCATGCTCTCGCGGAGGTAGAACAGTCCGATAGGCAACATCAGACCCAGGGCCAGGGCGATGAGCAGGATGTTGCGGTGGTTGGGCGAGATGGGATAGGCGTTGCCAAACGGGGCGGTGATGATGCGGATGTTGTAGGCGGTGAAAGCCTGATTCATCTCGTTCTCCTCGCGCTTCTGGAGCAGGAAGAGGTAGAGTTGCTCCTTGACCTGCTGCTGACGGCCCACGCTCGTGAGGTACTTCTCCTGCTTCGGGCTGGAGGCGATTTTCGCCGTGGCCTGGTTCTCGTTCTGCTGCGCGTGGCTCAACTGCAGGTCGATCGTGCTGCAGAGGTTGTCGATGCCCTCCAGGATGACCTTGCGGATCTGGGCCAGCTGCTCGTCGTAGTCGCTCACGATGGGGTTGCGCTCCGAGGAGTTGGCGATGAGCGAGTTGCGCTGGAGCAGGAGCGTGTTGTATTCTGCGATCTGCTGCTCAATGCCCGTCGATTCCAGTCCGGCATTGGTAGGCAGGAGCTTGCGCGACTTGGCACCGCGCGTCAGCATGCCCTTTACGTATTGTGCCATGGAGCGCTGCGTGTTGAGGGCCAGCACTTGCTTTTGGCTCTCCTGCGACTGCTGCATGGACATCTGCGAGGCAGCCTGTACGGACGGCAGCAGGTTGCTGCTCTTATAGCTGGAGATGTCGCTATCGATACCGCTCAGCTCGCGCTCGATGATAGCCAGGCGCTCGTTGATAAACTTCGTCGTGGCGATCGTCAACATGTTCTTGTCTCTCACCCAGCTCTCCTTATAGACCGTAATGAGGGTGTTGATGATGTCGTCGGCGCGGTAGGGCTCTTTGTCCTTATAGGAAATGCGGACCAGGGTGGACATCTTGTCCGTCAGTTCCACCGACAAGTTTCTTTGCACGCCCTCCGTCTTGGTGTAGAGGTCGGTGCGTGTCACGAGGATTGGATCTTTCGTATGGGTGACAAATGAGCCGTAGTACTGTGTCGGTGTGACCAGCACATTGCCCACCGGCGTACCGATGATGGTGCTTGTGCGGCCCGTCACGGTCACCTCCGGACTGCCGACCGGCTTGCCGTTGCGCATAAAGTTGGACAGTTTCACCACGCCGTTGGGCTGCAGCTCCATCTGCATGGCTGCCGACTCATGGTCGCCCAGTCCCATCATGCGGACGTTGGCCGGGAGCGAGCGTCCGTAGAGGATGTTCTTGTGCCAGCGGCCCTCCATCGTATAGTTCATGTCGAGGTTCAGGCGCTTCACGGTCTCCAGCACGTTGGAGGGAGCCTGGATGGCAGCCATCTCGTTGTTGACGTTGCTCTGGTCGGGGTTCTGACCCAAGTTGGCGAACATCGCGTTGAGGTCCTTGCCACGCTGCGGGCTGTCCTCCTTGATGACGACGAGCGCCGTGCGTTGGTAGGTGTTGGGCGTGATCTTCAGATAGTACCATCCTGCTGCGCCAAAGAGTATGACGGACAGGAGTATCCAAAACCAGTTGCCAAGCACGATGTCCAGGAGCATGCGCAGGTTGAATCCGCCATTCTCGAGCTCGTTGTTCTCGGCTGTTGCTGAGTAGTTCTTTTCGCTTTCTAAGCTATTGTTTGTTGCCATTTCCTTTTTGAGAGTAAGTTTACCAATTCTTGATAAGCATCGTCACACTCATAGCCAGGGAGGCCATGGAGACCCAGAAGGCAGACGAGCGGAAGGTGTTGCCGTTGACCGTGCTCTGGCGAGCGCGCGTCGGGTTGGGGTCCACGTAGATGATGTCGCCCTGCTTCAGGTAGTAGGCCGGCGAGCTTGTGATGTCCTGACCCGAGAGCATGTTGATATTATAGACCTTGCGCTCGCCGCCCTCGGTACGAATCACCGTCACGTGGTCGCGCTGGCCGTAGATGGTCAGGTCGCCCGCGCGGCTGATGGCGTCGAGGATGGTCTCGCGGTCGTTTTCGAAGTTATACTGTCCCGGCTTGTTCACCTCGCCCAGCACGGAGAAGTGAATGCCACCAAACTCCACCGACACGACGGCGTCCTTGACCAGGTCTTCCTTGAACAACTGCTCTTTGATGGTCGAGGCGACTTGTTCGCGCGACAGGCCACCCACATGGATCTTGCCCAGCACGGGGAAGTCGATGTCGCCCTTGCTGTCGATGGTGTAGAGCACGGTGTATTGGTTGCTGCTCGCCGTGCGCGAGTTGGAAGTTGTTCCGCTGGAGAGCATCACGCCCTGCGAGAGCGTGAAGAGTGAGGAAAGCTGCGGGTTGCGGCTTGTCACGATGATGGAGAGTTTGTCGCCAGGCTGGAAAGTGATGGGCTTAGACTGAGAAACGGTCTCGGAAAATCCCGGACCGTAGTCCTGGAAGTAGGAGATGTTTTGTGTTTCGGAACAGCCTGTCAGCATCAATACGGCTAACAGGGTGGCGAATAGGCTGGAAAGGAGCGTTTTCTTGCGCATCATGTATTTTTTTAAGTTTGTGGCCAATTCCATCAGGCTCTTTTTCCATAAAAACGCGCTGGATGGGCGGACCGATGTTCTTTCAATACTTGTAGGCCGCAAAGTTACGGAAATTTTACCTCTCTTGCAAGTTTTTGTTTCTTAACTCGCAGAAAGCCCTTGATTTTTAACTTTTCACCCCTCCCTACTCTATGCTTTTTGCAAGTTTTCCTTTCTGAACTCTTGGGCAGTTCACACGAAAAGGGCTTGGAGGACCTTCGGGATGGTCTCGGGATGCCTTCGGGATGGACGCTAAACTTCGTCCATCCCGAAGGTGTTTTCTGTCGTGCTTCGCTTGCGTGCACCTGCCGGACCTATTTCCGGACTATCATCTTCACGGTGCGTCCGTCGGCGAGGCGTACGATGTTGATGCCTTTGGTGGGCGACTGCAGTTGTCGTCCGTCAGGCGTGTAGTCGGCCACGGGAGTTGCGTCCTTGTTGAGTGTGAGGGCCGAAACGCCATCCGTCTCGCCAACTACCTTTGCCTTACGGGCGTTGACGACCTCGCCCGTCGTGCTGTCGATAAGCAGGGCCACGGCGCGCAACTTGTAGTTTTGCTGGCCTGCGAGGATGCTCTTCGCCTTGCACGTCTGCGAGTCCTTCGACAGGTCGAAGCGGAAGGTGTATTCATAGTCCTTGTCGGCCTCGATCTGTTCCGGCAGGCTGCCCTCGATGAAACTGGGTCCGCTGAATCCTATGGCCACCATGTTGTAGGTGAGGTCATAGACGTAGCTGTCGCCCTGCGTGAACTGTTCCATGTCGGTGTCGGTGTATTCCGTGTTGTTGGGATAGTAGTTTTTCTGCGTCCAACTGTCCTCCTCGCCGCTCAGTCCGTCGGCGGTGAGGATGAAGCCCAGCTGATAGGGGTTGGCCTGCACGGGCAGCGGGAAGCGTACTGTGGCCTTGCATTCCACCTCCGAGGCGTTGTCCTCCGCATAGTTGGCTGCTATGTCGATGTCGGCAGGCGCCAGCTGACCACACGCCTTGGCATAGGTCTCGTTCAGCAGAAAGTGGGTGCTGGGCACATCGCCGCTATAGGGATCGGTGGGGTGTACGCGGTCTATGTATGCGCTGGGGAAAGAGGCCGTGCCATTAGGAAACTCCGGTCCCTCGTCGCCGCCGGCAAACTCCATCGGGTCGCGGTTGTGGTAGCTCACGCCCACGAAGTCGTCGCCCAGGAGCGCGTCCATATTCTCCAGTCCCACAAATCCCTTCGGGCACCAGCCACACCATGTGCCTGTGTATTCCTCCAGCAATGCGCGCTTGGTAGGTACGAAACTCAGACTGTGGATGGTGGTCGAGGCGCTGGGGAGCGCGTTCTGGTTGGCCTCGCTATCGACTTTTGTCACCTGGATGGTGAAGGGGAAGTCGCCAGCATGGGGCAGCGCGTCGGCGGTCAGCGTGACGGTGGCCGAGGCATTGTAGTGTGCCGGCAGGGCCTTGTCCAGCGTGATATGTTTCTCCACGTGGTTATCTGATTCGCCAGGAGCGTTGTAGGCCACGTCTATGGAACTGACGGGCTGGCTTCCCTGGTTGCGGATGTTGAAGGTCAGCGTGTTGCTGCCCTCTCCTACCTTGAAGTATTGATCGTTCAGCGTGGGCGAGACTGATCGTGCCGGCAGTCCATCGATGAGCACCAGCATCGCCAGCATCATGTTGCGGTCGGCGGAGACGGAACTGAATCCCTCGTAGTAGGACCGGGTAGTGTGGAGGTAGAAGTAGTTGGGGTTGGTGCCGCTGATGGTTGTAATCGGCTTCGACACCTTCTCGTCCATCTCGAAGGAATAGCCTACATAGACGCCCTCGCTGGTGATGGTGTAGGGGGAGTCGAAAGTCACGTCGATGAAACCCGGTCCGGGTGTGAACGACTTCACCTCGACGTCGGGAGTGAAACTATAGTCCGTCAGCTCCAGGCTCTTGCTGATCCACGCCTGAGCTTCGATGAGGTGGTCAATGTCATCGGGGAAGGGAATGCGTACACCCGTAATCTGGCTTCCGACGAGTCCTTGGTCGTTTTCGTCCACGGTCAGCCTGACGGCAACGTCATAGCTTTCCATCATTCGGGTGCCGTAGCTTGTGAGAGGTTCTGTGCCGGTATAGCCACCATAGGGGGTGGTCTGTGCCGCGGCAGGGGCTGCTCCCATCATTAGGGAGGCAGACAAGGCAAGTAAAGTCTTTTTCGTCATATTGTGGGTCTTTAATTGTTTTATTTCGCGTAATTGTCGCAAAGTTAGTGTTTTTTAGTGAGAGTTCCAAATAAATAATAGATTATCGTGGTTTTTTGTGGTGTTTTTTATAGAAGGCAGGATGTTCAGAATCGTTTGGAGCCTTTGGCGAACCTTTCGCTTGACCTGGTAGGCAACTTGAATGTTGCCTCAATGTGATCGGTTCTGTTGATTCTGGACACCCTGCCTTGGGTGGGGTTATTATCCGAAGACGAAGTTGAGGACGAAGAGCACGGCGAGGATCACGAGCGTGATGTTGAGGTCGCGCCACTTGCCCGTGAGGAGCTTGGTCAGGACGAAGGTCAGGATGCCGAAGCAGACTCCGTCGGCGATGCTATAGCAGAGCAACATCATGATGACCGTGACGAAACTGGGGAAGGCCTCGGACATATCCGTCATTTCGATGTGCTTAATGCCGTCGAGCATCAGTACGCCGACGATGACCAGCGCACCACTCGTCGCCGCGCTGGGAATGAGCAGGAAGAGCGGAGCCAGGAAGAGGGCCACAAGGAAAAGCAGTCCCGTGACAAAGGAAGTGAGTCCGGATCGTCCTCCCTCGGCAATGCCGCTTGCGCTCTCGACATAAGTCGTGATGGTGCTGGAGCCGAGCATGGCGCCACAGGTCGTACCGATGGCGTCGCTCATCATCGCCTCGCTGACATGGGGAATCGAACCATCGGGGCGCACATTGCCCGTCTTGTAGCACAGGCCGACGAGGGTGCCCACCGTGTCGAAGATATTGACGAGCAGCAAAGAGATGACCACCAGCACGGTCTTGATGTTCAGTAGCGAGGTGAAGTCAAACTGCAGGAATGTCGGTGCCACGCTCTTGGGCAGACTGATGGGAATCCAGCCGCTCTCCACCTGCGTCACACCCAGGGGAATGCCTATCAGCGTGGCAGCGATGATGCCATAGAACAAGGATCCTTTGACCCTGCGTGTCATCAGTACGGCGCTCAGCACGATGGCTATCCATCCCAGGATGGCCGTCGGGGTGAAGTCGCCCAGGCCTACGAAGGTGGCCTCGTTGGAGACGATGATGCCCGCGTTCTTCAGTCCGATGAAGGCGATGAACATTCCGATACCTGCCGAGACGGCGTAGCGCAGGTTGGTCGGGATGGCGTCCAGGATGCGCTCGCGCACGTTGAGGAAGGTGATGAGGATGAAGACCAGGCCCTCTATCAGCATGATAGCGAGGGCTTGCCGCCAGGAGTAGCCCATGGCCTGACACAGCGTGAAGGCGAAGAAGGCGTTCAGACCCATCGACGGAGCTTGGGCGAAGGGCAGCTTGGCCATGACGGCCAGCAGGATGGTGGCGATGGCCGAAGCAAGGGCGGTGGCGGTGAAGAGCGCGCCACGGTCCATGCCTGTGGCGCTGAGGATGGCTGGATTGACGGCGAGGATGTAGCACATCGTCATAAACGTGGTGAGGCCGGCCACCAGTTCTGTGCGGACGGTCATCGTGCGGGCGTCAAAGCCAAATAGTTTTTCAAGCAAAGGCATTTTCTCTCTTATTCTTATAGTTCCATGGATTTATTTCACCCGTGAGGTGACGCTATTCCTAAGTCCCTTCATCGAGACGAGGAAGGCTTTGGCCGCGCCAAACTTCAGGTACATATCGAGTCGGACCGGTACGTGGTTGAGGTCGTCGGTGACATAGAAGCGGGCTATCTCCTTCCACTTCCCCTTCTCGTACTCATAATAGGAGAGACCGAGACAGCGGTAGGTGACGCCATTGTCGGCCCTCACCTTCGACTTGCCACGATACACGAGGCGGGCCGGGTCCTTTCCGTTACCGTCCACGATGGGGAAGTTGACCACCTCACCCTTCTTCCATTTTTCGGGCGAGAAGGAGCGGGCTCTCATGAAGATGCTCAGCATGTCATAGACACAACCGTCGTAGGTCTTCTTGATCCAATGGTGCTTGCCGTCGTTGTCGATGCGATGCTGGCGGGCGTGGGTCTTGCCGCCTCCGTAGCTGTAGAACACCTCATCGACGGTATAGCGCTTGCCCTCTCGCGCCCCTTTGCGATAGTAGAGCGGCTCCATCTGCTTGCTGTTGTAAGCCAGCAGGGTGTCGCGCAGGACGAAGTAGTCGTCAAGCTTGCCGTTGCCCCTCGTCGTGAGGCTGGTGCGGTAGGCGGGTTTCCCATGGTAGGCCGTGGCCACGGTATAGTAGGAGGCCGTACCGGCCTTGACCCAGACAAACTTCCAGTTGTAATAGAGGTTGTAAGTCAAGAACTCACCGCTTTGGAATGCGGTGTTGCGAAACGTGCATTGTGCTGCGGCGCTGGTGACTACCATGACGAGCAGCGAAAGAATCAGTTTTCTCATCATCCTAATATTTTATACTGACCTAATAGGCTTTTTATAGACTTGGAATGTTGATCGTGGGACAGACCTTCTATTCTATTTCCTGGACTGTCCCAAGACGCTCGCGGGTATTTCTATTCCCAATTTTGCGGCCCGCTCGGCATTTCTGTGCTTCAACTGCTGCCGCTGCTTGTCGGCCTTCTGCCGCACGAGCTCGTTGGGTTTCTGCTGGAATAGCGGCAGGGCATGGGGACTCCATGTCTCCGTCACGTCCCATTTGGCGCGACATTCTATCGCCTTCGGATAGTAATAGACCGCCTCGGGCTGTCGCCGAGTGGCAAACTCTCCCGTGTCCCAGCGCCCGTTGTCGTTGTCGTCCTCGATCAGTCGCAGGTAGTAGGTGCCCGGATGGACATAGAAGAAGTGGGCCGTGGCGTCGGTCGTGGCGATTTGTCGCACGACGTATCCCTGCTTGTTCAGCAGTTGCACGAGACACGGTTTGCCCGCCATCCCCGTCAGGGAGAACGTCAGCGTGGCGTAGTCTTCCAGTTTATAGACGTTGAAGCCAAACTGCTCCGCTTTGGCCACCCGCCCGTAGATATCTGTGAAGGCGGCCGAGTCGATCTCCAGGCTGTATTCTGCCCCAGGCTCCCATTCGCCCACCAGTTCGTAGCGGCGTGGCGTGCCTGGTTTCTCGCCCAATAGATATTTGGCTTTATACCATAGCGTGTCGATCTTCTGATAGAGGTGTATCTTGGCCGTGTCGATCTCGGCGATGGGCACGGGCATGATGAACGCCAGGTTTTTGTCAGGATCCAGCTGTGAGGGCACGTCGTAGTCGGGCTCCAGCGTCAGATCGGGCATGATGGTCTGGAAGGGTTCGCCGCGCTCTTTGCGCTTGCGCTGCTCCTTCTCCCATTTCTTTTGGTTTTCAGCCTGGAGTTTCATTCTCCGCGCATACGGCACCTTGGCCAGCACCTGCAGGGTGTCGGTCTGTGGATGCAGCACGCCCGCCGTGTCGCAGACATTGTGGAGGACCGTCATGCGGAGCGTGTCGCTATTGACGAGGGCCGTGTCGCAGATCCAATAGGTGATGGTATCCTGGTTGAGCGAAGGTTCTACACGCAGGTCGCGGTCCGCGTCGAAGTTGAGACCTTTGATGACGGGCAGTTCCTTGTCGCCATAGGTGTAGAAGAGCGTGAAATAGTGTTCGTCCGAACGGTCCGCCTTGATGAAGTAGCGCTCAGTCTGCTCCTCAGTAAAGGCACGGAGCACGACGTCGTCGGGCAGGAAGTGGGTATAGCCCGTTGTGGTGATGTGGTCGATGTGGAGCGAGTCGCGCCAGATTGTGTCCTGACGGGTGTCGGGTTTCCACGAGGGCGTGAATATCTCGGGTGTGAACGCCATCTCCTCCGACTTCTGCGAGAAGCGATAGTCGTTGTTTTGGTCGCGGAGGGCATAGACGCGGTAGTCGCCCGCCTTCACGCCCTTGATGCAGAAGTGTCCTCTGCTGTCGGTACGCGCCACTCGCTGCATGGGCAGCGTGGCGAAAGCCGTGTCGTGGAGGTTGGCATAGAGACCGACGAGTATTCCCTTCACGGGCTCCAGGTCTTTGGCATTGAGTACATAGCCGGCTATCTCCAGCGTGTCAATCTCCTGTCCTGTGGAGAAAGTATAGGTATAGTTGCCCATAGGGTTGCCCTCGTTGTTGTCCGAGATGGCGTCGGAGAAGTCGATCGTGTAGGTGGTGTTGGGAATGAGCGAGTCCTGCAGTTGCACGCTGATGCGCTTTCCCTGGGCCTTGATGACCGGCGCTTCGAGTTGCGGCGGCGAGACGACCACGTTCTCCGTGGCGTTTTGCAGCACGATAAACTCGTCGAAGCCGATCAGGATGCGGCGGCTGCTCACGTCCGTAGCACCTTCTGCTGGCGACGTGGCGACGACGCGTGGTGGCAACTCGTCGTACCATCCGCCGTCAGGCTGCCCCATCTTGGCGCAGGAGGTGAGGATGGAGAGAATCACGAAGGCTCCCAGGGAGAACCCAAGCCCTCCCCTCTTCATCCATTCGTATAGGCTCGTTGCCTTATCGTACTTCCTCATGTTCTCCTTATATATAATATACATTATAGCTTACGTCGGCTTCCATACCCAACTAACCCCTTTCACGCCCGAAGTTCTGCATCCCCGGGCTCTTTGCCGTTGAGCTCCAGCAGTTCGTCGATGTTCTTGCGGTTGTTGGAGAGTCGGGGCACCTTGTGCTGTCCACCCAGTTTTCCCTTGCGCTTGAGCCACTCGTTGAAGACACCCTTCCTTGCGACCACTACCTCCAGCTGCTGGAGCGTCACGTCGTGGAATCGCTTTGCCTCGTAGTCGCTGTTGATCTCCTGCAGCCGCTTGTCGAGGGCGGCGGCAAAGGCCGGGACGCTCTCGGGAGCCTTGGCAAACTCGATGAGCCATTGGTGGCGGCATTTGCCCTCGTCGTTCATGAAGACGGGGGCGGCCGTGTATTCGCTCACCACGGCCCCGGTCTGCTCGCAGGCGTAGGCCAGTCCCTTCTCGGCGTTGTCCATGATCAGTTCCTCGCCAAAGGCGTTGATGAAGTATTTCGTGCGCCCCGTGATGATAAACTTGTAGGGGTCGCGCGACGTAAACTGTACCGTGTCGCCTATCTCGTAGCGCCACAGTCCGCAACTCGTGGAGATGAGCATCGCATAGTTGCGGCCCAGTTCCACGCCTTCGAGTGGCACGATGTTGGGACGTTCGCTGCCCAGCTCGTCCATGGGCAGAAATTCGTAGAAGACGCCATAGTCGAGCATCAGCAGCATCGAGGCGTCTGTCGGGTCGTCCTGTATGCCGAAGAATCCCTCGCTGGCGTTGTAGGTCTCCATGTAGTTCATCCCCGGTTTGGTGATGATGCGCTCGTATTGTGAACGATAGGGGGTGAAGGCTATGCCGCCATGGAAGAAGACTTCGAGGTTGGGCCACACCTCCTCCAGATGTTCCTTGCCGCTCAACTCCAGGACGCGCACGAGGACGCTCAGCATCCACGACGGCACACCCGAGATGTTGGTGACGTTCTTGTTCATTGTCTCGCGGGCGATGCGGTCGCGCTTCAGCTCAAAGTTGCTGATGAGCGCCGTCTCCTTCTTGGGCACGCGGATGAAGTTGACCAGCGGGTTGATGTTTTCGATGAGGATGGCGCTCAGGTCGCCGACCAGCGAGTTGGGCAGGTCGTAGTTGGGCGAATGGCTGCCGCCGAGTATCAGCGAGCGTCCTTCGAAGATGTGGCTTTCGGGATGGTTGCGCAGATAGAGGGCCACGACGTCGCCTCCGCCCTGGTAGTGGAGGTTCTTCAGACCCTCCGGCGTCACGGGGATAAACTTGCTTTTGTCGTTGGTTGTCCCCGACGACTTAGCATACCATTTCACCTCGCCTGGCCACAGGATGTTCTTCTCGCCGTGGCGCATCCGGTCGATGTCGCCCTTTAGTTCCTCGTAGGTGTTGACGGGTATGAATTTGGCAAAGTCATCATAACCCTTCATCATCGGGAAATAGTGTGACTGGCCGTACTCCGTCTCCTTGCCACGGCTGATGAGGTAGCGCAACACCTCGTTCTGAAGGGCCGCGCCACCTTGTTTATAATGTTCCAGCTCTTTCCAACGCGGTCGGAAGTATAGCTTGCTTATGATACTTGTCAGACTCATTGCCTAAGAGTACAGTTTCTTTGAATGTGCAAATTTACCCTAAAAATAGCGGAAAGCCTTACATTTTACGTTTTTTAATATGAAGGCATGTTTTAGCGATGTGCTTCTAAGAGAATATGTGCCATTGTTAAATGTGGATAATTGTATGGGGGGGGTAGATGGTGCTAATTGGAAATGTTGTAATTTTGCAGTCGCAAAAAAATGTTGAACTATTAGATTCTTGGAAAAGGTTGGTTGCCATAAGTCCTTGAGAGCAAGTCCTCGTGCAGCTCGTTGGCGCCGTCTTTGAGAAGTGATCGTGCTTTGGCGAAGAAAGAACAGGATAACTTTTTGCTTTAGCGGCTTTGGCTATCGCCTGCCCTGTTCGCCAGGTCTTTAGACCATACGGACAGAACACGTTTTCTTGGCCTGTCTATTCGTCCAGTTGCAGACTGATATAGTCCTCGTGGATGACCACGCATTTGATTGGTACATAGATAGAAAGATAGGGAGCAAGTGCAGGCAATGCTGTGCTTGCTCCCTATTCTTCGTCCTGGAACGAGGATGGCTATCAGGGCTTATTTCATAAAGACGAAATAGACCGCGGCTATCAGGCAGACGAAGGCTGCGAGGTGGTTCCATTGCAAATGCTGACCTTGGAAGAGCAGGTTGGCGATGACGGTAAAGACGACAAGCGATACCACCTCCTGGATCACTTTGAGCTGGATGAGCGAGAACGGGCCTCCTGTGCCCTCGAAGCCGATGCGGTTGGCGGGCACCTGACAGCAGTATTCAAAGAAAGCAATACCCCACGAGAAGGCGATCACGCCTATCAGGGGCCAGTACTTGCTCACCCCTGTCTCCTGAAGTCGTAGGTGACCATACCAGGCGAGCGTCATAAAAACATTGCTCAGAAGCAAGAGCAAGATCGTATAGATTCCCTTCATGATGATTTACGAAAGAGCTTGATGATTCAGTATTTTTTCCACTTCTGCAAGGTCGAAACCAATGGCTGCTGCGATTGCGTCCGCTGTCATACCGTTGGCGTGTATGGTCTTGATAAGTTCAGCTTTGCCTTCAGCGCGTCCTTTTTCCATTCCTTCTGCCAGTCCTTCGGCGCGTCCTTTTTTCTCTGCAGTCTCTGTGACGGCACACATGTCCCAAAAGTCTTTTTGGCTTTCCCGGTAGCTTCGCAGGTCGTTGCTGTTGAACTTAGCAATCTCCGCCTGCTCAAAGAAACGCTGAAAGATCGCGTCTTGTAGTGCGGCGGGTCGCTCCATGAGGGTGGCGAGGTTCTTGATAGCATAGAGCCACTTGTCGAAGTCGGTGACGAGCTCCTGCTCTGTCTTTCTGAATTTAGGCATTTCGAGGTAGATATAAGTGAGCTTGTCGTAGAACACCTCCTTCGTGTGGGTGTCCATGAGCTTCACCTCCCGACGCATGTAGTCCGCGTTTCCCTCGTCTATACAGAAGTTGAGTATGCCGATGGTATAGACCTTGTTGAGCTTGAAGTTCCATCGTCCTTGTGGTGCCTGCTCCTGAACGGGGAAGGTGCTGTAGAATATGCTTCTGTCCTTAAAGTATTCTTGTTCGGCCTTCTGCATCTCTATCAGGAATTTTTCTCCCTTTTCGTTCTCGCAATACACGTCGAAGACGGCCTTCCTTTCTGCGGCATTGTGACCGAGGTGCTCCACGTTGAGGTAGTTGAGGCTTTTGATGACCTCGGTCCCGTCAAACAGCGAGTTGAGGAAGCTGATGAGCAGGTCTTTGTTGGCTTCTGTCCCGAATAGCTTTTTGAATGCGAAGTCGGTATAGAAGTTGACGTATCGTTCTTGCAATGCTGAATGGCACATATCTGATTTGTCTAAACAGTTTCTTTTCTTTTTCAGTCTGCTAAGTTACGCTTTTTGTCGCATACAACCAAGCAAAAGGCAGCTTTCTTTTCCGTGAGCGTTTATTTCTGCCTTCCCAAAATAATGAACTATCATCTTATGACTGAGGTTGTTGGCTCAGTATTTCTTCCACCTCTGCAAGGTCGAAACCGATGACTGCTGCGATTGCTTCCGCTGTCATACCATTGGCGTGCATGGCCTTGATAATTTCTGCTTTACCTGCAGCTTTGCCTTCAGCGCGTCCTTTTTCCATTCCTTCTGCCAGTCCTTCAGCGCGTCCTTTTTTCTCTGCAGTCTCTGTGACGGCACACATGTCCCAAAAGTCCTTTTGGCTTTCTCGGTAGCTTCGCAGGTCGTTGCTATTGAATTTAGCAATCTCTGCCTGCTCAAAGAAACGCTGAAAGATCGCGTCTTGTAGTGCGGCGGGTCGCTCCATGAGGGTGGCGAGGTTCTTGATAGCATAGAGCCACTTGTCGAAGTCGGTGACGAGCTCCTGCTCTGTCTTTCTGAATTTAGGCATTTCGAGGTAGATATAAGTGAGCTTGTCGTAGAACACCTCCTTCGTGTGGGTGTCCATGAGCTTCACCTCCCGACGCATGTAGTCCGCGTTTCCCTCGTCTATACAGAAGTTGAGTATGCCGATGGTATAGACCTTGTTGAGCTTGAAGTTCCATCGTCCTTGTGGTGCCTGCTCCTGAACGGGGAAGGTGCTGTAGAATATGCTTCTGTCCTTAAAGTATTCTTGTTCGGCCTTCTGCATCTCTATCAGGAATTTTTCTCCCTTTTCGTTCTCGCAATACACGTCGAAGACGGCCTTCCTTTCTGCGGCATTGTGACCGAGGTGCTCCACGTTGAGGTAGTTGAGGCTTTTGATGACCTCGGTCCCGTCAAACAGCGAGTTGAGGAAGCTGATGAGCAGGTCTTTGTTGGCTTCTGTCCCGAATAGCTTTTTGAATGCGAAGTCGGTATAGAAGTTGACGTATCGTTCTTGCAATGCTGAATGGCACATATCTGATTTGTCTAAACAGTTTCTTTTCTTTTTCAGTCTGCTAAGTTACGCTTTTTGTCGCATACAACCAAGCAAAAGGCGGCTTTCTTTTCCGTGAGCGTTTATTTCTGCCTTGCCAAAGCAAAAAAGCGGCATGTTTTTGTCGTCGCTTGTGTCTCTGAGGTGCCAGCCTGGTCTGGCGCGAGTCTCGTAAATAGGTGTAGATTAGAGGTATGGATCAAAAACCATTCTTAGGAGTCGCCCTATTCAGCAGTTAATGGGCAGAAATTTTGCCGTTGCCGTTGGAATTTTGTACTTTTGCACCCGTCATCATACGAACAAATAGATCATGGCTCAGGAACTCAAACAGACTACGACGCAGGCGGCGGTCCAGGTGCAAGGCCACAGGCTCACGCAGCAACAGATGTTGCAGGTGCGTTTGCTGGAGATGCCGTTGACGGAATTGGAGGAGAACGTCAGCGCGGAAATCTATGACAATCCTGCCCTTGAGGTGGGTCGCGAGCACGAGGAAGACGACTCTTCTGCCTCTACCGATTCTGCTGAATCCTTTGAAGAGCAGCAGGAGCGGGAGGAAAGACAGGACGCCCTTGACTCGGCCCTGGAGCGAATAGGAGGCGAGGACAATGACCTGCCCGTCTATGATCCCCGTTCGCAGCCTACCGATACGGCCGACTATGAAGGTATGGTCTATGGCGACCCTGTCTCTTTCGTGGACAAACTCATGGAGCAGATGGGTGAGCGCGAACTGACGAGTCGGCAGCAGGAGATATTGGAATATCTGATCGGCAGTTTGGATGATGACGGCCTGCTCCGTATCTCCCTCGACAGCATTGCCGACAAGTTGTCTATCTACCAAGGTCTGGACGTGGAGGAAAAAGAGGTGGAGCAGATGTTGCTGGTCTTGCAGGATTTCGATCCACCTGGTATTGGCGCGCGTAGCCTTCAGGAGTGCCTTTTGCTCCAAGTGCATCGCAAGCAACGTGCTCTCCGTCCCGTCAATACTGAGGAGAAAAAGGCTCTGGCACAGTTCTATAACCTCCTCTATACCATCATACAGGATGACTGGGACGCCTTCTCCAAGAAGCGGTGGGACAAGCTGCAGCAGCAGTTGAAGCTCTCTGCCCCCCAGATAGCGGCCCTTCAACGTGAGGTGCGCAAGCTCAATCCGAAACCAGGATCTTCGATGGGAGAGACGATGGGGCGCAGCACCAATCAGGTGACTCCCGATTTCCTGGTCGATAGCAATGATGACGGCACGGTGACCTTCGCCCTCAACCACGGCAACCTCCCCGAGCTACGCGTCTCGGCCCAGTATGAGGAGATGGCCCGTGCTTACAAGAACAACAAGGCCTCGATGAACCGCAGGGAAAAGGAAGCCCTGCTCTATGCGCGCGAAAAAGTGGAACGCGCGCAAGGATATATCGAGGCTGTCAAGCAGCGTCGCCATACGCTCTTTGTGACTATGAAGGCCATCATTGCCATCCAGCACCGCTTCTTTGTCGATGGCGATGAGGCCGATTTGCGACCGATGACACTCAAGGATGTCGCCGACCGCACAGGGCTGGATATCTCCACCATCAGTCGTGTGAGCAACATCAAGTATGCCCAGACGCGCTGGGGCACGTTCCCATTGCGCTTCTTCTTTACCGAAGGCTACACGACCGATAGCGGAGAAGAACTCTCCACCCGCAACATCAAAATGGCGCTCAAGGCGCTCATAGATCAGGAGGACAAGCACAAACCACTCTCCGACGACGCCTTGGCCAAAGCCATGGGAGCCAAAGGAATGCCGATAGCCCGCCGTACTGTCGCCAAGTATCGCGAACAACTCGGGTTGCCTGTCGCAAGATTGAGAAAAGAATGAACGAGAAGAATATTTTGTTGGCCGCAAGGGTGGTGAGCTTGCTTTTCACCCCCTATTATCTGCCTGTTGTGGGGCTGATAGCGTTGTTCACGTTCAGCTATTTGTCGATGCTGCCGAGGGGGTATCAACTCACGATGCTCCTCATCGTCTATCTCAGTACCGTCCTCTTCCCCACCCTTCTGCTCCATGCCTATCGTCAGTATACGGGATGGTCGCCCATCCAGTTTGGCCATAAGGAGCGACGGGTCGTCCCCTATGTCATCTCGATCCTTTGCTATTTTCTCTGCTATTATCTGATGCTGGTCGCCCATGTGCCCCATGTCATCAATAGCATCGTCGTCGCTGCCCTTGCCATCCAGATCATCTGTGCACTCATCAATATTGGTTGGGGCGTCTCTTCCCATACGGCAGCCATTGGCGGCGTGACGGGAGGACTGCTCGCCTTTTCCCTTATCTTCAATTTCAATCCCGTCTGGTGGCTTTGCGTGATGATCCTTCTTGCGGGCATAGTGGCTACCAGCCGTATGATCCTGCGCCAGCATACCCTCGCGCAAGTCCTTGCCGGTTTCTTCTTGGGGCTCGTCACAGCCTTCTTCATCATCCTCCTTGTCTAATCTCTCTCTCCTCCTTGGTTTCCTGCCGAAAAATGGCCGTTAGGCCCATATTCTCCCCTTTTTGGCCTCGAAAAACAGCTGTCATGCAGTTTTTGAAGAAAAAGTAGCGGAAAAATTTGGTGGTTTCGCAGAAACATAGTACCTTTGCACTCGCAATTCAGAAATGAAGGCAAAGGATTGGTTCCGTAGCTCAACTGAATAGAGCATCTGACTACGGATCAGAAGGTTGTGGGTTTGAATCCCGCCGGAATCACAAGAGAACGTCAAAGGTTGAAAAACTTTTGACGTTTTTCTTTGTATATGCCCATTATCTATGGTCTGAAAGGTGCTTGTGAGAATCAAATCACAAGCACCTTAAACCTTTGAAATGTCTATTTCCTACTTTATCAATATCTTTTTACCAGATACAATATATAGCCCTGGAGGTAGTATTTTTGTCAAACAAGACTTATCTATATTACGTTTGACAACAGTACCGTTGACAGAATAAACAGTGACAATCTGATTTTTATTATAAACTGTATTAACAGCATTGGTTGTTGTTCCATAAACAACAACATCATGCGCAGGCATTATATCAGGAAGTCCCTCCCATCCAGAGAAATAGCTTTTATCCGAATCTGGCACTTCTCGTGGCGTTATTATAGAACCATAAGCGATACTATCTTCTGCAAATACATTTCCATTCAGAATATACGTCAACTTGTAAATGTTGACCTTGTACTCTGCGGTGTAGACCACATCATGCGCAGGTACGGTCTTATCGATGTCCCCCCAGCCAACAAAGGTATATCCTTCCTTCGCTGGAGCCTCTGGAGCGACTATTGGAGCACCATATTCCATCTCTGTCTCAGAAACGACCATTCCGTCAGCAACGAATGTTACCTTGTACTTGTTCGCAATGTATGAGCCATAATAGGTAACATCGTGTGCAGGAACAGTTTCGTCCACGTCTCCGAATCCAGAGAATGTGTAGCCTTCCTTCTCTTCTACGGTAGGAACAACAATCTTAGAGCCGTAAGCTTGTGACTTTTCATAGATGACCATTCCGTCAACGACAAACTTGACCATGTATGAGTTTAAAGAGAACGAACCAATGACCTTCACGTCATGTGCCGGCATTGTTGCGGGTATCTCGCTCCATCCAGAGAATGTCTTTCCTTCTTTCTGTGGTGCGGCCAAAGGCGTAATGGCTGTACCGAAAGCAATTTCCTCACTATGATAGCTCTCTCCGTCAACTTCATATATCAGTCTGTAGCTGTTGACCTTGTACTCTGCGGTATAGACCACATCGTGCGCAGGTACGGTCTTGTCGATGTTCCCCCAGCCAACAAAGGTATGTCCTTCCTTTACGGGAGCCTCTGGAGCGACTATAGGTGCGCCATATTCCATCTCTGTCTCAGAAACGACCTTTCCGTCAGCAACGAATGTTACCTTGTACTTGTTCGCAATGTATGAGCCATTATAGGTAACATCGTGTGCAGGAACAGTTTCGTCCACGTCTCCGAATCCAGAGAAGGTGTAACCTTCCTTTTTAGATACTGAAGGCATTTCTATTTTAGCTTCGTATTCCAATGATTGTTCTGATATGATTGTACCATCAACAACAAATCTCACTATATAATAGTTTCGTGAAAACTCTGCTGTGAGTGTTTTGTCACCGCTGATTGTCAAGGTATAAGTTGACGAGGTTGTCCCGTCAGACCATTTTACAAAACGCCATCCTTCCGCAGGTAAGGCTGTAAGAGTAACAGTTTCTCCCTCTTTGTATGTTCCTGCTCCAGTAACAGCTCCATTGCCTGATGTGCCAACAGTAACAGTGAATGTCGTAACTATCAGTTTTACACTTCGTGGAGAGCTTGGCATACCAATGACAGACCGGTTCTCAAAAGTAATGGTTTCGTCACATTCCATTTCTTTATCCTTGGACTTTTGGTATACCTTAAGTTTTATCCTTTCCCCTTGCTTTTGATTGCTACGGATTCTCATATAGAGATACGAACTGCCATTCTCTGCCTTTATCATTCGTGAAACGCCTCGACACTCGTTGCCAACAAAGGCTGCAACTTCATAATCTGACAAATCACTAACTTGATTGCCATTGTATTCAACAGTCAGATAAGTCGTCATGTCGTATTCAAAAGCATAGGCATCATACGCCCAATGGGAGTCTTGCGCCATCATTGTGCCACCTGCAAAAAGCAGGCAGCACAACCATGTTAGATATTTTATAAATCTCATAATCGTATATTTAGTAAACTTTCAAGATTCTCTTAACTATGGAACCAGAAGATGTCTTCAATACCACGATATAAGAACCTTCCATCAAAGACGAAACATTCAGTCCATTTTCATTATAATTATCCGTTTTTGCAACGATTACACCATTATTAGCAATGACATAAACGGCGCTCAAATGTTCCAAATCGCCATTTACATACAATGTGCTTCTGACAGGACTTGGATAAACGTTGTATTCGCCCTTGTCTGCCAGTCCATTGATACCCGTTGTGCCACTGATAGTCAACTTATAGGGAGAAGAGACAGAACCGAGCATAGAGTTGGCAAACGTAGCGGTTTCAACAATGTCATATTCTTGTTGACTACTATTTTCAATAGCCTTGAATGTCAACAGGCTTGATGTATTGACATCACCATATATGGTCATATATAACTTGTCGCCAACATATTGCCCAATACCTCTACATTCGTCACCTACAAATGCTCCGATAGTGAACAATCCGGCAGGTGCTGTATTGCCATCAGCTTGAACAGTTGCTATCATATTCATGTTGTATGGATATTTGTGGCTATCGAAATGCCAAGGAGAAGCTACCTCTGTAACCGCCATTCTTTGTGCATCAGTTTCCACAGGGAATACTCGCTGTACAGGATAGTGAAACGATTTGTTCTTGCCAGAATAGTACATATAACCTGTGCCTGGAGACATCGTTGTCAATGTACCTTCCCACTTGCCGCCAGTATAGGTCGCAAATCGGGTGTAGTCCTTAATGATGTCACCTTCATTTGGTGCCAACAATTCTAACGATTTCTCCAAAGAGTTTTCGTAGATTGGCAGATAGCCAATCCAGTTCCAACCCTTTTTCAGTGTAACGGCTGTTGTTTCAGGTTTGTAGGCATGACCATTCCAAGCGTTGTCCACTGTGCCGTTGGTCTGCATGAGGTAGCTGGCAGATGGAGCAAAAGTGGTCAAGTCGCCTGTAAGTCCCAATTGTGGGTCACGAATCAACTCAGAGTCGAAACCAATGAGACGTTCCACTTTGTCCTCTATCGGCTTGATGAAGTCCTTTATTTTTTGAAAACCTTCATCTGCCAAGTTGGAAGATACCCAGTTCCAACCTTTCGCCAAGTTCATGTTCAAGGCATATTGATCGGAAACCTGCACACGGTAAGCCTGTGATGGTTCTGACAAACAAGATCCATTGCCGACAGCCACATAATAGATGCCATCCTCGGTCGGTGTGAACTTTTGTTCGGTAGCTCCCTCTATTGCAGTGCCATCTTCCTTGAACCATTGGTTGTTCTTTTCGGCAGAAGAGACCAATGTGCATGAGCCTTCAACCGTTACTTTGGGTGCTTCCAATTGAGGAAGAACGGTCAGTTGCAGCATATACACGCTATCACACATGAACTCGTTGCTCTGTGTATAATAATAGGTACCAGCTTTCTCGTATTCCTTGCCATGGAAGTCATAGACATCACCTTTACAGATACTGACCTTCAAAGTGTCCGCTTTCGGTTTTTCCAGCACGTTCTTCAAATGAAGGATGAAAGGCTTTTCATACGAAAGACCGCCTTCGTCTGTAGTGCTGATGCGCACCTTGTAGATCGTATCAGTGGCACACTTAAACATGTTTTTGGCTTGCAGTTGCGAACTTTTGATTTGAAATAGTTCGTTATGCACAGCTCCTTCACCCTCTGCCAAGGCGTATGTAAAGGTACTGCCGTCCACGTCCTTTGAACTCAATTCTCCGATAAATCCTTCGGGAGAAATGTCATCTTGGAAGATGGAGTCAGACAAGGCAATGTCACTTGGCGCGGCATTGATGTTGATAAAGAGGTCCGGGACTTCCTTCAACGGCTCACGGTTGCCAACATTGTCCTCAGCCAACGAGTAGAACTTGTATTGTCTGCCAGGTTCTGCTTCAAAGTCGATGACGGTATCTATGGGACACACGGCATACTCTTCGTAGATGCCGAAGTTATTGGCAAGAAACATCGTTACCTTCTTCAGACCAGAACCACCTTTATCATCGGATGCAGTCAAGGTGAGGTGATAGAGATTCTTGTTCTTGGAATCCACTTTTCCCTTCACCTTACTGGTAGGCATGCCAGCATCTATCACGTTCTTCCATCGATTCGTTGGAATCGTATCATTCTGGTCGAACACGATATTGGCGGCAATGCTGATGGTATCACCAGTATTCAATCCTTCGTATGGTTTCAGACTGAAGCGCACGTAGCCTTCTCCCACATGGGTAGAATCGTTTACCGGCAACATACCTCTATCTACCTGCCAAGGATGCAGACCTGTTTCCGGGTCGATGGATGAGAAAGTCCAAAAGGCTTGTTTCTTCACCACATCGACACCTGCATTGAGGTCAACGTAAATCTTCATGGAGTCACGCAAGTCGAGGCGGTTTTGGTAAGCCGCCGGACTCTTGTCGATGTTCCATGAGTAGTTGGCGAAGCCGTAGCTTCCCAATCCAAAACCACGCATCCATGCCTTGTCATCAAAACTAAACCTCACATCCACCTTTTGTGCATTAGCCGAAGCAAACTCCGGGTCATTCTCAAAGAGAATGGTGTAGTTCAACACATCGTTGATGCTGACCCAACGAATGGAATCATAGCCCGCAGGACCAATGATTTCGTTTGGGTCGGCGGATTGACCACTTGATGTTGTTGTACTATCTGCTGGATGTTGTGTATGACCATCTTGATCAGGAGGATTTTGGTCTCCTTGATGGCAATTTACTTGTGCATTTGTACTCAACACATAAAATATAAGACATATAAATACTAAAAATCTATTCATATTATAGTCATTTTATTTTGATTTCCATGTCCATGAAAAATAAGATCCTACGGTTGCATTATATCCTCCTCCATAAGATGCATTTATAGATCCGTTAGAATCATTACCAGTACGATTAGCATTAACACCGATACCTGCATAAGACATACTTAAACTCTTTGTGCTTTCTTTGTTCATTGTACTATATGATCCAGTGTAGCCAATACCAGCACCCCCAGCTTCCCCTTCTAATCTCACCTTAAAACCTGTATCAAACCCATAAGAAGGATTGTCATTACCTAAAGAAACTGAACCACTACCCGTTTTTGCAACACCAAATACAGGCGAAAATTCAAAAGAATTATAAATATTTCCCTCTTTGTCAACTCCACGAGAATAATTGAGACAAATACCAGCACCTTTTGCATAACACCCTCCAATATCTACTTTGCCATTTAGATCATAATCTTTCCATTTTTGACATAGTACAGGATGTCTTTCGCAAAAACTCTTTTGTGGATTCATATTTGGAGCTGCAGATATATATGGACCAGTATAAGGAGCTGCAGATATAGACGGTCCTGAATAAGGAGGGTTTGATATATATGCAGGAGGCATCATTGGAGTTTTATCTTTATCGCAACTATTATTTGCTTTGGTTCCATATTGGTCGATATATAATATTGGTGAATTTCCTACATAAGAAAGATCATTAAGACCGTCTATATATAGGAATTTATCATGTTGTAAAAATCTACCGACGTTTGATATAAGACTGCGTGAACGGCAATAGTATGAGTTTAAATCTGATTCATATTCACGTCCTGTAAACAGAATATTATTCCCTACAAAAGAACCCTCCAGTACTTTACCATTTACATCCAAAAAGGTAGGCATACCATACACATCATATTCCACTTTTTCTACAATCTTGCCTTCCTTATTAGAAAGCCCCATTGTAGAACCTAAATGGTTTGTATGATAATAGTAAGCCTCATCTTTTCTACTCATCTGCAAAGCCTCATCAATATTGTTACCATACAGATAAGAGGTCACAGCACCATCTGTACTTTCCTCTACCATCTGGTCACCCACATAATAGAACAAAGTGTTGTTCTTAGCAATACGACGACCCAAAGCATCGTATTTATAGGTAACAGACTTATCACCCACAGAAGCCATTTTGCTGTTATAGTCATACACATACTGATGCTTGTCATCATTCAGCATATTTCCATTTCCATCGTATGATGGAGTGAACGACATACCGCCAGAAATAGCCGTGTAGGCATTCACGTTATTGGAAGTATAGTTGGTGACAACACCATTCTCTACTGTCTTTACACGATTGCCCAACAAGTCGAATTGATACGTCTTGTTAACAGTCTTCCCACGAGTAAAGGAAGTGAGCTGGGAAATGACATCATAACCATAACTCTCGGTGCGGGAAGCATCAAGATTGTCAGCACGTTTGGTCATGTTGCCAACAGCATCGTATGTCATGGCAAGGTCTAGTACCTTATGGTCATCCTTGATAGCTGACAACCAGCCATTTTCGTTATATCCATAATCCGTAGTGATGCCATTGGCGTATGTCTGCTTGGTCTTCTGAGCAGCCACATTATACTCCATGGTTACCACCTCATTGCCATTCTGAAGAATAGACGCAATAAGGTCACGGGCATTCAGATGTTCTTCCACCTTCATACCGCTTGGGTAGGTCAAAGTGCGCTTACCCGCTGCCACATCATAACTATAGCTTGTTGTCTGGCCGTTAAGCGTTTCCGACAACAATCGGTTGGCGTTGTCATAAGTAAAGGTAACAGATGCATCCTTATTCACGGCAGAAAGCATACGGCTGATTCTGTCGTATGTGTATTTGTCCGTCGTTCCGTCAGGATAAGTCTTAGACAGCAAGTTACCCAATGGGTTATAAGCATACTTAAACTCATTGCCTGCACGGTCCTTCGAGGAAATCACATTGCCCAGCTCATCGTAGGTATATTGCAGCGATGCACCATTGGCAAAGGTGATGGCTGTATTTTGGTTGAGCGCATCATACGTATAAGAAGTAGCATTACCCTTGGCATCCGTTGCCTTTACGAGATTGCCGTTGGCATCATACTCAAACTTCGTTACGGCATTCAAGGCATCGGTATGGGTCAACTGCTGATTAAGTGAGCTATAGGTATAACTCGTCACGTGGCTGAGCGCATCAGTCACGGAAGTCAGGTTGGAATTGTTGTCATACTGATATCTGGTTGTTGCACCCGATGGCAGACTCTCCGATGTCTTGCGGTTCAAGCCATCATAGGTATAAGTCATCGTACGGTCGAGACCATCTGTCATGGTAAGCTGGTTGCCGTTGCCATCGTAAGTATATTTGGCAATCACGCCCATGTTGTCACTCAACTGCTCAATGCGGTCGAGCTTGTCATAGAAGTAACTGATGGTATTTCCGTTTGGCTGGAATACAGATACCAGATTGCCCTTGGCATCATAGTCATAACTCGTCTTCTCGCCAGCCGCATTGGTCTGCGAGGTCAACTTGTTCTTTTCATTCCAGGCAAAGGTCTGCTCATTACCCATAGGGTCGGTCACGCTCAGCACGTTTCCCTTACCGTCATACTTGTAAGAATAGACACCACCCATCGGATCCGTCATTGTCAGCACATTGCCCAGGGCATCGTAACTGTATGCACGAATCTGATTCTTGGCATTCTTGACACGCACGATGTTACCCACCTTGTCATAACTCAAAGTGGAAGTATTACCCAAGGCATCCGTCTGCGAGATGATTTGGTTGTTGTTATCGTAAGCGTATGTGGTAGTATTGTTGCGTCCATCAGTTATGGTGAGGATATTACCACACTCATCATAAGAATAAGTGGTGGTATATCCTGCCGCATCCATTACTTTAGCTGTCGTACCGTCAGCATTGTATGTGGTAGCTGTCACGTTACTGTTGGCATCCGTCGTGTTCAGCGGCCATCCCTTATCATTATAAGTAAAGCTGTTGCTGAAGCCTAACGGGCCCGACAATGATTTTAAGTTGCCTTTGTCATCATAGTCGAAACAGTAGCTATTTCCATTCTTGTCTTGGAATGAAGTCACCTGGTTGAACTTGTCATCGTAGGTATATCGCTCCGAGTTGCCTAAGGCATCGGTCAGAGAAAGCATATTGCCACGATCGTCATAGGTATAAGACGTAATGTTACCATTGGCATCGATACGCTTCACCACATTGTCGTCATCATCGTATTCGAGTGTTGACTGTATGCCGCAGCACAAGCCTACCTTCTCGATGACACGCCCTTGACTATCCCAACGATAGTAAGAGTACTGGTTCTGTGGAGCGGTATAGTCAATGAATACCGTCTTGTCGCCTTCATAGCGGATGGACTTGTCGGACACGTCAGTCTTCATACGACTCACCATACCACCATTGTTGTAGGCAATAAGTGTCTTATGACCGTTGGCATCTGTAATCTCACAGAGACGGTTCTGCTTGTCGTAACTGTAAAGCGTGCTGTTGCCTAAAGCATCAGTACGCTTCTTCAATCGGCGAAGACCATCATACTCATAGCTGATGCTTCCTTTGTGGAATGAGGCCGTAGCCTTGCGGAGCAGCCCGTCAGTATAACTGAGGTTGATCGTATGCCCCACGGCATCTTGCACTCTTACCAACAAACAGTCTTGATAAGTGAAGATGGTCTTGTTACCGTTTCGGTCGGTCATTGCTGTTACCTTGCCATACTTGGCATCGTCAAAGAAATACTGCTCACCCGACTTCTCTGTCAAGCGATATTTTCCACTCTCGTATTCCTCTACCTTACTGAATACACCAGCTGGCGCCTCAAACTCCTTGCCAAACTTCTTGTAGGTGTCTGAACGTCCGTCGCCAGTTTCGATAACGACACCACCAATTTCATTGATACGGTAGCGCATCTCATATCCTAATGAGAAACCGAGGCCATAACCATAATTTGTAGACTGTGCCGAACTGTTATAGTAGAAGCGCAACTGCATCGGCATTTGCGAGTTTTGCGTTTCCATATCCGTCTGCCCGAAGAACAACACACCATTGTAGCTGTTCACCCAAAGACCATTTGGCCCAGCTATCTTCGGACGAATGATATTCTGTGCCTCGGAAGGCAAGACTGCCAAAAGCAGTCCTGCCCCCAAGAGCATTTGTTTGATATGATTCTTTATGTTCATATTTGAAATGTCTTTCTTATTTCACCACATAAATGGTTATGTTGCTGTTTTGTGCCGTCTGGTACATAAACAGGTTGATGGTTTTCTGTGTGCCTGGCGGTATGGATGTGTAACCACGACTGTCGCTCTCGCTTCCCAAGTCAAGATAGAGAACGGACTGATGGCGATCCAAGTCCTTGATGGTCGTACCGAGATAACCATCGTTGATGACCAGCATCAAACGATACACCTCGCAGTCCGTATTTCCACCATTGGCATACGACACAGAAATCGGTGCATAGCTTCCAATACGTACCACATTGGGTGCGTCTATCTTTGCACCCAAGCTGACCGATGCACCAGGGACAACCTTGAATCCCTTTGGTAAGGTTGCCAATGTTCCATCAGGAAGTTCTGACACCATATCGTATGCTCCTATTGCGGCATCGTTGAGATTGAACGTGACACGAGAACTTGTCATGCCATTGAACGTAACAGTCTCTGCAGGTATTTCCTTTTCTGCCAACTTCAAGCGGAAGTCCATGATAGAGTCAAACAAGGCTCCTCTCACATCCGTTGATACCCAACCGCCATTGCCGCCTTCGGTAATACTTAAAGTCGTGGCTCCGAAGTTCACTTCCTGTACATTGAGCGTCATGTTGGTAGTTGTAGCCAAGCCATTATCCGACTCAGAGAACACATTGCCTGTGGCATTCACCAAGGCGGCATTGTCTTGCGCCAAGATATAATAATTACCAGCTTTCACATTTGGTAGCAACAGTTCTTGCTGCGTTCCTTGGTTAGCACTGGCTGCAACATCATATTTGGCAGTGGAAGGCACCTGTTCGTATGCTGCATACAAGCCTGCCGAGGCTTCTTCTGGATGATTGAGATAGAAGCCGACCGTCTTGCCGTCATAGCCACTTGGAATCTCCAATTTGTAATAGCCAGAAGTGTTGACGGAAGCACTGCTACCTAAACTGATTGTCGTGAACGACAGTTTGCTTGGTGAAGCTGCTACTATTGTGTTATTATCTTCCTTAGACTCGGCAATGGTCTTGGTCGAGTTTGTCTTGACTATCACATAGTAATCGCCTTCCGGTACATTGGTGATGCGTCCAGTCACGGAGCGAGTTGCTTGCTCTCCAGGGTTGATATTCACCTTGCCTGACACGACACCTACCATGACGTCATCCTTGTCCCAAGTTCTGTTCTTGGAGAGATAGATAACATCATTCAAAGTTTCATTAGCTGTAAACTCGCCAATATTGCTCAATTGGTAAGAAATGGTGACCTCCGCACCAGCCTTAATGCTTGATGGGGCGTTAATGTTGACTATAGCCAAGTCAGCAGGTGTATCGGCAGTGCCATTCACATAGACAGGAATACTTTTAACGTTGTTGTTCTCGTCCATTTCTGTGATGGCATCTGTAGCGTCAGATACGACAAACAACATGAAGTTACCTTGCATATAGGCAGGAATGTTGAGGCTTACTTCATTAGTATAAGACGCATCAACATCCAGTTTGCCAACATGGGTCTTGTTGCCAATTTTTGTTGCCGTTTTCGTATTCAAGACAGTGCTTTCAGACAGATAGTAAGTATCTGACCACTTGTCTGTTCGAGTAGCATTTTTGCCAATATTTGCGATAGTAGTCCTGACCTTCATAGGCTGACCGCTGGTAAGAATCTCTTCTGTAGAAATATCCTTGATGGTCAAGTCTGGAAGTGGTGACTGCAAGATAGTAAGAGGAATGGCTACAAGATTATTATCCTCGTCCAATTCTCTCACGTTGTTATTTGCATCAGTCCTAATCAATACATTCCATTTGCCATATTCCTTGTCAGAAACACTGAATGTAACAGTATTTTCTGTTTTATCCCCCTTGCTGATGGCATTGACAGTAGCGGAAGCTATTTGCTTGGCATTGCCATTCAGATAGTTGGAAGATGACAGATAGACAACCGTTGTAGTCTTTGCAGCATTCCATTCTCCTTGATTGATGGTAGTAAACTTCAAAGTCACGTCCGTTGATGTCTTGATCGTATCTGCCAAAACATAAGTTGTAACCTTCAAATCAGGCAAATTTCCATTAAGATAGAAAGAAGAACGAGTGTAGTTGTCATTCGTCTCTTTCTCGCCCAACTGGTTGGTACGGTCAGCAAACAGATGGATGTATTTGTCGCCACCCATCATCGAATCCGGCATCTTGAATGTCAGAGAAATAGTCGTGGACTTACCAGCTTTCAGATTCTTGACAGAACCTTTTTGAGCAGTTATCTCACATTTCTGTGCCTTAGCTTCGGAGAAGGTATAGTCATTAGAGATAAAAATGTCTTGACCAACATCCAAGTCTGCCAAATCCGCGTCGCCTGTATTGCGTGCCGTATAAGTAACTGTTACTTCTTCGCCAGGCTTTACAGAACTATTGACAGAAATATTCTCTACATACAGATTGGCACCTTTCATCTTAGGAGGCGAAGGCACCGCCTCATATTTGCACCAAGATTTTATAACCGCCGAACTATTGTTCGTGGTAGATTCTTCTTGCAAGGCGTAGTCGCTATTCGTATTAACGTAGATGTATCGCAGACCATCCAAATGAGAGTCGCTTGGAATCTTTATGTTGGCTCTGAGCGTCTTTTCTGCTCCAGCTGCAATCCAAATGGTATTCTCAACCTTTCCGATCAATTCACCACCTGTTCCATCTTGATTGACTGTCGCGTAGAAAGCATCTGTAATCTTTGCGTCCTGGATGTCGCCAGAACCGATGTTCTTCAACTTCCAAGTGAAGGCAATCTCTTTATCGCTTGACAATGTATCTTCCGAAATGGAAAGTAATTCTACAGACAAGTCTGGTTGAACAAACTTGATAGCTCCAGAACAAATGACATTGTTCTTTTCCCCCTCATATTCGAACAGATCATCATCTGCGTCGATTTTGACATAAGCATAATATGTTCCAGAAGTCAATCCTTGTGGTTTGACAGAAACGGTATTGCTGTAGTTATCTCCTTCATAATGGAATTCTTCTGGTTTAATATGTACAGGCCCAGGGCCAGCTTGCGTGGTGGGCCCCTTGAATATTCCAGCTCTATTGATTGTTAACAACAGAATAGCGGTATCATCCAATCCTGTGCTCTTTTTTGAAAGATATACCTTGTCTTTCCATCTTCCAGCAAAGAAAGATCCGTTGTTAGGCAAAGGAATACCTGTTCCTTTATTCACCACCTTATAGGTTACATCAAATGTTGATGATGAAGCAGTGCTCTTTGGAACATTCATTTCCGTAGGAACCAAGTCTGCCCCAGGGCATAATAGCACATCCACCTTGTCACTCTTGCCCCAGTTGTTCACCGTGTTGGCTAATTCATACACAGCATCATCTATATCTGCATAAGCGTGGAAATAAGTTTCTCCATGCCAAGTGTATGGCAGATAGAAGGCAAATGTAAGTGTTGTGTCTTTACCTGCTACGATATTTGTCGGACAAGTAATCGAACCTATGGTGGTCAATGGTGCTGCATCTCGGTCGGGAGATGAGGACATGTAGAGAACCGTTCTGAAGGGGTTTTCAGAATCCTTGCCGCCCTTGTTTGCCACGTTCACCCTAACCGCAACTTTCTTTCCCGAATAGTAATTGTTTGAATATCTTAGTCCAGCAGCAGTGATAGGTGATGGAATCCAACACTCTTCCCAAGTAGTCAATAGCTCCTTGGGCTTTCCGTCGTCAGCAATTCCACCTGCAACTTTTGCATTTGCAGCCGACAGAATTGGGTCTTCGTTCGGGATAACAAATGATGTGATGCTTGGTATCTGCAAATCTGCCAAGTTCGGCACAGCAATATTTATCTTCTTGTAGAAGAAATTATCACTGAGCGTAGTTGTTTCGCCTTGTTCGTACACCTTATTATATGAAGCGGAAGTAGATGCATACAAATGTTTGTAAGATGTAGAACCATCCTGCGAAGGATTGTATGGATTCAAGACAGAACCACCTAATGCACTCCACTGTATGTCGGTAATACTGTACATATCGGCAGCTACGATGATGTAGTAGTTGCCGTATACACGCTCGTTCAATGTCACGTCAACACTGTTGTCATAAAACTCTCCTGGTTCGAGAGTCTTAACATTTTGAACCGTTGCCAACAGTTTTGAATTATTTGTGGAGGTCCCTGATGGAGTTGTTCCACCATATACGTCTGTTACCAACCAAACATAATCGTTCCATCTTGTTTCTCCAGTAGAGCCTACGCCATCATTTTTGACAGTCCATTTTACTGTAAATTTTTTACCACCTACTGCTTCTGAACAATCTACCGCATAGACGTGAAGGTCAGGCAGACTTCTTACAGCAAATGTCATCGTATCACTTGCTAATTCCTGTCCGTCATTCTTTGCAACAATTTGCCATTTATAGGTATAGCCATTTTGACAGAAATTCTGTGATGTGTAGCGCAAGCTTGAAATACCAGAAACTATTGGAGTGGTAGGACGTTGGTTCTGGGCATTCCACAGATATACGTCATAGACAGCATTCTTGATACTATTCCATGTCAATGTAACTGATGTTGACTCAGAAACTGTTCCATTTGCAGGAGTCAAATTTGAGAACAAGCCCACCAAAGTTGGTGATACCGTAATCTCATGGGTGAACTCACAGAGTGCCTCATTCTTATATTTTCCTCTAATCAAGTATGTTAGCTTTGTGTTCCCTTCTCCTTCATTTACGATGGTCATAGAAGGTATCATTCGCTCACCTGTCTCTTGAAAACCAGTAACATCTGCTGGCTTTGACTGCAGTGTCCATGTGAATGTCAAGTCAGTACTGATTGGTGAAAAATCCACTTCCTCCGTTTTCTCTCCAGACCTTATCTTTTGGTTTTGAAGTTTGTGGATGCTTGACGAATTAAAACTGATGTTCCACAATTTCATCTCCACTCCTTCACATTCTAAATATCCATTGTTCGCAACAAGGAGATTTACAAAATCCTTGTTTATGGCATCCTTCCCATTTCCAAAGTTTATGACGGGATTGCGTCCATTGCCCCATTTGTTGAATGTGATTACGTGATTAGAAGCAGCCAAAGTCTTGAATATCTTATTCAGGACTTGTAAATTGGCATTTCCAAGTGGATAAATGAAATTCTTGTCAGCCTTAATGGATACTTTTACGTTTCCAGTAATTGGAGAACTACCAATAAACTGAAAAAGAGACTCTGTTGAAGTGAAATAGCGTACTCCTGTTTCCTCATCGGAGAGGTAGAATGTACCATCCACTTTCCAAGTACTTTCATCATTGACAAAGACAGTCATCTCTGCCACGTCGCTATCAACCTCACCTTTTGTCGTTAATTTCACTACATAGGAGCCTGATTTCTGATAGACATGAAGCGGAGATTTCTCAGTACTTGTCGTCCCATCTCCAAATTCCCATAGATAGCTGGTAGCTGTGCTAGAGGAAAGGTTTGTAAACTTGACTCTTCCTTGTAATTTGTCGAAAGAGAATTTGGAATACAGCCCATCCTCAGACACTTTTTCCACATAAATATTACCGTTACGTACAGAAATGGCAGACTGTTTGCCATCAACTGTATGGATAACACCATGGGTAAGTACCACCGGATAGTTCTTCCCCATTTGAGCCTCGGACGGAATCTTTACCAAGACTTCAAACATCTTTCCGTTGTTGCCATCAAAGGCGTCGTCACCCAATAGAGAAAAACGGAATGTGTTATTCTCCAAAGTCTGTACGTTTATCTCATGCCCAGAAGAACGGCCAGACAAACGGACATCTTCCCCATTCACAACAAAGCCTTCTGGAAATTGCAAATCGACAACCATCCCTTTAACCATCATATCGTTTTCCAGATATACAGGATAGGTGATGGTCTGCCCTTGCACTCCATTTTCGGTCATGCCATAGATATTCACTTTCTTCCCAGCAGGTTTCGAAGGCTCCTCTGGATTGGAAGGATTATAATTATAAGTATAATTGGCTTCCAATGTAACATTGCTTGTTGGCATTGTATAGTAGAAACTACTGCTCGTGGAAACTACTTCTCCATTCAATGTCCAATTCTGGAAATGATACCATTGATTGGAATAGGCACACAAATACACAGAGGAACCTTCTTGATAGGAGTTTCCACTGGAGACATTGAAATAGCCACCGTTCGCAGGGTTGCTTTCCAAAAACAGTTTGTGATACAACTGTGGCTCAGAAGGTTCTTCTGGACTTGAAGGCGAATATGTGAAATTTGCCACAAGTTTAGGATTACCAGGTTTTACCACATAGTTGAAAGAACTGTTTGTTGATATTACTTCACCATTTTCCGTCCAGTTCTTGAATATAAAATTTGAATTACTGTATGCTCGTAAATTTACAGAAGACCCTACTTCGTATTTATTCCCACTTGAAATATTGAAATGTCCAGAGTTTGACGGACTTGTGGCCAATGACAAGGTAGAATAAACAGGAAGGTCGGGCTCTGTCGGTTCAGCAGGGCTTGATGGATTGTACTTGAAATGGGCAATAAGTTTCACATTCTTTGCCGGCATCGTATAGGTAAAGGATGATGATGTTGAAATAACTTCCCCATCCTTTTCCCATGCGACAAACTGGAAGTTAGAGTTTGCATAAGCCCGTAATGACACATTAGTTCCTTCGGAACAATTTGTAGTCGTGCTTACATTGAAACTACCACTTCCGGACGGTGTGGCCTGCAAAGCCAAGGTGTAATAGGCACCTGGCTCCGCAGGATTCGTAGGATTGTATTGCCCTCGCATACTGACACTGATTAACAGTGCCAGTATGACGAGAAAATATTTAGTCATTTTACTAATAAACAACGACCTTTGAAGATGTGTTGCCTACCTTTATAATATATACACCCGAAGGTAATGAAATGGCATTGTTGCCTGTAGCCACCTTGCCATCAAAGATCGTAATGCCATTTAGGGTGTTGATGGTAACATCAGCTTTTGCGCCAATAGTAATATTTACACAACCGTTTCCACCTTCTATTTTTGTTTGAGATGTGGCTGTGTCCTCAATACCTGTTACCTCTCCAGTATTCGCCTTAACCATCAGTATAAAGCGAGTTGCATTTATGCCTTCTGTTGATTTCGTATAGAATGTATAGTCTTGTAAGGACAAATCAATGTACTTATTTTGCTCTTTGTCGAAAAGAATGATTTCACCTTCAGCTTTCACGGCGCTGATAGTGTAGAAGCCTTCTTTCGATGCAAGATAACCAACACTGATATTTCCATCTTTTTGTGGACGTTCATTGATGGCATAATTATTCCCTTCCGCATCAATCGTGAATATTTGAGGAACATCTGCGTCTATGCTCATAAATTTAGAAGCATCTTTTTCTATCTCATAACCAATACTGGCATCTTCGTTGATAACTAAACGAGTATCGTCCTTTAGACTATCTTCATTTGAAATTTCCAAATTGAAGAACTTTCGTGATACATTTGCAGCAGTCATAGCGCGAACTTTGGCTGCGGGACCACGCTCTATACCAGATGTCATCTGACGACCTTCTTTGTGGAAGATGATGTTGTCAACAGCATCTGGCTTCTGTACAAAGAATGACTGCATAGGACGAAGTACGAAGTCATCATCTACTATAGAGTAAGCCCTATAGGTGTTGCCAGTCCATACTGTGATTGGGGCTGTGAAGTCCATATAATAAATGTCATAGTATGCAGGATAAGGATTGCCTACATAATTCCAGTTTTTGTTAGCTGAAGCCGTGGATTCATGCGCCTTCAAATTTGTCGTTACATCATTTGTATTCAACACTTGAATGTGTCCTGTCGTTTCTGATGGCATAGTTACGACACCCGATGAATTGCATTGGAATATGTAGCCCTTGCCAGCCAACAACTTACCGTCATCTACATTTCTCCAACTGCTACCTGTTCCATTGGTTGCTCTGCTTGCCCCATCATAGTAGCGGAAAACGAATGAAGCATTGTTACTGTGTGTTACCTTTGTAAGATCCACGTCATGGAGTGGTGTAAGAAAATACCACTTGTTGGCATCCACAGAGAAATGGGTTGTAACGCTATCTGCTGTCATAGATGTACAATCATTCAGCAAACGGCCAGGATTAGATTCGCTTACAAATATATCAAAGTTCTTGATTGTCATCGGAGCGTTACCACTAATGGCAAACTGTCCTCCATAGTACAAGTCTATATCTGGCTTACCATTCATACGACGGTTGTTAGTCAATGATAAAGCACCGGCAATACGCCAATAATCCAAGTCAACATCCATTTCCTGAATGTTTCCAAACTGATACCAGTATGTGTCGAGTTTATAGTTGGCAACCGCAAATGATGGTACAACCAAGGTAACACCCGACTTGGATGGTCCATAAGAGAATGGGTCTTTTGAAATTACAGGAGGTGTTGCGGACTTACACACAATTTTCAGGATGGAATTACATTCATAGAAATTTTCATAGTAATTGCCTATATAAGATGGCAATTCCACATATTTCAGATTCTTGCATTCTCGGAAAGCGTAGGAGCCCAATGTGGATAGGGCTATTGGTAATTTAACACTGTCGAGTCCACATTGCCAAAATGCTTCGCTGTCTATTGTTTTTAACGATGCAGGCAATTCTATTTTTCTTAAAAATGGCGTTTGGCGGAATGCATTGCTACGTATAGACTGAATATTTTGTGGTAGATGAACTTCTTTCAACTTGGTACATTTATAGCAAACACTTTTTTCCAAAGTTAATAAAGCATCTGAGAAATGAAGCTTTTCGAGATTAGTGCAGTTGTAGAAAGTTTCACACGCACTGTTAACATTGCCATCGTATGTTCCAAGAGATATTACCGTATTGGGCATGATAAATTGCTCCAAAGAGGTACACCCTCCGAATGCATTGTTTCCAATATACGTCAGTTCAGAACCCTCTTTAAAATGAACACTTCTTATTCTAGTGCCAGCAAAAGCGAAGCGGCCAATGGATGTCACGGTGTTCGGAATATCAATATTTAGTATTTGCGTCTCTTTAAATGCGTATTGTCCAATACTTGTTGGTCCTTCAGGCAAAACAACATATGACAAATTGCTCAATCCATCAAACGCATAGCCTGGTACAGAGTTAAACTTAGCCTCCGATAAATCCAAGCCTAACAGGTTCTTCATATTCTTGATAGCCGTCCAATCATCACTATTTAGATTGCCAGAAACCTTCAAAAGTTCTACTTCCTTCAGCACGTCAACCTTATATAACACTTCTACACCAAGAGTTCCAGCCTTGGTAAGCTCTACGTCAACCCAATTAGAAGACAATTCTATGTTTTGAATTTTGGTCTTTACATTTTCAGAGGTATTATTATATATAGAATCGCACCATTCTAATGTATAATCACCAGGTTCCAATAAAACAGAAGTCAGTCCAGAACCATTTTCTCTACCCATATAGGTCTCGCCATTGATTTTAAAACCGAAATAGTGGTAATTACTATAATCATAAGGGTAACTCGAGCTCCAAAATGAAAATTTCGAAGGTTTGTCAATTTTAATAGTCGTTGAGAACTTTGACGTACTATTCCGATGTCCATAGTTTCCATTTTGAATATACCCATCTTCTGTTGTCCATGGGTATTCTGATTCATTGATGAACGTCAGCGGTTGTGATTTCTCAGTCAGAGCTATTGTCTCTAATGGCAAGATGGATCTCACGCAGATGTTCCGTATCCCACTACGATAATATCGGTCACCTGTATAGTTACCGATGGAATCCTTAAACGTTATCACATGACTACCTTTGTCTATAAAATATCGTGGAGAAGTGAACGAAGAGTTTGTTGTGGTGTTTGTCAAAACCCCATCAATATACAAGTACAACTTGTGCCAGCTATACTCGTTGCAAGCCCAATCAAAGCTCAGCTCTGTACGTTTGTCACAATTGTATGAAAATGACAGTGTGGAAGCACTGTTTGTGTTTCCAACATTGCCATTTTGCAGATAGCCCTCTCCAATTGTCCAAGGGAATTTCTTGTCATTAGTGAATGTTAGTGGTATGGATTTGTCAGATACAAATACTGACAAAGAATCAGCAGAAGATTCTTCTGATTCAACCTGCATAGCAGGTACGCTCTCCGTTTTTGCACTGCCAACAGCCTCTTCCTGAGTTGGCACACTAAAAGGAGAAAGACCTTTCGCAATAACAGCCCCAACTATTGTTGTTGCCATTAAGATAAACGAGCATGTTTTCTTCATTGTTGTAAAATTATTTGTTGTTGTGGTTTCTATTTATCTACTTTCTCTATGAATTGTAACCCCGTAGCTTATAGTTTAAGTACTTCTTGTTTTATCACAAGGAAGACAATAGCCGTGTTACTCATCATTATAATGGATAGAGTTGGTAGAGATGTGATAGGCACACTTACAGTGTCTCCATAAAATAGTCTCTGGCAAAGCATATTTGAGACTATTAGGGAGAACAACATAAAACACAATGTGAAGAGGGGCTTTTTCACCTCTTTTTGGGGTGTGCCAATTCTCATAATCTTATTTTATTGTACAAATAAATTGTTTTCTTTTTCAGTTGCTCTTACCGTATATATAATAAGGTAAAGAGACTTTGATAGACCTCTTTTTTCAGAGTAAACGTGTACAAAATTATACATAATCTATGGAGCCATACAAAATCGCAATGGACATTTTCGTGAAGCATTATGATTTTTTCGCGAACGACAATACACCACAAGGGGTGTCTCACATTTCCCATTTTGGGAAATGTCCATTCAATCAGCGGATGGGGAGGTAAATCCACACCCCTTTCCTTCGTCAGGATCGTCGGGCTCATCCGACGGCAGCATCGCATAAGAGGTGCGCGTGTCCTGCATCAAGCTTCTGAGCGCTGGTTTCGATACATTGAGTACGACCACCTGCCCATTGGAGTCGTAGAGCGACACCGTCTGCTTGAGGGCATTCATGTGGAAGACCCGGTTCTTATTGATGATGTATTTCCGGCCCATCCTGACCAAATTGTTGTGGTCTGGAAACCTCGTCCGAATCTCCCGTTCTATCTCCCCGAGACAGAAGGGCACCATAATCTTGTTGCCATACAGATTGCGTATTTTCGTGTAGTGGTCGTCAGCCTCAAACAGCAGTGCTTCATCAAGATTGAGCATATAAATCTCACCGCAAAGGGTGAGACACATACTGCTTTTGTGTTTCATATCGTTTACGTTGTTTTGTTTGTTAGTATCTACTAGTTGGTAGCATCTCCTTGTTGTTAATGCTCGTTTTGGTAAGGAAGTAACTCCGTCCCACAGCAAAATAGAGAAGAACTTACTGCCAAATCTATCATCTCATTCTGCTTTTCGTGAGCCACGCACTTACCTTCGTGAATGATTTGAGAGCCGATGCAAGGTAAATAATAAATATCAGAACGAGTAAAAATCATGACGTTTTGACGGTGCTGTCCGATTTTAGCATTTAAGAGTTTTTATTCTCGTATATGGTCGGGTAAGACTTTTGAGAGGCAAAAGTAGGTCATAAAGGGGCCTTTTTGGGGAAGTTAACTTCAATGCCCGATGAAGTTAACTTCGTTGGCCGATGAAGTTAACTTCGTAGGCTGATGAAGTTAACTTCGTAGGCCGATGCACTTAACTTGCTTTTTAGGCGGTTTTTTAGGGAAAACCGTCTCTGTATGTGGTCTCGTGCCTATTCTATAGATTTCTATGAATAGATTTTACAATTACGGAGTTTTCCAACTCGTTTCCACGCCTTTCCATCCACCTAATGGATAGCGATATGGTCAATGCGCCTGCTGATGGCAGTAACGGGGCGTGTGAAGACCAGATAATGGCGTCCCGCCACTTGTAGGACTTCCCAATGGAAGTCGTCGAGGGCGTAGCTATCTCCTTTGTAGGCTACGGGGCGCTGCCAGAAGTGGAGGCTGGCCGGGTCTTCGGGCTTGAGGAGAAACTCCACGCCCTTCACCTTCTGCTCCTTGCCGATTCGTATCGCATACAGACGGTTGCCCTCATCGGTGGTAAACTTGTTGCTACTGAGGCTGTTGTTCTTCATCTTGAGGACTATATCCTCGGGTAGAAACCACAGACGCGACTTGTCGTAGAGACTGGCCGCACAGCGCATATTGCTATCCTCTGCGTCAAACCCCATGTAGCAGTTGAAAAAGCCGTAGTCGGCAAAGGGCATGACATAGCGTTCGTAGGCGATACGCTCCAGAGTGTTGGCCGGTCTCACGTCGCGCGTCTGTATGATGCTTACGCCTGGCTGCTTCATCTGTGCCACGGCATAGCGATAGTTGTCCACCTGCTGGCAGCACATGGCCAGGGCTGGTGCATAGAGCGTCAGAGCGACAGCAGTCATCACGATCCCCAAGATCCGCATGGCCTTCATGCCTACGGTCTGCCACCAGAGTGCGAGGAGCGCGAGGAGTGCCATCATTTCCGCATGGAAAGCCACGCGGTCGAGGGTCACACCGCTGGCGAAGACGATGCCATAAGCTGCCGAAATCATCACAACCACAGGTAGATAGCGCAGCACCAGCTTTTTAGAAATGCGCTTTTGCTTCCATAATATCAGTAGTGTAAGCATCAACGCCCATAGAATCCGCACGTTGGTTGCGATGGCGACGCATCCGTTGATAAGGCGGCTGGCGAACGTGGGCGCATCGCCAGCCCGATGCCAGATACCTGGCGATGCAAGGCAAAGTGCGGTACCTATGATGTAGGCGGCGATGGCAGGGGCGAGATGCTGCCTTTGCTTCCCCTGCCCGTTGACGATCAGCCATGTGACAAGCCCCAATGAGACTGGGAGTGACAATGCCTCGTGTGTCCATCCCGCCAACAGGGCAACAGGAAGAAGGACGATCGTGCTACTCAAGGTAGGGGCTTGCTGCAGTCGTTTTCTCAGTGAGAGTAGAAAGAAGAGATGGAGGACGATTGGCCAAAGGTAGTTGAGCGTGCCCAACTGCCATAGCAACGCCCCCTGGAAGCCCCGCAGCAGGACGAAGATAGTTCCGCCCAGCAGGGCGGCGCAGGCCACCCTGCATTCCTTCGGCGGCGCAATGAGTCGTACGCCCCCGTCGATGAGGAGCATGAACAACAAGGCGTTGAGCACATTGAGGACTTGTCCCGGCACCAACGTAAGCAAGGTTTGCGCCAGCACATGAGCCGGCGCGCGTCCGTTGATCGTCAGATAATGCCAGTATTGCGACCGAAGCACGTCGCCCAAGTTTTGGATAGGCTCGGGGGGCAGGCCTCCCGTGGCCGTAAACTGGAAGCGATACACCACGTCGTCGAGCAAGGTGGGCGTAGTGTTATGCTCCAGTAGTAGGTAGAGGAGGCCGGCCACGACCAGTACGGCCGAGTATCCGCGTTGCCCAAGGTGCAAACGGCCTTGTTCCATCATATCTTCAATCTGTCTGTATTTCGCGATTACTCACCCTTGTCGCGGTCGTAGTGTACCATCGTCTCGGGCAGATAGAACGAAATTTCGACCAGTCCGGCTACCTCGCCGTCCTGCTTCCACGGAGTCTGATAGACGAGTTTTTTGCGTCCTTTCTTCGTGATGGTGTAGCAATGGGTGTTGCCCGTGGCGAGCATCTCGCCGATCAGGCCACGTGAGTGGTCGGAGTGGCAGGGCATAAGGCTCTTGCCCACCATCGTCTCGCCGTCTCGCTGAAACAGTCCGCGAGAGACCTTGTTCTGAAAGAGTACTTTTCCTTCTTTGTCACAGACGGTAATGGCGCAATCCACATCGTCAGTCCAAATAAAATCTTTGTCCATTTTTCTCTTTTGTTTATTGTAAATAGTGATAGACTACGTAAATAGTCACAGACCGCGCCATGAAGCCTCATCGGCCACGCGTCCTTCCTGCGCTATCCCCTTTTGCTTCCCTCCTGCGCCTTGACCATCACGGCGATGGTCTTCATGCGGACATAGGGAAAGCTGACGTAGATGAAGCCCTTAAACTGGTTGGACGCCCCCCATGAGTTTTTCATGATGAAATAGCGTCTTCCCTCGCCGTCGTGCGCCAGTCCCACGATGCTCATGCAATGGTCGTCCGTGGTTTGGTGGTGTTCGAAGGCCGTCTGTCGAGCCTCCTGCGTCACCTCTTCGGTCTCGTCGGGCAGTTGGGCGAACCCTGCCTCCCAGTTGAAGCGCGGTTCGCTGATGTCGCCCTCCCAGCAGACGGGATGTCCTCTGCGCACGCTCTGCTCTATCCGCGCCATCAGGGTGTCGATGGGCACGTTGAGAAAGGTGCTATGGTAGCGGTTGTCGGGCACCTCCAAAGCGAAGCGTTGGTAGAACGGGTGGTGTGTGAAACTGGTCATGGCGACCCACTCCTTCTCCTTGCAGACGCTATGGGCAAACTCCAGCGGCGTGTAGCGCGTGCCGAACATGAATATCGACTGTGGCATGGGGCCCAGTCCGTCGTCGAGAATCTGGTCCACGCCCTGTCGCAGGTCAGGGAGCGTCATCGTCCCGTCCACACACTTCTGGAGCTTGCGTGTGATGACGCTCATGTCCGCCTGGTCGCCCCGGTGGTACGCATCATAGTGTGCCAGGCCGTAGGTCTGGATCAGGTCGATGAGCATGGGAGCCATGCCCCGCGTCGAGAGGTGGTCGTCGGAATCCCCGTTGAAGGGGAATCCTTTCATGAACCGGTTCTCGGCCTGCTCCCGAAGGTAGGTTCTTGCGACGTAATCGACGCTGAGGTTGACGCTGTCGCCCTGCACGAGATGTTCCGTCTCGATGGTGGCGAGCATCGCATACGCCCAGCACAAGGAGCTGCTGCCTTGGTTTTTCATAGGCGTGGTGGGCAGCATCACGTCGCGATAGAACACACGAGGCGCAGGGAGCGGCTTCCTCTTGGCAGGGAAGTTCCACAACACGGCCCCCGCCACCACCGCACAGCATAGTGCGGCGATGACGGCGATGCGTCTTTTTCGTCCCTTGAAAGCCATCGACTGTTATCGAAGTTTATACTCCACGTTGTTGTTGATCAAGTCCTCCGTTTTCCACGGAGCCGGGTCGCCACCCAGGTACTTGTGGAACCATTCGAGGTGGGCGTTGTAATAGACCGGCATGGATCGCAACGAACTGGGCCAGTGGCCGTCGTGGTCGAAGACAATCAGTCGGCTCGGGATGCCCAGTGCCTGAAGCGTGGAGAAGTAGGCGAGGCTCTGATTGTAGGAGACGCGGTAGTCGCGCTCACCCGTGATGATCAGCGTCGGGGTCTTGAAGTTGTGCACGTACTCCGAGGGCGAGAACTTCTTATACAATGGTGAGTTCCAGGGCTGTCCGTTCATCTCGAAGTTGGGGAACCACAGCTCCTCCGTCGTGCCCCACATGGAGGGCAGGTCGTAGAGACCCATCATCGAGGCCAGGCACTTGAAGGGATGCTCATGGCCCTGCAGCCAGTTCATGAAATAGCCGCCATAGCTCCATCCCATGGCACCCATGCGGTCCTTATCGACATACGGGAGTTTGGCCAAGGCCTCCGTGACGGCCAGCACGTCCTCATAGGGCTTGCCGCCCCAGTCCTGGGAGATGGCACGCGTGAAGTCCTGTCCGTAGCCCGTCGATCCGTGCGGGTTGGGATAAGCCACGACGTATCCCGCTCCGGGATACACCTGCCAGTCTCCTCGGTAGGAGTCCATCCATTGCATCTGCGGACCACCATGGACGTTGATGACGAGCGGGTATTTCTTGTTGGGGTCGAAGTCGTGCGGCTTGACGATGAACACGTGGATGGAGTCGCCACCAGCTCCCATCACCCACATCTGCTCTGAGGGACGGATATCGACCTCCTCGGCAAACTTCTGGTTGTAGAAGGTGATCTGCTCTTCCCCACCCTTGCGCTCGTTTGCTTTGTAGAGGTCCACGGGCTTGCCCGTCGTGGTGTAGGCGTAGTAGATGTTGCCCTTGCTGTCGAAGTCGAAACCTTGGATGGCTCGCTGTGCGACGACTGGTTTCCACTTGCCCGTCTTGAGGTTGAGTTTGTAGAGCGGCTCATATCCACGCTCCTGTGTGAGGAAATAAATATCCTTGGAGTCGGTGCTCCATTTGAAGTCGTCCACCCAGTTGTCGAGCTGCTCTGTCAGGACCCGCTTCTCTCCTGTCGTCCGGTCGTAGAGGGCAAGGCGGAAGCGGTCGCTCTCATAGCTGGGCACGGTCTGGAAGCGGTAGGCGATGTAGCGTCCGTCGGGCGAATAGAGCGGCTGTCCGTCCCATGCCGGGTTCTCTTTGGTCAGACATTTTGCCTCTCCTCCCGTAACGGAGACCGTCCAGAGGTCGCAGTTGGTCGATGCCTCCTGGTGGCGGTCCCGATTCGAGGTGAAGCAGATCTCCTTGCTGTCGGGCGAGAAGGCGAAGAGTCCCGCGCCTCCGTTGGGCGAGAAGACGGGCGAATGCCACGTGCCAGGCGTCACGTCCGTGTAGGTCTTGTCTTGCAGGTCGCAGACGATGATGTGCTGGAAGCGTCCGTCCTGATACTCCGTCCAATGGCGGAAGAGCAGGCTGTCGGCGATATGGGCGTGAACAGGTCCCTCCTCTTTCCTGCGCTTGCGCTCCAAGTTGGCCTTGGCGTCCGCACCCAAGTCGGGATAGACCGTAGCCGTGAAGGCCACATAGCGTCCGTCGGGCGATACCAAGGCGTCGCCTACCCCCATGGCGAAGTCGGTCAGCTGGGTGGTCTCGCCCGTGGCGGGATCCATGCGGTAGAGCTGTGCCGTGCCCGTGGCGTAGCCAGTATAGTATAGCGACTTGCCATCGCTGCTCCATTGCGGTCCGAAGCTCATGCCGTCGGTGGTCAGCGTGCGCGTAGTGCCGTTCTTCCCCGTCTCCATCAGTACGAGGTTGGTCTTCGACGACTGTGCGGGCAGGCTCTGCTGCGTGGTCGTGAAGACCAGTCGGGTGCCGTCGGGGCTCAGTTGTGGTGCGCCGACATACTGTGAACGATATACATCCTCGATGGTGAAGGCGCGCTTCTGCGCCATGGCCTCTCCTGCGCCAAGCGTCAGAAGCAGGGCGGCCGAGAGGATCATCTTCGTCGATAAAGTCTTCTTTCTCATTGTCTAAAAAGGTTTCTGCAAAGTTACGACAAAACTATGGGATGACCAAACAAAAATGGAACAGGGTGTGATTTTGGCCCCTACTTACCTCTCTCACGAGCCCTACTTACCTTCGTTCCCCCACCCTACTTACCTTCGCGTCGGGTCCTAAGTTATGCTTCGTGAGGCCCTTCGGTAACCTTCAGTAACCTTCGGGATGGTCTCGGGATGCCTTCGGGATGCAGGACTACGGGATGCAGGGGCTGTACTGTCGGAAAATCGGCACTTTGCAGATGTTATCAGACGATGAGACACATGCGTCCGCGTCAGCCCAAATCTCGGATAAACTGTTTTTATGTCCTATAGGCCCGCTTATCTGAGAAATATTTTGTAATTTTGCCCACAGATTATTTTCCCAAACATAATACGGGCAAAGCCTCTTGATAAGATGAAGAAAACTACCCTACCCCTTGCATTGCTCGCACTTGCGATGCCACTCCAGGCCCAGGTGCGCATGGATTATGAGAAATTGTCGCAGGAAAACGGCAAGTTCACGTCCCGATTTGTCCTCCACAATCAGACGGGCGAGCCGCTGGACGCCGACTGGAACATCTATTTCTCGCAGTTGCCGATGTACCCCCAGCAGGTGAGCACGCCTCAGTTGGCTTTTCATACGGTCCTGGCCAACTACTTCCGCCTGTCGCCCACGGAGGCCTGGAAGCCCCTTGCCAACGGCGACTCCCTGGTCTTCAGCGCGACGTTCGGCGGCGACCTGTGTCGCGAGAGCTACGTGCCCGAAGGGATGTTCATCGTCGGCAAGGACGGCAAGCCCGTGCCCGTGGAGTTTCATGCGAAGCCCTTTGCCGACCAGGAACTGACGCGCGACGTGGAGAAGAACTACCGCAACAACGCCCGTCTGACCGCTTCCCCCACCCTTTCCCCCGCCGACGTGCTGCCCTCTGTGAAGCAGTCTGTGACGGCCGACGGCCTCTGCGACCTTGGTGGCGGATTCTGCCTCGTGCCGGATGCACAGTCGGGCAACGAGGCACGCCTTCTCGCCGCCGACCTGGCCAACCAGCACGGATTGGCCTATCGTGCCCAGGGAGTGCCCATTCGTCTGACCGTCGATGCCAGCCTGCCCTCCACGGAGGAAGAATACTACGAACTCAGCATCCGGCCCGATGCTGTCCGTATAGTCGGCAAGAGTGCGCATGCCGTCTGGAACGCCACGCGCACGCTCCTTGCCTTGCTCCGCAATCCCCTCAACGCCAATGGGAAGCTCCATGCGATGGACATCAAGGATTGGCCCGATTTCGCCTATCGAGGACAGATGATCGACATCTCGCGCAACTTCACGCCCTATGCGGACCTGCTGAAGGTCGTTGACGCCCTGGCCGACTACAAGCTCAGCGTGCTCCATCTCCACTTCTGCGACGACGAAGGTTGGCGACTGGAGATACCCGGACTGCCCGAACTCACGGAGGTGGGTAGTCGGCGTGGCTACACGACCGACGAGCGCGACCGTCTCTACCCTGGCTACGACGGCCATTACGATCCCAATGGTCCCACGACAGGCAACGGCTATCTCACCCGCCAGCAGTTTATCGACCTGCTGCGCTATGCCAAGGCGCGCCATGTCAGCGTGGTGCCCGAGGTGGAATGTCCCGGCCATGCGCGCGCTGCCATCCGCTCGATGGAGGCACGCTATGAGAAATACAAGCAGACCGACCTTGCCAAGGCCTTGGAGTATCGTCTGGCCGATCCCGACGACGCCTCCCAGTACACCTCTGCCCAGGGCTACCACGACAACGTGATGGACCCTGGACTGCCCTCCTCGCTGACCTTCATGAAGAAGGTGATCGACGAGGTGCTGCTGATGTACCAAGAGGCCGACGCGCCACTCCCGTTCCTCCACCTTGGCGGCGACGAGGTGCCCGACCAGGTATGGACCAATTCGCCAGCAGCCCTGCGCCTCTCCGAGCGCGAGGGACTGAAAGGCAAGGAGGCCGTCAGTTCCTGGTTCTACGAGCAGATCATCCGCTACATGGCCGATCGGGGCGTGAAGTTTGGCGGATGGCAGGAGATCGTCACGCGCCATCGTCCGCTCGACACGCCCTTCATGAAGCAATGGGCTGGTGGCCTCAACCTCTGGGCTGCCGTGCCGGAGTGGGGTAGTGGCGACTGCTACCACGAGATGGCCAACAACGGGTGGCCCGTCGTCATGAGCGACGTGACCAACTGCTATCTCGACCTCGCCTACAGCCGCCACCCCGAGGAGCGTGGCTTGCAATGGGGTGGCACGGTCGATGAGGCCGTGACGTTTGCCCTGATGCCCTACGACTTCTACCGATCCATGCATGATAGCATCAACGGTCGTCCGCGCCAGTGGACCACCACGCCCACAGGTCTGCTCCCGCTCCAGCAGGACGCGCGCAAAAATATCGTGGGCGTACAGGGCCAGTTGTGGGCCGAGTGCATTCGCGGTCCGCAATGGGTGGAATACCAGCTCTTCCCCAAGATTCTCGGTCTTCTGGAGCGCGGATGGAATGCCAAGCCCGAATGGGAGACACAGCAGGGTGAGTCCGCCGAGACGACCTATTTCCGTTCCCTCTCCACCTATTATAAGAAGATAGCCGACTGCGAGATGCCAGCCTGGGCAAAGCGCGCGATCAACTTCCGCATCCCCAACCCGGGTCTGCGCCTTGTGGATGGCAAGGTGGCTGCCAATAGTTCGGTAGGTGGCACCATTCGCTATACTACTGACGGATCGACTCCCACGGCCTCCTCGCCCGTCTATACCTCGCCCGTCGCTTTCAGTGGCCGTGTGTTCAAGGCGCGCCTCTACAAGGATGGCAAGGAGAGCGTCACGTCCGTGCTGATCAACGAGCCAGGCCAATAAGCTACTTCTTGGACCGAAAGGTCCTTAGAGTTTTCATACCCATGGGGTAGGGAAGCAAGTCGTTTCCCCGCCCCATGGGTTTTGTGTATAAAAGATTGTTAAACTTCTCCCGTTTCTTTTGTGTTGTGGCAGAAACGATATAACTTTGCCATCAAATCGTAAAACCGACTCGGGGTGGTTGGCCGCTTGGCCAGTCTGAGATTATACCCTTTGCACCTGATGCAGGTAATGCTGCCGTAGGAAAATGAAAACATATCATCATATACTCACGATTGCCGGATCCGATAGTTGCGGAGGCGCGGGCATAGAGGCCGATATCAAGACGATCTCGGCCCTGGGATGTTATGCATCCGTTGCCATCACGGCCGTGACGGCACAGAACACTCTGGGTGTGCGGTCTATCTGCAAAGTTACGCCCGGCGTCGTTGCCGACCAGATAGCTGCCGTGATGGACGACCTCCACCCGCAAGCCATCAAGGTGGGGATGGTCAATGACGCCGAGACGATTCGTGCCATCGCCACCACGATCCGTCGCTATCCGTTGCCCCCGATGATTATCGACCCCGTGATGGTCTCCACCTCGGGCAGCCGACTGATGGAGCCGGACGCGTTGTCCCTCTTCCAGGCCACACTCTTGCCTCTTTCCACCCTCCTTACACCCAACATCCCTGAGGCAGAACTACTTGCCGGCAGGCCCATCCACGGCTTGGAGGACATGAAGGCCGCAGCACGCCAGATTCAGCGGATGGGGCCAAAGGCGGTGTTGGTCAAGGGAGGTCACGGGCAGGGTAGGGAGAAGACGGATCTGCTGCTGATTGACGGCTCGTTCCACACCTTCTCTTCCGCCACGATTTCCACCCGCAACACCCATGGCACGGGCTGCACGCTCTCCTCGGCTATCGCCTCTTTTGTGGCGAGAGGGCAGGGGATCTGCGAGGCCGTAGCCTCTGCCAAAGCCTATCTCTATGAGGCTTTGCGAGCTGGAGCTGATGTCTCGGTCGGGGAGGGACACGGCCCGGTGAATCATTTTTATGATCCTCAACCTTTGATATTGACCGAACAATAAGCTATGTTGCAATTTATCTCCCATCACAACAGCCGCTATGGCTACATAGAAGGCATCCGCATGGCCCTCGAAGGAGGCTGCCGCTGGGTGCAGCTCCGCATGAAGGAGGCCGATGAGGCCACATTCTTGTCCACTGCCCAAGAGGCCGTGGCGCTCTGTCGCAGCTATCACGCCCGCCTCATCCTTGACGACCGTGTCGAGATGGTGAAACGGGTCGGGGCCGATGGTGTGCACCTGGGGAGCAAGGATATGCCTGCCGACGAGGCCCGTACACTCTTGGGTCCCGACTTGATCATCGGTGGCACGGCCAACACCATCGACGACGTGCGTCGCCTACATCGCCAGGGTGTGGACTACATCGGTTGTGGTCCCTATCGCTTCACCACCACCAAGCAGCGTCTCGCCCCTGTTCTCGGACTGGAGGGCTACCGCGCCATCGTCGAAGCCATGAGGCGGGAGAACATTCTGCTGCCCGTTGTCGCCATAGGCGGTATCACGCGGGCAGACCTGTTGCCTGTGCTGCAGACGGGAGTGAGCGGGGTGGCTATCAGTGGTGGCATCCTCGATGCAGAGCATCCGGTCGAGGAGACGAAGGCCATCCTCAGTATATTAGAACAATCAGAACAACAATAAATATGAAAACCGAACAATTCAATCCTCATTTCACCTATCCTTCCTCCCGGAAGGTCTATCGCAAGGGCGTGCTCTTCCCTGAGTTGCGCGTCGGTATGCGCGAGGTGACACTCACGCCGACTGTCAAGATGGTCGATGGCGAGAAGCAGTGCATCGAGAATCCGCCCGTGACGATCTACGACACCAGCGGTCCTTATAGCGACCCAGAGGTGGAGATCGACCTGCGCAAAGGTCTTCCGAAACTCCGCAAGGCGTGGACAGAGCGCAGAAAGGGAAAGACGATCATGGACTGCGCCCGTGAAGGCATCATCACGGAGGAGATGGAGTATGTTGCCATCCGCGAGAATATGGACTGCGAGGAGCGTGGTATCAAGACGTTTATCACCCCCGAGTTTGTCCGCCAAAAGATCGCCGTGGGCCGTGCCGTCATTCCGGCCAATATCAACCATCCCGAGGCCGAGCCGATGATCATCGGTACGGACTTCCTGGTGAAGATCAACACCAATATTGGCAACTCCTCCATGTCGTCGGGCATTGAGGAAGAAGTTGACAAGGCCGTGTGGAGCTGCAAGTGGGGAGGTGACACGCTGATGGATCTGTCCACAGGCGACGATATCCACGAGACGCGCGAATGGATTCTCCGCAACAGCCCTGTGCCCGTGGGTACCGTCCCCATGTACCAGGCGTTTGAGAAAGTAGGTGGCAAACCGGAGGATCTCAACTGGGAGGTGTTCCGCGACACGCTCATCGAGCAATGTGAGCAGGGTGTGGACTACTTCACCATCCACTGTGGCATCCGCCTGAAGAACGTACCTTTGGCGATCGGTCGCCTCACGGGTATGGTGAGCCGTGGCGGCAGCATCATCTCCAAGTGGTGTCAGACCCACAACGAGGAGAGTTTCCTCTATACCCATTTTGACGATATTTGCGAAATCTGCCATCGCTATGACGTGGCTATCTCCTTGGGTGACGGCCTCCGTCCCGGTTCGACCCACGATGCCAATGATGCCGCCCAGTTTGCCGAGCTCGACACCATGGGTGAGCTGGTGACGCGTGCGTGGGATCATGGCGTGCAGGCATTTATCGAAGGTCCCGGCCATGTGCCCATGAACAAGATTCGGGAGAACATGGACCGCCAGATCGAGAAGTGCCACGGCGCACCCTTCTATACCCTCGGCCCGCTCGTCACAGACATCGCACCTGGTTTCGATCATATCACCAGCGCCATCGGCGCAGCCATGATCGGATGGTTTGGTACGGCCATGCTTTGCTACGTCACACCGAAGGAGCATCTCGCGCTGCCTACGAAGGAGGATGTGCGCGAGGGTATTGTCGCCTATAAGATTGCTGCCCACGCGGCCGACCTGGCCAAGGGCCATCCTGGTGCTTCGGTTCGCGACGACGCCCTGTCCAAGGCGCGCTACGACTTCAGATGGAAGGATCAGTTCAATCTCTCGCTCGACCCTGAGCGGGCGTTGGAATACTACAAGACTTCCAATGACATGAAGGGCAACTACTGCTCCATGTGTGGTCCCAACTTCTGTGCAGCTCGTATCAGCCACAGCCTGAAGGATTGCACGGACGCTTCCGATGCGGAATAACAACAATGAATCATAACCTTATAAACAAGAAACAAGATGATAGAGACACAGGTTTCAAAAGGAATTGTCAGTACTTATTTTGACAAATTGCAGCGCAATCTCGATATTGACGTGGCCATCGTTGGTGGTGGTCCCTCGGGTATCGTGGCGGCATACTACCTTGCCAAGGCAGGACTGAAGGTAGCTCAGTTTGACAGAAAACTTTCTCCCGGCGGCGGAATGTGGGGTGGCGCGATGATGTTCAACCAGATTGTGATCCAGGAGGAGGCGCTGGACATCGTTCGCGACTTTGGCATCAACTATACGCCGTTTGAGGATGGACTCTATACCCTCGACTCCGTGGAGGGCACTTCTGCGCTCCTCTACCATGCCGTGCATGCAGGAGCCACCATCTTCAACTGCTATAGCGTGGAGGACGTGGTGTTCAAGAGCAACGTCGTAAGTGGCGTGGTGGTCAACTGGACGCCCGTTCTGCGCGAGGGTATGCATGTCGATCCCATCAATATCATGGCCAAATGCGTCATCGACGGCACGGGCCACGATAGCGAGATAGCCTGTGTGGTGGCCCGCAAGAATGGCATCCAACTCCAAACGGAGACGGGTGGCGTGATGGGTGAGCGCTCGCTGGACGTGGCCGAGGGAGAGCGTCTCGTTGTGGAAGGCACACGTGAGATCTATCCCGGTCTCTATGTCTGTGGCATGGCTTCCTCTGCTGTGGCAGGTACGCCGCGTATGGGGCCGATCTTCGGCGGTATGCTGATGTCGGGTAAGAAGGTTGCTGACCTGATCATCAAGAAACTCAAAGGCTAATCATGCTTCGCATAGCCATCACCTTGCCCGGCTTCGTGCCGGGCGAGGCTTCTTTTATCGTCCGGTTGCTGGACGAGTCTTTCGATCGGGTACATATCCGCAAGCCCGATGCCGACGCACGGGCCGTTGCCCAACTCATAGAGGGTGTTCCAGAGGCGTATCGTAGTCGCCTCGTCTTGCACGACCACCATGCGCTTGCGGATCGCTATGGACTGGGAGGCATTCATCTGAACTACCGCAACCCCGTCGCTCCCGCTGGTTTCCAAGGCACTGTGAGCCGATCTTGCCATAGCCTGGACGAGGTGAAGGCGTGGAAGCCACGTTGCGCCTACGTCTTTCTAAGCCCTATCTACGACAGTATTTCCAAGCAGGGGTATCGGTCGGCCTTTTCTAAGCAGGTGCTATTAAAAGCCAGCGCCGAAGGCATTATCGACCAGCAGGTCGTTGCCCTCGGCGGAGTGTCTTACCAGCGACTGGCGGAAGTGGAACAGCTGGGTTTTGGCGGCTACGCCATGCTGGGCGAAGCCTGGAAAAAGATGGGGTAGGGGCGTTCTCCTACTTTGCAGCCTTCATGTGGCGGCTACGGACCATCGCCCATACACCCAGGGCGATGAGCGGGATGCTCAACAACTGGCCCATGTCGAGCGGCAGATTGGCCTCGAAAGCCTCCTGTACCTCCTTGGTAAACTCGATGAAGAAGCGGAAGGTGAACACCAGCGTCAGGCAGAGACCGAAATAGAGTCCCGTGCCCACACGGTCCTTGTGCTTGCGGTAGATGAGGAAGATGATGGCGAAGAAGCAGGCATAGGCGATGGCCTCATAGAGCTGTCCTGGATGGCGAGGCGCCTTGTCAACATGGGCGAAGATGAAGGCCCAGGGAACGTCCGTCACGTTGCCGACAATCTCCGAATTCATGAGGTTTCCCAGCCGGATGAAGCATGCCGTGATGCAGGAGACCACTCCCATCAGGTCCAGTACCACCCAGGTTGGCATCTTGTATCGCTTGATATAGAGCCAAAGCCCCACCAGGAGGCCCGCCACGCCACCGTGGCTGGCCAGTCCGGCAAATCCCGTAAACTTCCATCCTCCACCTTCAAGGAAGTGGATAGGCAGGAACATCTCCACGATATGTGTGCCCGAGGAGAGGAAGTAGTCGGGCTCGTAGAAGAGGCAATGGCCGAGGCGCGCACCTACCAATATGCCCAAGAAGACATAGAGAAAGAGAGGGTCAAACTTCTCGTCGCTATATTTGTGCTCCTTGTAGAGCCACTTCATGAGCAGGTAGGCCAGTACAAGGCCCGTCAGCCAGCACAAGGCGTACCAGCGCACGGAGAGCGAGCCAAGGTGGATGGCTACCTCCGAGGGCTGCCAATAGATGTAGAGCGGATTCATCATGGGGTGGGGAATTAGACGTTGAAGCGGAAGTGCATGATGTCGCCGTCCTGCACCTCATACTCTTTGCCTTCTATGCCGAGTTTGCCGGCCTCGCGCACGGCGGCCTCGGAGCCATACTGGATGTAGTCCTCGTACTTGATGACCTCGGCACGGATGAAGCCCTTTTCGAAATCGGTATGGATCACGCCCGCACATTGTGGCGCCTTCCAGCCTTTGCGGTATGTCCATGCCTTCACCTCCATCTCGCCAGCAGTGATGAAGGTCTGCAGGTTGAGCAGATGGTATGCCTTCTCGATAAGACGGTTTACGCCACTCTCCTCCAGTCCCAGTTCGTCGAGGAAGAGTTTTTTGTCCTCGTAGGAGTCGAGCTGGGCAATGTCTTCCTCCGTCTTGGCAGCGATGACCATGGCCTCAGCACCCTCCTCGCGGGCTATCTCCTCTATCTTGCGACTGTATTCGTTGCCCGTCTTGGCACTCTCCTCATCGACGTTGCAAACATAGAGCACGGGCTTTGTCGTCAGGAGAAACAAATCGTGGGCAGCTTGTATCTCGTCTTTGGTCTCGAAGACCACCGAGCGGGCGTTCTTGCCCTGCTCCAGCACCTCTTTGTAGGCCTCCAGCACGCTCACCATCGTCTTGGCGTCTTTGTTGCCCGCAGCGGCCATCTTCTGCTGTTTGGCCAACTGTCCTTCGACAGTCTCCAGGTCCTTCAGTTGCAGCTCAGTATCAATCACCTCTTTGTCCTCTACGGGATCGACGGGAGCGCCGCCCTCGCGCACCACGTTGGGGTCGTCAAAGCAACGGATGACGTGGATGATGGCGTCGCACTCACGGATGTTTCCGAGAAACTTGTTGCCCAGACCCTCGCCCTTGGACGCACCCTTGACGAGGCCTGCTATATCGACAATGTCGCAGGTGGCGGGAACAATGCGTCCTGGGTGCACGATCTCGGCCAGTTTGTTGAGCCGCTCGTCGGGCACGGAGATGACGCCGAGGTTCGGCTCAATCGTACAGAAAGGATAGTTGGCTGCTTGTGCTTTCGCGCTCGACAAGCAGTTGAAGAGGGTTGATTTTCCCACGTTGGGAAGACCAACAATACCACATTTTAATGCCATGAGTATCTTTTACGTTTTATTTTTTATCTTCTAAGAATGTGCAAACCGAAAGCAACCAAGTGGACTTTAATTGCTGAGGTGTCGCTTTTCTTATGCAAAAGTACGCAAATAAATTGACTTGACGGCCCCTTTGCCCTGTTATTAGCACCTGTTAATACATTTCCCTAACTTCTTTTAAGTGTTTTCCTCATGACGGTAATGCTATTTTCTTTAACTTTGCCAGCACATATACTAGTCTAAAAAAAATAACATGATGAAAAAGGAACAAATTATCTCTGCTACGATCATTGCTTTAGGCATTGTCATCATGGGACTTTGCTTGAAAGGAGGAATGGACAATTTTACCAGTCGCGACCGGAAAGTGACCGTCAAGGGACTGGCGGAAAAGGAGGTGAAGGCCGACAAGGTGACATGGCCTATCGTCTCCAAGGAACTGGGCGACGACCTGCCGATGCTCTATGAGCGTATAGCCGCTAAGCAGCAGGCCATCAAGGCGTTTCTGCTGAAGAACGGCATGCGGGAGGGTGAGATCAGTATCAATGCACCCAAGGTGATAGACCTCACGGCAGAGCAGTACTCCCAGCAGAACCAGCCCTACCGCTACAATGTTACGCTGGTCATCACCGTCACCTCTACCCAGGTTGACAAGGTGCGTAGTATCATTGCCCGCCAAGGCGAATTGCTCAAGCAAGGCGTGGCGATCGTTGCCGACGAGTATCAGAACCCTGTCGTCTATGAGTATGTCTCCTTCAAGAAGATGAAGCCGAAGATGATGACCGAAGCCATTGAGAATGCTGAGCAGACCGCTAAGCAGTTTGCCAACAACAGCCATTCGACCATCAGCAAGATCATCTCTGCCGATCAGGGACAGTTCTCCATCGATGACCGTGATGCCAATACGCCCTATATCAAGCGGGTGCGGGTCGTCACTACTGTCACCTATGCGCTCAAAGACTAATTTTAGAAGTCACACCAGTTCGTGTGAGTGTATATAACCCGTTCTTTATTCTGGGGACAAAGCCTGGTTGAAACGATGGCATATATACAGTTGACGCACAACAGGGGTGAGACTGGGTCACAATTTGAGTCGTAACTGAAGTTCCAGGTCGGCTTTCGACGAACGGTCTATCTGCTGGAGTCCTGACGAGATGTGATCGCGGTCGAAGTAGTCTGTCACGCTTAGTTTGGCGATGAGCATCCACCTTTGCCCCATATCCGCACGCAGGAAGAGCGCATAGTGGAGCCCCTCGCCAAAATAGGCGGGAAAGGAGAAGGCGTAGAGCAGTCCACGCTCGTAGGTGTAGATACGCGAGGCGTAGTCGTCGGTATGAAAATAGCCGCCCTGAACCGTGGCCTGCAGTCCTCTGAGGCCGCTCCATGTCGCCGACTGCGTGAGCATATAGCCATTGCTGGTCTGTTGGGAGGCGCTGCGAGTGGCATCTGCCTGGGTACGGAAGGCCCATTGAGCCCCAGTGTAGGCCACGGTGAGTCGTGCCCGTTGTGAGGTCTCGTCGATGAGCCCAGCTTTCGTGGCATCGCCTTTCATACGGGATCGGAGACGGTAGCGTGCCGTGAGGATCCAGTGGTCGCGGTGGTAGGTGGTTTGCAGAAAGTGGTCCCAGCTGTGGGACGAGGCATAGACTTGATACTTTGCCCACGGAAAATAGGCAAAGTCGGTGTAGGCTGTCAGAGTCCAAAAGCTGCCTAAGGCCCAATCCACCTTTGCCATCACACCACTCTCATTTTGCACGCGTCCTCCGTCGGCGAACGACTGTCCCATAACGGCTTGGTATTTGTAGCTATAATAGCGTTGGACAGCTGTCAGCGTGAGGGTGGGGTAGAGGCGGAAGGACAGCGCATGGAGCGTGGCGAGCGCTCGGCAGCCGCCTGTGGCGGTCTCGCCGCTCAAGGAGAGACGGTGGCTGGTGTAGCCGTAGTCGATGCTCGCATTCCAAAATGCTTCACCAGCAGGGTAGAACCTGCGGAAAGCCTGTGACGTGTTGGGCTGCAGCGGTTTGTCGAAGCGTGTCCATACGCCCGTCGCACCGAGATGGAAGCCTCCGTGTCGCCAGGCGATATGGCCTCCCGAGGCCGTCTGTGAGGCGTTGTCCTTGCGGTTCATCTCCGACGTGGTGCGATGGTAGCCCGTCTGGAGCAATGTGGCAATGCCCCTGCCGTCCTTGGTCAGCGTGGCGTCGATGGTGCGCCACGAGAGAAAAGCACTTAGTACAAAATGCTTCGACAAAGCGATCTCGGCAGCCGCACCCTGCAGGTAGTTGTAGGAAGATCGACTTGCGTGGCCCCGGATGGTGCTGCCTGTGCGGAAGAGGCTTGGCAGCGTCATCATCTTGCCAAAGGCCACATCGTTGTTCACCACCAGTCCCAAGCCCATTCGTACACGGTACCGTCCGACGGCAATGGTCTTGAGGTGGCGAGTCATTTTTCGTGCCACTGCATAGTAGCTATAGTGGTCGTAGCCCCATCGGTTGCCACCAGCGAAGAAAGGCTCGCCTGCGTCTTGTGCCGCCGTCAGACCAGCCGTGATGTATGGGCCGTACTGGAAAGTGTAACGGATCGAGTGGCGGTATTTCGGCCCCAAAAAACCTTCGTGGTCTCCTTGACGATCGTAGAAGGGCACGCCCATTTGTCCTACTACCGTGTGGCGGCCTCGTTGAAGGATGGTGTGAAGGGAGGGAAAATGGGTGGTCTCGTCGTCGGTGAGTAGGAGGAAGTAGGGGAGGAGCGCTCGGCGCAGGCCGTCCAGTGACTCGATGAGCGACAGTTCACCCATCGTCCGCATCCCATGATACTGCGTGATATAGGCTATTAGTTCCTCGATTTGTGCCTCGGAGAGGAAGGGAATGCGTTCCAAATCCTCCCGTGTGGCTTGATTGAGGGCGATCGGGTGCTCGGCAAGCTCTGAGAGCAGTTCGTAGGTTTCCTCGTCGGACTGACCAGTCTCGTCGTCCTGCTCTAAGAGCTGCGCATAGAGCGTCTCCCAACCCACCTGTGGCGATTGTGCCGGCAAGGTGATGGAAGACAAGAGTAGCAATATGCTTACGAGGATTTTTCTCATGAACAAAAGGCTTTCAGTTGACACAAAAAAGACTTTTTAAGAGCTATGAAAACAGTAGCCCTCCAAAGTGTCCAAAACGCTTTTGCATTCTCTCCTCAACCTTTCCAAGCCTTAAAGGCGTTGGAAAGAAAATAGTTTCCCTTATACCCTAATGGTGATTGAAGGGGAATCAGAAGAGAAAGTCGTCGCGTTTCATCCCCTCCACCGTCAGGGCTTTGATCTGTGGCACGAGGCGTGTGAAGTGTTCGGCATGGGCGTGGAGATCGAGCGAGGCCTGGTCCTGCCATGTTTCGCAAATCATGCCTGTGAGCGGGTTGGTGCAACTGAAAAGGATGTCGTAGGCAATGCAGCCAGCATCCGTTCGCGACTTCTCGACCAATTCTTGGGCCAAGGAGACAAACGCTTTTTTCTTCTCTTCGTCGGCGAGCATGAAGAAACAATTGAGGCGAATCATATACTTGGATTTTGGATATACATTTCTTTCCCTACACTTTGCTTCTGCGGCTCATGTAGCGTACGGGGAAATAGACGGCCAGCCATCCCACGACCGTCACGGTGAGGAAGACCATGACCACGTCCCATGGGTGTACACTCACAGGATAGGCATCGACGATGTAGTTGCCGCTGCTGTTGCCAAGCTTCACAAGGCCGTATTGCTGTTGGAGGAGGCAGAGCAGAAGCCCGACTCCTATGCCGATGACGGCCCCAGCGAGGGCTATTAGGCGGCCTTCGAGCAGGAAAATACGCGTGATGGTGCGGTCGCTGGCTCCGAGGAAGCGCAGGGTGGCTATATCGTCGCGCTTGTCGATGATGAGCATGGAAAGCGATCCGACAATGTTGAAGCAAGCCACGAGGAGAATGAAGGTCAGAAAGGCGTAGGCAAAGAGTTTCTCCACCTGCATGACCTTGAAGTTGTCGGCTTGTTGCTCATAACGGTCCTTAACCGTGAAGCGGTTGCCCAGGATGGCTTTGATTTCCTTCTTGGCCTCGTCGATATCCACGCCCGGCTTCATCCGCAACTCCAGCGACGTGAGTTCTCCCTGCCGATCGAAAAGCCTTCGGGCAAGGGCGATGCTTGTGAGGATGTATTTGCGGTCGTAGCGGCTCTGTTTCACTTGGAAGACCACGCCGGGGGAGAGTACGGAGTCTTCCGTGAAAGCCTCTGTGGGGTTGCTCATGTCGTACTGTCCCTGCCGTTGTGGCGCATAGATGTGGAGATAGTCGGGCCAATCGGTGCCTGTGCCGAGGTCTTTGGCAATCCAGATGCCAGGCACGGCGTAGTCGAGGTTGGCCTGGGAGAGACGAAACTCGCCGTCACCGTAGAGGATGTTGCGAATGTTGGTGAGCGAGTCGAAGTTGGCCTCCACACCCTTCACCGTCACCATCATCTGACGATCCCGATATACGGCCAGCGCCTGGTCCTCTACGCATTCTGTGGCCACGGCTACAAAGGGTAGCTGCTTTACCTTCACCAAGGCTGCATCGTCGGCAGGAGCAGCTTTGCCGCTCACTGGCTGTACCTTCAGTTGCGGGTCAAACTCTGTGAAGAGGGACGCTATCAGGTCGGCAAAACCGTTGAAACTGCTCATGACGACCACCATGGCCATCGTGGCCACGGCTACGCCGAGCACGGCAATGACGCTGATGAGGTTGATGGCGTGCGTGCTCTTCTTGGAGAACAGGTAGCGGCGGGAGACAAATAGCGGGAAGTTCACTTCTTCAGCAGTTCGTCAATGTGGTCGATGTAGTCGAGGGAGTCGTCGAGATAGAAGCGTAGCTCGGGGATGATGCGGAGCTGGTTGCGCACGCGTCGTCCCAGTTCGAAGCGGATTTGCTTCTCGTTGGTGTTGATGTTCTCGATCAGTTCTTCCGATTTCTCTGAGGGGAAGATGCTGAGATAGGCGGTACAGATGCTCAAGTCGGGGCTTACGCGCACCCGGGTGACGCTGACCAGCACGCCGTGCATCATGCGTGTCTGTCCCTGAAAGATGGTCGCCAGCTCCTTTTGCAGGAGGCGGGCTATGCGGTTTTGTCTTGTTTCTTCCATATTCTTCTTTGTTATTTGATTGCAAAGTTACTCAATCTTGTTGAGAAATGGCCATGTTGTCTCCATAAAATTACAATTTGCGCATCAGCGTGAGGCCATCGCGCATGGGAAGGATGACTTTTTCGATACGCTGGTCCTGTGCTGTGGCGTCGTTGAAGCGGCAAATGCCCAAGGTCTGCTGGTCTTTGGCGTAGGCCGAATCGACGACATGGCCGTCCCATAGTGTATTGTCGGCGAGGATGAAGCCACCTTGTCGCAGCAGCGGTAGCACCATCTCGTAGGTCTGGAGGTAGGTGCGCTTGTCGCCATCGATGAATGCAAGGTCGAAGGTCACGCCCAGTTGGGGTGCTTGCTCGATGGCGTCGCCGATGCGGAAGTCGATGTAGTTGCCCAGTCCTGATCCATCGATCCACTGGCGCGTGAAGGGCTCCAGTTCGTCATTGACATCGAAGGTGTGGATGATACCCCCATCGCCTATCGAACGCAGTCCCTCGGCCATGCAGAGAGCGCTATATCCCGTGAAGGTGCCTATCTCCAGGATGTGCTTGGGGCGTATCATGGTGACCAACATCTTGAGCAGGCGCCCCTCGACATGGCCGCTCACCATGCGTCCGTGGAGTGTGTGCAAGTGGGTGGCCCGCCAAAGGCGGTGCAGATAGTCGCCCTCGGGGTCGCTGTGCTGTTCTATATATCGTTGCAGTTGTTCAGTCATGACCGGCTCGATTGGGGGTGGTGGGTGAAACAGAGCAGCGCTTCTACGCCCAGTCGATAGACGTCCATGCCGAACCCCGCGATTGTTCCGACACAAGCGGGGGCGATCATGGAGTGGCGGCGGAAGTCCTCGCGGGCGGCGACATTGCTCAGGTGCACCTCCACGACAGGGGCGCTGATGGCGCGGATCGCGTCGAGCAGGGCAATGCTGGTATGGGTATAGGCTGCCGCGTTGAGGATGATGCCGTCGTGGGTGAATCCGGTCTCCTGAAGCCGGTCTACCAATGCGCCCTCATGGTTGCTCTGATAGTATTCTATTTCTACCTGTGGAAACCGCTTTCGGAGCGATGCAAGGCAGTCTTCCATCGTCTCCTGTCCATAGATGCCGGGTTCGCGCGATCCCAAGAGGTTGAGGTTGGGGCCGTTGATGATGATGATTCTCATGATTCCTTTGTCGAATGATGGTGTAAAAGTACTGCCTTTTCATGAAATAGGCAAGTTTTCGGGTGATAAAAGAATTTTGGCTTCAAAAAAGCCCAGCTCTTTGGCGCTTGTGATGCGCAAAGGGCTGGGCTATCTCTGTTAGACTGCGGTCTTACGTCCGCTGTCCTTTATTCTGCCAAGGTATGGAAGGGGATGGCCTGCACGTCGGTCGTCACGCCGCCGTCATAGCCACAGGCGATGACCACGCAGTCGGTGTCAGGCTGGCCGTAGTTGAGCTTGCCAGTGAAGTCGCCTTGTTTTGTGAAGTCGTCAGCCTCGCCGCCATAGACAATCTTCAGCAGGTCGGCAGCGGCCTTCTTGGCGTCGCCGTTGTGGGCGCTTAGCTTTCTCTCCCAGACCTCTTTGCTCTGCACGTCGAGGATATACTTGTCGTTGTTGGTGGTCTTGACTTCTACGTCACAACCATCTTTGTACGGCTGTATAACGTTGACGGTGAGCTGATTGCTTGATGCTTCCGTGGCCAGCGTGGTGAAGCGCTGCTCATAGACGGGAGATGTAATCTCGCCCGTAGAGGAGTTGACAGCATAGCAATAGGCCCAGTGGAGGGTCTCGGACTGCAGGGCCTGACCAGTGAACGCCTTGGCGTCAACGGTCTTCGTACCGCGGAACAGAGTCTGGTTCAAATAAAAATCGAGGTCCATGTCGTACTGCCCAGCTATGTAGTCCCAGTAGGCCTGGTCGGCAGCTTCGATGCTTCCATATTTCTCTATCATCAAGTCGCGGGTCTCGTCCGACACGATGAAGCAGTAGTACTGCTGCGTCTGGTCCTTCGGGGTGAAGGTGACGGTAGCCGTATTGGACTTGATGTCCGTGACGTTGACAGAGAACTCGTCATTTGCCTTAGCCTTGGTCGTCGCCGTGGTGCGGCTGAGACCTGCGGGCACTCCGTCATTGTCGTAGAGAAGGGCGTAGATGTAGTAGGTGGTGTTATCCTTCAGACCAGGGATCTGCAGGTACTTCGACTCGCGCCAGTCCTCCATGTAGCGCTTCTTCATCTCGATGCGGATGTCGCGGTCGTCGCCAACCAGTTCCTCGTCGCCGACGTACATCAGCCAGTGGGAGCAGCCCTCGGGCATGGGAAAATCGACGAGGATGTAGTCTGTGCCAGTCTCCTCGACATCGATGTTCATGGTCAGCGGTGTCACCTCTTCAAAGGTCATGCTCTTGATGTTTTTGGTGAAGATGGGCGTCACCTCGCCGTCGGTGGTATGGATTCTCAACACACCGTCGCCCGGTTTCTGGGCCATAGCCGCCACAGAGAGCACGGAGGCGGCGATTGTTGCTATGATCTTTTTCATTGTTTTTCTTCTTTCGTTGTTGTACATACAATAGGCTTAGAAACTTCCTCCAGGCACCGTGATCTTGGTCTTGAAGGCGCGGGTAGCGGGTGCGCCCTCGTCCAGTCCGACAGCGATGATGTAGTAGTCGGTATCGACATCCTTGCGCACGCGGAACTCCCACAGACCATCTCTGAGGTCCTCGTCGCGAGTACGGGCCAGGTCGGGTTGATGTTGTCGGCCTCGTAGCAAAGGGCGCGGAGCAGCGCTGCGTCGGTCTTGTACAGGTCAACGTAGGCGGCGGGCTGCATGGTGATGAAATAGGGGGTGTTGGTAGTCGGGGCAGCCTTGATCTGCTGGTCTCCCCACTCGTTGGAGAGGACGGTCACGGGGATGTCCATGTCCACCGGTGTCGGGGCGTTGGTGTGGATGCTGTCAACCTGAATTGGCGTGACGAGGTTGCCGTCGTCGTCCATTCCGAAGGTGATGACGACCTGGCGAGCGTCCCACATCAGGTGGTAGCCATCGCCCTCGTAGGTGCCCTCGCGGCGGTCGTACTTCATCATGGTCTGCCAGTTCTCGCCATACCAGGAGGCGAAGGTGGACCACATGCTGATGAAGTGCTTGATGACGTCGCCGTTGGTGCCTTCCTCCAGCTGCCAGCGCTGGTAGTAGTCATAGCCTGTGGCGAAAGTGCAGTACTTCACGGAAGCGTCCTTGGCCGTGACGTTGTACTTGAGTGTTGTTGTTCCGACGTGTGTCGTCGTGACCGTGAAGGGATCGTCGGCCACGGCACCCGTGGAGCAGGTAAGGCTCTTCAGACCCGTGGGCAGACCGTTCTCGTCGTATGCGAGCACATAGATGGTGTAGATACTCTCCGGCTTGAGGAAGTCGAAGGCCAGCGTATAGGATCCCTTGGCGTCACAGACGCTATGCTTCTGCACATACTCGGTGTAGTTGATGTTGGGGTCCTTCTCGCTGCCAGCGACGATGGCCGCTTGGACGCGTGTCACACTTGCTTCGGCCTCGATATTGATGCCGATGGAGGAGGAGGTCTTATAGCGCTCTGTGACGTGTACCTCGGCTGCCTTCACTGTCGTGAGTTACATGGAGTCGATCTCGTCGGTAAGGGCTGCGAGCTTGCTTCCGTCTTGCAGCGTCAACTTCATCTTGTAAAGTGGCTCCTGGGCCAGCGCAGTCATGCCGCAGAAGAAAAGGGCGGACATGAGGAGTATGGATTTCTTCATAGATTACTTTCTGAATTTAAGTGTTGTGTTGTTGATGTTCAGAATATAGACGCCAGCGGGCTTGCCCGAAAGATCGATGGTCTGGCCCTGCCACTGCTTGTCGTTCCAGACAATACGGCCTGCTGCGTCATAGACGGCTACGTTGTAGATCTTGCCAGGTTCCGTTCCATTGATACGGAGAATGCCGGTTCCGCGCTCCGCACTCACGGTGATATTGGTTTCTCCCATCTTCACATTGTCGAAACCGGTGGCCAGGCTGAAGGTGATCTCCACGATGTCGCTCATCATGTATTCCTCGGGCTCTTGATTACCGCTACGGTGCAAGATGACGGCGGGGCCGTCGAAGGTGAAGGTGGTAATCTGACCTTTGTCAAACTCCTTCTTGCCGTCCGTGGATGTTACCGTGACTACTTCCTGTGCGCTGGCGGAGGCACTCAGTGCCAATGCAGCGAAAAGTAATAGGTTCTTCTTTTTCATAATAGACGATTGATATAACTTGTTGTTGAATTATTTATGTTGCAAAGTTACAATAAAACCCCTGAGTGCGCAAGCCGTCTCATCACTTTTTCAAAACTGCGTTGCATTTCTTTTTCTTGTATAAATGCTTTAACACCAAGTGTTTATGCTTTCATCAACTTGTAGTTAATAGTTTACTATTATCTGAAAAGCCACATGGAAATCCTGTTTTAGTAATTGAAAATGAAGAGGCGTGTTCGTCAGTTTTTGGGCCTTGCTGCTTAGTCTTTGGCTGGAGAACCCGATAGTCTTTTTCTGTTTCGTGGGTCTGAGGCTTCTCAGTAGTGTCGACCTTCTTAATTCATAGTTTAAACAACGGGTGCTACATGAATAGAAATTGACATTTCGCGATGTCAATTTCTATTCATGTAGCACCCGTTGTTTGGGTGTTTTTGCTCCTTTGATCTTAGGATGTAGGCTGGCTTGAACAGGGGTTAGTGTGCTTCCAGCCAGTTTCGTCCCCAGCCTGCGTCGGCCACGAGGGGTACGGAGAGTGTATAGGCATGTTCCATCTCTTCCACGACAATGCGTTCGACAAGTGCTTTCTCTTCGGGATAGACAGAGAAATTGAGCTCATCATGTACTTGCAGGATCATTTTCGACCGGATGCCTTCCTCAGCGAAGCGGCGGTGGATGCGGATCATTGCCACTTTGATGATGTCGGCTTCGCTTCCTTGTATCGGTGCGTTGATAGCGTTGCGCTCGGCAAATCCCCTAACGGTGTTGTTGCGAGAGGTGATATCAGGTAGGTAGCGGCGACGATGGAAGATGGTCTCAGCATAACCCTTCTCGCGTGCCAATTGTTTGGCTTGCTCCATGTAGGCGTGGACACGGGGGAAGGTCCTGAAATAGTCGGCGATGAGGTCGCGCGCCTCCCCGTTGGCTATTCCCATCCGTTGAGCCAGCCCGAAGGCCGTGATGCCGTAGATAATGCCAAAGTTGGCTTGCTTGGCTTTCTTTCGTTGTGCGTCCTCGACACGCTCTATCGGTTCGTGCCATATCTTGGCGGCTGTGGCTCGGTGGATATCCTGTCCGCTCCGAAACGCTTCGATCATGTTTTCATCGCCACTAAGGTGGGCCATGATGCGCAGCTCTATTTGCGAGTAGTCAGCAGAGAAGAACAGACACCCCTCTTCAGGGATAAAGCACTTGCGAATTTCCTTGCCGTCATCGTCTCTGACAGGGATGTTCTGCAAGTTGGGGTCGCTTGACGAGAGGCGACCTGTGGCTGTCACTGCTTGGTTGAAAGAAGTGTGGATGCGGCCCGTGCGAGGGTTGATGAGTTTCGGAAGCGCATCGACATAGGTGCCCAATAGTTTTTTTAGACCTCGGTGGGCAAGAATGTTGTCCACTATGGGATGCTTGCCACTGAGGGATTGCAGTACTTCTTCGGAGGTGACGTACTGTCCTGTCTTTGTCCGCTTGGGATTGTCGACCAAATGCAATTTGCCGAAAAGAATCTCACCGACTTGCTTGGGACTTGCGATGTTGAATGTTTCACCGGCCTCTTCGTAGATGCGTGTCTCATAGAGGTGAAGCCGTTCGTTGAAGATGCGGGAGGCCTCTTTTAAGGCTTCTGTGTCGAGACAGACGCCCGTTTGTTCCATATCGGCCAGGACTGGAACGAGGGGCATCTCGATCTGCCAAAACAAATCTTCTCCGCCAACCTCTTTAAGTTTTGGTTCAAGGATATGGTAGAGGCGCAAGGTAATATCGGCATCCTCGCAAGCGTAAGCATAGACCGCCTCTGGTGGTAAGTCACGCATGTTTTTCTGCCCTTTTCCCTTCGGCCCGATGAGTTCTTCTATGTGTACGGTCTGGTAGTGGAGATAAACCTCTGCAAGGTAGTCCATGCCGTGGTGGAGTTCTGGCTGGATGATATAGTGAGCGAGCATCGTGTCAAAGAGACGACCCTTCACCGTGATACCATAGTTGTGGAGCACCTCCATGTCGTACTTGACATTTTGTCCCACCTTGAGAATTTTTTCGTCTTCAAAAAGTGGTTTGAATATCGAAAGCATTTTTAACGCCTCTTCACGGTTGTCTTTTACGGCTATGTACCAAGCCTCTTTTTCCTTCACGGCGAAACTGAATCCCACCAATTCGGCTTCCATCGGGTGTACGGATGTTGTCTCTGTGTCAAAACAAAGAATTTCTTTTGTCCGTAAAAAATCACATAAAGCAAGCGCATCGTCCACATTATCAATGAGATGGTATTCGTGTTGCGTTGTTTTAATGCTTTCATACTGCTCGTTTTTCGTTTCTTCTTGGCCGTCGGGCGTGATTTCAGCAAAGAGATCAAGCTGTCTTTGACTCTTTTTCTTGGTTTTTTCGGTCTTTCCCAAAAACTTGTTCGTAAGAGTCTTAAACTCCAGTTCGTCGAAGAGTTTTGCCAATGTCTCCGCATCCGGCTCCTTACACTTCATCGCTTCGAGATCGAGACTGATAGGAACGTCTTGTCGAATGGTTGCCAAGAAATAGGACAGCTTGATGTCTTCGGTAGCATTCATTACCTTCTCCTTCATTTTCCCTTTCAGTTGGTCTGTGCTCTCAAGGAGGTTGGCAACGGAGCCAAACTGGTTGATAAGTTTGACAGCAGTCTTCTCGCCCACACCAGGACATCCGGGAAAGTTGTCTGCGCTATCACCCATTAGTGCCAACAGGTCGATCACCTGCGCGGGGGTAGCTATACCATATTTCTGTTGTACTTCCTCTTTGCCGATGATATCATAGCCTCCGCCATGGCGAGGCTTGTACATCTTCACGTTGTCGGCTATCAATTGACCATAGTCCTTGTCGGGGGTGAGCATATAGGTTAAAATGCCCATTTCATCGGCTTGGTACGCAAGCGTTCCTATCACGTCGTCGGCTTCGAAGCCGTCCTTCTGTAGTACGGGAATACGTAGAGCGCCGAGGATATCTTGAATGATAGGTACAGAGCGCTTGATGTCCTCGGGAGTTTCTTGTCTCTGTGCCTTATAGGCAGGAAACTTTTCGTGACGGAAGGTCTTGCCGTGGTCGAAGGCCACGCCTATGTAGTCGGGTTGCTCTTTGGTCAATACCTCATGTAGTGTATTGCAAAAACCCATAATGGCCGACGTGTTGAGCCCCTTACTATTGATGCGCGGTGTGCGCAGAAGGGCATAGTAAGAGCGATAGATGATCGCATAGGCGTCGAGAAGAATCAGTTTTGTCATGCTAATGATATTTTTAAAGTGTAAAAGTACAAATTTTTTGTGATATTCTCCGATTAAATCCTTAATTTTGTATCAAATTTCGGACTTTCATGGATTACGTATCGCTCATCAAGGAGCCTATCTCGCACGAATTAGCCGATTTCATCGGGCTATTCAACAGCAGTCTTACCCATGACGACGGTATGCTGGGCTGTGCATTGGAGCACGTCAAGCAGCGCGCTGGGAAACGGATGCGTCCTATTTTGATATTGCTGATGGCCAAAAACTTTGGTGCTGTCTCGCAAGTAACGCTGCATTCCGCCGTAGGACTTGAGCTTTTGCACACTGCATCTCTTATTCACGACGATGTTGTGGACGAAGCAAAGGAACGTCGTGGACAAGCCAGCACCAACGCACTGTTTGACAACCGTGTAGCCGTGCTGGTAGGCGACTATGTGCTTTCTACCGCTTTGCTTCACATTGCTTATAGTGGGCGTGAGCGAATCGTTACCAATTTGGCAAAATTAGGCCAGACCTTGTCGAATGGTGAGATTCTCCAGCTCTCGAACATCCAGAACCGTGAAGTGTCGGAGGATGTGTATTACGAGATCATCAAGAATAAGACTGCCGCGCTCTTTAGTGCTTGCGCAGGAATCGGTGCTTTGTCTGTCGGTGCTACTGAGGATGAAGTGACTGCGGCGGAGGAGTTTGGCCATAACTTGGGAGTGATTTTCCAGATTCGAGACGATATTTTCGATTATTATGATGATGCCAATATTGGAAAGCCCACTGGCAATGACATGGCGGAAGGGAAACTTACACTCCCCGTGATATACGCATTGCATAAAGCGGGCAAGGCTGAGCACTGGAAATTGGTAGCAAAAGTGAAGGACGGAACCGTTACGAAGGAAGAAATAGCCCGTCTTGTAGCGTTTGCAAAGGGCAATGGTGGTATAGAATATTCAGAGGGTAGGATGCGTTTCTACCACCAGTTGTGTCTTCAGTTCCTTGATGATTATTGTCACGACGAGCAGATTGCCACCGCCCTTCGTGCTTATCTTGACTATGTCAGCGAACGCACTAAATAAAGGAGAAGGGTAGGGACAATAGTCTCTTTTAAAGATCATAAAGTAGCGTCAATGGCCAAATCACCAGGAGTTTCTGATGGTTTGGCCATTGACGTTATAATTTCAACTTAGTTGCCGGTATGTTCCGGAAGCGTTTTCAGTCTTATAGGAAGACTTGGAGCAACTGAAACGAAGCCTTTAGAAGAACTTCACCTCTTCTCCTACAATCTCGCTTAGCAAGAGGTTGGCAAGGCGACTCGTTCCGAGGCGGAACCACTGGTTGGTAAGCCATTTCTCGCCAAGCACTTCCTTGACAATAGTGTAGTAGATGACGGCGTCCATCACAGTATTGATGCCTCCAGCAGGTTTTAAACCGATTTGAATGCCCGTTTTATCGTAGTACTCCTTGATGGCTTGACACATTACATAAACGGCCTCCGGTGTAGCAGAGACTTTTTCCTTGCCAGTGGAGGTTTTGATGTAGTCGGCACCTGCATACATGGAAAGGATGGAGGCCTTCTTGATGTTGGATGCAGTCACGAGGTCACCTGTTTCCAGAATCACTTTCATTGCAACTGCTTGTCCACAAGTCTCTTTCAGTTCTGCAATGTCGTCGCACATACTTTCATAGGCACCTGTGAGGAATTTGCCTACTGGCATGACAATATCGATCTCGTTGGCACCGTCTTTGATGGCAAGTGCCGTTTCGGCCACTTTTACTTCAATGAGAGCCTGTGATGAGGGGAAGGAGCCGCTGACACATGCTATATTTACACCTTCTACCTCCAAGGTGTCGTTGACGACCTCGGCAAAGCATGGGAAGACGCAGATGGTGGCTACGTGTGGTAGGTCGGGATAGACCTCGTCGAACCGGTTGACATTCTCCGTAAACTGCATCACGCTCACGTCTGAATCAGTAGTATGTAGTGTGGTAAGTTCCACGCTCCCCAAGAGAAATTTCTTTACTTCTGGAGTGTCGTTTTCATGTGCTTTTTCAGCAATGATTTTCTTTACTTCCTCGCGAACTTCCGCATCGTCCACATCTGTGTTATATTGTGCTAGCACTTGCTCGTATTTGTTCTCTGACTGGATATTTTCGGCACGCTCTATATCCTGTCTTACAGTGTCTTTGATTGAAGTCATATTCTTTCTGTTTATTTGTTTATTTCAGTTTTGAATTGTTTTTGTGACGCTCTGCGTCCCTTTTTGTTTTCTTTTCAATGCTTTTTTGTAATTCGATTTCGAGATTTACACCCGTTTGGTTGGCTAGGCAGAGAAGAACCCACAGTACGTCGGCCATTTCCTCCCCTAAATTGGATTTCTCGCCAGCCTTGAAACTTTGTTCGCCATAGGTGCGGGCAATGACACGTGCCAGTTCGCCTACTTCCTCTGTGAGACATGCCATGTTGGTTAGCTCTGAGAAATAGCGTACGCCGTATTTGTTAATCCATTGATCTACTGCAAGTTGAGCTTCTGTGATAGTCATTGTTTTCGAATTTAATTGGAAGAAATGTGAAGCGTTTGTCTCCTATTATGATTGAAGAGGTTGCTATCTATTCTTTGTTTTTCGTGTCCATAATAATGGTAACAGGCCCATCGTTGATCAAGCCCACTTTCATGTCTGCTCCAAAGATTCCGCGTGCAACCTTGCCTGCGCCCAGTTGTAGCTCCAGTTGGTCGCAGAAGTAATTGTAGAGTGGTTCAGAGTAGGCTTGTTTGGATGCGCGAAACCATGATGGGCGATTGTTCTTTTTGTAACTTGCGAAGAGCGTAAATTGGGATATCGCTAGTACAGAACCTTCTGTCTGACGAATGTCACGGTTCATTACGCCAGCTTCGTCGTCGAAAACGCGAAGTGAGGCAACCTTACGGGCTAACCATTCTGCATCTTCTTGAGTGTCAGCGTTTTCCACGCCAACAAGTATCATGTATCCCTTGCCTATTGCGCCGACAGTATTTCCATTCACTGCTACGCTGGCTTCTGTAACACGTTGTATGACTATTCTCATAATGCAAAGATACGTTTTATTTCCTAAACAGCCAAATTTGCTCCTTCCTTTGTGTTTAATCTATAAGAAACAGTATCATTAGGCATGTTCTTATTACCTTGTCTCTGTTTGGTCGCTCCAATAATTAATAATGGATTTCGCCTTGCTCTCACCTATGATCTCTTTTAGCTCTTCGAATGTTGCTTCTCTGATGCGCTTTACCGATTTGAAGTTTCTAAGCAGCAGATCTTTTGATTTCTGCCCGATACCATTTATTTCATCGAGTGCGCTATGAAGTTGATGTTTGGAGCGTTTGTCTCGGTGAAAACTGATGGCGTATCGGTGTACTTCATCTTGTATTTGTGTTAGAATCTTGAAGAGTTCGCTCTTTATGTCTACGGCGATTGTCATTGGAGGAAAACCAAATAGTAGTTCATTGGTGCGATGTCGATCGTCTTTAGCCAAACCAGCGATGGGTATGTGTATATGAAGTTCGTCCTCAATAACCGATCTGACAACCTCCATTTGGCCCTTTCCACCGTCTGTAATGATAAGGTCGGGTAGGGGAGCGCCTTCTTCCTTCATTCTCGTGTAGCGTCTTCGCACAACCTCTTGCATTGAGGCATAGTCGTCGGGTCCCTCTACCGTCTTGATGTTGTATTTTCGATAGTCTTTACGCGATGGTTTCATACCTTTATATACTATACAGCCTGCCACGGCATCACTTCCAGATATATTGGAATTGTCGAAGCATTCTATAGTGAAAGGCATTCTGTCGAGCTGCAAGAGGCGTTGTAGCTCTTTCATCAGTCTGGTCTGTCGTTGCTCTGGATTTAGTTTTTCGGTCTGTTTGAGTCTGTCAAACTTATATTGCCTTGCATTCATCTCAGATAGTTCTAATAGGTGACGCTTATCTCCGCGCTGAGGTACGAAGAAATCGGCATTTTTAATCTTAAAATCTAATTCATAAGGCACGATGATCTCTTTTGCACTACTCTGAAATCTCTCTCTAATTTCTAAAATTGCTTCGTTGAGCAGTTCTTTGTCGCTTTCATCCAGTTTTCGCTTGTATTCGTAGGTGAAACTTTGGTTGATAGCTCCGTTCTTAACATGGATGTAATTGATGAATGCAGCGTGTTTTTCCTCATCGTCTATAATGGTAAATACATCTACGTCTGTGATCGTATGGCTTACTATTTCGCTCTTAGCTGCAAAGTTGTTGAGCGCAATCCATCGCTGTTTGAGTACTTCTGCTTCTTCAAATTCCATCTTTTCTGCCCGTTTCATCATCTCTTCCTGCAGCATTTTCTGTACTTCTCTTGTGTTTCCCTTCAGGATTTCACGTGCTTCACGTATTGCCTCTTGGTATTCTTCGTAAGTTTGACGGTTGATACATGGCCCCTCGCATTTTTTGATGTGATACTCGAGACAGGGCTTGAATCTTCCTTTTTTCACGGATTCTTCGTTCAGCGGAAGACGACAAGTACGTGGTTTGTAGATTTTTTGTATAATATCGAGTATGGCATACATGGAGCCGATGTGACTATACGGACCATAAAACGTGCCATATTTCTTATTTATGGTGCGGGTTTTGAATATTCTTGGGTATGGCTCCTTAGTTACGCAAATACTTGGATAAGTCTTGCCGTCTTTTAGCAGTACATTATATCTTGGCTTGTACTGCTTGATAAGTTGATTCTCTATCAATAAGGCATCTTCTTCCGTATTGACTACAGAATACGTGATGTCTTCAATCTTCGAAACAAGTACTTTGGTTTTGAAACGATCCACTTCTTTGTGAAAATATGAAGATACTCTACGCTTGAGATTTTTGGCCTTTCCAACGTAGATGATTGTTCCCTCTTTGTCGTAGTATTGATATGTGCCTGGCTTTTCTGGCATAGCCAATACAATTGCTTTGAGTCGTTGAAGGCGTGCTTCATTTTCTGCTTTAGTCATAATGCGTAAGTCCTTATAATTAAATAGTTATGGCTGTTTTGTTTCACGTGGAACGCGAACGCTGTCGTCACTGTGTCACGAAGGCGCGGTGTTAGATAGAAAGCCTTTTTCTCAACATCGCGCCTCATACTCAATTAGTCGTTTTGATTAGAACGATAGCAGCGAAGTCACCTCGATACCTTGTTCTTCAAATTGTTTGATGGCGTCTGGAAATTCGCTTTTTAGATCGATGATGAAGTTGCAGTAAATCTTCTTTGGGTGAAACTTCTTGACGAGCTTGCAGGCGGCAGCCATCGTGCCTCCTGTAGCCAACAAGTCGTCGTGAAGTAGCACGACATCTTTTTCGTTGATGGAATCAGCGTGAATCTCGATGGTGTCTATGCCATATTCTTTGGCGTAGCTCTCCTGAATAGTGGCACATGGCAGTTTGCCGGGTTTTCGGCAAAGAACGACACCTGCGTTCAGTCGAATAGCGACAGCGGATGACATGACAAAGCCACGGCTCTCGATTCCGACAATTTTCGTGATTCCTTTGTCCTTGTAGAGATCATACATGCTGTCGGCAATCTCTCGCAACGCGTCCTTGTCTTTGAAAAGGGTCGTCACGTCGCGAAAGTTAACGCCCTTAATGGGCCAGTCGGGGATACAACGTAGGTTGTCCAAAAGTAATTGTTTGTTCATGATCAATTGCTTGCTTTTATGATGATTTGTTAATTGTTTCGCGTGAAACGATCCTATCGCCCCATGAGTACCAATAGTACGTTGATGTCGCTGGGACTAACGCCTGGGATTCGGCTTGCTTCTGCCAACGTCTCGGGCTGGATGCGCTCCAACTTTTGTCTGCACTCGGTACTGAGATCGTGCATTTCTGCATAATGGAAGTGTCCGGCGATGCGTATGTCCTCCAATCTCCGCATTTTGTCTGCAAAGATGCGTTCGCGTTCTATATATCCTTTATATTTCATCCTGACCTCAGCAGCCTCGGCAATTTCTTGCGTTCGGTTGGGCGATAAGGCAATGGCTTCTTTCAAGGAAGGCAGCTTCTCGGATAGGTTTTGGAAGTTGAGCTGTGGACGAGCCACCAACTCTGAGAGGCGTGTGGTGCCTCGGAGTGGGGAAGTGCCGACAGTTTCGAGTAGGTTGTTAATTTCTTCGGGTCTTACTGTAGTTTGCTCGCAGAAATTGATAATACGCTCGATGTGCTCTTTCTTCTGCAGCCACCAGTCGTAGCGGGCGCGACTGGCTAATCCGAGGTGGTAGCCTTGCTCGGTCAGTCGTGCGTCGGCATCATCCTGACGAAGCAGGATGCGGTATTCGGCACGAGAAGTGAACATCCGGTAGGGTTCGTCCACACCTTTGGTTGTGAGGTCGTCTATGAGCACTCCGATATAACTCTCGTCGCGCTTCATGACAAAGGGTTCGCTGTTGGCACAGAAATTGGCCGCATTGATGCCCGCAACAAGTCCCTGTCCTGCCGCCTCCTCGTATCCCGTTGTGCCATTGACTTGACCAGCAAAGAAGAGACCTTCGATCAGCTTTGACTCCAAAGAGTGTTTCAGTTGAGTGGGGTCGAAGAAGTCATACTCTATGGCATAACCTGGCCGGTATATTTTAGCATCTCGTAAAGCAGGGATATGATGGAGTGCTTCCAACTGGATGTCCCATGGCATGGAAGAGGAAAATCCGTTTAGGTACATCTCGTTGGTGTCCGTTCCCTCTGGCTCTAAAAAGAGGGGGTGAGAGTCGCGGCCAGGAAATGTGACGAGCTTGGTCTCGATGGAGGGACAATAGCGTGGGCCGATACTGTTGATCTGTCCATTATATAAAGGAGAGTCAGCCAGACCCTGCCGCAATATCTCGTGCACCTTTGCGTTGGTGGCGCAGGTCCAGCAAGGAAGTTGTGGAAGGGTGCGTTGTTTCCCGAAGTAGGAAAACTGATGATAGTCGTTCTCCCCGAGTTGCTCTTCCATCTCCTCGAAATGGACAGATCGCTTGTCAATGCGCACGGGGGTGCCTGTCTTCATGCGCGCCACACGGATGCCATGACGCGCTATGCTCTCAGAGAAATGATGAACTGCTGGCTCAGCAATGCGGCCACCCTCAACCATCTTGTGTCCGATATGCATCAGTCCGTTGAGAAAGGTACCTGCTGTGACAACAATCGCTTTGGTATGAATCTCTATTCCCCATAAAGTTTTGATACCTAATACTTTAGAGTTTTTTACCAGTAATTCTTCTGCTTGATCTTGAAGAATGTCGAGGAGCGGTATTTGGTCGAGAGTGGTGCGCCACTCTAAGATATATTTCTCGCGGTCGCATTGAGCGCGAGGACTCCACATGGCAGGTCCTTTGGATCGGTTGAGCATCCGAAACTGTATAGCCGTCGCGTCGGTGATGTGTCCCATCTCTCCGCCTAAGGCGTCTATCTCGCGCACGATTTGCCCCTTGGCGATACCGCCGACTGCTGGGTTGCAGCTCATCTGTGCGATTTTGTTCATGTCCATTGTTATCAGACAGGTCTTGGCGCCAGTCTTGGCAGCCGCAGAAGCGGCCTCGCAGCCTGCATGCCCACCTCCGATGACGAGGACGTCGTATTCAAAAACCATTCTTGCTTTCCCTATTTTTTCCGCAAAAGTACTGATAATCTTTGAAATTTTGCCTTTTTCACTTTGTTTAATCATTAAAAAAAAGTATTTTTGCACCGAAATTCCGTATGGAGCCTACCCAGAATTGGGGATGAAGCTTATGCGGAAGGCCATCGGTTGGATAAAAGCTGCGAATAAGTTAATACAAATTTATAATTCAAATAATTAAAAATCAATCGTTTATGTGGTTAATTAAATCATCCATCGGTAGAAAGGTGGTGATGTCTGTAACGGGCATTGCGCTTGTTCTATTCCTCACGTTCCACGCGTGCATGAACGTGGCTGCGTTCTTCTCAGGCGAGGCTTACAACACTATTTGCGAGCTCCTGGGTGCCAACTGGTATGCCGTAGCGGCTACCGTGGCTCTCACAGCCCTTGTCGCCATCCACTTCGTCTATGCCTTCATCCTTACGATGCAGAACCGGAGTGCACGTGGCAACAACCGTTATGCTGTCACCGACCGCCCCAAGAAGGTGGAGTGGGCAAGCCAAAACATGCTCGTGCTCGGCTTGATCGTTATCCTCGGTCTGTTGCTGCACTTGTTCAACTTCTGGTACAACATGATGTTTGCCGAGTTGACTGGCATTACTGTGGCTCACGACCCTGCTGATGGTGTGGCTTACATTCAGGACACGTTCTCCAATCCTGTGTACGTGGTGCTCTATCTCGTATGGCTTGCTGCCCTTTGGTTCCACCTGAGCCATGGTTTCTGGAGCGCTCTCCAGACCTTGGGCTGGAATGGTAAGGTGTGGTTCGAGCGTTGGAAGTGCATTGGCAACGTCTATACCACGCTGCTCATTCTTTGCTTCGCGTTTGTTGTGCTGACCTTCGCTTGCGGCATTGCGCCCCTCTGCGTCTAATTTTCATTTATTCATTCACAACATTCAAACACTTTTTATCAAGTAACGAAAGATTATGGCTAAGATATTAGATTCCAAAATTCCCGAGGGACCCGTCGCTGAGAAGTGGACCAACTATAAGGCACACCAGCGCTTGGTGAACCCGAAGAACAAGCTCAAGCTCGATGTCATCGTCGTAGGAACGGGACTTGCTGGTGCCAGTGCCGCTGCCTCTCTCGGCGAGATGGGCTTTAATGTGTACAACTTCTGCATCCAGGACTCTCCGCGTCGTGCTCACTCTATCGCCGCACAGGGTGGTATCAACGCTGCAAAGAACTATCAGAACGACGGCGACTCTGTCTATCGTTTGTTCTACGATACGGTAAAGGGTGGTGACTATCGTGCTCGTGAGGCCAATGTTTATCGTTTGGCTGAGGTGAGCAACGACATCATCGACCAGTGTGTGGCTCAAGGCGTGCCTTTCGCACGTGAGTATGGTGGCATGTTGGCCAACCGTTCCTTCGGTGGTGCACAGGTGAGCCGTACGTTCTATGCCAAGGGTCAGACTGGCCAGCAGCTCCTGCTTGGCGCGTACAGCTCTTTGAGCCGTATGGTCAATGAGGGCAAGGTGAAGCTCTACACGCGTTATGAGATGGAGGACGTCGTCATCGTTGACGGTCACGCACGCGGTATCATTGCCAAGGATCTCACTACGGGTAAACTCGAGCGCTTCTCGGCCAATGCCGTCGTCATCGCTACGGGTGGCTATGGCAATACCTACTTCCTTTCCACCAATGCCATGGGTTGCAACTGCACCGCTGCCGTACAGTGCTATCGCAAGGGTGCTTACTTTGCCAACCCCTGCTATGTGCAGATTCACCCGACCTGCATTCCTGTCCACGGCGACAAGCAGTCTAAGCTCACCCTGATGTCTGAGTCGTTGCGTAACGACGGTCGTATCTGGGTGCCGAAGAACATTGAGGATGCCAAGAAGTTGCAGAAGGGTGAGATCAAGGGTAGCGATATTCCTGAGGAGGATCGCGACTACTACTTGGAGCGCCGTTATCCTGCCTTCGGTAACCTCGTTCCCCGTGATGTGGCCTCTCGTGCCGCCAAGGAGCGCTGCGACAAGGGCTTTGGTGTCAACAATACGGGTCTTGCCGTCTTCCTCGATTTCTCTGAGTCTATCAACCGTCTCGGAATCGATCGCATCCTGCAGCGCTACGGCAACCTCTTTGATATGTATGAGGAGATCACCGATGTCAACCCAGGTGAGGTCGCACGCGAGATCAATGGCGTGAAGTACTATAATCCGATGATGATCTTCCCGGCTATCCACTACACGATGGGTGGTATCTGGGTCGACTATGAGCTGCAGACCACTATCCCTGGCCTCTTTGCCATCGGTGAGTGCAACTTCTCTGACCACGGTGCCAACCGTCTGGGTGCTTCCGCGCTCATGCAGGGATTGGCCGACGGCTACTTTGTCCTGCCTTACACCATCCAGAATTATCTTGCTGACCAGGCTCTCTGGCCGAAGGTGCCGACGACGGCTCCCGAGTTTGACGAGGCTGAGAAGTCTGTCAACGCCGAGATCGATCGCCTGATGAACATCAAGGGTAAGCGTTCTGTCGATTCCATCCACAAGGAGCTCGGCCACATCATGTGGGAGCATGTTGGTATGGGTCGCACAAAGGCTGGACTTGAGGAGGGCTTGAAGCTCATCGCAAGCCTCCGCAAGGAGTTCAACACCAACCTCTTTATTCCTGGAGCGAAGCAGGGTCTCAATGTCGAGCTTGACAAGGCCATCCACCTTCGTGACTTCATCCTCATGGGTGAGCTCGTGGCTTACGACGCACTCCATCGTGAGGAGAGCTGCGGTGGCCACTTCCGTGAGGAGCATCAGACCGAGGAGGGTGAGGCTAAGCGCGACGACGAGAACTTCTTCTATGTAGGCTGCTGGGAGTACAAGGGTGAGACCACCGCTCCTGAGCTGATCAAGGAGAAGCTCGAGTATGAGGCTATCAAGGTTCAGACCAGAAATTACAAGAACTAATCTCTGGGAGATAAGTTGATTTAGTGGACTTAATAAAGAATTAGACCAAAAATGGCAAGAAATATATCATTCACAATTAAGTATTGGAAGCAGAACGGCCCGCAGGATCAGGGTCATTTCGATACGCACGAGATGAAGAACATCCCCGACGACACTTCGTTCCTGGAGATGCTCGACATCCTCAACGAGGAACTCATCGATGCTGGTGAGGAGCCTTTCGTGTTCGACCACGACTGCCGCGAGGGTATCTGCGGTATGTGCTCTCTTTACATCAACGGTACGCCGCACGGCAAGACAGAGCGCGGAGCTACGACCTGTCAGCTCTATATGCGCCGCTTCAACGACGGTGACGTTATCACCGTGGAGCCGTGGCGTTCAGCAGGTTTCCCCGTCATCAAGGACTGTATGGTTGACCGTACTGCTTTCGACAAGATCATCCAGGCTGGTGGCTACACCTCCATCCGTACCGGACAGGCTCAGGACGCCAATGCCATCTTGATCTCCAAGGAGGCTGCCGACGAGGCTATGGACTGCGCTACGTGCATCGGTTGCGGTGCTTGTGTCGCTGCTTGTAAGAACGGTTCTGCTATGCTCTTTGTCAGCTCGAAGGTTAGCCAGCTCGCCCTGCTTCCCCAAGGCCGTGTAGAGGCTGCTAAGCGTGCCAAGAACATGGTGGCCAAGATGGACGAGCTGGGCTTCGGCAACTGCACCAACACCCGTGCTTGCGAGGCTGTCTGCCCGAAGAGCGAGTCTATCGCCAATATCGCCCGCTTGAACCGCGAGTTTCTCAAGGCTAAGTTGGCTGACTAACGCATAACTGCTTTTCTGCCCTTTCAGAGCAGCAGAAAGCATAATATATAGCTTAAAAATCCCCGTGATGGTAGTTGCCGTTACGGGGATTTTTTCTTATACGTTTTCCATCGTTCTTTACTTTGTTTTCATATCGTTACGAATTCTCATGAACAATCCAGGTTAAATATATGGAAAAATGGAATTCAAATTTTGCATGTCGCAATAAAATGTCTAAATTTGCATATTTGAAACAGAATAATTCAGAGCAGAGATGTCAGCTATTACCATCAAGAAAGTGGCTACCCGCAGCGATTTGCGCCATTTTATAGACTTCCATCACGATTTGTACGAGGGCAATCCCTACGATGTGCCCACGCTTTTCAGCGACGATATGAACACGTTGTCGAAGGATAAGAATCCCGCTTTTGACTTTTGCGAGGCCGATTATTTCCTTGCCTATCGCGAGGGGCGTATTGTGGGCCGTGTGGCAGCGATCATCAACAGCCGTGCTAACACCCGCTGGCAGCGCAAAAGCGTGCGTTTCGGGTGGATAGACATGGTGGACGATGTTGATGTGGCGCGTGCACTGCTTGATGCGGTCGCTCAGTTTGGTCGTGAGAGAGGCATGACGGAGGTTGTCGGTCCCCTCGGCTTCACAGACTTCGACCCCGAGGGTATGCTTACCGACGGCTTTGATCAACTCGGAACGATGGCCACCATCTATAACTATCCCTACTATCCCAAGCTCATGGAACAGCTTGGAGGTTGGGAGAAGGACAACGACTACGTGGAGTTTAAGCTCATCGTGCCCGATACCGTACCCGAGAAATACACCAAGGTAGCTCGATTGGTAGAGAAACGCTTCAACCTCCATGTCCGCATTCTTACTCGCCACGAGATTCTCAAGGAGGGCTATGGACGTAAGATCTTCCATCTCATCAATGAAACCTTCAAGGACATCTATGGCTTCTCCGAGTTGAGCGACAAGCAGGTTGACATGTATGTCAAGATGTATTTGCCCTTTGCCGACCTCCGTTTGATTCCCATTGTCGAAGACTGGTCCACGGAAGACCATAAGATGGTGGGAGTCGGTATCACGCTACCGTCCCTCTCCCGAGCAATGCAGAAGACGCGCCGTGGTCGCCTATTCCCCTTCGGATGGTGGCATCTGCTTCGAGCCCTGAAGTTTCATAAGACACGTATTGTCGATCTGGAGATGATTGGTGTCCTGCCCGAGTATCGACCCAAGGGAGCCAATGCCTTGATGTTTGCCCATCTCATCCCCATCTATCAGGAGTACGGTTTCGAATGGGGTGAAAGTCAGGTCGAGATGGAGACCAACGAGGGCGTGCAGAGTCAGTGGCAGTATCTGGAGACCGTGCAGCACAAGCGTCGCCGCTGTTACAAAAAGAACATCTAACGCATAGGCCGAGTACGCCTCATCCCCTTCTCCTCCATATTATCCCAATTATATCAAGCCTATGGCAACAGAAGAGATCCCCGTTGGCGCGCAGCCGACAGCAGAATATACCGACGACAACATTCGGCACCTGTCCGACATGGAGCACGTCCGCACCCGACCTGGTATGTATATCGGACGTTTGGGTGATGGCAACTTGCCCGAGGACGGCATCTATGTGCTCCTCAAGGAAGTCGTTGACAATTCCATTGACGAGTTTAAGATGAATGCTGGCAACAGAATAGAGATCGACGTGGATGATCACCTGCGCGTCTCCGTCCGCGACTATGGCCGTGGCATTCCTCAGGGCAAGCTCGTCGAGGCCGTTTCCGTTCTCAATACGGGCGGTAAATATGACAGCAAAGCGTTCAAAAAGAGCGTCGGACTCAATGGTGTGGGTGTGAAGGCTGTCAATGCGCTGAGTAGCCGTTTCGAAGTGAGAAGCTACCGTGAAGGCAAGGTGCGCTCCCTGGTTTTCGAGAAAGGACAACTACAAAGTGACCGCACCGAGGATACGCAGGATGAAAACGGCACATTCATCTTCTTCCAGCCCGATGACACGCTCTTCAAAAACTACTCTTTCCACGACGACATCGTGGAAACGATGCTCCGCAATTACACCTACCTCAATACGGGGTTGGTTATCATGCACAATGGGCGGCGCATTCTCAGCCGTCATGGTCTGAAAGATTTGCTCTCAGACAATATGACAGGCGAGCCCCTTTATCCTATCGTCCACATGAAGGGAGAGGATATCGAGATCGCGTTTACCCACACCAACCAGTACGGTGAGGAGTACTACTCCTTTGTCAACGGCCAGCACACCACGCAGGGCGGCACACACCAGTCTGCTTTCAAGGAGCATATTGCTCGCACGATCAAAGAGCATTTTGGCAAATATGAGTATGCGGACATCCGTAATGGTCTTGTTGCAGCCATTGCTATCAATGTGGAGGAGCCCGTCTTCGAAAGTCAGACGAAGATCAAACTCGGTTCTACCGTCATGGCACCCGGAGCGGAAACCATCAATAAATATGTCGGCGACTTTATCAAACAGAATGTAGACAACTACCTCCATATCCACAAGGAGGACTGTGCGGACATTCTGGAGACAAAGATCAAGGAGAGCGAGCGTGAGCGCAAGGCTATGGCGGGTGTGACGAAGTTGGCCCGTGAGCGATCCAAGAAGGCCAACCTCCACAATAGGAAGCTTCGTGACTGCCGAATCCATTTCTGCGATGCGAAAAACGATCGTAAAGAAGATAGCTGCATCTTTATCACCGAGGGCGACTCGGCCAGCGGAAGCATCACCAAGAGTCGTGATGTCAATACGCAGGCTGTATTCTCGCTACGCGGAAAACCCCTCAACTCTTTTGGATTGACGAAGAAGGTCGTTTATGAGAATGAGGAGTTCAATCTCCTTCAAGCCGCTCTTGATATCGAGGATGGACTGGAGGCGTTGCGCTACAACAAGGTGATCGTTGCTACCGATGCCGATGTTGATGGTATGCATATCCGTCTGCTCATCATCACCTTTTTCCTTCAGTTCTTCCCCGAACTGATCAAGAAGGGGCATGTCTATGTGCTTCAGACCCCATTGTTTCGCGTCCGCAACCGCAAGACGAAAATCAAGAACAAGCAGGTCGTCAAAGATGCAGAGGCACGCCGTACAAAAAATGAGAAAAAGTCAGACTTCGTGACCATCTATTGCTATAGCGACGAGGAGCGACAGCAAGCTATCCGTGATCTTGGCCCTGATCCAGAGATCACTCGCTTCAAAGGTCTTGGCGAGATCTCTCCCGACGAGTTCTCCCATTTCATAGGACCTGATATGCGTTTGGAGCAGGTGACGCTCCATAAGAACGATCAGGTTCAGAAACTGCTGGAGTACTATATGGGCAAAAATACGATGGAAAGACAAAACTTCATCATCAACAACTTGGTGATAGAGGAGGATCTTCCTGATGCGGAAGAGGCGTGACCGTCGTGCATACCATATTTTTTGTAAACAGAAACAAACAGAGATGATGAAAAAGCACTTTCCATACAGGACGAGCCGACTGGCATGGCTCTTGTTTCTTGGGCTTTTCCCCTTCCTTTCGGCGTGTGCCCAGCTGCAAATCGATTTCGGTCCTGAGTCGGCTTTGCGTAAGTTACAGATGGCTGAGGTCGCTATCAACAACTATTATGTCGATTCTGTCGATGAGAGCAAACTCGTGGAGGATGCTATCCGTGGCATGTTGGAGAAGTTGGATCCCCATTCCAGTTACACCAATGCCAAGGAGACGAAATCGCTCAACGAACCATTGCAAGGCGATTTCGAGGGTATTGGTGTGCAGTTCAATATCGTTGACGACACATTGGTGGTCATGCAGCCCACCACGGGAGGCCCTTCTGAGAAAGTGGGCATCCTCGCTGGCGACCGTATTATTGCCGTCAATGACACCGCAATAGCAGGTGTGAAGATGGATCGGAGCGACATCGTGCGCCGACTTCGAGGCAAACGTGGCACGAAGGTGACGCTGACGGTTATCAGAAGGGGTGTCGACAAGCCACTCTCTTTTATAGTCAAGCGTGCGAAGATACCCGTCCTCTCGGTTGATGCGGCCTATATGATACGTCCTGGTATCGGGTTCGTCCGGCTCGAAAACTTTGGCGAGAAGACGCATGAGGAGATGATGTGTGCTATAGATTCGCTCAAAAAGCTCGGCATGACCGACTTGATACTCGACCTGCAGGATAATGGTGGAGGTTATCTGGAGGCTGCGGCCCGCATAGCAAACGAGTTTTTGTCCGATGGAGATATGATCGTCTATACGGAGGGTCTCCATGCCCCACGTCGCGAGTTCAAGGCTTTTGGCAATGGGCGCTTGCAGCAGGGCCGTGTAGTGGTCTTGGTCAATGAGTTTACAGCCTCCGCCGCCGAGATTGTCTCTGGCGCTATTCAGGACCACGACCGTGGCACGATAGTTGGCCGTCGCTCGTTCGGCAAAGGACTGGTGCAACGACCTTTCGGTCTCCCTGATGGCTCAATGATCCGGCTTACCATCGCTCATTATTACACCCCCAGCGGCCGCTGCATACAGAAGCCATATAAGAAGGGCGACAAGAAAGATTACGAAATGGACATCGAATATCGTCTGAAGCATGGCGAATTGACCAATCCCGACTCCATCCACTTTGCCGACTCCCTACGCTACTACACGCTCAAGGAGCACCGTGCGGTCTATGGTGGAGGCGGCATCATGCCCGACGTGTTTGTACCACTTGATACATTGAAGTATACGCGCCTTCACAGACAGTTGGCAGCAAAGAGCATCGTCATCAACAACTACCTCAAATATGTTGACGCCAACCGCAAGCAACTACGTAAACAGTGGAAGACTTTTGAGGATTTTGCCGCTCGTTACGAGGTTCCGCAAGTCCTTTTGGATACTATTTTTGCCCAAGGAAACAAGGAGAAAATCGTGCCGAAGGACGACGAGGAGCAACAACGTACGATTCCTTATCTTCGATTACAACTGAAGGCTCTTGTCGCACGCGATTTGTGGACGATGAATGAGTACTTCCGTGTGTGGAATGAGGAAAATGATATTGTTCGTCGTGCACTGAGGGAACTGGGCGTGACAGACTAATTCAAAAACAAAAAGCGGAGAGGGCGTTACGCCTTCTCCGTTATCATTAATATACGTTCCTTACGACTTGTACTTGACGGCTGAAACGTTGTCGCAAAGAGGTAGGTATCTCCTCCGTCGCGCAGTTTGAGTCGCTTCCTCAGTTCGTTGGCCGATAGGGGAAAGTGCCGGACGGCTATGTTTGCCTGTTTGATGTTGCCAAGATTCCGGTTCAGTTCCTTTTTGTTGAATGAGGAGACGGCTTTGATTCGGAATCTACGACCAGGAAAGTCATCCATCATTATAGGCGAGGTGAAGAGATGGGAGTCGTGTCCCAGTGCGACAACCTTATACTTCTCGCAGAGCATGCCGAAGCATCCTCCCTTCATTACGGCCGCATTGGGCTCATAGAGAAAGTCCTCCATATGGATTTCTTGACTTGTCTTTAGACCAGTGTTGGGAGTCGTTTCCATAGGAAAACAAAACCGTTGCCCGTTGTTCACGCAGCAGACGTTTCCATCGCCTATCTGTTCGGACGAGCAGACCAGTAGCAGTTCTTTGCATTCGTTGCCTGTTGCGACAATATGCACTTCCCGTACGCAGTCCAATTGGTGTACAGCTGCATGCCAGTCGAGCATTGGTGATAATTTCAGCAGTATGACCCGGGCTTTCCTCAGCAGCTTCTCACGCAGTGAAAGCACGTCTGGCTGGCAGTCTTGGAGTTGAAACACTCTTCCGCCATGATGGTCGCGGCGTGCAGGGTCCATGAATATCAAGTCTTGTTGCGGCAGCATTGCCAGCACGTCTGCGCAATCCTCATTGCGTATCTCCACATGGTCCAGGCCCAGCACGGGACCATTGTGTGCCATCAGCGCACAGAGCGTCGGGTTGCGTTCCACATAGACCGCCTTGTCGAAGTCCTGTGCAAGTGTCGAAAAGTCGATACCCATTCCTCCTGTGAGGTCGGCCATCGTCTTTCGCACCATACACAACCGTTTGACCAGGTCTCGCTTATAGTCTGCCGTAGTCTCGCTGGAACATTGTTCCATGTTGAGGTGTGGTGGATAGACGATCTCCTCCTTGGCAGCCCATGAGGGAAGTTTCGTGCGTGCCGTCTGCCAACCCTGTATCTGCTGCAGGGCTAATGGCAGATCGATCTCACTCGTCTTTACTCCCATCAAGGCCAGTTGGCGCACGTCGTCCGTGCGGTGGTCGCGGATAAAGCGCCACGTCGCGTCGTTTAGAGTTATCATGCTTGCAAAGTTACGAAAATAATATGAGTTTTTCATGCCATACATCACTTTGCAACCCAGTTGCACAGTATTCCCCTTACCTTTGCATGGTCTTTTAAATCAGATACGCCGCATTTGTCAATTAGAGCACACGCTCTTATTGCTCTCGCACATCTCTTGCAAGACTACTGGAAACCCGACACCAGCGAAACAGCATTCCGTTTCTGCCGAGTTTGACGATGCGGACGTGCATGACAAACGAAAAAACGATATAGAATATGAAATTGTTGAGAATCCTTCTGACCGTCTTGCTCCTTGTTGGAGCCTGGCTGATTGAGCAACACTACAGTTTGCCGCTATGGCAAATGCTCTTGGTTTATCTGGTGCCCTACCTCTTAATAGGTTACGACGTGCTATGGGAGGCTGTCGAAGGCATTATGGACGGCGATCCCTTTGACGAATGTTTCCTCATGAGCCTCGCCACGATTGGCGCCTTGTTCATCGGTTTTCTCCCAGGGGGCGAGCCCCAATTGCCTGAAGCCGTCTTTGTGATGCTTTTCTTTCAGGTAGGAGAACTCTTCGAGCATTATGCCGAACACCGGAGTCGCAAATCCATTTCCAAAATGATGGACATACGTCCCGATGTAGCCTTTGTGGAGCGTGGTGGCGATGTGGTCGAGGTACACCCAGACGTGCTTCGGGTCGGTGAGACGATCGTCGTGCGTCCCGGCGAGAAAGTCCCGGTCGATGGAAGGGTACTCGATGGTACATCCAGTCTCAATACCGTTGCGCTGACAGGTGAGAGCCTTCCACGCGATGTGGCCCCTGGCGATGACGTCATCTCTGGTTGTGTCAACCTTTCTGGTGTTCTTCGTGTGCGGGTGGGCAAGTCCTATGGCGAATCGACAGCCTCCAAGATTATCGCTCTCGTGGAAAACTCCACGGAGAACAAGTCGAAGAGTGAGTCGTTTATTCGTCGTTTTGCCCGCGTCTATACACCCTTCGTTGTCATAGCGGCCCTTGTGCTCGCCTTTGTTCCCCCGTGTTTCTATCCGAGCTACGCCGATGCGTTTTCCACCTGGCTCTATCGTGCGTTGACCTTCCTCGTCGTGAGTTGTCCTTGTGCCCTGGTCGTCTCCGTTCCGTTGTCGTTCTTCGGTGGCATTGGTGGCGCAAGTCGCAAGGGCATCCTCATCAAGGGTGGCAATTATATGGATGCTTTGGCTCATATTGACACTGTGGTCCTCGACAAGACAGGCACATTGACCCAAGGAACTTTTGCTGTTGAGGCCATCCATCCTGACTCTTTGAGTGAGAAAGAGTTGCTTCACCTCGCTGCCCATGTGGAGCATTTTTCCCATCATCCCATAGCCGTTGCCCTTCAAGGCGCATATCAGCACGTGGGCGATGGTTGTACGACAAGCCATGTCCAAGAGGTAGTGGGCAAGGGCATTGTCGCCGATGTCAATGGCCACAGGGTAGCCGTGGGCAATGAGCGTATGATGGAGGCAGAGGGAGCGGCTTTGCACCCCTGCAAACGATGTGAGGGCCATGCCGGGACAGTCGTACATGTAGCTATTGATGGTCGCTATGCTGGCCATGTCGTCATCTCGGATCAGGTTAAGGCCGATGCTTCCGAAGCCCTTCGTGCTTTGCGCCAGCTTGGCGTAAAGCAGACGGTGATGCTGACAGGAGACAAAGAGGCAGTCGCCAGACAGGTGGCGCTGCAGGTAGGTATAGATAGTTATGCCGCAGAGTTGCTTCCTGCTGACAAGGTGGATCGTGTGGAGCGATTGATCCAGCAGCAGTCACAGGAAAAAGGCACCCTTGCTTTTGTCGGCGATGGTATCAACGATGCCCCAGTGTTGGCACGCGCAGATGTAGGAATTGCCATGGGCGCCATGGGCTCCGATGCTGCTATTGACGCTGCCGACGTCGTGCTGATGGACGATAAGCCCTCTAAGATAGCCGAGGCCATTCGTATTGCGCGTAGAACGATCGCCAATGCGCGTCAAAATGTGATCTTTGCCATTGTCGTCAAGGCGCTCGTCCTTCTCCTTGCCTCTGTAGGTGTTGCTACGATGGGTATGGCAGTCTTTGCCGACGTGGGCGTGATGGTGCTCTGTGTGCTCAATTCTATGCGTACGCTGCGTGTCTGACGCTTTCCTATTTTAAACTATTAGGTGCACTGTCAGTCTAAAGAAGCATGAAGAAACGTATTTATTTCTCCTTGTTGCTGTTTTTGGCCTGCGTGCATGTTGCGTGGGCACAGGGACAGATACGAGGACGCATCCTGGACAAAAAGTCCAATACTCCTTTGGAGTTTATCAATGTTGCTATAAGAAAGCAGGGAGACACCAAGATCTTCAAGGGGGCTATCAGCGACACCGAGGGCAGTTTCCTTATTACGGGTCTCCCCGACGGACAATACACGCTCACGACGAGCTTCACGGGCTACAAGGACGTGGTGCGTGCCTTCTCTGTTTCCAAGTCGAATGCCAACCATAACTATCCAGCCATCTACATGGCAGAGGATGCACAGGCCCTCGACGAGGTGACGGTGCTTGGTCAGCGGTCGGAGATGAAGTTGGAGGTGGACCGCAAGTCCTTCAATGTCGATCAGCAAATCAGCAATGCGGGTGCAACGGCCTCGGAGGTTCTGGAGAACATCCCGTCGGTGGAAGTGGACAATGAGGGCAATGTCTCGTTGCGGGGCAATACCAGTGTGGAGGTATGGATCAATGGCAAGTCATCGGGCCTTACCTCAGATAATCGTGGCGAAATACTCCAGCAGATGCCTGCTGAGAGCATTGAGCGTATCGAGGTGATAGACAATCCTTCGGCTAAGTTCTCGGCCGAAGGTTCGGCTGGTATCATCAATATCGTGCTCAAGAAAGAACGTCGTGCGGGCTACTATGGTTCGGCGCAGGTTGGTGCCAACTCCCGTGGCGGCGTCAACACCTCTTACAATATCAATTACAACTCATCGTTGCTTGATGCGTATATCAACATCGGCTATCGTCATCGCCAGATGCGGGGTGGGGGATGTAGTCGCCAGACTTTTTGGGCCGACAATAGTTATCAGAACTATGATAATGAGAGTCGAGGCCATGGCAACAACCTCTTCTCCCGTGCAGGACTCACGCTCCATGCGTCGAAGAAAGATGATATTTCTTTCAACGGAATGCTGATGAGGGGTGGACACAACCGCTATGTGCCGACACCTTATCACTATGGTGTCGTTGGTGCATCCTACGATAGTCGGTTGATGATGCGTCAGACAGTGACGGACGCTAGTATGAGCATGCTGCATGGAGAATTGGGTTGGCGGCACAACTTCACCGAAAGACATTTTATCGACTTCTCGGCGAGCTATGACAATTGGAAGATGGACGAGGACAACGTCTATCAAGATTCCACCACGTTTTACCATCCTGATGGTACGGTCGATGATCGCGAGCATACAGAGAGCTATCAGTTGCGCCCCATGCACGTAAATGATAAGACTTGGGAGCTGAAGCTCGATTATGAAAATCCCATCACCGAGCATTTCACGCTCCAAACGGGCTATCAAGGTAAGTTCTCCAGACAGGCAAATCCTCAGCGCAGCTATGTGGATGCCAACTCTTGGTCGGGCAAGGACCTTGTGGAGGACCTATCCAGCTACAATTATTTTTCTTACCGCAACGACATCCATGCCCTCTACGCCACGGCCACGACACAGTGGGGAAAATGGGGTGTGATGGGAGGATTGCGCGGGGAATACTGGCGTGTGAGGACAGAGAGCAGGTCCTGGGAGCAGGAGCGTGACCCGTCTTTACGAGACGCACCTTACAAGAAAGACTTCTTCCAGCTTTTCCCCTCCCTCTTCCTTAGCTATCAACTTTCGGAGAGCCAGCAGTTGCAAGTCAACTATACGCGCAGGCTGCGCCGTCCATGGGGAGGCCAGCTCAATCCTTTCCGCAATACAAGCGACGCTACGATGGTCTCGTTCGGAAATCCCGAACTGACCCCAGAGTATTCCCATTCCTTCTCTCTCAATTATCTTCAGACGTGGACGGAACATTCGCTGCTGTTGAGTGCCTACTATCGTCCAACGAACGACGTGATAGAGCACATCACCTACAAGAGTGCCACGGATGGCATGATGTATCAGACCCATTTCAATGTGGCCAAGAGCCTTTCGACCGGTTTGGAAGTGACGTTGAAGGATAAGTTCTTCCGCATCCTCGACCTCAGTACGTCGGCCAATTTCTATTATTTCAAGCTCCATGGTTATCAATATTTTATCGACGGTCAGACGATAGACGATCCAGGCAATGATAATTTCACTTGGAATGTGCGCACCCAGGCCTCCCTCATGTTGCCATACGGCTTCTCTCTTCAGGCCACGGGCAACTACCGCAGCCGGCAGACCATCCCACAGGGCTACCGTCGCAGTAGCGGATCGATAGACCTTGGACTTCGTAAGAGTTTTCTCAACCGCAGTCTGGTGGTGTCGCTCAACTGTCGTGACCTGCTCAATTCGCGCAAATGGAGAACCTATACGGTCTCCGAGGCATTTGTTCGGAGCCAGGAGCGCTGGCATGGAGGGCGTACTGTACGTCTGACGGTGACTTGGAATTTTGGCAATATGAAGCAGAAGCGCACACAAACGCATGAGGGCTCGATGGACAATATAGAGCAGCAGTATGGTGGCACAGAAGAGTGATTGCCTACATGAAAGCGAAGCCGCTTGTCTGCTGCGAGGAAGCTGACAGCGCCTCCTGTACCCAGAAACAACAAGCAACGTCGGCTGTGTATTGGTAAAAATCCATACACAGCCGACGTTGTTTCAGATACTCCCCTCCATGACAGTAGGGTAGTGAGGAGCTTGGTGGCGCTTCCTTTTTAGTTTGTTTTTACCGTCACACAGGCTGGGAAGGCATAGCTTGTGTCTTCTCTGTCGGTGATCGATCGCAGCAAGTTCTGGCGTGTGCGAGGCAGCTTTCCGTTGAAGAGCGTACGTCCCTTGCATACCACCTTGACATTCTTGTCGAGATCCACCAGCTCATCATTGAGCCACAACGTGACGCTGGAGTAGTCACAACGGTCAAGGACGATCGTGTTTCCCTCCACATGAAGCCGTACCTGCTTGTAGCGGGCAAGCTCCTTTTGCGGTGCGCTGACCCAATAGAATGAGGGACGGAGCACTTCCTCTTGCTGCCAAACGATCTTCTTCGGATATGGATTGCGCTGGTATTGCTCCATCCATGAGATGGCTGCCGTGTCCGCACGCATCATCCAGTGCCCCATGCCTGGCACTATCTGTCCACCGTGGATATATCCCTCTGGGTCTTCGCGCTGCAAAGAGTCCAGTTCTAGCAGTCTCGCCTCGTCGAGCGTGTTGCGCTGATAGGCTGCATCCTTCGCTCCGCACCATACCATAAACGGCGTGTTGCGCAGGTTCTCCAGTCGTACGTCGCCAGGATGGCCTGCCATCATCGATGCAGCAGCCCAGTTGTCGGCCATTCTTGGTCCCATGCGCCATACGCCATCGCCTCCAGCAGAGTAGCCAAGGATGTACACCTTGTCTGGGTTTACGCCCAGTTGCGCTACTGCCATGAGTACAATCTTGTGGTAAAACTCATCAGCGTCGGCCTGACACCACATGTTCCATGCATCGACGGGCGACAGCGGACACAGATAGATGCCCTCCTTGGGTTGGTACAGACGCCACTGATTCGTCCATTGCTGGATATTGTCTTCTCTATACTCTACGCCTCCTCCTCCATGAAGTGAGATCCACAATGCCCGTCCGTCCGAAGGAGCCTCGCCAAAGGTACTCCAATGCAAGCGCATAGTTCTGTCACCCACGTGTATGGCATGCTCTTTCAAGATCTTCTTCGTCTCTGGTCCGATGGAAGCGAGGAAGTCCTGGCACACCTCAGCCTTGGCCTTCTCTGCCTCAGTGCGCGAGAGTGGCTTGTCGCTGATCGCGTTGCATGCCTCTTGCATGGCTTGTGCAAAGGCGTTCCAGTGTGTCTCCGTCATTCCTGTGGGTGCATAGAGTCTTATGCCCGAGGCACCATTTGTGATACTGCCCACGATGGCGTCGCGCATCTGCGACGGCACCAGTCCTGCGTGGTCCAAGTCCGTCTCTGAGGTCTTGCGTTCCCAATCGCCACAGATCATCAAACCGCTATATACGGCTACGTCCTTTCCCTGCATGACCCGTGCCTCTTCGCGGGTGGCAAGTCCGATCCATGACGGCAGCTCGGCGTAGAAGTCATTATAGTTTAATGGATACACAGCGTCCACATTCCATTTCTCCCACTCTTGGCGTACCATCTGCTTGGCTTCGCCCATAGGTCCTGGATAGACATCGGCTCCGACCTTCTTGCCTTGTGCGTGGACGACGGTGCAGAGTTCGTTGACAAGGTCTGTCAAGGCGTCGCAGCGAAACTGTGCCCATGCCGCTATCTTTGATGGGTCAGCCACGGAGTTGATGTCTATTCCCGTTGCATCCTGAAAGATGCGTGTACAGTCGGCACAATAGCAATAGTCGGCGGGGGCAAACTCGCCGTTCATGGTCAGCCCATAATAGGTGGAAAGCCCCTGCGGAAGTACCACGTCTGCATAGCGTGCGTAGCCCAGCTGCACCCCATCCACGTCCTTGATGGAAGCTATCTGTCCCAAGGTGCGTACTAAATATTTGTGTACTTCGCGGTTTCGAGGGTCGAGCGTGGTATTTTCACCCCCATAGGCAGGATGCTCGCTTGCGTTGAGTCCCATTCTGCTCACCGTGTACCACTCCCTGGGCAGTCCTTTCTGCGCCATCGTCGATACCCAGGCGTGATATTCCAGTCCTGCCTCGTGGGCCAGGCGTGCCGCAAGGGCAATGCGATCGCAGTCTGTTCCCGCATCAAAGCAGACTCCCGTCACTCCTTTCTGTCGCCATAGCTTGAAGTCACGCTTCAGCGTCTCGGCAGTTGTGGCATCGTTCCACTTCTGCTGGATCAGTACCGGCAACTGTGCCGCCATGCTGATGCAACAAAACAGCGACACCAGTAGTGCAGCCTCTCTTTTTTTCATTCTCTTCATAGTTTTCTGTTTATCGGATATTGGTGTTGATTGTTCGACATGATGATTAGGTCACAACCCTTTGGGTAGCGGGCTGCGATTGAGAGGACAAAATTACGCTATTTTTATAAAACAGCCAAGGCGAGCGGCAAGAAAATCAAAAATGTCTCGTGCAGGCCACGGAGGCTATGCTGATGGTCTTTGCCCCCGCCTTGAGTAGTTCCCGTGCCAGCGTGGACGTAGTAGCCCCTGTCGTTATCACATCGTCGATGATGAGAAGGTGGCAGCCCGCAATCCGCTCAGGATGCCTGACGCTGAATAGTCCTTCCACGTTGTCAAAGCGCTCCATACGACCCAGTCGTGTCTGGCTACCCTTGAATGTGCTGCGCACGGCCACCTCCGTCTCCACCCGCAGCCCTGTCACCTCCGCTATCCCGCGCGCGATCATCTCACTTTGGTTGTAGCCGCGCTCTCGCATACGGTTCTTGGCCAGCGGGATGGGGATCATCATGTCCATTCCCTCGAAGAATCCTTCTTCGCCAAATTCTCTTCCCATCATCTTTCCAAAGAAAATGGCGGTCTCGGGGTGGTCCATATATTTCAGGCGGAGCACTGGACGTTTAGTATGTGAATGTACTTTATAGAAATAAAGCGACGCACACCGTTCTACGGGGATGCGCCCCCAGAAGCGACGCGAAAGCAAGTTGTCCAGTGGCGAGGCTGCATACCCCGTCCTTGGTAGCCCCAGGTTGCAACTGATGCATATTTCCTCCTCCGTGGGAGTGAGTCTTTGACCGCAGACACAACAGAGGCGGGGCGCGAAGAGGTCCAGCAAGCGTCTGAAAAAACTGAAGCGCGGTGTATCGGAATTTATGGGTTGAGGCTTCGTCATGATAGGGTCAAAACTGAGTTGTGGTTAATAATCTTCCTCAGACCGTTCTTTGTCGTCCGTCTCTTCAGCCAGTTCGTCGAGGCATTGTCGTGCCTGGTCGAAGTCGAAACCACGTCCGATGGCATATTTTATCACCTTCATCGCCCGTTCGTATTCCGTCTCCGCCTTTACGCTGCGATACTTTTGCCGCACCAATGGGCGCAAAGCCTCCAGGTAGAGCGATTCGTCCACCGCGTCGAGCAAGGGTGTATAGACCGCCTCGTCCACATGTTTCGCCCATAGCCCTTGTTCTATCTTGCGCCGTCCCCATCCGTTGAAGACGATTTTGTCATGGATGAATGCCTCTGTGAAGCGTTCGTCATCGACGAAGCGCGTCTTGACGAGCTTCTCCATGATGCGGGCCTGCTCCTCGTCGGACAATCCCCAACTGCGCATTTTGTCCAGCAGTTCGCCCTCTGAGTGTTCAGAGCGGGCGCAAAGTGTTTCCAAACGGCGCAGTGCGCCAGCCTCGGTCATAGGCTCTCCTTTCTTTCTTATCATGCTAAATGGTGGCTTTCGTAAATCGACTCTTGCCAAAAGCGTCGGCTATAAGTTGAACATGTTGATATGACTCTTCCTCCAACAGCCGCAGCATATCCTCGGCGAGGAGGGGATTGATCTCAAAGAGCAACGTTCCGCCTGGTCGCAGAGCGTGCTTTCCGTAGCGTGCGATGGCGCGATAGAAACGCAATGGGTCGTCGTTGGGCACAAAGAGGGCCAGCGACGGTTCGTGCCTTAGGACGTTGTCGGCCATCTCTTTGCGTTCTTTCTCCATGACGTAGGGTGGGTTGGAGATGATAAGGTCCCATTTCTCCCTGTCTTCCATTGGCGCATAGAGTGCGTCCTGTTGTCTAAAATCGACAACTGCATGGAGCGAAGCCGCATTGCCACGGGCGATTCGGAGTGCGTCGGTACTGATATCCCATGCACTCACCTCTGACTGGGAGGCTTCCAAGGCTATACTGATGGCGATGCACCCCGATCCTGTTCCGATGTCAAGAACGCTTCTTGCTGAGTTCTTGCCCATTTCCTCCACGGCCCATTCCACCAGCTGTTGTGTCTCTGGACGAGGAATGAGTACTCCAGGCTCTACGTGGAAATGGCGACCACAGAACGGCGCATAGCCCATGACATACTGTATCGGTTCGCCCTGTTCCAACTTAGCCATCATCTCTTGCAGCTCCGCTTGCTGCGGTGCGTCGAGACGTGCCACTCCGTCACAGACGATGTCGGTCAGCGTCAGTCCAAAGCGTTCTTCCAACATCATGCGGACTACGGCCTGAGCCTCCCGCTCGTCGTAGTAGGGGAGTAGCGCCTGCCATAGTTGCCGGTAGCTGGCATATTGTTTCATCGTCTTCATGTTGTTTTGTTTTTATGCTCCCTGTTTTTTTGAGTTTAGTAGGGTAGCCTCTGTTCTGCTCCTTTTCGTCTGACAACAAAAGAAGGGGAAGCGACCTCTGCTTGATGCCGTTCCCCCTTTTCTTTTTGTTGCGATGCGTTCAAGGTTGTTACTCGCCCGTATATTGTCCGACGAACAAGATTGCTCCCGTCTGTGCCTCTGAGATGACATAGACGAAGGGATGGTCGGCATGGAAATCGACACGGCGCGGCTCGTCGGGGGCGAGGGCGGACATCGTCATGATGGCAGCTGTGACCGCAGCGGCTTTTGTTCCCTCTTCGCTGACCTCAATCTTGGCCTTTTGGAGCATTTTCGAGACGAAGAAATTGCCGTTGGCCAAATGGCTGAAGTTGGCTCTTGCGGTGAAGATGGACGGTGCGCCCAGCGTGCTGATGACCTCGTTGAGTGGCTGCTCCACCTCGGTGGTGAATCGGGGGAGTTTCAGATCGACCAGACATTCGTCCATGGATTGACGCACCTGGTCGAGCTTGGCAGAGGTTAGCGTGCTCATCATATCGTCGATAGATTTGCCTTCGTGGGGCAAGAGGACCATCATCTGGAATGAACGGTCGCCATAGGGTATCTGTACGGCATCAAAATCTTGGCTGTTAGCGAAGAAATACTTGTCGTTGCGGTGCATCATGTTTACACGCTTGATGTCGCGTGTGTAGCCACGGAATGGCTCTACCTTCGTCTCCCGTTTGTCAAACTTGTCCGTCCAGGAACCGTTGAAGTAGATGGCGTTCATCAGGTATGAAACGTCCTGCGGGTTGGTTTGGTCAATGATGCTCGGGATCATGCCATGGGTGCGGTCAGAGCACCACCCGTTGATGCGCTTGAGGGCTTTAGGTGACGCGAAGTCGAGGGCTTCCACGCCAGCCTTGTAGTAATCGGTCACGGTGCGCTGAAATCCCTCCTTGAGTTTCACCTGATTGTTCACGGCCACGAAGTTGGCCACATCGACGGTGATGGCTTTGTCCTGTCGCGAGAGACTCTGTAGCATCATACACGCCAGTTCGTTGGCCTCTTCCAGCGCATTCTGTCCCTCTGCACCTTTGTCCCAGCCCAGCGTGGTGAGAATCTCCTGTCGTGTTTGTCCGTCTGCGCCGTTGGCCAGCATCCCCATCAGGTAGGTGACGCTCAGTGGTGAGACCACGCGGGAGTCCATGCCCGACACATTCTTAAAGAGGCGGAGGCCAAAGTCGTTGTTGCGAGTCACAATGTCACGTTGTGCGTCGGAGAGAGTTAAGTAGGCTGCGTCCATGTCTGCTTCCACGCCATGGATAGCAGTATCCTTCTTTATGTCATTGGAAACACGGGACGTGCAGCAAGAGCCAAGTGCCAGCGTGGCTGCTCCAAGCAGCATGGCGGCTGAAAATTTTCTGTTCATGTTTGATTTTGTTTGTTATTCCTTCATCCGTTATTAACTCGGGATTTCTCCTTTTCTTGTATGGGCGATGTGTTTTTTAACCCACTTTAACCGCCTTTTGCTTCGCTTTGGTAGAGTCGCTGGCAGACAATATAGTCAGCAACGGCCTTGGGCACAAGCGTGGCGATTTCCTCCCCATTGGCTACCCGTTCGCGGACCGACGTGCTGCTGATGTTGACCAGTGGTGCGTCGAGCTGGTGCACGCCCCGGGGCAGATGAGTGTCGATGGGTTGTCCTTCGCGCGGATAGACGTAGAGGGAGGCCATGTGGAGTACCTCCTCGTTGCGATACCAGCGGTCAAAGCTCGCCCAGTTGTCGCCACCAATGAGTAAGGAAAACTCCGTCGTGGGAAAGTCCTCCTTCAGACGGCAGAGCGTCTGGTAGGTAAAGGAAGGGCGAGGGAGCGAAAACTCATAATCAGAGGCCACAAGGTGGGGTCTCCCTGCTACGGCCAGGCGTACCATGTCCAGCCGCTTCGTATCGTCAAGAAGCTGCTGGTTGGCCTTGAAGGGATTCTGCGGGCTGACCATCATCCACACCTCATCGACCCTGGCCTGGACAAGAAACGCTTCGGCGAGGGCGATGTGACCATTGTGCGGAGGGTTGAACGTGCCGCCAAACAAACCTATCCGGCGGCCCTTCGCGGACAGAGCGTCTTGGGTGTCCATATCCTAATTTACTTGTCGAGGAAACGGCGAATGAGGTTGTACACTTCTTGCTCGGCAGTTGCCAGGTCGTCATTGACGACACAATGGTCAAACTGCGGGGCGAAAGTCAGTTCATACTCCGCCTTGGCTATGCGTTGTTCGATGGCCTCCGGTGTGTCGGTGGCACGTCCGACGAGTCGCTCCCGCAGCACTTCTACCGAGGGAGGCTGGATGAAGATGCTGAGGGCTCGTTGGCCATAATGGCGCTTGATGTTGCAACCGCCCTTCACGTCAACGTCGAAGACGACGTTCTCGCCGCGCTCCGCCTGTGCTTCCACCTGTGCTTTGAGTGTGCCATAGAAGCGGTCCTCATAGACCTCCTCGTATTCCAAAAACTCGTCACGTTCTATCTTGGCCCGGAAAGCTTCGGGTGTGAGGAAGAAATACTCCACGCCGTCGCGCTCCGTGCCACGCGGCTGGCGACTGGTGCAACTGATGGAGAAAGCCAGTCGCAGTTCGGGGTGTTTCTCCATGAGCCACGACACAATGGTGCTTTTGCCGCTGCCACTCGGGGCGCTGAAGATGATCAGTTTTCCTTTTTCCATGATTACAATGCGTTGAGAACTTGTTCCTTGATCTGCTCCAGCTCGTCCTTCATGCGGACGACGATGTTCTGCATCTCCGCCTGGTTGCTCTTGGAACCTGTCGTGTTGATCTCGCGCCCCATCTCCTGGGCGATGAAGCCGAGCTTCTTGCCCACACCGTGTCCTGTCTCCCGCATGGTCTCGCGGAAATATTTCAGGTGGTTGGTCAGACGCTGCTTCTCCTCACTGATGTCGAGTTTCTCTATGTAGTAGATCAGTTCCTGCTCCAGTCGGTTCTTGTCATATTCCACCTCGGGAATCTGCTTCAGGCCCTCCAGGATCTTCTCCTTGATCTTCGGTACGCGCTGCTGCTCGTAAGGCTCTATGCTGTGGAGCAGTGCTTCGATGTTGTCCACCTTTTCGTTGAACTTCCGTTCCAGCGCCTCACCTTCCTGCTTGCGGAAGTCGGTCAGCGCTTGCACGGCCTCCTCGATGGTTCTTCTGGCAATCTCCCATTCCTCGTCGGTCAGCACGACCGTGTCGATACGCGTCTCCACATCGGGCATCCGGAGGAGCGTGTAGAACCAGTCCTGTGGCTCGGGAATGCCTGTCTGGGCAGCGATATCCTTGATTTGGTGGTAGTAGTTCTCCACCAGTTTGGCGTTGATGGGCGTGGGATCGACGCTCGTCTCCTTCTCTATCCAGATGGCGAAGTCCACTTTGCCACGCTCCAGCGATTTCGACAGCAATCGTCTTATCTCCATCTCCTTCTCCCGGTAGATGGGGGCGATGCGGGTTGAGAGGTCAAGCGACTTGCTATTGAGCGACTTCACCTCAACGTTGATTTTCTTGTCTTTATAGGTTGCGACAGCCTTGCCGTAGCCGGTCATTGAGAGTATCATGGGCTTTATCAAGTTAAATTTTTGCAAAAGTACGAAAAAACGGGGAAAAAGCACTAAATTTGCACGTTATTTAATATACAATTTTTTTATCATGTCGTGTATTTTGCACATAGATACCAGCACGAACGTGTGCTCTGTCGCCGTCAGCGAGAACGGCGGAGTGATTTTCAACAAGGAGAATCACAGCGGCCCTAATCATGCCGAAAGTCTCGGAAGCGATGTCGATGAGGCTCTTTCCTTTGCCGACAGCCACGCCATTCCTGTCGATGCCGTGGCCATCAGCAGCGGCCCTGGATCCTATACGGGGCTTCGCATCGGTGTGTCGATGGCGAAAGGAATATGCTATGGCCAGGGGCTTCATCTTGTCAGCGTGCCTACGCTGGAGTTGCTCTGTGTGCCCGTACTCCTCCGTCACGACGAGATGGAAGAGAATGCGCTGCTTGTCCCGATGATTGATGCACGCCGGATGGAAGTCTATGCTCAGGTGTTCGACCGCGCTTTGCGTACGGTGCGTCCCGTCCAGGCCGACGTGGTCGATGAGGAGACCTATCGTGAGTATCTTGACAGAGGTCCCGTCTATTTCTTTGGCAATGGTGCTGAGAAGTGCATGGAGGTCATTCACCACCCCAATGCCCATTTCATCAAAGGTATAGAGCCGCTTGCCAAGTATATGATGCCGCTGGCGGAGAAGCGGATCGCCATGGAGCAGTATGAGGACGTGGCCTACTTTGCTCCCTTCTACCTCAAGGAGTATGTGGCCAAGCAACCCAAGAAGTTGCTCTGATCACCAAGCTGCCACACGACAGATAGAATCGTAATCACCAAACACAGTAAGATGAATATACAAGGATTAGACTACAATACGCAGAGAGAGAAACTGGTCATGCCCGAGTATGGGCGCGAGATACAGAAGATGGTTGATTATGCCGTTGCCTTGCCCGACAAGGAGGAACGCCAGCGGTGTGCCGAATCCATCATCGAGGTGATGGCCCGTATGACCCCGCAGGGTCACGATAGCGTCGATTATGAGCAAAAATTGTGGGATCACCTTGCGATCATTTCCGGTTTCAAACTCGACATCGACTGGCCTCATGACGTCAGTGGAGCCAAGAAGATTACCACGAAGCCTGAACCGATGGCCTATCCTATGACTCGCATCCCCGTTCGCCATTATGGCAAGATGATGTTCGAGGTCTTTGAGCACCTCAAGACGATGGAGCCTGGTGCGGAGCGCGACGAATTGGTGCGCCAGACGGCCAACCAGATGAAGCGCAGCCTCATGCAGTGGAGCCATGGCTCTGCCGACGACGAGAAGGTGGCGAGCGATCTGGCCCGCTTTACCGACGGAGTGGTCCAGCTCGACCTGGACACGTTCGTCTTTGAGCGGATCAACGAGCGCGATCTACAGTCGTTCCATTCCAATAACAAAAAGAAAAGAAGATAACCCCCTATGGAGTCGTTTATTATCGAAGGAGGCCACCCGCTGAGTGGCACCATCACCCCTCAGGGAGCTAAAAATGAGGCGCTGGAGGTCATCTGCGCCACGTTGCTGACGACCGAGCCAGTCGCTATCAGCAATATTCCCGATATTCTCGATGTCAATAATCTCATCCGCCTGCTGACGGACATTGGCGTCAAGGTGCAGCGTACGCAGCCTGGCACGTTGGTGTTTCAGGCCGACGACCTCAATCTTGCTTATCTGCAAAGTACCGAGTTTGTCAAGAAGTGCTCCTCCCTGCGTGGTAGCGTGCTGATGATCGGTCCGCTGTTGGGTCGCTTCCGTCAAGCCACTATTGCCAAGCCGGGTGGCGACAAGATCGGCCGTCGTCGTCTCGACACCCACTTCCTGGGTTTCAAGTATCTTGGTGCGCAGTTTGTCCGTCGCCCCGACAACGACCATGTCTTTGATATCAAGGCCGAGAAGTTGCGCGGACGCTACATGTTGTTGGACGAAGCATCCATCACGGGCACCGCCAATATCATCATGGCAGCCGTCCTGGCCGAGGGCGAGACGACGATCTACAATGCGGCCTGCGAACCCTACATCCAGCAGTTGTGTCGTATGCTCAACCAGATGGGAGCAGACATTGCCGGGATTGGCAGCAACCTGCTGACGATCCGTGGTGTGGAGCGACTGCATGGAGCGTCTCACAAAGTGCTGCCCGACATGATCGAGGTCGGTTCCTTCATCGGCATGGCGGCCATGGTGGGCAACGGTGTGCGTATCAAGGACGTGTCGGTGCAGAACTTAGGTATCATTCCCGAAGCTTTCCGCCGTCTCGGAATCGTTGTGGAGGAGGATGGCGACGACCTTTGGGTGCCCGCGCAGCCTCACTACGAGGTGCAGTCCTTTATCGACGGCACCATCATGACGCTGGCCGATGCGCCTTGGCCGGGACTCACCCCCGATCTCCTCTCCGTGCTCCTCGTGGTGGCGTCGCAGGCTCGTGGCAGCGTGCTGATACACCAGAAGATGTTCGAGAGTCGTCTCTTCTTCGTCGATAAACTCATAGATATGGGGGCCAACATCATCCTTTGCGACCCCCATCGTGCCGTCGTTATCGGCATAGACCGTGTCCATCAGCTGCGGGCCGGACGCATGACCAGTCCAGACATCCGCGCTGGTATTGCCCTTCTGATAGCAGCCCTGAGTGCGAAGGGCGAGAGCCGGATTGACAACATCGCACAGATAGATCGTGGCTACGAGAATATCGAGGCGCGCTTGAATGCGTTGGGTGCGAAGATTACCCGTGTCGAAAACTGACGAGACGAGACGAGATGATACGCAGAGAAGAAGTCTTCAAGATAGGCCATATTGGCAAGCCCCACGGACTGCAGGGCGAGGTGCAGTTTCTCTTCACCGATGATGTCTTCGACCGTGTTGAGGCCGACTACCTGGTGATCGACATGGAGGGCATCCTCGTCCCGTTCTTTATGGAGAGCTATCGCTTCCGGTCGGACGAGATGGCGCTGGTGACTTTCGAGGATATCGACACCGAGGAGAAAGCGCGCCGTCTGTCCTTGCACGATGTCTATTTCCCTAAGAGCCTGGCCGACGCCGACGCGCAACTATCGGGGTGGCGTGCTCTTGCCGGTTTCCAAATCAAGGATGCGGAGACTCATGAGGTGCTGGGCGAGGTGGAGTCGGTGGAGGACAGCACGGCCAATGTGATCCTTCAGGTGCTGAGGCCCGACGGCACGTCGTTTGCCATCCCTGCCAGCCCCGATCTGATTCAGGCGGTTGACACGGCCCAAAGATTGCTCACCATGACTGTTCCCGACGGTTTGCTCGACCTATAGACAAGCGTTGGTACACCATCCATTACCATATACAATATATTATCCCGCAATTATCATAGACTCCATCATGAAGCAACAAATATGTATCCTTGGCTCCACAGGTAGTATTGGCACCCAGGCCTTGGAGGTGATTCGCCAGCATCCCGACCGCTACGAGGCCTACGCCTTGACGGCCAACAACCACTGGGAACTGCTGGCTCAGCAAGCCCGCGAGTTTCATCCTGCCGCCGTGGTCATAGCCAACGAGGCCCACTACGAGGCTTTGAAGGAAGCCTTGCGCGACGAACCTGATACCAAGGTCTATGCCGGCCGCGACGCCGTGTGCCAGATCGTGGAGGCTGGTCCTATCACGATGGTGCTGACGGCGATGGTGGGATTCAGTGGTCTCACCCCGACGATTCGCGCCATCCGGGCCCGAAAGACGATCTGTTTGGCCAACAAGGAGACCTTGGTTGTGGCGGGCGAGTTGATCTGCCAGCTTGCCGAGGCGTATCGTGTGCCCATCCTGCCCGTCGATTCCGAGCATTCGGCCATCTTCCAAAGTCTGGTCGGCGAGGGGGACAACGAGATTAGCAAGATCCTGCTCACCTGTTCAGGTGGTCCTTTCCGCAAGTTCACCCACGATCAGCTGCGCCATGTCACTGCGGCAGACGCGCTGCGCCATCCTACCTGGGACATGGGAGCGAAGATCACCATCGACTCTGCGTCGCTGATGAACAAGGGCTTCGAGGTCATCGAGGCGCGCTGGCTTTTCGGTGTGCCTGCCGAGAAGATAGAAGTACTCATCCACCCGCAGTCCATCGTACACAGTGGGGTGGAGTTTGTCGATGGTGGCGTGAAGGCCCAGTTGGGTGTCCCCGACATGAAGTTGCCTATCCAGTATGCTTTCTCCTATCCCGACCGTCTGCCGTTGCAGGGCGATCGCCTCGACCTGTTCCGTCAGCCCCTGGAGTTCTTCCGTCCCGATGTGGAGAAGTTCCAGTGTCTCCAGCTTGCCTACGAGTCCATCCGCAAGGGCGGCAATATGCCTTGTATTGTCAATGCGGCCAACGAAATTGTCAATCTGGCGTTTCGCGAGGGACGTTGCTCTTTCCTTGGCATGGGCGAGGTCATTGAGAAGACCATGCAGCGCGCCACCTTCGATGCCAAGCCCGACTACGAGGTCTATCTTCAGACCGATGCCGAGGCACGTCGTTTGGCCACGGAGTTGCTCACAGAATAATCACAGACAGAAATATACAAAGAACGTAAATGGAAACATTTCTTATCCGATTGCTTCAGTTTATACTGGCAATCTCCCTGCTTGTCCTTCTCCATGAGGGCGGGCACATGTTCTTCTCGAAACTCTTCGGTGTAAGGGTGGAGAAGTTCTTCATCTTCTTCGACATCTCGATAGGCAAGTGGACGGGCAAGATCTTCAGTTGGAAGCCCAAGAAGGACGATACCGAATATGGTATGGGATGGCTTCCGCTGGGCGGCTACTGCAAGATTTCGGGCATGATCGACGAAAGTATGGACACAGAGCAGATGAAGCAGCCGCCCCAGCCGTGGGAGTTTCGCACGAAGCCAGCGTGGCAGCGTCTGCTGATCATGATCGGTGGCGTGCTCGTCAACTTCTTCCTGGCCCTGTTCATCTATTCCATGGTGATGTTCACGTGGGGTGAAAGCTACTACAAGGTGGGCGACATGAAGATGGGAATGGTCTTCAACGATGAGGCCAAAGCCTTGGGCTTCCGCGACGGTGACGTGCTCTTGGGCACCGAGGAGGGCGAGTTCAAGGAGATGCTCAACGTCAATGGCGACTTCTTCCGCCAGATAGCCAAGGGCCACCGTGTCGATATCGTCCGTGACGGCAAGCCGATGAGTCTCTCGTTGCCAGGCGATCTCGATATGTTGCAGATGATCAAGAACCGTCCTGTGTTCTGCGTCCCCTTCATTCCCTCGGTCATTGATAGTATCGCCGCAGGTGGTCCCGCTGATAAGCTCGGCGTGAAGGCTGGCGACCGTGTGGTGGCCGTCAATGGTAAGGCTGTCCGTACCTGGAGCGACTTCGACAACCAGATGGCCGTTCTCTCCGATGTCCTTGCCACCAAGCAGACTGCCGCCGACTCCCTGAAGGTGCGCTCTGCCAGTGTCGTCATCGAGCGCCAGGCCACCCATCGCATGGATACGCTCGCCGTAGTGCTCACGCCAGAACTTCGGATGGGTATCTTCAAGAGCTCGTTGGCCACTTATTACAAGCCCACGCAGGTTCATTATTCCTTCCTTGAAAGTTTCCCTGCGGGCGTGAAGTACGGGTGGAATGTGCTGCGCGGTTATGTGAGCAACTTCAAGTACCTCGCCTCTGCCGACGGAGCCAAGAGTATTGGTGGCTTTGCAGCTATCGGAAGTCTCTTCCCGCCCTATTGGGACTGGCATCTTTTCTGGAATATGACGGCCTTCCTGTCTATCATCCTTGCTTTCATGAACATCCTGCCGATTCCCGCCCTCGATGGTGGTCATGTGGTGTTCCTGCTCTATGAGATGATCACCCGCCGCAAACCCAGCGAGAAGTTTATGATATGGGCCGAGTATGTGGGCTTTGCTATCGTCGGACTGCTCATGATCGTGGCCAACCTCAATGACATCCTGCGCTGGTTGGGATGGATGTAGGCTGAACTAAGGCTGCCTTGTGCGGCTATATAATAACAATGAGAGGCAATCTGTGGCACAGCTACGGGTTGCCTCTCTTCTTAGCTATACAACACAATATACAAAAGCCCCGCCTGTGGGCCGAGGGCACATAGACGGGGCAATGGGGGAGATGCTTGGCCTCTGCTGTTTGGCAGCGACCATCATCTGTAGAGCTGTTTACTTCAGCACGCCAAGTTCCTTGCCGACCTTGATGAAGGCAGCGATGGCGCGGTCGAGCTGCTCCTTGGTGTGAGCGGCCGAGAGCTGGACGCGGATGCGGGCCTCGCCCTTCGGGACGACGGGATAGTAGAAGCCCGTGACGTAGATGCCCTCTTCCAACAGACGGTTGGCGTAGCGCTGCGACAACGGCGCGTCGTAGAGCATCACGGCGCAGATAGCACTCTGGGTCGGCTTGATGTCGAAGCCGGCAGCCATCATCTTCTCGCGGAAGTAGTTGACATTCTCAACGAGCTTGTCGTGGATCTCGTTGCTCTCCTTGAGCATCTTGAACACTTCGAGGCTGGCACCGATGATGCCCGGGGCCAACGAGTTGGAGAAGAGGTACGGACGAGAGCTCTGACGGAGCATGTCGATGATCTCCTTCTTACCCGTGGTGAAGCCACCGAGGGAGCCACCGAAAGCCTTACCGAGCGTACCCGTGTAGATGTCCACACGACCGTAGGTCTTGCAGAGCTCGCTCACGCCGTGGCCCGTAGCACCTACGACACCAGCTGAGTGGCTCTCGTCGACCATGACGAGGGCGTCATACTTCTCTGCGAGGTCGCAGATCTTGTCCATCGGGGCTACATTGCCGTCCATGGAGAACACACCGTCGGTGCAGATGATGCGGAAGCGCTGAGCCTGGGCCTCCTGGAGGCACTTCTCCAGCTCCTCCATGTTGGCGTTGGCGTAGCGGTAGCGCTTGGCCTTGCAGAGACGCACGCCATCGATGATAGAAGCGTGGTTGAGTGCGTCGGAGATGATAGCGTCCTGGTCGGTGAGGAAACTGCCGAAGAGTCCGCCGTTGGCATCGAAGCAAGCAGCGTAGAGGATGGTGTCCTCGGTCTGGAAGTAGTCTGAGATGGCTGCCTCAAGCTCCTTGTGGATGTCCATCGTGCCGCAGATGAAGCGCACGGAGGCCATTCCGAAGCCGCGGCGGTCCATCATTTCCTGAGATGCCTTGACGAGGCGCGGATGATTGGCCAGACCCAGATAGTTGTTGGCGCAGAAGTTGAGAACTTCCTTACCCTTCACCTGAATGGCTGCACCCTGCGGGCTCTCGATGATGCGCTCCTCCTTGTACAAGCCGGCTTCCTTCAAGTCGGACAATGCTTTGCTGAGATGTTCCTTAATCTTACCGTACATGACTTTGAAATAATAATTTATTTAAGTTATCAGATATTTCTGAACGCAAAGTAACTGATATTTTTCGAGACTAACGACCATTCTGCGGATAAAAAACGCTTCGTGTGGGGCGGTTTAACTATATTTAATGAATCTTCTTTCACAGTTCGAGGATTTTTCTGTTATTTTGCAGCCCGTAAAGGCAATTAATTCTATTACGACAGAAGCATGAAAAATATCCTTGTCATTGGATCGTCAGGTCAGATTGGCTCTGAATTGACACGAGAGTTGCGCAAACGCTATGGTAACGAGCATGTAGTGGCAGGCTACATCAAAGGTGCTGAGCCTTCGAAGGAGCTGCAGGAGACGGGACCGATGGCCGAAGCCGACGTCACGAACGGCGAGATGATCGCCGAGATTGTACGCAAATACAACATTGACGCCATTTATAACCTCGCCGCCCTCCTTTCAGTGGTGGCTGAGAACAAGCCCCAGCTGGCTTGGAAGATTGGTATCGATGGTCTTTGGAACATCCTCGAGGTGGCCAAGGACCACAAGTGTCAGGTGTTTACGCCGAGTAGCATCGGTTCTTTCGGCCCCAACACGCCGAAGGTTGACACCCCGCAGGACACGGTACAGCGTCCGAAGACCATCTATGGTGTGAGCAAGGTGACCACCGAGCTGCTCAGCGACTGGTTCCACACGAAGTATGGCGTTGACACCCGTTCGGTACGCTTCCCGGGTCTCATCTCCTATGTGACGCCTCCGGGTGGTGGTACGACCGACTACGCGGTTGATATCTACTATAGCGCTGTGCGTGGTGAGAAGTTCGTCTGCCCGATCCCCGAGGGCACGCTGATGGATATGATGTATATGCCCGACGCATTGCACGCTTGCATTCAGCTGATGGAGGCTGACCCCAGCCGTCTGATCCACCACAACGGTTTCAACATCGCTTCCATGAGCTTTGCTCCGGAGACGGTCTATGCTGAGATCAAGAAGCACAAGCCCGACTTCGAGATGGTCTATGATGTGGATCCGCTCAAGAAGGGTATCGCGCAGAGCTGGCCCGATAAGCTCGACGACAGCTGCGCCCGTGCCGAGTGGGACTGGAAGCCGCAGTATGACCTCAGCTCGATGACGGTCGATATGCTCGCCAAGCTGGAGCAGAAGTTGAAGTAAACACACATCCCCAGCGGCCAGTAGGCCGTCTGGGGGTGATGACTGATAAAAGCCAATGGGACTTGTCGTATCAACGAGTCCCATTGGCTTTTTTGTGGGTGGATAGGCCTTCTTCTATTCGTAGATCAAGGTTGTCAGATTACTTGCGGGGAATAGTTCCTGTGCCACGGCCCGTATGTCGGCAGTCGTGACAGCGTCTATCTCGGCATAGAGGCGGGCGATGTCCCGCTCCTTGCCATAGTGAAGGAAACTTTTACCGAAGTCGATGGCAAAGTTCTCGCGGTTGTCGCATGCCAAAGCTATCTGTCCCTTGATCTGCTGCTGTGCCTTCCTCAACGCCTCTTCTTCCAAGGGCTCTTGGATGAAGGCGTCCAGTTCGTCGCGTACCAAGGCGAGGCAGCGGTCCACGTCGGCATGGTCGCATCCGAAATAGATGCACCACAGACCCGTCTGGGCGTAGTTGACAGACGTGCTCTCGACGGTATAGACCAGTCCGTTGCGTTCTCGCAGCGAGAGGTTGAGGCGTGCGTTCATTCCTGGACCGCCGAGGATATTGTTCAGTAGGTATAAGGCAATGCGCCGCGGATGTGAGACGGCATAGCCACGGCAGCCCATGACGACGTGCGCCTGGTGTGTGTCGCGTTGTTTTTTGAAGATTTTTCCTTGCAGGTAGCTGCTGATGGGCAACTGGTGCGCTTGCCCTTCCCCTGCCTGTGTTTCGGTCTCGTCGTTGGCGAGAGGGGAGGGGGCAACCTCCGTATGCAGGGCTTCGCAAAGCAGGGAGACAAGGTGGTCGAACGAAACGTCGCCCGAGGCGAAGAAGACCGCACGCTCGGGACGGTAGAGCCGACTTGTAAATCGCTTTGCGTCGACAGTCTTGAACTGCCGCACGTGGTCTGCCGTGCCGAGGATGTTGTGACCTAAGGGCGTGCCCTCGAAGATGATGTTCTCAAACTCGTCGTAGATCAATTCCGAGGGAGAGTCGTTGTAGGATTCTATTTCGTCGCAGATGACCTCCACCTCTTTGTCTATCTCTTGCTGGGGATAGACACTTTGGAAGACGATGTCGCTCAGCAAATCGACCGCACGGGCTATATGCTCGTGCAGAAGGGCAGCGTAGAACACCGTGTGGACTTTGGTTGTGAAGGCGTTGAGTTCTCCGCCCACGCTTTCAAGCGCGTTGATGATGTCGATGGCGTTGCGGCGCGCCGTCCCTTTGAAGGTGGTGTGCTCGCAGAAGTGCGCCAGTCCTTCCTCTCCGGCCAACTCGTCGCCAGCACCAGCCGCCAGCTCGTAGCCGCAATACACTACGGGTGATGCCGATGGAAGCAGGATCACGCGCAGTCCATTCTTCAATATCGTAGTCTTGTAGTCCATACTGAAATGCAAAGGTAGCCCTTTTAGTCATGATTTCGCAAAGAAAAAGCCTCTTTTTCTTTGTGCTACGCATGGTTTTCCATATCTTTGCATAAGATAAGCTGCACGATACATACAAAAGACAACAAAAATGAATCAAGAAGAGAAACTACAGATACAAGAACGGATCGTAGATGTGCTGAAGACTGTCTATGACCCCGAGATTCCCGTGGATATCTGGAATCTGGGCATGATTTACAAAATAGAGGTCAACGACGATGGTACGGTCGATCTCGATATGACCTTCACTGCGCCCAACTGTCCCGCCGCCGACTTCATCGTCGAGGATGTTCGGACGAAGCTGGAGAGCGTGGAGGGAGTGAAGGCGGCCAATATCAACCTCGTCTTTGAGCCGGTTTGGGATCAGAGCATGATGAGCGAGGAGGCCAAGGTGGAGCTGGGCTTCGCCTAATGCGCCAGCCTTTTTGTGCCGTCGAATAGTTGGCGGCGCGTTTCTCAGTTCCATAGTATCAACCCCTAAAAGCCTTTTCTGATGAAGAACGTCTATTTCCTTTCCGATGCCCATCTTGGGTCTTGGGCCATCCCGCACCGCCGCACACAGGAGCGGCGCATCGTCCGTTTCCTCGATAGTATCAAGGACAAGGCGGGCGCAGTCTATCTTCTGGGCGATATGTTCGACTTTTGGGACGAATACAAGTATGTCGTGCCAAAGGGTTGCACTCGCTTCCTCGGCAAGCTCTCGGAACTGACCGACCTTGGTGTGGAGGTGCATTTCTTCACGGGCAACCACGATATATGGACTTACGGCTATTTGGAGGAGGAGTGCGGCGTCATTCTCCATCGTCAGCCGCTTACCACGGAGATTGGCGACAAGGTCTTTTTCCTTGCCCATGGTGATGGACTTGGCGACCCGTCGGTCAAGTTCAAGCTGCTTCGGCGCGTCTTCCACAACCGCTTCTGCCAGCGTCTGCTCAACTTTGTTCATCCTTGGTGGGGCATGCAGTTGGGCTTGCGATGGGCGAAGCACAGCCGGATGAAGCGGGTCGATGGCATGGAACCTCCCTATATGGGTGAGGATAAGGAGTACTTGGTGCGCTTCACAAAGGAGTATATGCGCTCCCACACCAATGTCGATTACTTTCTGTATGGTCATCGCCATATCGAACTCGATCTCAATCTCAGTGAGAAAGTACGGATGCTCATCCTCGGCGATTGGATCAGGCTCTTTTCCTATGCTGTCTTCGATGGTGAACATCTCTATCTGGAGCAGTATATCGAGGGCGACTCACAACCGTAAGGATCTCCCCTATAATATATAATGTATGGAGGAGTTGATAGTCGTTGAAAAAACAAGGTTGCGGGATACTGGCGCGGAGGCGGTATGATATCCGATTTTGTTTAAAAAAACAGGGAGTTCGCTGAATAAACCCGTTTTTCTTGGATAAAAATTTGTTTGTTTCAAGAAAACAATGTATCTTTGCAAGCGGAATGAAGGGCGTGCCGAACATGAAAATGTCGGTTTCTGGAGTTCCCAACAGCATTGCAATTCAACCAACATTGGATAAAAATACTCAGGTTTGTAGATTAAGTTTAGTCAAGTGAGAGGTAGATGTCGTGAGGATGGCTACCTCTTTTTTTTGTGTCTGTAGGATGCAAAAGTTCCCGGTTTCGGGTCAACTGGAGAGAAGCGTTATTTTCACCCCTTTTTATGGACTTATATTCATAGGCCTACGAAGTTAACTTCGTTGGCTTATGAAGTTAACTTCGTAGGCCTATGAATATAACTTCATTTTTTGAAGCACTTAATAGCCCCTTTTCACACCCTTGGCGTCCCTTTCTCCCCTGTATGAGAGTAGAGGGGAGAGAAGCCCGCTACTGTTGCTCGCGCAGGAGCGTGCGGCAATGGTTGAGAATCTCTGTCAGATCGGCCACTGTCTCGGCCCGCAGCATGGCGATACGCGTCTGTCGGAAGTCGGGTATTCCCTTGAAGATGGGCGAAGCCGCCAGATGGCGGCGTGTGTGTAGGATGCCGCGATATTCGTCGATGCGCTCCACATTGATGCGCAGCATTTCCTCCAGCACGTCGATCTTGTCGTCGATGGTCAGTCCGCTACTTGTGTTCGCCTCTCCATTGAGTCCGCGTCTCATCTCCTCGAAGATCCACGGGCAACCGAAGGTGGCACGCCCCACCATCACGCCGTCCACGCCATACTGCTCAAACCGACTCCGGGCGATCTCGGGTGTTGTCACGTCGCCATTGCCGATGATGGGGATGTGGATGCGCGGGTTTGCCTTTACCTCGCCTATCAGCGTCCAGTCGGCCTCGCCCGTGTACATCTGACTGCGGGTTCTTCCATGGATGGTGAGTGCCTGAATGCCGCAGTCCTGCAGTTGCTCGGCGAGCGAGGTGATGATGAGCTCATTTTTGTCCCATCCCAACCGCGTCTTCACCGTCACGGGTACCTTGACCGCATCGACCACGGCACGCGTAATCTCCAGCAGTAGCGGAATGTTGCGCAGCATTCCTGCGCCAGCACCCTTGCCTGCCACCTTCTTGACGGGGCAGCCGAAGTTGATGTCTATCACGTCGGGGTGTACTTGCTCCACGATGCGTGCCGCCTCCACCATCGACGCCACGTCGCGGCCGTAGATCTGCACGCCCACGGGACGTTCCCGGTCGTCGATGACCATCTTGCGTAGCGTCGAGTCGATATTGCGGATGATGGCGTCTGCCGAGACAAACTCCGTATATACCATCGCCGCGCCAAATCGCTTGCACATTTGGCGAAAGCCGATATCGGTCACATCCTCCATCGGAGCGAGCAGCAAAGGGCGGTTGCCTAAGTCTATTGTACCTATTTTCATGGCTGCAAAGTTACGCAAATATTCCGACACAAGCGAAAATAGTCGGTTTTTCGAGGCATTTTAGCTTTTTTAACACTAAACATTGTAATTATTACAAGGAAATGTCGTACCTTTGCATCGCAATCCTAAAAAGATTGCATGAGTGAGAACAAAACATTACGAAATACTTAAAATTCAAACAAGATGAAAGAACTGAAAGGTACCAGGACTGAGAAGAATCTCATGGATGCGTTTGCAGGTGAGAGCCAGGCACGCAACAAGTATACATACTATGCTTCCAAGGCTCGCAAGGATGGTTATGAGCAGATCGCTGCTCTCTTTGAGGAGACTGCAGGCAACGAGAAGGAGCACGCCAAGCTCTGGTTCAAGTATCTCAATGGTGGCGAGGTGCCCTCTACGGTTGAAAACCTGAAGGATGCTGCCGCTGGCGAGAACTATGAGTGGACGGACATGTACGATCGTATGGCCAAGGAGGCCGACGAGGAGGGCTTCAAGGAGATTGCCGCCAAGTTCCGTATGGTTGGCGCCATCGAGCGTCACCACGAGGAGCGCTATCGCAAGTTGCTCCAGAACATCGAGGAGGGCATTGTCTTCTCTCGTGACGGCGATCGCATCTGGAAGTGCCGCAACTGTGGCCATATCGTTGTTGGCAAGAAGGCTCCGGAGGTTTGCCCCGTTTGCAACCACCCGTTGAGCTACTTCGAGATCAACGCAGAAAACTACTAAGCCGCGAGGGCTAAGGTAGCACCGCGTTCCGAATAGGAACAAACATCAAGCAAATAGAATCCTGCACCCGCCTGATCTTCTTCGAGGAGACGAGGCGGGTGCTTTCGTTCATTTCTCTCCTGGCTAAAAAAACGCTGGCGAGGGTGGGGGATTGACATTTTATCCTTACCTTTGCGGCCAAAAAGCAAACGAACATGAAATACTTATTGGTCTCAGACATCCACGGCTGCCGTCCAGCCCTGCAGAAAGTGCTCCAATTCTATGACGAGAACCATTGCGATATGCTCTGCGTCCTCGGCGATATCCTCAACTATGGTCCGCGCAACCGCATCCCTGAGGGCATTGACGCCCAGGGCATCGTCGCCGACCTCAACGCCCGAGCCAGTCAGATCGTCGCCCTGCGTGGCAACTGCGATGCAGAGGTCGATCAGATGTTGCTCCAGTTTCCGATGATGTCCGACTATCTGCTGCTCGTCGATGGTGGTCGCAGACTCTTTCTGACCCACGGCCATCTCTACAACAAGGAGAAGTTGCCTGTCGGCCCCTACGACGTCCTCGTCTGTGGACATAGCCATCTTTGGGAGTTGTCGCAGGGGGAAGGTCCCGCCTTCGTCAATCTCGGATCCATCACCTTCCCCAAGGGCGGCAAGGAACCGACCTTCGCCACCTACGAGGACGGCTTGTTCACCATCTACCGCCTCGACGGCACGCCCCTGCAGACGATGCGCCTCTAAGGCCCCTCGCCTCCATCTATCACGCGGGCGGCAAAAGTCCGTCAGGAGGAGCCTACGCCCCTGCCTGCTACGGATTTTTGCCGCCCGTGCGCGTATGGTGTGGCGCTTGCTGCTTATCCTACCAAGGTCACCTGGTGGTTGCTCAGCGCGACGATTCTGTACTTCTGTGCCTTGCCTACCAATGCGGTGGCAGCCTTCTGCGATATGTTGTAGTGGCGTTTCACGGCTGCGATGTATTGATCATAGGCGATGCTCTCCACTCCTTTTTGCGCAAAAAGGTCAATGGTGAATTGCTTTAGCTCGTCTTCGGTATATTTGGCGTGCTTCTTGTGGAAGTACTCAAAGACGACAACGCAGATGGCTACTACGATGATAAGGCTGATGATGATTGTTTTCGTTGTCATAATAGTCGCTATATTTAAAAGTTTACGTTATGCTGCAAATATACGACTAATCTGCCTTTCTGCAAAATAAAAACCAAATTATTTTCTCTCTTTGTTGCATTTTTAACAAAAAGACACAACTTGCTTCTTCGAGCGGTTGCTTTCTTGCATCGTTCTGATATACTGAGATGCTCTCCTTGTTGTTGACGAAAAGCTGGTGATACCCTTGGCGGCTTAGCGGCCAGACTATGGACACATGATCCTGCGGATGAGGCCTCGCAAAGGGTGGCCGATGAAGAAAACGCGCCATTTCCTTTGCCATGTGGCCGCTTCTTTGTATATTTGCAAATTAGATTTATGGCAGAAAATTTCGATATTAGGGAACAACGACCGCTTTCGACCGCGGAGAAGGAATTTGAGAATGCGCTCAGACCGCTACGTTTCGACGACTTTAGCGGCCAACAGGGCGTAGTCGATAACCTGCGCGTATTTGTCGAAGCAGCCAAATACCGTGGCGAGCCGCTCGACCACACCTTGCTCCACGGTCCTCCCGGACTGGGAAAGACCACTTTGAGCAACATCATCGCCAACGAGTTGGGCGTGGGTTTCAAGATCACCTCTGGCCCTGTCCTCGACAAGCCGGGCGACCTTGCCGGCATCCTTACCTCGCTGGAGCGGAGCGACGTGCTTTTCATCGACGAGATCCATCGCCTCTCTCCTGTCGTGGAGGAGTATCTTTATTCGGCGATGGAGGACTTCCGCATCGACATCATGATCGACAAGGGCCCCTCGGCACGATCCATCCAGATAGATCTCAACCCGTTTACCTTGGTGGGCGCCACGACCCGTAGCGGCCTGCTTACGGCCCCGCTCCGAGCTCGTTTTGGCATCAACCTCCACCTCCAGTACTACGACCCCGAGACGCTCCAGGCTATCATCAAGCGCTCCGCCAGTCTCCTCCATGTGCCCATAGAGGATGCGGCAGCCGTCGAGATCAGCCGCAGAAGCCGTGGCACGCCCCGTATCGCCAACGGACTGTTGCGCCGCGTGCGCGACTTTGCCCAGGTGAAGGGCGACGGCACGATCACCCAGGAGATAGCCATCTTCTCCCTCCAGGCGTTGAATATCGACCAGTATGGTCTCGACGAGATCGACAACAAGATCCTCCTGACCATCATCGACAAGTTTCGTGGCGGTCCGGTGGGCATTTCCACCATTGCCACGGCCATCGGCGAGGATAGCGGTACTGTGGAGGAGGTCTATGAGCCCTATCTGATCATGGAGGGCTTTCTCAAGCGCACGCCGCGCGGACGCGTCGCCACACAGTTGGCCTACGAGCACCTGGGGCGCAATCCCTATGCTGGCAACGTGATGCAGCCAGACCTTTTCGATTGAAAGAAGTGAAGCAAGTATGAAAGCAAACGAGAATAGCCGCATCGCCCTCTTCACGGGCACTTTCGACCCCTTCACTACTGGCCATGCGTCGGTAGTGCGTCGGGCCCTTCCGCTTTTCGACCACCTTGTCATCGCCGTGGCCGTGAGCGAGCGGAAGCATACGCAGGAGGAAATATCCGAGCGCGTAGCCGCCATCGCCTCGCTTTATGAGGACGACCCGCGGGTGAGTGTGCGCCCGTATAGCGACCTGACCATCGATATGGCCCGTCGCGAGGGAGCACGCTTCATCGTCCGTGGCGTGCGCGACGTCAAAGATTTTGAGTATGAGCGCCAACAGGCCGACATCAATCGCCAACTGAGCGGCGTGGAGACAGTCTTGCTCTTCACGGAGCCCGATCTCCAGAGCGTCAGCAGTACCTTGGTCCGCGAACTGAGGTTCTTCGGCCATGATGCGTCGCAGTTTATTCCAAAGAAATGATTTACACTATATAAAATAAGGAGGTTATGATAACTTATAATGCCGAAGGCATCGCCATGCCGAAGATCAAGAAACGCCTCACGTCGAAATGGATCAAGGCCGTAGCGGCTTCCCACGGGCGCAAGGTGGGCGAGGTGGGCTACCTGTTTGTCAATGACGACAAGATACTGGAGGTCAACCGCGAGTATTTGGGACATGATTATTACACCGATATCATCACTTTCGACTATGATGAGGACGATGTGATCAACGGCGACCTGGTCATCTCGCTCGACACCGTCCGCACCAATGCCGAACAGTTTGGCAAGTCCTACGACGACGAGCTCCATCGTGTGATCATCCACGGCATCCTCCACCTTTGTGGCATCAACGACAAGGGTCCTGGCGAGCGCGAGATCATGGAGGCCAACGAGGATCGCGCCTTGGACCTGCTGGCCACACTCCGAAGCGAGTAGCGCCCCTCTGTGGGCTCAAAGCGATAGGAAGCGGGCTTTGGAAGAGTAGTGTTCTCACGCTCTTTCAAAGCCCGCTTTTGTGCTTGCCCTATAGTCTGGCAAAAGCAATGGCCATAGCGTTCCCAAGGAGTCATAGGCCATCGTTGCTTGCCTCCTATATTATATATAATAGGAGAGAAGAGGATGTAATAGGAGAGCAGAGGATGTAATATGAAAATAAGAGGTTCTTCTCGAAAATGGAGTGATTCGACGTGGACACACAGAAAACAACTCGAACAACTTTTACAACAAGTAACAACGCTTCGCGGGGACATTGCCTCTTCGAGGCTCATGCTGACCAAGGGTTGCTGCAAGGGAAACAACTATGAACAACGCTTCGCCTTGGACACATTTCCTGCTGATTTCTCCTGGCGTAATGTCCTGGCGAAGCCTTGTATTTTGTTGTTTACCTTGCAGCAAGATTGTTATACACGCGTAGCGTGTAGGTTGTTACTTGTTGTATAAGTTGTATTTGTTGTTTTCCCTAACTCAGCTGGACGTATTGCCAACAGCACAAACCCTATCACTCGATTTTCCGGATGAACCAAATAAGAGACCCCGTTGCCCAGAGAAGGCAACGGGGTCTGTTTTATCGTGGAGTAAGCCTTGCTACAGGCCATTCTGTTATGCTTTGGCCACTTCGTTGGTGTCGATCGTCTTGCGCTTGAGCACCATGTAAGCCACCGGCGAAGCGATGAAGATGGAGCTGAGCGTACCGAAGACCACACCGAGGATCATGGCGAAGGAGAAGCTGCGGATGCTCTCACCACCCAGGAAGAAGATGCAGAGCAACACGATGAGCGTAGAGGCTGACGTGTTGATCGTACGGGCCAGCGTCTGGTTGATAGAGCTGTTGAAGAGGGTCTCGCGATCCTGCTTCGGATGCAACTTGAGGTTCTCACGGATTCGGTCGAAGACTACCACCTTATCGTTGATAGAGTAGCCGATCACCGTCAGGATAGCACCGATGAAGGTCTGGTCGATCTCCAGCGAGAACGGCATCCAGCCCCAGCAGAGCGAGTAGATACCAACCACGGTGAGGGTATCGAAGAACAGAGCGACGATAGAACCAACGGAGAAACCGAGGTTGCGGAAGCGCAGCAAGATGTAGAGGAAGATGAAGAACAGAGCCAGGGCCACACTGATGATGGCGCCGTAGGTGATGTCCTTAGCCACGGAAGGTCCTACCTTGGCCGAGCTGATGATAGATCCGCCCGTACGGATATCCGGGTTCTTGAAGGCCTCTACGTTGGCCTGGCTGACGAAGCCTGCCTTGTGGAGGGCGTTGTAGAGGATGGTCTCTGCGCGGTCGTCCTCCATCGGGTCGTTGGACTCGATATTGTAGTTGGTCGAGACGCGGATGGTCTTGCCGTCCGTACCGAGGGCGATGACGGAAGTCGTGGCCTGCTTGCCAGCGTCCGTACCCGTAGTGTTGACGAATGCGCCATCGAGCAGCTCGCGCACGCTCTCTACCTCCGTGGCCTTGTTGAGGGTCACGACATAGTTGCGTCCACCCGTGAAGTCGATACTCTGGCTGAGGCCGCGGATGGCGAAGCTGCCGATGAAGACCACGGCGGCAATGCCACAGAGCGTGAAGCTCTTCTTGCTCATCTTCATGAAGCCGAAGTTGACATTCTGCATCAGGTTCTTGCTGATGGAGGTGTAGAACTTCTGGTTGAGCCAGCGGTTCTTGGCCATCTGCTTCTCATAGACGATGCGGGTCAGGAAGACGGCAGTGAAGAACGAGCAGCACAGACCGATGATCCACGTGGTGGCGAAACCACGGATCGGACCCGTACCCGTGACGAGCAGGATGATACCCGTGATGAGCGAGGTGAGGTTGGAGTCGAAGATGGCTGAGAAGGCATTCTTGTAACCTGCCTCCAGGGCCTCCTTGATGCCCTTGCCGCCTCTCATCTCCTCCTTGATGCGCTCATAGATCAGCACGTTGGCATCGACGGCCGTACCCAGTGTCAGCACGATACCGGCAATACCCGGCATGGTGAGCGCCGACTGGAACGAGGCCAATATTCCTAACGTGAAGAAGAGGTTGGCGAGCAGCGCCACGTTGGCCATCATACCCGGGATGATGTCGTACATCAGGAGCATGTAGATCATCAGGACGACGAAAGCGATGACGAAGGAGATGAGACCCTGCTGGATGGACTGTGCACCGAGCGTAGGACCGACGACCTCCTCCTGGACTATACGTGCCGGGGCCGGCATACGTCCAGACTTCAGCGTGTTGGCCAAGTCCTTGGTGTCCTCGATGGTGAAGTTGCCCGAGATAGACGACTGACCGCCGTCGATCTGGCTGTTGATGCGCGGAGCGGTATAGACTACGCCGTCGAGCACGATGGCTACGGCCTTGCCGAGGTTGGCCTTGGTGATGGCCGACCATTCGCGCGCACCCTCGGAATTCATGGACATGCTCACCTCCGGCTTGCCATACTGGTCAAACTGGTCCTTGGCGTCGGTGACGACGTCACCCTCCAGGACGGGGCGTCCGTCGCTCGTAGTGATCTTCAGGGCGTGGAGCTCGAAGACGTTCTTCTGGTTGAGGCCGTCGGCCGGCTTGGCGCTCCAGAGCAGTCTCAGGTCGCTGGGCAGCACCTGCTTGGCCAGGTGGCTATAGATGAGCTTGTTGATAGCGGCGGTGTCGCGCACGTTGGCATAGCCTACGATGCTGAGGGCCTCGCCCGGGATGGTCTGAAGCATGGAGAGCAGCGGGTGGTCGCGGCGCAGCTGGGCGTCGGTCTCGTTCTTGGCGGCGTTGGCGGCAGCGTTTTGGCTGTCGCGGAGCTGCAGCTTGGAGGCAGCCTTCTTGGCCGGAGCCTTCGTGCCGTCAGTGGCAGCCGTGTCCTTCTTCTCCGTGCCGTTGTCGCCATTGGCCAGACGCTGGTCCAGCTGGACGAGGTACGGCGTGATCTCCTGGTTGTTGTAGGTCTCCCAGAACTCCAGGTTGGCGCTACCCTGCAGCAGCTTGCGCATACGTTCCGGCTCGCGGATACCCGGCATCTCGACCATCAGTCGGCCTTCCTGTCCCTCGAGCTTCTGGATGTTGGGCTGCACGACGCCAAACTGGTCGATACGGTTGCGGACCACGTTGTAGGAGTTGTCGATGGCGGCGGTCACTTCTGCGCGCAAGGCGCTCTCCACCTGCTCGTCCGTACTCTGCGTGCTCACCTTGCCCTTGAGCTGCTGGGTGGCGAAGATCTCGGCCAGGCGGTGGCCCGGCGCGTTCTTGTGGTAAGCGTCGATGAAGAGAGAGATGAAGTCGCGCTGGCTCGTCTCCTCCTCCTTCTTGGCCTGCTGGAGCGACTTCACATAGGCCGGGTCGGTCTTGTGGTCAGCGAGCACATCGACGACGTCGGGTACGGAGATCTCCAGAATGACGTTCATACCGCCCTTCAGGTCAAGGCCGAGGCCGATTTGTGTCTCCAGACACTTCTGATAAGAGTAGATGCCCAGATACTTCACGGAGTCCTTGTAGTCCTGCCGCGCAATGGGATCTTTGATCTTCTCGGCCTGGCTGTCATAGTAGCTGGTGGCTACCGAGAAAGACAGGTAGAAGATACTTGCGAGCGTCAGCAAGACGGCCACGCAAATTACTAGTCCTTTGTTCTGCATTTTTATTGTTGTTTTTGAATTTAATCAGCTAAAAAGCGCCCATTCATAGCCCGTCCTGCCTCGTAAAAGAGACACGAACGTACTACAAACGTGCAAAGATACTGATTTTTTCACATATTGGGAAAACTTTCGGCCTTAAATGTCATTTTTTTAAGGTTTTGGCCGCATTTCCAACCAGCAGAAGATAGGGTAGTGGTCGCTTGTGTGGATACTATCATCGACTTTGGCGCCATAGGGCTTGAAGAAGTCGGAGCAGAGGATATGGTCGATGCGTGTATAGATTCCGTTGCGGTTGAAGGACCGTCCGGGACCGTTGCCCGAGGCTATGTAGCAGTCTGTCAGTCCCTTCGACAGGGTTCTGTGTGTGTAGGAGATGGGGGTGTCGTTGAAGTCTCCGCACGCGATGACGGGCAGCCCCTCCTTGAGGCGCTGCTGGATACGTGCGGCCACCATGCGTACTTGGGCCGCCCTGCGGGTCGTTCCCTTCGATAGTTTCTCGATCAGCTGGAGCGTCTCGATGCGTGCCGTGTCGGCCTCCACGTCGCCTTGGAGGATATGGTGGAAGCCCTCGCGCTCCTTCTCCGAGATGCTGTAGGACTGGAGGTGGTTGTTGATGATGCAGACCTTTTGGCCGCCCACATCGACGAGGAAGTCCACGCTCATGTTGCCCGGGGAGTGGTAGGGGATGGAGTCGTGGCTCAGGATGGGGTAGCGCGAGGCCAGAAACAGGCCGTGGCCGGTCTCCGAGGCTTTGGGGATGAAGGCGGTATAGGCGTATTTGTGTCGCAGCAACTTCAGGGGCGAGAGACTGTCGCCCTTGTCCGTGGCCTCCTGCAGACAGATGAAGTCGGCGTCGCTATCGAGCAGGTAGCGCATCATCTCGCTCTTCTCTCCCTCCTTCGTGACGTGGCCCTCAAACATGGCCACGTTCCATGACAACAGTTTCAAGGCGCCGTGGGGCGGCTCCTCCGTAGGGTTGAAGGGCGTGTATTGGCGGATGGGGACAAAGGCCAGCAGCAGACCCGCCACGGGCAGCCACAGCAGGCGCGGGCGCAGCAGTATCCAGAGGACGAGAAAGAAGAGGTTGGCGAGGATGACGGCAGGCATCAGCAGTCCCACGTTGCTCAGTTTGGGCCACGCCTCGGGCTGGAGCAGGTCGGAATAGCCCACCAATAGCAATGCTATGATAGCCAATAAGTTGGCCACCACCAGCAGAAGGCGCATCGCCTTTCTCAATTTCTCCATAGCGTTCTCTCTCTCGTCGTGTTTATAATGGTTACGTCGTGCTATTTCTCCCCCGTTTCAGAGGAAGTTTCCCCGCCTCCGCGGAAGAATCCTCAGCTTCGGGGAAACCCTTTCTGTCGTGCGCAGCCCTTAGTTGTTGCTACTGTCGAAGAGCGTCTGCTTCTCCTCCTTCGTCAGACTGTCGTAGCCGCTCTTTCGTATCTTGTCGAGGATGCGGTCGATCTCCTCCTGGGTAGCCTTCTTGTGGGCGTTATACTCCCAGTCGGTCTCCTGTCGTGTGGTCTCGCCTGCGTTTTTCTTGCCTTTGAGCACGTCGAAGCCACCCCAGTTTTTGCCAAAACCGCCCCAGCTCTTGCGCTTATGGCCCGTGTTCTGCCAGCCTCCTCCGTACTTTCCGAAGCCGTTGCCTTCCATGAAGGGATGCTTGCGCCAGTATTTGATGAGGATGTAGCCGAAGAGCATGCCGCCGAGGTGGGCCAGATGGGCCACGCCGTCGTTGGTGGTCGCGATGGCCGAGAACAGTTCCAGGACGATGGAACCGGCGATTACCCACTTGACCTTGAGGGGGAAGGGGAAGGGAATGACAAACATTCGCTCGTTGGGGAAGTACATACCGTAGGCCAGGAGGATGCCGTAGAGCGCACCCGAGGCGCCTACTGTCGTCCAGAGGTTGAGCAAGCCCTGGTTGGCCCGCACCACCATCATGGTGTCGGCGAAGGTGAAGCCAGGCACTTGTTCATTGCAGATGATGTAGAACTGTCCAAACTGTGCCAGCTCCTGGCAGAAGCCTGCGCCCAAGCCGCAGATGATGTAATAAAAAAAGAACTTCCTCGAACCCCAATAGGCCTCCATCACGGGTCCGAACATCCACAGCATAAACATGTTCATGAAGATATGCCCGAGGCCACCATGCATGAACATGTAGGTGAATATCTGGTAGAGGTGGAAGTCAGGAGCCAGAAAAAAGTGCAGTCCCAGCATGCCGGTCAGGTCTATCCCCATGTTTTCCGTCACCCAGGTGGCGATAAACATGATGGAGTTGATGATCAGCAGATTCTTTGTGACTGCGGGTATTTCGCGCGTGAGCATTTTTGTTCTTTTTGATTATACCGTGCAAAATTACGAAAAAATCCTCATTAACTGCACACGGAGGCCCCTCAATACGCTTTTTTACGCAATTTTCGTCACTTTTTCCGAATTTTAGTTTGTGTTGTAAAACTATTCTCTTATATTTGCACCCACAAGCGTTTGAATCAATATATATTAATCGATAATCAAGAAAAGTTATGAACAAAACAGAGTTAATCGAGAAGATTGCGGCCGGCTCGGGTCTGAAGAAGGCTGAGGCCAAGGATGCTTTGGACGCCACGTTGCGCGAACTGAAGAATGCTTTGGTAGCTGGCGAGAAAGTGCAGCTGGTCGGCTTCGGTACCTTCGAGGTCAACGAGCGTCCCGAGCGTCAGGGTGTCAACCCCGCCACGGGTGCCAAGATTGTCATCCCCGCACGCAAGGTGGTGAAGTTCAAGGCTGGTGCTGACCTCAGCGATGCGGTCAACGCATAACTGTCAATTCTTTTTCGCAAGAAAATACCAGGGGAAGGACCGTGGGTCTTTCCCCTTTTTGTGTCCTGTCAGAAGGGGAAGAGGACGAAGGCGCAGGCGTCCCATACGGCATGGGAGATGATGAGGGCCGTGAGGCTTCGCGGGAAGAAGCGGTAGATGAGGCCCCAGCAGCCGCCTACGACTCCTGCCGCCACGATCAGCATGAAGTTGAGCGAAGGCAGATGGACGAGCGTGTAGCAGGCCGTGGCAGCCACCAGGCCCGCGTTGGCGCCCCAGCGCGCCATCATTCGCCGCTGGATGAAGCCGCGCCAGAAGATCTCCTCTGCCGGACCGATGACGAGGAGAAGCAGGAGGGCAATGACGGCAGGGGGCGTGCCGCCCTTCATGGAGTAGATCATGTCCACCTGGCCGCGGGCGAAACCAAACATCCATTGCGACACCTTGTCGCCCGTCCAGAACACCCACCACAGCACGAAGGCAATCGACAGTCCTGCTGCGACCGCGCGGGGCGAGAACCTCAGGTCCTTCAGCCACTCTCTACACCAGATCGTAGAGAGCGTGGTGAGGGTGAGGGCCGAACACGTCATCGTGTACCAGAAGTTGATGTGTGGCGCCGTCCAGGGCGAGAACATCACAAACCACAACAGGGCTGCGACGAGGACGGCAGCAATGGTCTTTCTCATTTCTTATATATAAAAAAAAATCTTATACTCCCAGCCAACTGCCGAGGAAGAAGCCCAAGGCGTAGAGGAGGCCGAAGACCATCTGTAGCTGCGCCGTCGTCTGGTCGAGTCGCTGAATGCCTCGGTAGGGCAGGTCGTCTTCGGCCTGGATCATCGTCCGCACGTTGCGCAGGGCCAGGGGCAGCGTCAGCACGACCGCCAGCAGCGTCCACGGCTGTCCCAGCAGGACCACATAGAGCAGGGCCAGGGCGTAGGGAGCGAAGATCTCGAAGGCATAGATGGCCTTAGCGTTCATCAGCGAGACCGAGGTCGTGATGGTCCCCAGCCCGGCCTGAAGATCTGTCTTCACATCGCGGGTGTTGTTGGCATGGAGGATGGCCACTGTGATGAGGCCGATGGGCAGGATCATCAGTAGCGACTGCGGGTCGTAGGCCCCCACGGCCACGAAGAACGTGCCGAGGGCAGGGAGCAGGGCGAAGCTCACGAGGATGTTGATGTCGCCCAGGTGGTGGGACTTCATCCAGGGATAGACCAGCGCGAGCAGGACGCCCGCCAGTCCGATCCACCATCCCGACCACGACGAGTTGTAGAGCAGAAACACGCCGATGGGCACGGCCAGCGCCACGAGCACCAGACCATAGCGCAGGATCTCTTTTGGGCGGAACGTGCCGTCGTGTATCCACGTCACGCCATTGCTGCAGGCCTTCGTGTCCACGCCCCACGTGAAGTCGAAGTAGTCGCTCACCATGTTGCCGCCCGAGTGGACGATGGAGAGCAGCGGGAGACAGAGCAGGGCGTTGAGCCAGTTGATGTGGGCCGCGCCGTTGTCGCTCTGACTGTAGAGGTAGGCCCACATGATAAGTATCGGCATCACCGAGGCGGGCAAGGCCCAGGGTCGGGTGGCGATGATCCAGTTTTTCAAAGTTCTTCTTTTTTCCATGTCTTAGTTAAAAGGTGAACCCGTGGGAAGGACAGCCTCCGCCACGGACTTCCATGAATAGTTTGATTTAATATCGATCGTTGATCGTCCCGCGCGGCCGAAGGCAGCGTGTGGCAATCTGGTGCAAGTGCAAAGGTAAGAAGAAACTTTGAAATGGGGTAGCGTTTTCCCCGATTTTCTCGGCAGAAGTTTTTTGTGTGGGGGAACACCAGAGGCTTCTCCCTTAAACAGAAATGGACGAAAGCCAAGTAAAGCGGCTTTCGTCCATTGATCTAATTATAATATGTAGTCGTTGCCGACGGCCTTATGCCGCGCGGACTACCAGTTATAGCTGTTCCATGGGTCGTACTCTTTCACGGCTTCATCTTTGTCCGTAATGACAGGGCGCATGTCAGAGGCGGGATCGTCTAATTCCACCTGGCCGTTGTCGTGGAACTTGCCTACAACCAAAGACGACGTAGCTGCACAGTAGTTGTTCTGTGTCTCCACCATCAACACAGTAGTTACGGGCTTGATATATTTACGTTTCATTTTTCTAAAGTCCTTTTTGAAGTTTGTTTGATATGATTATCTTACCACATGCTTTCGTCCGTTGACGATGTAGATGCCGCTGGGCAGCCCCTCGGTCGTATTGCCGACACGCTGTCCCTGGAGGTTGTACACGCCATTGTTCTTGCCGTAGCGGTTGCCAGCCTCGGGGCTGACGATCAGCTCGCCGATTGTCGTCAACTCCGCCTCCTGCTTCATGCCGTCGATATAGACTGCGAGCTGCACGCCGTTGTTGTTGGGCTTGAACCAGCAAGAGAAGCCGCGGAGACCGCGCTCCTTCGTGTCAGAGTAATAGACGTTGCCCTTATCGAAGAAATAGCTTCCTACGAGGTTGTCGTAGCCATCGAGGATCGTTCCCCTGTTTTCAGAGAGAGTCCATTTGCCCGTGACATCGTCCTGTGTAGCGTCCGGGTCGAAGGTGCGGACGAAAGTACCGTAGGCCGTGATGGCTCCCGCTTTTTGAGTCAGCCTCGTCGTCCAGTGCTCGTCCATGTCGCTGAAGTCGTTCTCCTGACTTCGTCACTCAAAAAACACGTATTTTATAACTGATTGACAAACAATATTTTGTATCTTTGCATCACCTAATATTGGGTGACGCGAAAGGTATTTTAACTATGTTTGTCCGAAAGAAAAAACATCGTTCCGGCAATATCGGAGTTATAGTTGCCGAGAAAATTTGTGGCAAGATGAAGGAACTTGTCACAATTGGAGTTGCCTATAATGAGGGAGAGGTCGCTAATCTTGTGAATGAAGCAAAAGAATGGATTTCCAAAGAGAAATCACGCCGCCATCCGCAGCTTGACCTTTTCGGCGAGGAACGTGAGGCGTGTGACCGTGAGCGTGATGAAGTCCGTCGTGTATTGTCCAATGTGAGCAATATCCTTCTCAATGGTTGTGACCTGATATTGGACCGTACATTTGACCGGATCGGTTTCAACAGGATTGATGACGAAGTGTTCCGCAAGCTTGTAAAGGCTCGTTTGGCATATCCAACGAGCAAGGCTGCTACGG